>Ga0074046_10000675_pt1 | contig 31205 bp, 19 predicted proteins | sample BogForMeECP23OM3_FD_94441 | JGI IMG/M metagenome (GOLD analysis project Ga0074046, IMG submission 94441) | Bog forest soil microbial communities from Calvert Island, British Columbia, Canada - Bog Forest MetaG ECP23OM3 | ecosystem: Environmental > Terrestrial > Soil > Wetlands ... | reverse complement strand
GGACATCCAACGACCAACCGTCGCAGATGATGTGGTGCGCCGTGAAGATGACCGCCGCGCGATCGTGGCCGAGCAAAACTATTTGGCAGCGGAACAACGGCCCTGCGGGCAGGGGAAAGGATAAGGCGGTTTCATCGGCAATCAGTTTGCGGAGACGCTCCTCTTGCCGAGCTGTGCCGTTGGTCGGAGATTCAATTATAGAAAGATCGGTTACCGGCATCGCAATTTTCAGCACCGCGGCGATCTTCATCACCAGACCGGCTTCATCGAAGCTGGCGCGAAGAGCATCATGCCGCTCAACCAGGCATTCCATGGCGCGCGCCATTTTCTCGACTGAGATGTTGCCAGTAAAACGCACCGTCATGGATTCGTTGTACGAGGCGGACAACCGTTCGGAAAGGCGCGAGGAAGCAAAGATGCCGCGCTGCGGAATCGTGGATTCAACTTCAAGGGGGCCGGAAAACACCGGAGTGGCGGCTGGTGCGTTGTCTTCCGGCAGCGTTGCGACCATGGGTGTTCCGGCGCGGGCGGTGGCAGATGGATGATTGATGCCAGCCTTTTCGAGAAGGGTAACCAAGCGGGCGATGGTGCGTGCTTGCTCGGCAACAACTTCCTCGAGTACGCCGATCGGCCGGACATCCGGACGGACTTCCGCAGCCGGAGGCACAGCAAGTGGTGGAGGAACAGGTAGAGCGGCCGGAATGGCAGGGGTTTCCGCAAGAATGTCGGCAGGCAAAATGGCGTCAAGATGCGCTGCCAGCATGTCAACGTTGGGCCATTGATTCATGAGCTGACTGAAGCTGACCTTGGCGGAAAATTGCTTGCGGATGGCAAAGGCGACCTGCGTCAAGGATAACGAGTCGAATCCCTGCTCCATGAACGTGGTGGAGGTGCTGATCTCGGAGCGTTCGCGTCCGGAGACTGGGACGAGCAGGTCAAGCACACGCGAAGCGATGCGGTCTTTTCGCGATGCTTTGCGCGATGCTTTGCGTGAAGCAGGCAAACTTCCCGAGACAACGCTCGTTGTCATTGTCATTGGCGGCACGGAGCAAGCGAATGGCTCAACCAAGGGTTCATCTGGGGGACGAACGGCCGAAGCGAAACTCGCGGCCTGGAGGCTTTGCGCAGCGGGCGCCACTATGGCAGGGTCTACCCAGAACCGCTGCCGCTCGAAGGGATAAGTTGGCAAAGGTATGCGCCGGCGTTCTTCGTTGGCGTAGAAGGCATCCCAATCAATGGACACGCCGTTCTGCCAGAGAGACCCGAGGGCGAAAAGCAGGGTCGCCCACTCGGTGTTGTTCTCATGCGTATCGGCGAACGTAGGAATCGCTGTGCAGGGACGGTCGAGCGTGAACTGCTGGCGAGCCAGCGAACACAGTGTGGAACGGGGTCCACATTCCAGGAAGAGGTCGTATCCCTGGTCACTATCCTTGAGATACTGGATTGCTTTCGTGAACTCCACGGTTGCGCGGGCATGATTGGCCCAATAAGCGGGATCGGTGGCTTCTGCGGCGGTGATAGGACGTCCCGTGACCGTCGAGACAAACGGCCTCACCGGAGCGCGCAACTGGATTTTGGCGATGGCCTCGCGCAAGGGCTCAACCATAGGATCCATCATCGCGGAGTGAAAGGCATGCGAGGTGTGCAGATGGCGGCAGACGATATTTTCCGCTTCGAGCTGCTTCTGGAATTCGACGACATCCGCTTCCGGCCCTGACACGACGCATAGAGCGGGAGCATTATTGGAAGCGATCTGAAGTGTAGCCGGAAGACTTTTCGCGATCGAACCCGCGCTGCCGCTAACCGCCATCATGGAACCACGCGGAAGGTTCTGCATCAGGCGGCCGCGCAGAGCGATGATGCCGAGAGCGTCTTCAAGCTCCCACACGCCGGCGAGCGTGGCCGCGACAAATTCTCCGATACTGTGTCCGACCATCATGGCAGGTTCGATGCCCAGACTCTGCCAGAAACGCGCCAGGGCGTATTCGATTACGAAAATCGATGGCTGGGTGAAAAATGTGTCCTGCAACGAGATCTGGGCCGTCTTTTCATCCCTACTTTGGGGATAGAGAAGTTCGCGCAAATCCCGGCCGAGATGAGGTTTGAGGCATTCGCAGCAATCGTCCACGACGGCGCGGAAAAGAGGCTCGTCGCGATAGAGGTTCAGGCCCATATTGACGTACTGCGTGCCTTGACCCCCGAAGAGGAAGACGATGGGAGGATCACGGCGCTCACAGCGTTTGCTGCTACAGCACAAGGGATTCGGTTGCAGAAGAAGTTTGGCGGCTTCACTTGAATCGGCGGCGACCACGAATCGTCGGTGCGCCATCTGTTTGCGCCCCGTTTGAAAGGTGTAGGCCGCATCCGCAAAAGCTTCCGGCGCGGCGCTCGCAAGATGCTCGGCCAGATGTTCTGCCAATGCCCGGCTGTAGGCATCCAGGGCCGCCGTAGTCTTGGCCGAGACGGGCAAGAGCTGCAGCGGACGCGAAGCACTTGCGATCTTCTGACTGGACTTGCGCTCGGGCGCGGGCGCTTCTTCCAGGATGACGTGGACGTTAGTCCCGCCAAAGCCAAAGGAGCTGACCGCGGTGCGGCGCACTTCCTCTCCCCGAGGGAAGGGGATGAGCTTGTCGGCCATGAGAAAAGGACTGCCGGCAAAGTCAATCTTGGGATTGGGCGTTTTGAAATGCAAAGTCGGAGGAATTTGTTCGTGATGGAGAACGAGAGCCGCTTTGATCAGGCCCGCAACTCCGGCGGCATTGGTCGGATGCCCTATGTTTCCTTTGATGGAGCCGATGTAGCAGAACTGCTTCTTCTTCGTCTTGCTCTCGAAAACTTTTCGCAGCGCTTCAAATTCAATGGGGTCGCCGACCGGAGTGCCCGTGCCATGCGCCTCGATGTAGCGAATGGTCTCGACGGGGATGTTGGCATTCGACTGCGCCAGGGCAATGGCATCAGCCTGGCCATCCACGCTCGGAGCCAGGAAGGATGCGGGGCGGGCGCCATTATTGTTCTTGCCGGTACCGCGAATGAGAGCATAAATGGTATCGCCATCGGCGATCGCATCGGCTAGCCGCTTCAGGATAACTACGCCGGCGCCGTCACAGAACATGGTTCCGGTGGCGTCGGCATCAAAAGGACGGCAGTGTCCATCCTTTGCAAACGTTCCTCCCTCTTGATAGAGGAACCCACTCTTTTGCGGAACGGTTATGTCGACGCCGCCGGAGAGAGCGATATCACACTCATAGTCGAGGAGCGAGCGGTAGGCCTGGTCCACCGCTAGGAGAGTGGTTGAACAGGCGGTATTGAGGCTGACCGCGGGCCCGCGGAGATCCAGTAGATAGGCGGTGCGAAGAGCGATGTAGTCCTTCTGGTTGCCATACTCTACGGCGAGCTTGCCGGCCATAGCCAGCAGATCGGGGTGGGTCAGGAGATTGGTCGTGTAGTAGTGGTTGTCGCCGATGCCCGCAAACACGCCTATGCGCCCTTTGTATCGTTCCGTATCGTACCCCGCGTTCTCGAGCGCTTGGTGCGCGAGTTCGAGAAAGACACGCTGTTGCGGATCCATGACTCGGGCTTCGAGCGGATTGATGCCAAAGAAGGCGGCATCAAAAAGATCCGCTCCCTCAATCAACCCCCGAGCGCGGATGTAGTCCGGATCGTGGCGAAGATGTTCGTCGATGCCGGGGCCCAGTTCCTCAGGGGTAAAAAAAGATATCGATTCGACGGAATTGCAGAGGTTACGCCACAGTTGATCAAGATTGGCAGCGCCCGGGAAGCGGCCGGTCATGCCGATCACAGCGACGGCATCGCGCGCGCGGTCGTTCCCGGCTTCTGAGCTACGCCGCGAATTGTGCTGACGACGCGCACGGTTTTCGGCTTCGGCAAGAAAATCGGACTTGGTCTCGCTCGGTTCCAAGAATTCTGAAAGTTTTCCGATCGTGGGGTATTGAAAAACTTTGACCGGTGGAATCTCACGCCCGAAACGATTGTGATATTGACTCACCATGCGCACCGCTGCCAGCGAATTGCCGCCTAGATCGAAGAAGCTGTCGTCGACGCCAACTTCTTCCAGTTGCAACAGCTCGCACCAGAGATTTGCCAATTGCTTTTCGGTCGCTGTCCGCGGAGCGATAAAGTCCTGGGCGACAAGTGGCCGTTTGCCTTCGGGCCGGGGCAGGGCCTTGCGATCGAGTTTGGCATTCGGGGTCAGGGGAAATTTCTCCAAACGCAGGAAGACTCCGGGGATCATGTAGTCCGGCAACATGGCTTGGAGGGCCTGAACCAGAGAGGTAGAACTCAAGCCGGCACGGCCCGTGTAGTAGGCGACCAGGCGCTTATCGCCGGGACGATCCTCTCGAAGGATGACGACGGCCTGTCCGATTCCCTCGATTTTGGCAAGCACGCTCTCGATCTCGCCCAGTTCGATGCGAAAACCGTGGAGCTTCACCTGGTGGTCGAGACGCCCCAGAAATTCAAGACTGCCATCGGGGCGGTAACGGACCTCGTCTCCGGTGCGGTAGAGGCGCGCATCGGGACTCTCACTGGTGGGATCAATCACGAACCTCTCCGCCGTCAGCTCGGTACGCTTGAGATACCCGCAAGCCAGGCCCGCGCCGCCAATCCATAGTTCGCCGGACGCTAGCTCGCCGGGCGTGCCCCCGGAAACCGGCTTGTGGTTGTCACCTAGAGCATCGAGAACATGAAATTGCGTATTGGCAATGGGCGGCCCGAGGGAGATATGGTCGGCAGAAGTGATTCGTTCCGTGGAGGACCAGATGGTGGTTTCGGTCGGCCCATACATATTCCAAAGTTCGCGGCAACGTGGGAGCAATTGCCGAGCGAGATCCGGGGTCAGAGCTTCGCCTCCGCAAAGGATTCGCAGGTCGCTCTTCCCTTCCCAGCCGCTCTCGAGCAGCATGCGCCAGGTCGTTGGAGTGGCCTGCATCACCGTAACCGCGTGTTGGCGAAGTAGAAGTAATTGTTGCAGCTCACGCGCGTCCGCCGACTGTTCCGCAGTGGCTATGACGATCCGAGCACCGCACACAAGGGGGAGAAGGAATTCGAGGATCGAGATGTCAAAAGAAGTTGTAGTAACCGCCAAGAGTGTATCGGACGCCGCCATCCCAGGCGTTTCCACCATGGACAAGAGGAAGTTGACCAGCGCGCGCCGCGGGACCATAACTCCCTTGGGCTTTCCCGTCGAGCCCGAGGTGTAAATCAGATAGGCGAGATGTTCAGGATTGTTGCTCAGGTCAGGCTTCGTCGCTCCCGCCCTGGAAAGCGACTCGGTTTCTCGGTCGAGCAGAACAACTCGGGCGCTTGTCTCCGGCAGACTTTTCCGCATGGAAGAATGGGTCAGAACGAGTGAGACTCCGGAGTCAGACAGCATGAATGCCAGGCGGTCTTTTGGAAACCTCGGATCGAGCGGCAGGTAGGTCCCACCGGATTTAAGGATGGCGAGGAGGCTCACAACCGAATCAAACGAACGATCGAGACAGACACCAACCAGGCTCTCGGGACCGACTCCTTGCTCGCGAAGAAAATTTGCCAGGCGGTTCGAGCGCGAGTTCAGTTCCCGGTAGGACATCTGCTCCGGGCCCAGGGTCAACGCGGGAGCATCAGGCGTGCGCTCGACTTGGTCTTCAATGAACTCGTGCGGGCCTCGCGTCAGCGGGTAGTCTCGCCGGGCACCATAGTGAGGAAAGATCACTCCTGTTCCCATCTTGAGACTTCAACGAGCAATTCGCGCACCAATAACAGGCACAATTTCAGGTTATGGTTACCGTATAAGTCTTTTGTTCCTAATATGTCATGAGAAGAGCCAGCGAATTAGTGACATTGGTCACATTTTCGATTGCGCCATTGTGATGTACATCACACGAGATACACACCTATAAGTGGAAGAAGATTTCATACCTAAGGAGAAGCGCGGCAGCAAGGCGTCTTGCTCATGCCCTTCGATCTATATATCCGCGAGCGGTGCGCCACTTCGCCATCAGCCATCGCGCAACCGAGTATGCATAGGTGACGGGGCTGTTGGTGCCGGCGCTCCATTTCGGCTTTCGATCGCGGCTCGCCTGTGACAGCGCGCGGCGGACGCCGGCGGCGTCGAGGTCGGTGCAGTAGACCGGGGTTCCGGGCTGCTGCCGCCATGACTCATCAATACCACCCGCGTCGACGCCATCGAATCCGAGTTCATCCATGAGTCGTAGCACGGCGGCCTTGGCTGCGTTGTCGTCACCGGCGACTGGCAGGGCGATGCGCCCGGCGGTACCTGCAGGCCGGCCAAAGTCCCGCAGGTGGCCAGCATAGATGTTATTGAACGCCTTAATCACGGGCCGGCCCAGCTGCTGTTCAACCCACCGGCTCTCGACGGTACCGGCCTCGATCCCATCGATGCGGCCATCGCGCTGCCTTGGGTAGTAGTTACCGGTGTCTATGACAACCACACCAGGGGCTGTTCCTGCAAACAAACTGGCAGGTAAGTTTGGGACATTTCTTTGCGGAATCGTTACGACGACCAAATCCTTGCCCCGAGCCGCTTCCGTGACCGAAACCGCAGTCGCGCCGGTCTCCGCGGCGAGGTGGGCGAGCGTCTGCGGCCCCCGTGCGTTGGCCACGGAAACCTCGTGTCCCAGCCTGGTGAGGCGACGGGTGAGGGTGCCGCCGATATTGCCTGCGCCGATGATGCCGATTTTCATTTCTGTTCCAAGTTCCAGTTCCAAATGAGATGAGATTCCCGGTGCCCGGTGGTCCCAGAATGCTAGGTCAGAGAATAGGTTTTCAGGTGAGGAAACGCGCCCTCGACGGCCACCGTCGCGCGGTAGCCCTGGACGACAGTGACATCTGCCAGAAACCACTGCTTGCGAGCTTCGGAGTTTCCTCGGATCTCTTCAAGTTCAGGATCGAGGTCGGGGTGGGTGGTGACGGAAAAATCCTCCAACGGAAAAGAGAGTCCGTCACCGGTGGCCTTCAGGAAGGCTTCCTTACGCGTCCAGCAGGCAAAGAAGCCCGGCGCTCGGAGATAGTCGGGCAACGCCCGGAGTCCCGCGCGTTCACGAAGGGAGAAGAATCGCTCGGCCAGCGCGGCGGTGTCTACGTCGCTGCGTATTTTTTCGATGTCGACGCCTAGTTTATGTTCACTGCCAATTGCGATCAGCGCCAGGTTTGCCGAATGCGATACGTTGAATTGCAGCGCTCTTGGATTCTGGTTCGCTGCGAGCTGCGGCTTGCCGCTGGCCAGATATTCGAAATGAATCCTTTCCGCGGGAATTGCAAGATAGGCGGCTAGCCGGAACCGCAGTGCAGAACGACATCGGGTAAAGTGAATCCGGTCTTTTTCGAAGTGAAATCGGCTGGCGCGCGCATTCTCATCGGAAGAGAGAACGCTGGCCTCGGAGCCTGAGCTCGCCGGTTGGTCAAGACACACCTTCCAGATGTCAACGCGATTGGTTGGAAACGTCAGCATCGAAGGGGCCTGCGACCACGAAGCCTGGTGCCGCGAGCTAGTCGGTGCCATGATAGTCGTCCTTACGAAATTGCGCCCAGCCCATTCTAAACCGCGCATTTCCGCTCTCCGCAATGGAGGGGAATCATTCGCGAGACTTCATGGCGGCTTCGCCCGCTCCAGCGCTGCTTCCTCCCGCATGACCACGTTCAGATTGGTGCACTTCAAGTTCACCGAGACCGACTCTTGCGACCACGGGCGAATTCGCAACCCGAACATCGGATAGTGGCCAGGCAGGAGCATCCGAATCGTCGGCGCGATGAGATGCTTGTTGCACCCGACCGATCGATGGATCCGATCGCGAACCCTGAGGATCGAGTTGGAGAAAATCCTTCGCTTTCTTTTGCCGCGATATCCCTGACGAGATCCATAAGGCAAACTCGGCAAAAAACGGGAGCGGATCCATGAGACTAAACGTGGCGGAAGTGAATTTGCGGCTAAGGATTGCCGTCAGCAATCTCTTGATTGCAGCCGCACGATTACGTGACTTAGCGATGGACACAAAGTCCGTGATCTCCCGGATCCACGCGGCTTCGCGATGCGTGGTGATGGGGGTTACCGGTAGGCCCACGGCTTGCTGCCACAGTAGATATGGGAAATCCATTCCGGCAGCTTTGCCTAACGTATGCCAGCCCCAGGTTCTGGGATTGACGTCGAGAATCTTGTATTTTCCATCCCTGGGATCGAATTTGAACTCAACCTCAGCCAACCCATCAAATCCGATGCTTTCCAGGAAGCGTCGCCCGGCGGCTTCCACGACGGGTTGGTCCGTGGTTTCCACAAATGTGCTGGCATTGCCGAAATCGACTGGATACTGCCTTCTGCGCTGGGCCACGAGCGAAGCATAGGCGCGCCCGTCTTTGCATATCGCACAGAAGGAAAACTGATTCTCTCCCCCTCCGGGAATACGCTCCTGAATCAGAATTTCTTGCGACGGAATGTATCTGCTCATTTGAGCGAATCCTCGACGCAACTCGGACGCGTCGTCGGCCGGCAAAGCTTTGATATTCGTCTGAGGGAAGAAATGATGATTGACGGCGGGTTTTAGAATTACTGGATAGGGAACGCCTTCCGCTTCGATATCGACCACAGAGTTACCGACGGAAGTCCAAGGCGCAGCAATTCCCAATTCATCGGCCTTGGAATAGGTCAGTCGCTTATCCAAGGCAAATCTGGTGACCTCGATTGGCGCCGTCGTCACGCGGTAGATTGAACTTAGAGACTCACGGTTGGCTGACAGGATTTCGACGTATTCGTCAGTGACTGGGAACAGCACCCAACCGTTGAGGTTGTGCTTTCGTCCCTCTTGAAGAAGTGCATCGACAATCGCTTCTTTGGTTTCAACAAATCGCGTCGTATATCGAGAAAATTGTGCGATCGATTTGGATCGATCCGCGTCGAAGACCCACGTCGGAATGCCATGCGCTCCGAGGCTTCTCACAATTCCCAGGCCAACAAAATTTCCGCCTAGAACGATTGCTCCTGGCTGGCTCTTAACAGTCTTGCTCTGATCAGTCTTACCCTTATCAGTCTTACTCATTTCACTCTTACCCCTGGGCCCCATTTCTGTTTGCGTGCTTCGTTACCACCCACTGGAGGATCGCTTGCCTGTGATCGCTGCCGCTAAGCGGGGACCAGCATTGGAGGTTCCGGTTACGAATCTCAACGTAGGGCCCAAGGTCCGCTCGCCGATGACTCCAGCCATGTAGAGCCCGCTCACCGATGTTTGAAGGCTCATATCCAACACTGGATAGCCGTCTGCTGTCTTTTGGGTGTGTTGCCGTAGTGAGCTGTCCAGAATTTGATATTTCGAGATGTCGATTCTGTACCCAGTCGCGCAGACCACAAAATCCACGTTGTCGATGGTGCCGTCACTCAATTCCAGCCTCAATCCAGTTCCCGCGATTGCGGCTCGCGCGACGCTGACGCCCGTTCTCACGCGCACGTCCTGTAGCCTTGGTTGCAGCCAGTAGGCGCCGATTGGCCGAGCGCACGCCCGCAAGAGCTGCTCCTGAACTTCCGGCGCTTGCCGTCGAAACAAATCTGGATTCGCCATTTTCCTCGCCGTCCAGACATCGCCCAGATCGGTTGGAGGAATGATCCGGTAGGAGAGCGGCAGCAGCGGTCCGGACGTTAATTTTCTGAAGATGTGTTTACGCCACGCATAAGGACGAAATATCAGCGCCGGATCGCGAGTGAGAATCTGAACTTCGGCCCCGTCCTCGCGCAAAAGTGCGGCGGACTCCAGCGCGCTTTGACCCCGTCCAATTACCGCGACCCGTTTCCCTGTGAATCGCGAAAAATTATTCAGGTCGGAAGAGTGCGGAGCAAGTTCTCGCGAAATCTCCGCAAATTGTTCGGGCCGATGAAGGAAAGGTCCTATACCGAGCGCTAAGATAACCGACTTGGCCTGAAGTTTTTCACCGTCGTCCAAAGTAAGGTTAAAGACGGTTCCGTCATGGGAAACCTGCTGAACATGACGCGTATCAAGACTTGGAGCCACCTGTTTTTGGAACCACTCTCCGTAGGCGATGAAGTCCTCGATGGGCAGAGGGTCGGCTATTTTGCGCTTTATTGTTTTTTCATAGGCTGCGATGGAGAGGTGCTTTTGCGGAGCTGCGATGTTGGAGGCTTCACTTTTCGAGCGGAGGAGCATTCCGGCCGGCATATTATTTTTCCAGAACGCCATCGATTGGCCGATGACATGGGGCTCTGCTCCAGCATCCTGCAGATGAGCTGCCGCACTGAATCCATAAGGGCCGGCTCCAATGACGACAACTTCCTTGGTTTGTACTCGCCGCTTGGCAGGCACACCGGGGGCGACCACTACGGTCGATTCGAACAAGGCATTCTCCTGGATTATGAATGAAGCACTTCGTTAGACAATTAGGGGAATCAGGATCTTCTTAGGATTTTCTAGGGAGGGAGATAGTGTCTTATCGAGGGATTGATTAATTCTCGCGTCCTTTTGGCGCTCGTGTCAAGTTCCGCCGGTCACTGCCACAGAATAGCGCTCGCTTCCAGCACAACCACTGTACTTTCATACAGATGCGGGTGTGTATAAGGAGGTGTTCGGATTTGGCGACGGACAGCGCAGGCCATGGTTCAGAAGAAACGTACTCCTCATAGCCCAGTAATAGCCCAGCAGACTACCGGAGGGAATTTTGCGGTTTGACGACATAACCAGCCAACCTGATCAGTGTCACCTCCATTGAACTGTGATTTCAGGATTGAGTGTGCCATCCTAGATTCATCGATGCCGGTATTCAGTATTATCATCGCTGTTTACAACGACTGGACGGCGCTTGACTCATGTCTACATTCCGTGACGCAACAAATTGGGGGGGGAGATTTTGAGGTGATTGTGATAGACGACGGCAGCAACGATGCTGCTCAGGAGGGGATTCGTCAATGGGCCGGCCGCCTCCCATTAACCTTCATCAGACAATCGCACGCGGGAATTTCCACTGCCCGAAATCACGGCATTCAGCTTTCCAAAGGATCGATTCTGCTGTTTGTGGACGCAGACTGCCGGCTCCAGACAAACTGTCTCGCAGCCTTGGCATCAACGATCGCCGCTTCGCCGCAGCACAACTGTTTTCAACTCCGCCTTGTCGGAGACTGCTCCAGTTTCGTTGGCCGAACCGAACACCTTCGGCTCATATCCCTCCAAGATCACTTGCTGCAGCCCAGCGGTTGCATGCGATACCTAAATACCGCCGGGTTCGCCATTCGATCCTCAAATGTGCCGATCGAGAGAGGGTTGTTTGACCCGGCCGCACTCCGTGGTGAAGATACACTTTTGCTGGCTGATCTGATGCAGCGTGGGGAACTTCCCTTTTTTGTTGCTGACGCGATCATCCGACATAAAGTTCCGCCATCTTTACTAAAGTGTTTTCGTAAAGATATTCGATCAGCGTTTCTCGAAGGCGGGGCCTACGCCCTCATCGCTTCGAGAGGCATCAGGATTCGAATGAGTCATCGCGAGCGTTGGAACATGCTATGTTCCATGTGGAGAACTTCAAAACTGCCTTCAATCGGAAGATTGGCGTGCTTAGTGTTAATCGTGAGGCAATCGCTGAGGCGGATTACTTCTTTTGTCTACCGATTGCTCCACAGGCGGTCCGGCTCGCCGAGGACGAATCCTGCCACGTTAAACGGGAACCTATGAAGGACTGCCGTCAGTTTTACATTGATGGAAAATGGGTCAGCCCAGCCATTGCCCACGATTTCGAAGTCATCAACCCCGCCAGCGAGGCTCCTATCGCAACCATCACGCTGGGCACTGCGGCCAATGTCGACCAAGCCGTGGCTGCGGCTAAGAAAGCGTTTGATTCGTACTCGGAGACATCTCTTGATGCTCGCCTAGCAATCCTGCGGCGAGTCATTGAGGTTTATCAATCAAAGGCTGAGGAGATGGCCGATACTATTTCGCAAGAGATGGGCGCTCCCATATCGCTCTCCCGAAAGGCGCAGGTTCCGGCAGGTCTCGCACATCTCCTGGAGATGGTGAAGGTGCTTGAACACTTCCAGTTTGAGGAGCTTAAGGGTACGACCCTCATGCGCAAAGAGCCGATTGGGGTGTGCGGATTCATTACTCCGTGGAACTGGCCGATGAACCAGGTTGTCTGTAAGGTGGCGCCCGCGCTGGCGGCGGGATGCACGATGGTACTTAAGCCCAGCGAAATCGCGCCGCTCTCGGCCTATCTTTTTGCGCAGATTCTGCACGAAGCGGGTATTCCTGCGGGAGTTTTCAATCTGGTCAATGGCGATGGTCCCACGGTCGGTTCCGCAATTGCTTCGCATCCTGACGTGGCGATGGTCTCCTTTACCGGATCGACTCGGGCGGGAGTCGCGGTCGCCTCGGCTGCAGCTCCCACAGTCAAACGCGTGACTCAGGAACTGGGTGGCAAGTCGGCCAACATCATCCTGGAAGATGCCGATCTCGAGACTGCCGTCAAGGAGGGCGTCCAAGCGTGCTTCCGCAACACGGGTCAGTCCTGTGACGCGCCTACTCGCATGCTTGTGCCACAGTCTCGCATGAGCGCGGCGGCCGCGGCGGCGCGGCAAACAGCCGAAGCCACTAAAGTCGGCGACCCGTTCGCCGAAGGTACGGCTATGGGCCCGCTGGCTAGCAAGGCCCAGTTCGAGAAGGTGCAGCGCTTGATCAACACCGGCATCGACGAGGGTGCCACGTTGGTCGCGGGAGGGCCCGGGCGTCCGGATGGTCTCGCAAAGGGTTATTTCGTGAAGCCCACTGTATTCAGCGACGTCCGCAACCACATGACCATTGCACGCGAGGAGATATTCGGGCCGGTTCTTTGCATCATTCCTTATAAGGACGAAGATGACGCGATCGGAATTGCCAACGACACGCCTTATGGCCTTTCAGGCTATGTGACGTCGCGAGACCTTGAGCGCGCGCGCCGGGTGGCAAAACGAATTCGTTCGGGCAATGTACACATCAATGGCGCACGAGTGGATTTCGGGGGCTGTTTTGGAGGCTACAAACAGTCGGGTAACGGCCGCGAGTGGGGCAAGGCCGGACTCGAGGAATTCCTTGAGCTGAAAGCCGTCTTTGGCTATACGCCCGCTAAAAGGTAGGACATTGCAAGGTTGGCTACAGTTGGCGCCGCCGTGCTCCGAGCCACATAACTCACTGCCAGTCATAAACCTACGTAACTTTTAAAAAGACTGGCGCACTGTCATATTTGAAACGATCTACCCCTGACGGGCCATAGGAACGTCTCGAATTGGGCTGTACAATGGCCATGGTGTGTGGGCATAAGCGGTGGTGAGAAGACCCGGGAATCGCGGAGCATGGCGCCGATCAATCTGCAGCTCACACCAACGGAGAATGCGACCGAAAGCCGACTCGCCGTCATTTGGCGAGAACTCCTCGGCTTGGAATCTATCGGCATTGACCAGAACTTTTTTGATCTAGGCGGAGACTCATCCCTGGCGGTTCGAATGTTCGCCGAAATCGAAAAGATATTCCAAGTCAAACTGCCGCTGGCCACGCTTTATGAGACCCCCACCATCGAAGAACTGGCCCGGGTTCTTCGTGGTGAAACGTCAGCCTCCGGATGGTCGCCGCTCGTGGCCGTCCAACCGGCAGGTTCGCGCCCTCCTTTATTTTGTTTCCATGGAGCCGGCGGAAACGTTCTGATCTACCGCGACCTTTCGCGGCATCTGGGCTTGGACCAGCCGTTTTACGGCCTACAGTCGCAGGGATTGGACGGCAGTCTCCCCCCACTCGCAACCATCGAAGATATGGCTGCCCTGTACGTGAAAGAGATACGGAGAGCGCAGCCGCATGGACCGTATTTTCTCGGCGGCTACTGCGGCGGCGGTACGATCGCGTACGAAGCGGCTCAGCAACTCCAAGCGCATGGAGAGCACGTTGCCCTGCTTGCCCTGTTCGACACGATGAACTGGTCAAAAATTCCCAGGACGCTTTGGAGCAAGGCCACCTATACTTTTCAGCGCTTGGTGTTTCACGCGGCTAGTTTCCTGAGCCTCGACATCAGGAGCGTGTCCGAGTTCTTTCGTGAAAAGACGGAGATACTGCGCAGCCGAATTCCGGTGTGGCAAGGAATGCTGTTGGCCAAGTTCAGCAAGGATCCCTATAGCGTCACCTCGACCTCGTTGGTACTCGGACGGATTTGGCAAACGAACGATGAGGCGTGCTGGCATTATGTCCCAAGACCATACCCAGGCGTCGTCACAGACTTTCGGCCGTCGACGCAGTATCGAATATTCAACAAGCCAGACCTGAAATGGGATCGTCTGGCGCAAGGTGGACAAGACGTGGTCGTTCTGCCGGTCTACCCGGCAACAATGCTGCTTGAACCATTCGTCAAGCATCTGGCGGTCGCCCTGAAGCAGTCCATAGATCAGGCGATGGACCGAGCAATTGATCGGGCTATCGACCGCACAACGGATCGCGCAATTCAAGCAAGCAATTCCCATTGATCGCTCGCCCGTCCCAAGGGAGCAACACTAAAGTGGCCGGTTGTCGTTGACTCCATAAATTGAATTGGCGTAACGTGAAAATAACACGTGAGCTCCGGGGCGACTTTCGGGCAGCCGCGCGGGGCCTAGTCATTTCTCCCCTTTTTGCTGGTGGCACGGTCGCACACTAAAGAGCATTTGTGTGCCCGCTAAGAAAGCGAGGAGTCGATTGACAGTCGGAAAAGGCTGGTCGAAGACCTGGACATTTTTCGAGGGAGAATGGCAAGAGGGCAACATCGGCATCATGGGCCCGCGTACCCACGCCGCGTGGCTTTGCTCGGTGGTGTTCGACGGCGCCCGAGCCTTCGAAGGCGTGACTCCAGATATTGAGCTCCACTGCGCCCGGGTCAATGACTCCGCCAGGAAACTCTTTCTGAAGCCCACGGTCTCACCTGAGACATGGGTCCAACTGGCTCGCGAAGGAATCAAGCGATTCGAAAAGGATGTGGCGCTCTACATCCGGCCGATGTACTGGGCAGAGAAAGAGGGACGTTGGGTGCAGAACCACGACCCAGAGTCCACGCAGTCGTGCCTCTGCATTTACGAAGCTCCGATGCGCACGCCGAAGGGCTTCTCGGTCACACTGTCTCCTTTTCGACGACCGACGATCGAGACCATGCCGGTCGATGCCAAAGCCGGATGTCTTTATCCCAACAACTCCCGCTCACTTTTCGAGGCGCAGGCTCGCGGCTTCGACAATGCGATTGTTTGCGACATGCTGGGGAACGTCGCCGAGCTTGCCACCTCCAACATCTTCATGGCGAAGGACACCGTTGTCTATACGCCGGCGGCGAATGGAACCTTTCTCGCCGGCATCACGCGCCAGCGAGTAATCGGCCTGTTGCGGCAAAGCGGCGTGACCGTGGTAGAGAAAACTCTGACCTACGGGGATTTCGAAACGGCAGATGAGATCTTCGCAACCGGAAACTATTCCAAAGTTGTCCCCGTAACCCGGATCGGTGATCGCACACTTCCATTCGGTCCCCTTTATACCAAGGCGCGAGAACTGTACTGGGCTTTCGCACACTCATGATCGGCGGACTACTCGGGCAACGTGTCAGACCACATCGGGCTTCAAGGTGGACCTGCGATTTAGCGCGTAGAGGTGTAGCGTGAAACCTGTGTCCACCTCCGCAATGATCGAGGCGCTAACTCCCATCTGGCAGCGCGTGCTGCAGCTTTCGTCCGTCGGTATCGACGACAACTTCTTCGATCTTGGTGGCGATTCGGCGCTGGCTCTTGAGCTGTTCCACGAAATTGCGCTTGCCTGCGGCCGGGAATTGCCGCCGGTGATGATCTACCACGCGCCCACGATTGCCGGTCTGGCTGCGCTGCTGGAACAGCCGACCACTCCGCGCGTCCCACCACTGGTTCAACTGAAGTCTGGTTCCGGCCAGCCGCCGGTTTTCATTGCGCACGGACTAGGCGGCAGTGTCATGGATTTCTATCAGATCGTGAAACACATCCAGACCCCACGCGCGATTCACGGAATGCAGGCCAAGGGCATCGATGGGGTAGAAGAGCCGTTCGATCGTATCGAAGATATGGCCCGATACTCTCTCGATGCAGTCAGGCAGTTACAACCTCACGGACCGTATCTCCTCATCGGGTTCTCGCTCGGTGGACTGGTCACACTGGAAATGGCGCAGCAGTTGATCGCCGAAGGAGAAACGATCGGACTGCTGGCCATGTTGGATTCCTATCCGCATGTGAGCCGGCTGACGCGAGGACAGCGCGCGCGTTTGTCGACTCGGCAAACATGGCGCCGGGTCGCCAGAAAACTGCAATGGCTCGGTGTGAGTCCGCCTTATCAAACCACCGTCGAAGTATCGCCATCACCAGCTCTGCAACACTTCCGCGACATTTCCTATCTGGCGCTGGAACGTTATCAGCCCCGGTTCTATCCGGGCAAAATAACCTTTGTCCGAGCGGCGATTCCCACCGACTTCCCTGCCGATCCGGTTGCGGTTTGGTCGAACTTGGCACAAGAGTTAGAGCTCAACACTGTGCCGGGCGATCATTTGGGAATTATGACGACGCATTTCGAGAGCCTCGCGTCCGTGATCTCTGGCTATTTGAGAGAAGCTACTTCCGAGTAGCGAGGAGCAGCTTACTTCCAGCGGGTCAGGCTTCACCGGCTGCGGGTTGGGTAGTGCGCAAAACTCTGCATTCCCGCTTGTGGCGCCGGTTTTGCACTACTTATTCTTGACAAACGCTCGAGCGTGTAAGAAGCTTCCATCACTCCGGTCAGGCCTCTCCCCCGACAAGCCGACCTTTTACGAGCCCCCAAACTAACACTCGAAAGGGATAGGTAAGGATCATGAAATCTGAATCGATATCGGCTGGCGGCAAGCTCATGCTTGCTTTCGCGCTCGTGCTTGGGTCAGCAGCGGTCGCGACTCTGCCGGCGCATGCTCAAACCTTCAGCGTGGTTCACAACTTCACCGGCGGAAATGACGGAGGAGTTCCCTTCAACGGCCTCACGGCGGATGGAAAGATTCTCTACGGCACTGCCAGCGTCGGTGGGACTTCCAACAACGGAGTGGTATTCAAGATAAGCGCGAGCGGCGCGGAAACCGTGCTGCACAACTTCGCGGGCGGCACAGACGGGGCAACTCCACAGGGCGAGTTGATCCGTGGCAAGGGCGCTGATTTCTATGGTACGACCACCGCTGGAGGCGCTTCAGGGACAGGAACGGTGTTTGAAATTGCCGGGAAAAAGGAGACGGTGCTGTATAGCTTCGCTGGGGGCACGGACGGGGCAGTCCCCGAAGCAGGTTTGGTCTTCGACGCGGCTGGCAATCTCTACGGCACCACCAGTCAAGGCGGCGCGAACGGCAACGGCACAGTTTTCGAGCTTGCTGCGCCTAAGACAAAGGGCGGGAGCTGGACGGAAAGCGTGCTCTACAGCTTCGGCACAGGCACCGACGGCTCAGTTCCCGTCGGCGGCGTAAGCTTCGACTCGGCGGGTAACCTCTACGGAACGACTTCCGCAGGGGGCGCCTACGGCTTCGGCACAGTCTTCCAGTTAGTAGCCGGAGCGGGTTGGACAGAAAACATTCTTTACGACTTTCAGAATGCTAATGACGGGGCTGTCCCCTATGCCGGCCTCATCTCTGATAAGGCTGGAAACTTTTATGGCGCAGCCACCGAGGGTGGCGCGAATGGAGGCGGCACAGTTTTCGAGCTGACATCCTCCAAGGGCGATTGGACTTTCAATGTGCTCTACAGCGTACCCGGGTGGGGCATCTCGGGAACTTTCCGCAACGTTGTTCTGGATGCATCGGGTAACCTTTACGCCACAACCCATTGCGACGGCGAATACAATTCCGGAACGGTTTATGAACTGACGCCATCCCGCGGTGCCTGGACATACACTCTGCTTTACACGTTTACCGGCGGCACTGACGGCCTCTACTCGGTCAGTAACCCGGTGTTGAGCCAGAACAAGATCTACGGCACGACCTTATACGGCGGCGCGGATGGCAACGGAGTCGTCTACGAGGTTACGCCCTAACTGACGCCGCAGACATGGAACGCCGGCATCCTTGATCTTGGATGCCGGCGTTTTCTTGTTGTCGAACGAGCCCTGATGGTTCAAACGTGATCCGTCATTGAATTTCCCTCGCGCCAACCATGCAAGCCCACTCCAGGCGCTGCCAAGCGAGCGGAACATTTAAGAGAGTACCGAGGGCCGCAAGTGAACCGCTAACCTCATCGAACGTTGAGTATACTCATTGCTTCAACAGAGTCGACCGCCGAAAAAACGCTCGTATCAAACTCTATTATCGAACCATATTATCGAACTATGGAAGATTCACGATGAACGGCGCTGAAGGCCTGACAAGCACGCTCGTGGCCGCGGGCGTTGATACCTGCTTTTCAAACCCAGGCACATCAGAAATCCATATCGTCGCTGCGCTTGACCGAATCACCGACGTGCGTTGTGTGCTCGGCCTTTTCGAAGGCGTCGCCACCGGCGCAGCCGACGGCTATGCGCGCATGGCGGAGAAACCGGCATGCACTCTACTTCATCTAGGCCCCGGCCTCGGCAATGGCCTCGCGAACCTGCACAATGCCAGCCGGGCGCAGGTTCCGATCATTAACCTGGTCGGGCAACATGCGACCGACCACCTGCACTACGACACGCCGCTTACTTCTGATATCGAGGCCATCGCGCGGCCATACTCGAAGTGGCTGCGCACATCTCAATCCTCTTTGGAAGTCGGCCGCGACGCCGCGGAAGCCGTAGTCGCTGCGCGTACTGCACCGGGGCAGATTGCCACGCTCATCGTCCCCGCCGATGTCGCCTGGAGCGAGGGTGGTTCGACCGCCGCTAGTCCCGCGGTGCCGAAACCTCCACTGCCGGACACTCAGACCATCGAGCGTGCCGTCGCTATGCTCCGGTCAGGTTTGAGAACCGCCATCCTGATTGCCGGAAATGGACTGTATGGCAAGGGGCTGATCACCGCCGGGCGTATTGCGAACGCTACCGGAGCCAAACTGCTGGCTCCCTACCCGATCACTCGTCTGCAGCGCGGAGCGGGGCTGCCGCGGGTCGAACGCGTCCAGTATGTCCTCGAACCCGCAATCGAACAGTTCAAGGAATTTCGCCAGCTGATTCTGGTAGGCGCCCGTGCTCCGGTCGCGTATTTCGCTTATCCGGGAAAAAGCAGCGTATTCACCTCACAGGACTGTCAGATCCATACTCTGGCGATCCCCGGCGAAGACTACGTTGGCGCACTCGACGCGTTGGCGGCAGTCTTGTCGGTGCGCGGCGATGACATGACTGCAGAAAAAGCGGACCGGCCGCAATTGCCAAGCGGAGAAATCACCCTGCCGGGACTCGCTGCCGCAGTCGGAGCGTTGCTGCCAGAAAACCTCATCGTGGTAGATGAATCAATGACGTCCGGCCGCGGACTGATGGCGGCAACCAAGGGAGCTCCGCCACACGACTGGCTAGCCAACACAGGTGGCTCGATCGGAATTGCTTTTCCCCTGGCGGTAGGCGCAGCGGTGGCCTGCCCTGATCGCCGCGTCTTGTGCCTGAGTGCCGATGGCAGCGGCATGTACACACCTCAGGCTCTGTGGACGATGGCGCGAGAGGGTCTCAACGTTACAACGGTAGTCTTCGCCAACCGCGACTACGCCGTGCTGAAACGTGAGTTTTCCTATTTGGATGTCGGCGGTCCGGGAGCTCGCGCTGCCGCCATGTTCGAGATTGGACATCCCGACCTCGACTGGATCCTCTTAGCGAAAGGAATGGGAGTGCCCGGCACCCGAGTTACTTCGCTGGATGCATTCGGGAAAGCGTTACAGGAGGGGTTGGAAGCGGAAGGACCGACGCTGATTGAGGTGCCCTTGTAGGACCTCACGGAGCCTGGCGGCTCGGCGTCGTTAACGTGTGTGAGCGAGTGGGGCTAGCTTGGGGAGCTCGCCCTTGATGATTTTTCCGGTTGGCGTCAGCGGCATTGCAGGGACGAGCAAAATTTGCGATGGCCGCTTGTAGGGAGCGAGATGTTGGGCAGCGTATTGCGCTACGTCACTCTCCGAGGTTGGCGAGGACGGTGCGAGTTGCACGTAAGCAACAACTTCTTCCCCGCCTTGCGTACCCTCGACCGTCCGCCCAATGACCGCGGAGCGCACGACTGCTGGGTGCGAGTTCAGCACCGCTTCGATCTCCGCTGGGTAGACATTCTCTCCAAAGCGAATGATCAGTTCTTTAGTCCGGCCAACAATAAAAAGATATCCGTTTTCCAAACGAGCAAGGTCGCGGGTATTGAACCATCTTTCGGAATTGATGGCCGCAGCGGTTTCCTCAGGCGCATGATAATAGCCCTTCATGACATTGGGACCACGCACCCACAATTCGCCGACCTCTCCTTCCGGCACTGGCTTTTGATCGGATCCGACCAGCTGAACTTCCACTCCCGGAAGAATCCTCCCCACAGAGGTATCGGTTCGGCGCTCTCCCACTACCGCCTGCGAAATGTTGGGAGAGCATTCGGTGACGCCATATCCGTTGTGGAGCACCATGCCAAACAGGGTCTCCACCTGCGCCTTGAGTGCGGGCTGAAGCGGTGCGCCGGAAGATGAAATGATGCGAAGGCCGGGAAACTTGAGCGACGTTAGTCCTTTCAACTTCGCGTAATCGGCAAGAAGAGAGAACATTGAAGGTGCACCCAGCACCACCGTCAAGTGCTCTTTCTCCAGCGTAGCGAGAGCAGCTACCGGATCGAAACGTGGCGCCAGATACAGCGTCGCGCCGCTCAGCAACGAACCCAGAAGGACGACAGAAAGGCCGACCGCATGCGACATCGGCAGGACGCCATAAAGGCGGTCATCGGGAGTCAGGGAGCGGATTTTCGCCGACACCGCTGCGACGAACAGCAGGTTGCGGTGCGTCAACATGACGCCTTTGGGAAGCCCAGTTGTGCCCGACGTGTAGATCAACGCGGCGACGCGCTCGGCAGCCTCGGCATCGACTGGTTCCGGCTCGACATTTTCGTTGAGTGGCCCGACTGCGATTGGACCCACCGGTGTCGTTTCCTGAACGGCTGCCCCGTGCCGCTTGGCGTGTTCTCGCGCTTGCGCCGAAACACTCGTGGTGTAGATCACACGGCGGGCGCCACAGTGATCGCGAATCTCATCGACTTCGCGTGCCGCAAGACGCGCACTGACCAGCACCGGCCAGACATCAAGGCCCGCCAAGGCTAACAGAATCGCAACGAGTGCCCGGCAGTTCTCGCATACAATCATGACCCGGTCGCCCGGACGGACGCCCAAGTCGAGGAGCCAACGCCGCGTCTCAGAGACAGTGGATGCGAGTTGCCGCCAAGTCCAAGTGCCGGACGATTCCACCAGAGCCAATCGCTCCGGCGAGCGCTCGGACCAAGACGTGACGACATCGCATGTGCGCTCAGGAAGGTTCGTCAAGAGCTCCGCGACGCCATCGTGAGTGATTTCTGGCATAACAGTATCGTAATGCGGTGAGTCTTCATATCGCGGCCAGTGATGCTAAGCGATTTCAGGTCGTTTCTCTCCCGACGCGGCCTCCACCCGGCGCAGCCAAATCTCCCGCCAATAAGCGTATTCGCCTCGCGGACACCCGCCAAAGGCCACGCAGGAGCATCCGCAGAATGAGCCTTCCAGGAATGCGGTATTGCGGAGTTGCCGCATCTCTCCGGTACCATCCACAATGATCTTGTCGACCTTGCGCTTGACTCGGTACTTCTCGCCACACGAACCTCCCATAGCCGGAGTAAAGAACAGCCCGCGGTTATAGGCGCCCTCATCCAAGGTCTCAGTAATACTCGCCAAAGGCTTGATTTCGATCCACTCTCCGGACCGCAGATCCAGGCTCTCCACTGGGGTCGACTTCTTATTACCACGGGCGTAGGCACCGAAAAACGCCTTACGAGTTTTCCAGAACAGCCAGGTTGCGATGCGCTGCGCCATTTCCAGGACGCCGCAGTTTCCCGCCCGAATTTCGCTGAAGGACTTACCAAATCGTTCCCAGCGGGACAACTCAACGGTCGCATTCAGTATTTCACTGGCCTGACAAAAGTAGGTTTTTGGTGAGGTTGAGGTCTTGAGCCGGGCTAGCAGCCACCGGCTACTTTCCGAGTCCACACTCGATTGGGTGGCACCAAGGCCTTCGACTTTGCGCAGCCAAGCTTCACGCCAGAAGATCGTACAGGCCTTTTGACAACCATCGTGCGCCGCCCCCGAACAACGCAATCCTTCGAGGAGAACGACATCCTCCGCCGGGAATTTCCTCATACCCGAACGGGTTCCGTAGTAGCAGGCTTTCACAACCCGCTTCGACACTCGAAATCGCTTTCCACAGAAGTCCACCATTTCCGGCATAAACGGCAGCCGATCCAAGGTGCCACAGGCGTCCAGAGTCTGCAGGATTTCGCCGGGAAACTTTACTTCTACAAAGTCGCCAGGGCGGAGGTTTAGGGTTGCCGGCTGCATGTCTGTTTGATGGCTCCTGCCAAGTCCACGCACTTCTCGACTGATTCCTGCTTCAAAGCGAGCAATAGGTTACTTCGTGACCGCCGTTTCTTCCATTACAGCCTGCCTGAAGTAATTCAGCGACATCCGCAGGCCGGTTTCCAAATCAATCCTCGGCTCCCATCCCAGCAACTGCCGCGCCTTGCCGATATCCGGACACCGCTGCTTGGGATCGTCCTGGGGCAGCGATTCGTAGCAAATCTTGCTTGTCGAACCTGTTACTCTCTGCACACACTGAGCGCACTCGAGAATCGTGAACTCATTCGGATTTCCAATGTTCACCGGCAAATGTTCTGACGACTTTGCCAGCCGTATGAAGCCTTCGATCTCGTCGCTGACATAGCAAAAGCTGCGCGTCTGGCTACCGTCGCCATACACGGTCAGGTCTTCCCCCAGCAGCGCTTGCTTCATAAAGTTGGGCACGACGCGGCCGTCATTCAACTGCATGCGTGGACCGTAGGTGTTAAAGATGCGAGCAATCCGCGTGTCCACCTGGTGATAGCGCCGGTAGCCCATCGTCACCGCTTCGGTAAAGCGCTTGGCTTCGTCGTAGACCGATCGCGGCCCAATCGGATTCACGTTGCCCCAATAGGTTTCCTTTTGCGGATGCTCCAGCGGATCGCCGTAGCACTCCGAGGTGGATGAGACGAGATACTTTGCCCCGTACTTATGCGCCAGCTCCAGCGCGTGAAATGTTCCCAGTGATCCCACCTTCAGTGTGGCGATGCCATGTGTGCTGTAATCCACTGGGCTGGCCGGACTGGCGAAGTGGAAAACGAAGTCAACCCTGCCCACGTCAAACGGCTCGCAGATATCACGTTCGAGGAATTCAAAGCGGGGCTCGCTGCGTAGATGCTTGAGATTCGAGTACCGCCCGGTTAGAAGGTTGTCTACCGCAACCACACTCCAGCCTTCAGCAAGCAGGGCATCGCAAAGATGAGACCCCAGGAAACCCGCTCCACCCGTTACCAGAGCGCGTTGTTGATTCATGTTTTCTTTGTGCCTTTCTTCAGAACCGACCGAGGTACGCGAGAAGTATTGCCGGTTTGTTGATCGTTCGGCGTCACCGAAGATTTGACAGTGACCAAATGGCGAAGGCGAGCATTAGCGGCGACTTGCCCGCTAATCCAACGACCCGAAGGAGCTTCTTCCACGCCTTCAGGCAGAAACCCAGCGGTCGCAACATGCTCTCCCGCAGTACGGCGACCTTACGGATGTTATGGGCCACGCGCCAACTGCAGGTCGTCCCGGCGGGAAAGAATCCCAGCTCGCCGGCGCCGAAACGGCGTTCTTCGCCATTCTCAAGGAGCAGGAAAGCTTCCCCAGAGATGACCAGGATGGTCTCGTCCTGGCTGTAGTGCCAACGAAAGCTCCCCGCCGTACAATCCCAAACTACTACGGACGATGTCCAGTCGCGGCTTCTGACCAAAGTCTTGCTGCGAGCGATCGGCGTGCCGCTCGAAATCCACTCTTCGGGGATAGGGTCGGGTGCGAGCTCGACGGTTGCCGGGGCAGCCATGACAATCGAACGCAGGATGGCACTATCCAAATGGCTTTCACCATTGGACTCCACCGATACATCGCGGGACCACGAAACTTCGTTTGCCACGTCGCTCCTTTTCTTTTTTCTTAGCCCAGTGCGGATCGCTTTCGCTGAACATTTTGATGGATAGCCACCACCGCTGAAAACTCCGGCACATCCACCTTATTTGACACCAGGTACCGCAGCCAATTGCGATAAATGGCCGTGGCCGATGAATGCCATGTTTTCCGCAGTTTCCCGGCCAGGGCCGCTTCAGGAAAACCTTCCATCAGTTCTTCTCGTCTATCGGCAAGGCGATCCGACAAAAGAACATCTTGAAAATCGGTTAGAAGTCCGACAATTGCCGGATCGAAATAACCCTTCGGCATGGTGGGATAAGTCTCGCGTTCTTTTCTGAGATATCGCCTTATATCTCTCCGGTATTCCTTCAGCAGAGTCTCAGCACCGTACTCTGGATGGCCCTGGAAGTATACGAACAGGCTGCGCTTTTTCTTCTTCAAGAACGTGTCCACCCCGCCCTCAGTCGATTGAGTCAGCACGCTGTAACCGCATGCCGCCAGCGCATCCGCTTGCACTTCGTTCCATCGCGAATGCGGGAAACGTACTGGTTCGCAGGTTCCAGCGGTGAGCGGATGCTGGTTAGCCTTGCTAAAGTCAAACACGCCAAATTGCTTGTCGGACAGCCGATGACGGCTGATGCCGTCGCTGCGAAGAACGCTGGCATGCGCCGCCAGGCAGGACAGTATCGTAGAAACGGTGTTCCGTTCCGCCCAATCGAAAACGTCCGTCAGGACTCTCCAATAGGGTTCATCCCGGAGGTCAGGCCGGCGCGGCTCAGTACCCGTAATGATCACGCCATCAAACTGGTTCTGCCAAAGCTCGTCAAGGCTGTAGTAGAAGCTGTTCAGATGACGTTGCCCGCGATCGGTTCGGGGAATTCCAGTCAATGAGTAGAGCTTCAGATATACCGGGAGGTCACCCGATGCGTCGTCGAGGAGGTCAAAGAACTGTAACTCCGTGTCCTCCAGAGCGGCATCGGGCATGTTATTAATGAGCGCAATATTCAAGTGCTCGGTTGGCGTGGCGCAATTGCCGCCTCCCCTACGGCAGGCTCCGTCCGAAGCCCAGCGAGGCGGTACTCGCCCGCCTTCAACAATCAATGGCATGTCACCCCTCCCCCACCCCCACGACGTGTGCCGGAACTGCGGAAACCTTACTGCCTTGCACTACTCAGCGCCTGACCCAAGTCCTCGAGAATATCGTCGATATGCTCGATGCCTACGCTAAGTCGAATCATCTCCGGTGTAACTCCGACCTTAGCCTGCTCCTCTGGCGTCAGTTGCCGGTGTGTAGTCGACGCTGGATGACAGGACAACGATTTGGCGTCGCCCATGTTCACCATCCGCTTGAACAGGCGGAAAGCGTTGAAGCACTTCCGGCCTCCCTCGTAGCCGCCTTTCACCCCAAAAGTCAGCAGCGAGCAGAAGTTGGAACCCAGATATCTATGCGCCATCGGATAGAGCGGATTATCTGGAAAGCCGACGTAGTTCACCCAATCGACCATGGGATGAGCGCGCAGAAATTCTGCCACCTTGCGCGCGTTCTCCACGTGGCGTTCCACACGGAGCGCAAGAGTCTGAATTCCCTGCAAGAATAGAAAGCCGTTAAACGGAGATAGCGTGGCGCCAGTATTTCTTTGACACACGGTCCGGCAGCGCGCGACAAACGCGGCATCGCCGTAATGGTCGACATAGACCACGCCGTGATAGGCGACCTCTGGCCGATTCAACATATAAAACTTTTCCGGATACTGGCGCCACGGGAACTTACCGCTATCCACAATCATCCCGCCAATGCTGGTGCCGCCCCCACCAATGAATTTCGTCATGGAGTGCACGACCACGTCGGCGCCGTACTCGATAGGCCGCAGCAGAACCGGCGTAGCCACCGTGTTATCGACCACCAGGGGCACACCGTGCTTGTGCGCCACTCGCGCTAATCCCTCGATGTCCGCCACGTTTCCCGCTGGATTGCCAACACTCTCGCAGTAAACTGCGCGCGTATTTTCGTCGATCAACTTCTCAACATCTTCAGGGCGATCACTCGCCGCAAAACGTGAACTGATTCCCCGTTTCGGGAAGATATGAGCCAGCAGTGTGTAAGTTGCACCGTATAACTGTGGGGTAGAAACAATGTTATTCCCTGCTTCGGCAATGTTGATGAGCGAATACTCGATCGCGGCCATCCCCGAACTGACGCTGAGCCCATCGACTCCCCCTTCCATTGCGGCGATGCGCTGTTCCAGCACCGCGTTGGTAGGATTGCCGATCCGGGTGTAAATGTTCCCTTTGACTTCCAGATTAAATAAGGCGGCACCATGTTCTGCGCTATCAAACTCGAAAGCCACAGTTTGATAGATGGGCACAGCCACGGCTTTCGTAGTCGGATCGCCGTCGTAACCTGCGTGAATCGCGATAGTCTCTAGCTTCATGCGTGCATCAGCCCTTCCAATCGAGCGAGTTCCTTTACTCGGCGCTGGTCGCAATGCTACGAACCGAAACCGGTGCCGGACTGTGCGCCAGAGCCTTCACCATGGTCTCGGTGAGACGGCGAGCGGCAAATCCCGCTCCGAAAGCGAACCGCATCACCGGCCCAAAGCTGTTTGCCGCAGCAAGCCCCGCGAAATAAATGCCGGGCACCGACGACTCGAAAGTCGACGAGAGTACCGGCGCGCCTTTCACTACCTTGATCTTCGAGCGAATTTCAGCGCTGAGGAAGCGCAATCGTCCCAAGTCCACTTTGTAGCCCGTCGCCGCTATGACGTGCTCAGTGAGAACTTCGCGAGCGCTACCATCCTGCGCGCGCAGATGCAGAACTAACTTGCCATTCTGGACTTCCGCGCCCTGCGGCGTGTAGCCAAGCAAACAAGGTACGCGCGCCATCTTATCTTTGACGAACCATCCCGCCGAGGGACCAAGAGTTTTTTCGACGATCTCCAGGCGGAGACGCTCAGGTAAATAATGAAACAACCCCGGTGCATCGGAAAAGAACCGCGATCGCAATCCAGGGCCAAGCCCTGACTGCGGATGTCGAATCTGCTGCCACCGCGAACGGGGCTTGCCCGTCGGCGTACTGTGGAACTTCAACGCCGATTGCCGGGCAACGAGCTGCACATCGGCATCGGCCTCGCGGAGCACCGCCGCCAGGTCAATCGCGGAAGCGCCGCCGCCGATTACGACGACGCTCCGTCCCCTGAACGCTTCGGGATCAGTGTGACGAAAACTATGCGACAGGAATTCCGGCGGCAAATGCACCAGATTTTCGGGGACGTATTCAAAGTGGGTGATCCCGACCGCGAGCACGACCCGCCGCGCCGTGACCGTTTCGCCATTCTCCAGTCGGAGAACAAATCCTTCCGACGCGCGGTCGAGACTGACGACCAGCTTGTCTTCAAGCTCCGGAAGCATTCGCTCCCTGAACGCCAGACCATATGCAGAAAAGGTCTCAAGGCGCACCGGGAGCCCCGCGTCGGAATACTCGATCCCCCGCTCCGCACAGAATTGCCGCAGAGTGAACGCGTTCTCCGGATCGTAGATGTTCGAGGCAAACCCGTCCGATTTCAGCATCATGCCCTTCGGCATGTGATTCAGCCAACTGTCCATCGGACGACCGAAAATGCGGAATGGAATGCCCCGACGCCGGAAATGTGCAGCGATTGAAAGTCCGTACGGACCTGCTCCAATGATGGCGGTTTCTAGCATGCCTTGAGAGAGACTCCTTTGAGAGTTTGTCTGCGTAATGGCAAACTGCGGCAACTCACTGGTGATCTGAGTAAGATTTTGGGGGAGGCTTTAATTGTACCACGCTAGTCTCGGGGTTGATGCTATCGAAAACAGACGCCGGTTGCGTTTCACCACGCCCATTATCTAGCTTATTATCAACAATATAGGACAGTCTTGCGATCGACGAAGGCGTCTCCCATGGGTCGGTTACTGAAGGGGAGATTTGGAGCGGAATTCCTCATCTTTCGGCCACGCAAACCAGCTCGCCGGTGGTCTTGTCTCGGCTGATATTCCCTGCTTCGAAGAACCGCTTCAGCCTGAGAAATGGCTTCTCCAGAAGATTCCAGGACAAGGCAGCCACAGCGTAAGTGGCGGCAGTAGTGATCGGCAGCGCCAGGAATTGGTGCTGGTCGAGATGGAAGGTCTTCGCAGCATCGAGAGGAATCTTTTGCAGCAAATAGATTCCGTAGCTGATCGTCCCGGTATAAACCAGAAATCGGCTCGTCAGAATCGCCTGCAACCACCTCTGCGTCGAAAACAGTGCGAGGTAAACGAACGAAACCGAGGCTAGCGCAACCAGCGAGAAAACGATCCATCTTGCGGGAAGGGTGTCAATCATAAGGGCGAGGGGGGCCGAAACAAGCAATGCGATCCATGCTCCCGTAACAAACTTCGACGGAACAAAGCTGCCCGACCGGAGTACAAGAGCCAGGAGCGCTCCGGCCATCAAACCGTCCAAGCGGCAAAATGTGTTTGAGTAGATATCGACTTGATGCAGCGACAGGTAGTAACGCAGTGCCGGAGAAAAACAAATCACCGCAATGGCAACCTTGCGAAGCTGCGACTCGGTACAGAATCGCACCACCAGCGGCCAAAACAGGTAGAACTGTTCCTCAACCGCCAGCGACCAAGTGACACCCAAGAGCCCCGTGGCTGCTATTGGAATCGGAACCAGGAAATTCTGAAGGAAAAGTGGATAGGCCCACCACGGCGACGACCGTGCATCGAACACGCTGTGAGCGGCAGGTGGACGCAGCAACGGGACAATCACGAACATAAAAAGCAGCGCCGAATAATACAGTGGCCAGATGCGGAGACAGCGCCGGGCATAGAAATTCCTGAAATAGCCCTCTGATTTCTTCGTGTCGACCAGAATCCCCGTGATCAAGAATCCGGACAGCACAAAGAAGAGATCCACTCCCATCCATCCGTTGTCCGATATCAGATGCAAATGCAGAGATGGATATCTGTCGGTATTGTGCAGCAGCACCAAGAGCACAGCCAGGCCGCGAATGGCATCCAGTTGGGGGATTTTCTTCATCTCAGCGCTCAATCAGCGCCGCTTGAGCAGACATACGCCGGTCCATGGATAATTTCCTGGGTTACCCTTGGGCTCGGGCAGCAAGGCGAGCAACTCAGCAGGCGCACGTTTGAATTGCGCCGCAGTCTTCAACATTCCCTGCACATCGTTCGGCTCCCAGCCGTACGGCGTGAAAAAGTTGGCTCCCTCGGGAGGGCCAAATTTGAAAGCGGCTCCGGCCTCGCTCAACTGCCTGCCCGTCGTACGCTGCATCAATCTAAGTTGACCCGGAGAAGCCAGGTCGATAACCCAACTCTCAAAGTGCTTACCAGCGGCCAGATCTTTGGCCAAAGAGGCAACTTCTTCCGTGGCGAAATAAATCAGGAGACCTTCACAAGCCACGACGATTTTGGTCGCCCGCGTGTCCAGCCGTGCGAAAAGTTCGCGCCGCGCCGCTACGTCGGACAAATCCAGAGAAACTCGTTCCAGCCGGCAGCGAGGTTTCTCATTCGCGAGAATCTCCTCCTTGTAAGCAACAATGTCGGGTAGATCCACTTCCACCCACCGCAGTATGGCCGGTAAGTTCATCCGGTAGGGCCGGGCATCAAGCCCCGCAGCGAGGTTCACTACCAGGTCCGCCCCTCCCTGAACTGCACGGGAAAGAAACTGATCGAAAAGATAAGTGCGCGCCACCCACGCCCACTCGTGCTTGTTGCCGTCGGGCAGAGTGTTCGCGATCTGGAACCCATGCTCGCCAGCCAACCGCTCGGCGTAGGGATCGCGAAACAATGCATCAGGCCGTCGCGTTTCGAGCGCCCGGAAATACGCTACCCAACGGGCGGTATCCGAAACACCGCGGACCGTGAGATCTTGTTCGGTCATTTTCTGTCCTCTGGATCGGGCGGGCCCCACCGCGGTCTGCCACCGTTCTCATAAACGACGTTTCAAATAACTTGGCCCGCATAACCAATGCCGTGTGATCCACATCACTGAGCATTGGTTTAGTTCGTCGTACTGTCGCTAGAAAAAAGAGGTGCCATGTTCTCCTCCGTCATATTAGCGATGGCTGCGTTTTACACGGCCTTCGGAGTGGTAATTATCCGAAGGCTGAGAAGGTCAACCTGTCGCTTCTGCGTATTCCGACAATTCTGCCCGAACCGGCAATCGGAGCAATCCATGGTCACAAGTACACCGTGCTCGAGTTGACCAAAACCGTAACGCCCGACATGGGAGACCGATTCGCCTCGACCCTCACGAGGCCCTCCGCAAGACCTTCTTTGTACTCAAGGCGCGCTTAGCCAGCAGATAGGCGAGCCTGGGAAAGTGGCAGAGGATAGGCAACGGATCATCGGCAGCGAAGATCGCCCACTCGATTGGGCCACGCAAGGATTGAAAGTAAGTGCGCAAGGACAATCGGCCGCGCACGACTTGCGGAAGTGCCGTGTAAATATCTGCTCCCATTCTTACCCATCGCACTCCTGCTTGCGCGCGCACGTCCGGAACGGGCTGACCTTGTGTCAGCAGCCAGAGGAGATACGGGAAATCAACACCGGCCCGTCCACAGAGGGTGTGCCAGCCCCAAACACGCGGGTTAACGTCGAGGAGTTTGTATTGGCCATCGCGTGGATCGCACTTAAACTCGACTTCAACAAGACCGGTGTAGCGTAGTTCGGTGAGCAAGCGAATTGCTGGCTCAACAACCTTCGGTTCGTCGACCGTTTCCACAAAGCTGCTGAAACGGCCGAAATCCATCGGAACCTGCCGCATCCGCTTTGCCGTCACGGACGCGAGAGGAGTGCCGACATCGCAGAGCGCGACATAGGAAAACTGTGCTTCTCCCCCGCCCGGCAGGAATTCCTGGATCATTATTAGGTCCGAGGGGAGAAGTGTACAAGCATCATCATAGCGACGTAATAGTGATTCGCGGTCATTCACACGCCAAGCTTTGTCCACGGTCAGGCGGTTGAGTCCCAGCCTCATCGCCGGCTTTATAATGACGGGAAATTCGCAGGTCAGTTCTAATAATTCTGCGCGGTT
>Ga0074046_10000674_pt1 | contig 31242 bp, 25 predicted proteins | sample BogForMeECP23OM3_FD_94441 | JGI IMG/M metagenome (GOLD analysis project Ga0074046, IMG submission 94441) | Bog forest soil microbial communities from Calvert Island, British Columbia, Canada - Bog Forest MetaG ECP23OM3 | ecosystem: Environmental > Terrestrial > Soil > Wetlands ... | reverse complement strand
TCGCATAATCCATCGAAACTACCATTAGACATAACCAGGAGCAAATCGTTGGGGCGTGCTTCCGCAGCGAGGAATTCTGCTATGGCATCCGCGCTGGGGAGGACGCAGGCACCTTTACCGAGCAGACGAACAGCCGAAATGATGCTTTCCGGGTCGAGGCGCTGATCATCGGCAAGCTGGCTGGCGCGATGAATACTACCTAGAATGACGCGGTCGCCGAGGGCAAGGGCTTGCGGAAGAGAGCCCTGAAAAACGCGGCGTCGCATGGAGTTAGAGCGGGGCTCGAGAATGGCCCAAATGCGCCGGCCGGGCCAGCGGAGACGGGCCGCTTCGATGGTGGCGCGGATGGCGGTGGGATGATGGGCAAAATCATCGACGACAAGAATGTTGTTGATCTCTCCTTTCACATCCATACGGCGTTTCACACTCTGGAAGGTAGCGAGCGCCGATTGGATAGAGTCAATGCGGATGCCTCGTCCCTGCGCGACGATCAGGGCGGCGAGGGCGTTGAGAACGTTGTGGCGGCCCGGGGCGGAGAGAGAAAACTCACCGTACAGAACTCCCTGGAAGTACACGCGAAAAGACATTTGGTCGTCGGCGAGAGAGACGTTAGCGGCGACCCAGTCGTTTTGTGAATCAAAACCGTAGGTAATGACGGGGCAAAAGGCTTTTTCGGTGACCTTGCGCGGGGCTTCGCCGGCGTCAGAATCTCCCCAAACGATGACGCGGCCGCGGCGAGGAACGAGATTGACGAGGCGTTTAAAGGCCAGTTGATAGACGCCGAAGTCAGTGTAGATGTCCGCGTGGTCGAACTCGACGGAGGTGATGATGAGGTCGTCGGGCTGGTAATGCAGGAATTTCGCAGCCTTGTCCCAGTAGGCGGAGTCGTACTCGTCGCCTTCGAGAATGAATTCAGGGCCGCCGGCGAGGCCGTAGCTCTTGCCGAAATTTTCAGCTACGCCGCCGACGAGGAAATCAGGATGTTTACCCGCGACGTGGAAGACCCAAGCAAGCATGGCGGTTGTGGTGGTCTTTCCGTGGGTGCCGCTGACGACGATGGAGTGCTTGCCAGGAAGAAATTCTTCTTCGAGGATTTCCGGCAGGGAGCGATGCGGCAGCTTGCGGTCGAGCATTTCTTCGACTTCGACATTGCCGCGAGAGATGGCGTTGCCGACGACGATCAAATCCGGCGTGGGGGTGAGGTTCTTGGGGTCGAAGGAAGTTGCGTACTTTATGCCGAGAGATTCGAGGAGATTGGAGGCGGGAGGATAGACACCCGCGTCGGATCCGGTGACATTGTAACCGCGTTCGCGGAGCATACCGGCCAGAGGAGCCATGGCCGAGCCGCCGATGCCAATCATGTGAATATGTTTTTTCTTTTTTCTTGATTTCACCATTTCATTGCACCACAGCGGGTTCGAGAATTTCCAAGCGGCCGTCGCCCGAAGAGATAAGGCGAGCCTTAACGCCAAGGGGCAGAGTGAGCATGGGGCGTTGCGTGTGGCCGATCGCGGCGCCGAAGACAACGGGCACGCCCAAGGGACTCAGAATCCGCTCGCAGACTTCCTGGACGGAGGGACTGCCCTTCACCGGGGGATTGGAGTCCGGAAATTCTCCCAGGAGGACACCTTTGACATTTTGCAGTTTACCGGCCTGCTTCAGATGCATGAGTGCGCGATCGACTTGATAAGGGCGCATGGCACGATCCTCGACCGCGAGGATGGAGCCGGCAGTATCGAGTTCCCAAGGAGTGCCGAGGGTGGTTTGGAGCAGCGTGAGGCAGCCGCCGAGAAGGCGACCTTCGGCCACGCCACGGATTAGCGATTTGCCGAAAAGAGGAATCTCCCACCCGGACTTCGAATTGCCCACAGCCTGGAGAAAAGAGTCCTCATCATAGCCGTGGGAATCATCGGCGCCACGATTGAGACCCGAGGTGATCATGGGGCCATGGAACGTGATCCAGCCACACATTTGCCAAAGATAGATCTGCAGGGAGGTGAGATCGCTGAAACCGATAACGCATTTGGGATCGAGCAACTGGGCACTTAGATTGTGGTCCAACAAATAAGTGGCACCGTAGCCGCCGCGGAGGGCGATCAGTGCGGCGATCTCGGGATGCCGGGCAGCTTTGACAAAGGCGTCGAGGCGAGAGGGCGTCGAACCAGCAAAATAGCCTTCGGAGCCGGGAAACTGAACGGGCATGAATTCGTAACCGAGACGGCGCAATTCGGCAAGGCCCGCGGTGACTTCCAGTTGTTCCGCCGGAGAAGCAGGAGCAAAAACGGCGACCTTGGAACCTTTCTGAAGGGCCTTAGGCTTGCGCGGGGATTTTGCAGAGGCGTTCATGCGCGAGGACCCTCGAACGGAACGAGCTCCGTGACGACCCCGTCGCGATTGAGTTGAGAAACGATCTTGAGTTCCTGGCTGTGATTGACTTCGGCCTGGAATTCAACGACGGAGTTTGAACCCATCATGGAAGTGCGGAATTGGCGAATGGGCACGCGCAGTTCGGTGAGCAGTCGTTGTACCTCCGAGGCGACGTTGTCGGCCTGGCTGGTAGTAAAGCGAAACAGAATCATGCTGGACTTGAGATTCAACCTTTGAGTGACCACCGCGATGACGATGAGAGCGAAAAGAACGATGCCCGTCGCCAAGCCCGCGATCGCGAACAAACCTCCGCCACAAGCCATGCCGATGGCCGCCTCCACAAAGATGGTGGCCGCCGTGGTCATGCCCACGGTACCTAGATTGTCTTTGAGAATAGCGCCGGCACCAAGGAAGCCGATGCCCTGGACGATATTGGAGGCGATGCGGGTTGTGCCGGTATCACCCCACATCAGGGCCAGATGATAGGAAAGAATGGTGAAGAGCGCGGTGGTCATACAGACAAACATGCTGGTGCGAATACCGGCGGGGCGATGGTGGTAGTCGCGTTCCGCGCCAATGAACGCGCCCATGACGGCCGCAAAAAGCAACCGCAGCAGAGCATCATGAAAGGAAATCATGCTACGAGCGGCCCCAGTCCGCTCAAAGGCGATTCTAGCGAACTACAGTTTGAACTGGGTGAGTTTCGCGAAGTGGCGTGCTCTGGCGTGTATCTCTGACTTCTTGAGGGTCAGGAGGCGCTCGAGGCCAAAGCGCTCGACGGTGAAGCTGCCCATCACGGAGCCGTAGACCATGGCGCGGCGTAGGGCTGCGTCGGAGGTACTGCCGACACTGGCGAGGTAGCCCATAAAGCCGCCGGCGAAGCTGTCACCCGCTCCCGTGGGATCATGAGGCTCCTCCAGCGGGAAGGCGGGGACACAGAAGACACCGTGCTTATCGACGAGCATGGCGCCGTACTCGCCGCGCTTTACGACCAGCGTGGAAGGACCCATCTTGAAAATGTGGCGAGCGGCGCGGAGCAGGTTGTGTTCGCTGGAAAGCTGACGGGTTTCGGAATCGTTGATCATGAGGACGTCGACATGCTTGAGGGTTTCGCGGAGTTCGGAATTGGTGCGCTCGATCCAGTAGTTCATGGTGTCCATGGCGGCGAGTTTGGGAGTGCCCTTGACCTGCTGGAGGACGTCGCGCTGGAGATCGGGAGCAATGTTGGCGAGGAAAACGTATCTGGAATTGCGATATTTTTCCGGAAGGCGCGGCTTGAATTCAGCGAACACGTTGAGATCGGTGGTAAGGGTGACGCGATCATTCAGGTTTTCGGAATAGCGGCCGGCCCAGAAGAAGCATTTGCCAGGGGCGCGCTCGAGGCCTTCGATGTCGATGGAGCGCTTGCAAAGAAGGGCTTCGTCATTCGGATGAAAATCATCTCCAACGACGGCGACGAGATTTACATGAGTAAAGAAAGCCGCGCAAACGGAGAAGTACGTGGCGGCACCGCCGAGGGTGCGTTCGACTTTTCCATATGGACTTTCGAGAGCGTCATACGCAACTGAGCCAACAACGAGCAAGGACATGAGGTTCTCCTGGTGAGGTTGTGACCATTCCAGCGTACGCGAATTTGAACGGTCCGATGAAGAGAAAAGAGGGAGTGTGTGCATCGCATGGCTTTTGGGTTGGGTGGCCACGATTTCACTCAGGGCCTGAAGGCCCTCGTTTTTTTGCAACTGTTTGCGGCACGACTAAAGTCGTGCCCTGACGGCCGGCCGCTGTGGGAGCCGCACGCGACGATTTTTACTACGTCAAGTATTTGCCGATGATGGCGGCGAGATTCTTTTTTGTTTTGGCCGGGACAACTTTGGGATCGGTGAGAATGGCATGCTTCAGGGAGCTGGCACATTTGCAGGTGTGCTCCGCGGGAAGTGTTTTGATAGCTTCACGGAGAACGTTTTGGGCATTGGTAGCGTTCTGGTTGAGGGTGGCGATGATGGTGGCGACGGTGACGGAGTCGTGATCGGGATGCCAGCAATCGTAATCGGTGATCATGGCGACAGTGGAGTAGCAGAGTTCGGCTTCGCGGGCAAGCTTAGCCTCGGTGACGTTGGTCATGCCGATGACGGAAAACTTCATGGCGCGATGATAGAGAGCTTCCGCGAGGGTGGAGAACTGGGGACCTTCCATGCAGATGTAAGTTCCCTTCTCGTGAACAGGAACGTTCTGGGAGCGGCAGGCTTCACCAAGGACGGTAGAGAGTTGGGGACAGGTGGGTTTGTCGAAGGTAACGTGAGCGACGATGCCGTTGCCGAAGAAGGTGGACTTGCGACCCTTGGTGCTGTCGAAGAATTGATCGGGAATGAGGAATTGGCCGGGGCGCAGGTCTTCCTGGAGGGAGCCAACGGCGCTGACGGAAATGATGCGCTGAACACCGAGAAGCTTCATGGCGTAAATGTTGGCGCGGAAATTGAGTTCTGTGGGAAGGATGCGGTGACCGCGGCCGTGACGGGCGAGAAAGGCAACACGCTTCCCTTCCACGGTGCCGATGACGAAAGCGTCGGAAGGATCGCCGAAGGGAGTTTTGAGGCGGATTTCGCGGGTGTTGGCGAGGCCGCTCATGGAATAGAGGCCGCTGCCCCCGATGACGCCGATTTCGGCCTGTGGAGGTTTCGTCCGCGCACGCTTGACCTTTGCTTGTCTCGATTGAGGCATACCTTTGCTCTCCAGAGAATCATTGTAGCAGCGACGTCGGGAACGGCCCGCCCCGGAAGGCGGGCCCTACAAGTGCAAGAACCAGTTAAGATGCCGCCCGAAGGAACGCGAGCGACGAAAATCGGCCGTTGGACAGTCACCGGTTCAGATGGACGGGTTCGACTTCAATTTTTCCATCGCGCTGGTGAAGAGTGGCAGCAGCGATATCGGGATCGTGGCCGAAAACGACGATCCATTGCCCCGTAAGCATACGGGGAATCCACTGACGCTTGGTTTCGAGCGATTGGAGAGGATAGAGGTCGTAGGCCATGATCCAAGGCAAAGCAATATGGTGCCGCGTAGGGAGCAAATCTGCAACAAAGGCGAGGGTCTTTTCGCCGCCGGTGATAACCACGGCTTGAATGTCGGCGTTGTGACCGGGAACGCGAGCCACGGAGATGCCGGGGAGGATTTCCGTATCGCCATCGACGAGGTCCCAGAGCCCTTCCTTGGAAATGGGAGCGAAATTTTCGGGGAAATAGCTGGCACGATCGCGTTCGGTGGGATTCATGGCGTGTTCGAGTTCACCACGCTGGACGACGTAACGGGCGCGACGAAACGTGGGAAGGATACGGTTTTTTATCATGCGGGTATTGCCGCCACAATGATCGAAGTGGAGATGGGTGTTGATGACCAGATCGATCTGCTCGGGCTTGACGCCGGCTTGTGCGAGAGAGTCCAGCAAGGGATCGCCGTCCTGAACGTTGTAGATGGAGCGCTGCTTGGGATCCATCTTTGTACCATTACCGGTTTCAACGATGACGTTTTTGCGATGGGCGCGAACGAGCAAAGAATTGGCGCGCATGCGGATGCGGTTTTTCTCGTCGGGAGGAGATTTTTTCTCCCAGAGAACTTTAGGGACGACGCCGAACATGGCGCCACCATCGAGGCCGAAGGTGCCGCCGTCGAGATAGAGCACTTCGATGTCGCCTAGATGCATTGCTGTTTGACCTGCCTTATGTCGAACAAAGTCAATTCCTCAGGGGCTGCAGCCCCAACACTTGCGTTGATTTACGGCACGGCTAAAGCCGTGCCCTGACGAAACCCCGTGACCGAGTCGTATCTAAGACTGTGTAAAAACCAAGAGCAGATTCCTCAGGCCTGAAGGCCTGAGCTACACGCTCAGAATGACACAAAGGGTAAATGCGCATTAGACAAGGTGCGCCCCTTTCAGTAGTTCGGTGACAGCGGAGAATGGATCTTTCCTGCGCTCGGCGACGGCGATGGCTAGCTCGCGCAAGCGCGCCTCACCGCCTTTGCCACCCAGGACCTTATCAAGGAGACGGGATTCGAGCATCTCGATGAGGCGATTCTGCCAGTGATCGACGTGCTTTTTTTCGCGCTGACCGCTGGACTCAAAATGCTTGCGGAATTTGCCGACGGTGGAGGCCAACTCGTCGATGCCGCGATTTTCGGTAGCGACGGTGCGAACGACAGGAGGATGCCAGCCATCGCGGGGCATGACGAGGGAGAGCATGGCGTGAAGTTGCTCTTGCAAACGATCGGCGCCTTCGCGGTCGGCTTTATTGAGGACGAAAATGTCGCCAATTTCCATCAGGCCGGCTTTCATGTTTTGAATGTCGTCGCCGAGGCCAGGGACGAGAACAACGAGAACACAATCGGCGAGACGGACGATATCGATTTCGTCCTGGCCAACGCCCACGGTTTCGATGAGGATTTGGCGCTTGCCTGCGGCGTCGAGAAGGAGGGCGACTTCGGCGGTGGAACGAGCCAGCCCGCCGAGGAATCCGCGGGTGGCCATGGAGCGGATGAAAATGCCGGCATCACTAGCATGGCCTTGCATGCGAATGCGATCGCCGAGGATGGCGCCGCCGGAATAGGGGCTGGTGGGATCTACGGCGACGACTCCGACGGGCTCATGGCGTTTGCGATGAACGGCGGCGAGGCGATCGACCAGGGTGCTCTTGCCGGTGCCGGGAGCGCCGGTGACACCGGTGAGGTAAGCCTGGCCGGTATGAGGAAACAGTTGCTTGAGGAGTTGTTCGGAGTCAGGGGAATGGTTTTCGATAGCGGTGATGGCGCGGGAGATGGCGCGGACGTCACCCTGGTGGACCTTGGCGGCCCAGTCGGAAGTGGAGAGAGTCATTGGCTAAGGGACCTTCTACAGTCAGACACAAAACAGTGGAGCAAGATTGTGCAACTCAGGGTTTTGGATCTCGTCGGCATTTGTCGGCAAACCATTTCCTCAGGGGCTAAAGCCCAATCAGGAGCACCAAGTAATGTCGGAGTTGAAGCTCCGACCCCCTAAGCCGGCACATCGGCTACTTCCATTATTTCGTGCCAAGGAGTTGGCGCGCAATGACGAGGCGCTGAATTTCGCTGGTGCCTTCGCCGATAGTGCAAAGCTTGACGTCGCGATAAAACTTTTCGGCGGGATAGTCTTTGATGAAGCCGTAGCCGCCGTGGACCTGGACGCACTCGTTGGCGACGCGGACAGCGACTTCGCTGGCGAACAGTTTGGCCATGCTGGACTCGCGGGTGAAACGAACGTCTTTCTGATCGGCGAGCCAAGCGGCTTGATAAACGAGCAGGCGGGCGGCCTCGACTTGCGTGGCCATGTCTGCCAGCTTGAATTGAATGGCCTGAAAATCGGCGATGACTTTGCCGAATTGTTTGCGTTGCTTGGCATAGTTGGTGGCCGCTTCAAGGGCGCCCTGGGCCATGCCGAGGCCGAGAGCTGCGATGGAAATGCGGCCGCCGTCGAGAATCTTCAGGCTGCCAATGAAGCCTTCGCCCAAAGGACCGAGAAGTTGACTGGACGGAATGCGGCAATCCGTGAAGATAACTTCAGAAGTGTCGCTGGCGCGCATGCCAAGCTTGTTTTCTTTTTTGCCGGGACGAAATCCGGGCATGCCCTTTTCAAGGATGAAGGCGCTGATGCCGTGGGATTCCTTGGATTTGTCGGTGACGGCCATGGCGACGCAGATGTCAGCGAAAGTGCCGTTGGTGGTGAAGGTTTTTGAACCGTTGAGGATCCAGTTGTCGCCTTGGCGCACTGCGGTTGTGCGTGTTCCGCCGGCATCGGAACCAGCCTCGGGTTCGGTGAGGGACCAGGCGCCGAGTTTTTTTCCCTGAGCAAGCGGAACGAGGTATTTCTTCTTTTGTTCCTCGGTGCCGAATTTATAGATGTGATTGGTGCAGAGGGAATTGTGGGCGGCGACGAAGAGACCGACGGAGCCGTCGACGCGAGACAATTCTTCGATGACGGTGGCGTACTCGATGTAACCGAGGCCGGCGCCGCCGTATTGTTCGGGAAAAATGACGCCCATGAGCCCCATTTCACCGAGCTTGGGAAGAAGTTCCGTGGGAAAGTGCTGAGCTTCATCCCAGTCGTTGACGTGAGGGGCGATTTCGCCCTCGGCGAAATCGCGGACGGATTTGCGGAGGTGCTTCTGCTCGTCTGTGAAGGTGAAATCCACGGGTGCCTCGCTGATGGTATTGCGTATAGTCGGTAGAAGTTTAGCTTATGGGAGGAAATCTTGCATGGGTGGCTGGGCCGGGAATGTCGAGTGGATATCAGATATCCGATATCAGCGATCAGGAAACGGTTGATTTGTGGCTCGGTCTAATTTGCGTAGGAGAGTCGTCATAAGGTTCGGGTTGAGATCCTTCGGGCCCGCTGAAAAGCGCGAGCCTCAGGATGACAACCAAGATGAGATGTTCGCGCGGATATGGGCGCAGCCCTTCGTGGCTCAGGGTAAACACTGCTGGGCCCCCACGCAGAAAGCCCAAGAAGCACGCCGGCATGGCGGACAAGAAAAAACCTCACCCCTCGAGGGGTGAGCTACAGGCCATGCGGGGGTTACCAGCCGACTGGGTAGTTGTTCTTTTTGTTTTGCTCATCCAGCCAAGTTTTTAGAGGGGCGAAATAGTCGGCCAGAGCGGTCGCGTCCATTTCTTTTTGGCCGGTGAGGACTTCGAGGGCATCCGGCCAGGGTTTGCTCTGACCGAGGGAGAGCATCTCGTTTAATTTGTCGCCGGCGGCTTTGTTGGCGTATATGGAACACCGGTTGAGCGGGCCAGTGGCGCCGGCCGTTTTGCAGAGGGCGCGGTGGAACTGGAATTGGTAGATGGCCGCGAGGAAATAGCGGGCGTAGGGGATATTTGCGGGCACGTGATACTTGGCGCCGGGATCGAAATCCGCTTCGGAACGAGCGACGGGCGGCGCAACGCCCTGGTATTTCAGGCGCAGATCCCACCAAGCTTTGTTGTAATCATCGGGCTTTACCTGGCCCGAGAAAACTTCCCAGCGCCACTTGTCGATTACTAGGCCGAATGGAAGAAAAGCAACTTTTTCGAGGGCCTTCTGCAAAAGATAGTCGGTATCACTGGAGGCTGGAGGAACGGTGTCGATCAGACCGATTTGCTTCAGATACTCCGGGGTGACGGAGAGAGCGATGGTGTCGCCAACCGCTTCGTGGAAACCGTCGTTGGCGCTATTTTGGAAGAGGGGAGGCTGGGTGTCGTAAGCGCGCTGATAAAAATTGTGGCCGAGTTCGTGGTGGATCACGCGGAAGTCTTCTTCGGTGATCTGGATGCACATTTTGACGCGGAGATCGTCCTTGGAATCAACGTCCCAGGCGCTGGCGTGGCAAACAACGTCGCGATCGGCCGGCTTGGTGAACAGGGAGCGCTCCCAGAATGTCTCGGGAAGAGGAGCGAAGCCGAGGGATTTGAAGAAGTTTTCGCCATATTTGACCATGCCCTTGGGATCGGTCTTCCGCTCGGCGAGAATTTTGGTGAGATCGAAGCTTTGCGCGGGTTTCGGGGAGTCCATCAAATCGTAGACGTTGTTCCATTGCTGAGCCCAGATATTACCGAGCAGGTGAGCGGGGATCGGGCCATTGGGCGGTACAACGTCTTTGCCGTACTTTTTCGCGAGCTGGCCGCGGACGTAGGCGTGCAGGGAAAGATAGAGGGGGCGGAGCTGTTCCCAGACGCGATCCATTTCCTTGGCGAATTGATCGGGAGGCATATCGTAGTTTGACCGCCAGAGAGCGCCGACATCGGCGTAGCCGAGTTGGCGGGCGCCTTCGTCGCCGAGTTCGACCATGCGGGCGTAACGTTGACGCATGGGCGCGCCGACAGCGTGCCATCCTAGCCAGGCGCGCTGGAGTTCTGCGGGATCGCGGCTGGTGGCCATGAGTTTTTCGACAGCGGTGATATCGAGGCAAGGCTTGTTGGCGCCATCCGGACACCACTTGCCTTTCCCGTAGTCACCATCGAGCGAGGAGAGAAGCTGCGCGAGTTCTTTTTGGGCTTTGGGGTCGTCGGGGGCGGGAAATCCGGCTGAGAGTTCCAGGAGGAGGCGCTTGCGGGCGAGTCCCGGGGAAAGTTGGACGTGATCGAAGCGGTGAGCTTGCTTGGCGTATTGCGTTGCGGCGGTGTTTGCCTCCTCGCTGGCGTCGGCGGCAATTTGTTCCGTGTCCACGGTGATGAAGTTTTCCTGGACCCATGAGGCACGTTGGGCCTTGTTGCCCAAATCGAAGAGGCGCTGCTCGGCGGTTTCGATGAACTTCTTTGCTTCTTCGGGCGTTGGCGGCGAGGCGCTGGTTGAGGATTGGGCTTGGGCGATGCTAACGGTGAACCCCGCACACAATAAAACCAACCCGATGCATTTGGGCATTCGTCTCATTAGAGATTCTCCTTGCAACTAACGTGGGCAATTCATGAAAAAAATACAAGAGAGATTCCTTGCTCCGCAGACTCCGTTCGGAATGACAAAAGGGTTCGGGTCGCTAGGCGCTGTGGCCGTGCTTCTTTTCAGCGACGATGCGCAATTCCGTTAGCGCGCGGTCTATGCCGGCGCGGTCGACGTTCCAGTGCGTAACCATGCGCACGGAATGAGGAGCGGTGTCTTGGGCCCAGATCCCTTTTGCGTGAAGGGCGTCACAGAGTTCGACGGCGGTCATGCCGGTGGCTTTGCAATCGAAGATCACGATGTTGGTGTGCACGCTGGCGGGATCGATTTTGAGACCAGGGACCCGGGCGATACCGTTGGCGAGGTGCCTGGCGTTTTCGTGGTCTTCGTGGAGGCGGGAGGGAGATTTTTCGAGAGCAATCAATCCCGCGGCGGCGATGATGCCGACCTGGCGCATGCCGCCGCCGAACATTTTGCGATAGATGCGGGCGCGTTCGATGAACTCGCGCGAGCCAACGATCATGGAGCCGACGGGAGCGCCAAGGCCTTTGGAAAGGCAGAACATTACGGAGTCGATTTTCCTGGTCATGTGGGCCACGTCTTCTTTGAGGGCCGCAGCGGCGTTGAAGATGCGGGCTCCATCGAGGTGCACTTTCAAGCCCATAAAATGGGCCTTTTCGCGGATTTCGTGGATGTTGTCGGTGGAATAGACGGTGCCACCGGCCATGTTGCTGGTGTTTTCCAGGCAGATGAGCGCGGTTTGCGAGTCGTAATAAATTTTAGGGCGAATAGCGGCATGGATCTGGTTCCAGTTGAGAATGCCATCGTCACCGCCGCGCACGGCGCGAGGCATGCAACCGCCAATGGCGGACATGGAGGCAAGTTCGTAGAGATTGACGTGGCTGCGTTCTTCGCAAATGACTTCGTTGCCGTGGTGGGTCCAGATTTTGATGGCGATGAGATTGCCCATGCAGCCGGTGGGAACGAATAGGGCGGCTTCTTTGCCGAAAATTTCCGCGGCGCGCTTTTGGAGGAGATTGACGGTGGGATCTTCGCCGTAGACGTCGTCGCCGACGGCAGCGGAGGCCATGGCGTGGCGCATTTCGTCGCTGGGACGAGTGACGGTGTCGCTGCGGAGATCGACTACGTTTTCGGCTGGCGAGATGTGGTCGGGATCGACGAGTTGATTGCCTTTGGCTACGGTGTAGGTCATGGGGCCTCCAAAGACGGACCGCCTCAGAAGGCGGTCCCTACGACAGTTTAGCGGAGCAGTTCCACGAGGATTTCGTTGGAGACGTTCAGTTTTGCGGGGGCAAGCCTGAGGACATCCCCTTGATGTTCTACCATGCCATGGGACGCGAGGCGATCAACTTTGTCTTTGAGACTGATGCCATATTGGCGTTCGATGCGGGCCAGGTTGATGCCGGCCAGTTGACGCAAGCCTAAGAACAATTCCTCTTCTAGCGCGAGTTTGTCGGTGCCGGATTGGACATTTTCAATGGCAGGCTTTCCGCTAGTAATCGCGGCGACGTAGGCCGCAGCATCGTGGAGATTCGACCAGCGTTGTTTGCCGGAGAAGGAGTGGGCGCCCGCGCCGAAACCGAGGTAGGGCTCGCGGCGCCAGTATTTCAGGTTGTGTTTGGAGGCGAAACCCGGCTTGGCCCAGTTGGAGATTTCATATTGTTCGTAGCCGGCGGCGTTCAGTTGCCGCTGGGCGAGTTCGTAGAAGTCGGCCATGGCTTCTTCGGTGGGGAGTTCCCGGGCGCTGTAGCGCGGGCCGTTGCGGAGGACTTCCAGGCCAAGGCGGGAGCCTTCATCGATTTCCATCATATAGATGGAAACATGCTCGGGAGAGAGTGAGATGGTTTCAGCGAGGGAGTGGCGCCAGGAATCGTGGGTCTGTTTGGGGAGCCCGGCGATCAGGTCGAAGCTGATGTTCGCAATGCCGGCAGCGCGAAGGATTGGGACGGCGTTGTAGATGTCGGCGTTGCGGTGCATGCGGCCGGCGGCTTTGAGTTCTTCGTCGATGAAGGATTGCGAGCCGAAAGAGATGCGATTGATGCCATACCTGGCCCATTGTCGGGCCTTTTCCGATTCGATGGTTTCGGGATCAGCTTCGAGAGTGACTTCTTCCCAAACGCAAGAAAAAGATTCGCGAATCGAACGCAGAAGCGCCGTGAGGAGTTCGGGATTGAGAAGGCTGGGAGTGCCGCCGCCGATGTAGATCGTGTCGACTTGCATGGTCGAAACGATGTGCGGATGCATATTGGCTGGCCAAACAATATCTGCGTTTGCGGCGCGGAAAAGATCCGAGGCGGTGGCGATTTCCTGCTGGACCGCGTGAATGTAAGGAGCAAAGCGGTCAGAAGACACAACGCCGGTGTGGAAGTTGCAGTAGGTGCACTTGGTCTGACAGAAAGGCACCTGAACGTAAACGCCTAGATTAGCCATTATTTAAGACTTTAGCACAGTGCTAGAGCGGCATTCGGAAGTTGCGGATTCATGGCTGCGGTTCGGGAGGCTGGGGGAGCACGGGGATGGCGGCGATTACATCTGGGGGCAAGGGCTTGAGATTGAGCTGGCCGGTGAGAAAGGCGATGCGGTCGCGGCGGGCTTCGGCGTTGAGGGCGTGAGGGGCGTCGTAGAGCTTAAATTGTTTTGGCTCGCTGGCTAGAGCGGCGGTGGCTCTGGCACGTTCGGGTGTGAGGAATTTCTCCTGCACGGCATATTGGAAGAAGAGAGTGGCAGGCGCGGCGTGGGAGATGTATTTCCCGGGGTCAGCCCAAGAATATTTGGCAATGTAGGCGTCAACTTTTTCCGGGCCGGTCTTCTGACGAAACTCCTGGAACTCGGGAGATTTCATTTGGACTTCATCGGAGAGTGGTGAAGCCATGAGAACGAAAGCCCGGAAGCGCTTATCGACACCGCTGACGATGGCGCCGGCGTCCGCCCCGCAACTGTGGCCGACGTAAGCGAGACGCTTGGGATCAACAAAGGGACGAGCGAGCAGGAGATCGGCGCCACGGCGAACGTCGACAACCGATTGAACGAGATCGTCGATGGGTTTGCTGGAGAGCGGATCTTTTTCGGGCACGTAGCCAGGGCGGGCGATGGGAAAATCAATCAGGAGAGAAGCGAGGCCCACTGGAGCAAGGGCGACGGCTTCATCCAGAAATTCCTTGCGACTGCGAAATTCGGAATTGGCCCAGCACCAGTGGCCCCAAATTACCGCGGCAAATGGGCCTTTGCCGGGAGGGAGAACCAGGTATGCAGGGACGCGCCCGCCTTTGGGGCTGGCGTAGGAAAGATCGTAAATGCCGACCGGACCGCGAAAGTCGACGCCGGCGTCCTGCGTGTCGAGAGGGAGTTTCGCGTCGTAATCGAAGGGATGCGGGTTATCGGATTTTTGAGCGAACGTCGAAAAGCCAAGAATGAAAAGAGCCGCGAGCAGGCGGTGCATGGCACTCCTCCGGTGGGCACAGTGTATGCCCACTGGTCGGGGAAACAAGGAGAGTTTTTGGGATAGTGTGCGAATGCCCTCAGCAGCTGAAGCCGCATGTAGTTTTGACGGTTACGGCACGGCTGAAGCCGTGCCCTGACGATGCCGCGCGGAAGGCACGGTTGCATACGGCAGAAAAAAACAAAGAAGAAGAACTTGTGCTTGCGGGTCTAAAGACCCGCGGCCACATGCTTGGAGGCGTCAAAGAAAAATGAAAGATGGCGAGAAACCACGTCGCGCCTTGAAAAGCCGCGCCCTGACGAAAAACGCAGACGCGGCTGGATTGTGCGGACATGGGATCCAGCCCTTCGAAGCTCAGGATGAACAATGCTGGAGCCCTACGGGGATTTGTGAGTTGGACATTCCGATCAAACGCGATCGGGCAGGACTTTGACGTGGACCTTGCGCTCGCGGGGGCCATCAAATTCGGCGAGGAAGATGCCTTGCCAACGGCCGAGCGCCAACTTCCCTTCCTCGACGAAGACGAACTTGGACACACCGGTGAGCATGGTTTTGACGTGAGAGTCAGAGTTGCCCTCGGCGTGGCGATAGGGGCCAGCCATGGGGACCAGGCGGTCGAGGGCGCCTTCGGCGTCGGAGGCCACGTCGGGATCGGCATGTTCGTTGATGAAGATGCCGGCCGTAGTGTGGGGAACGTAGAGGAAGCAAGTGCCGACGCGGAAGCCCAGAGCGGTGACAATGCGCTGGACATCCTTGGTGATATCGACCATCTGGGTGCGGCGAGAGGTTTTTACGGTGATGGCTTGCACGGGAGCCTCCTAACAGGGTCACGTCTTCAGTATAGAGGACCAGAGGGATTCATCGCCCAAAAGCCGGGCGATGGAAAACAATACCGCACTCCGCAGACTCCGTTCGGAATGACGGGTTGTAGTTAAGGGACGGGGACGATGAGGTGGCGGCCTGGCTTTTTGGGACTGGAGAGTTTTTGCAGTTCATTGAGACCGCCGGTGCCCCAACGGGCAAGGAAGGGCAGGAAACAAAGATCGCGGGATTGCAGATTCTTTCGAGGGAAGAGAAGGTTTTCGAGGAAGGCTTCGTGCTTGGCAATCAGCTTGTCGTGGCGATCGAGCGCGGCGCCAGTCTTATGGCGGAGTTTTTCGATTTGGTAACGGATGCGCTTTTCCGCTCGGGCAATGGTGCCCTGAATGGTGGGATCGACTTTGGCGATAGCTTTGTGGAGCTTGCGAACACTTTTTTCGATGTGGCGGAGGTTGTGATCGAATTCGCGCGCGAGTTTTTTTGGAATGGCGGAGTTATACATGCGGTTACGAAGGTTTTGCGAACCGCGCCAGACATCTTCGACATCGAGACGGTATTTCTTGAGAATGCGTTCGGCTTTCGGATCGACTAAAGTGAAATCGGCGCGGGGAAGAATTACCGGCATGCGACCCAGAAGTTTTTTGTAAAGCACCTGGGACTGCGCGTAGTAGGCGATTTCGGCGGGGCCACCAAAATAGGCAACCGTGGGAAGGAAAAAGTCCTGGACGACGGGGCGGAACAAGGCATTGGGACTGAAATGTTCCGGCGAGGCGGCGATGCGGTGGAACCAGCTCTCGCGAGGCTCCTTGACGGAGCCGCTGGAAAAATCGCTATTGGAGGCGGTAATGACCTGGCGCTCCCCTTCTTCCATGGAAAAAAGAATCGTGCTTTGCGAGGTGACCTTCACTTGGACTTCGTAACCCGCGCGTTCGAGATCCTTGCCGCGCTGGAGAAGAAGAGCGTTCAGTTCGTCGCGATGGGTAAGGGCGTCTTGTAAGAGTGGGGCAGCAATTTTGTGAAGGCGCTCGTCGAGGGGATCGAGAAGGATGAGACCGTGGTCGGCGAAAATGCGGGCGAAAAGGCCGGCGAAGGCGCTGCTGTAGGTGGCAGCTGGAATGTAGGTCTCGTGGAGAAGATCGCCAAAGGTTGGTCCGAGGAGTGGCTGAGCACGGACGACGAGGTCGTCGATTTCCTTGCCCAAGAGGACGCGGCCGACAGGAACGGCGTCGTCCGCTGGTTTGGGAAGCGCGAATTGCTGAAGCTCGCCCTCGTGGAACCATGCGACGTGGCGGACTTCGTCGACGTCGTGGTCTTCGGTGGCCATCCAGAAGACAGGGACGGCGGGGATGCCTTTTTGCGAGAGTTCGTGAGCCGCTTGAATGGCGGTGAGCGCTTTGTAGAACGCGTAAGCGGGACCGCCGAAGAGACCCACCTGCTGGCCTGTAACGACGGCGACCGCTCCGTCCGCGAGACGATCGAGGTTCTGTTGCGTTTCGGAGCCGCTGCCATAGAGCACATTCTGAGCGCGGAGGATGTCCGCTATCTGACGGCGGCGGGCGGCGGGAAATTGCAGTTTTTTGGCATAATGCGCGGCGGATTTCAGATCGGGTGAGTGTTCGAAGAAAGGTTCGAGTTTGGAGAAATTCTCGACATAGTCGCGGAAGAGCTTCGACGTGTGCGGCAACTGGTGGGGCAAGAGGGCGCGACAGTCCATGAGCGCTTAGATGATAGACGATGGAAAAGGTGACGGCATAGGGCCCCAGTTTAGTGGCACGAACAAACAAGGAAAGAGAGATTCCTCACTTCGCGGACTCCGTTCGGAATGACGGTCGGTATTTTTTCTTTCAGCATATTGTCTAAACACGGGCCACAGCAGGATGGAGCTGCGCAATCGTGTCCGCGATGGAGTGCTTTTTCTCTTCCGTCAAAGGTAGAAGTGGGAGACGAGGCAAACCGCCGAGAAAGCCGCGCAGGTCCATGGCATATTTGACGCCGGCAATTCCGTTTTCGCCGACGATGCGTTTGGAGGCTTGCACCAGAAGGTGCTGGAGTTGACGGGCCTGTTCGTGCTGGCCGCGCTGGACGAGGTCGTAGAGTTCGGCACATTTTTCCGGGAGCGCTGCGGCGAGAGCCAGAACGGCTCCGCTGGCGCCAACGGCGAGAGCTGGATAGATTACGGCGGCTCCTCCAGTGAGGACTCGGAAATCACTGGGAGCGCCGGCAACAATTTCACCGATACGCTGAACGTTTCCGGAACTGTCTTTGATGCCGACGATGTTGGGATGTGCGGCGAGAGTGAGGATTTCCGGAGTTTCGAGAGTGATGCCGGTGAATTGCGGCACGGAGTACAACAATATTGGGATGGGAGAGGCGTCGGCCACCGCGCGGTAGTGACGGAGATAGGTTTCGGCACGATAGACCGGTTTGTAGTAATAGGGAGTCTTGACGAGAGCGACAGGATAACCGAGGACAGCGGCGCGCTTGGTACGAACGATCGTTTCGGCGGTGGATTCGGCGCCCGTGCCGGCGATGAGAAGTTTGGGAGGAGCAGCGGCTTCTTTGGCGGCGGCGAGAATCGCGTCAGCTTCTTCACGGGAAAGCATGACGGATTCGCCGGTGGAACCAAGGACGACGTAGCCGGCCACGGAGGTTTGATTGTAGCGGCAGATGTTTTCCTTCACTGCGGCGAGGGAAAGGGATTCGTCGGAGGCGAAGGGAGTGACAAGCGCCGGGAAGATGCCACGAATGTCCATGGTTCAGTCTCCTGCCGTGGAAGTGCCGGCGGTGGCGACGCCAGTACCGTGAAGATCCTGTAGACAATTCACTTCACGCTTTATTTCGTGGAGCGAGTGAATGCCGCGGACGGCGGCCTCCGCAGCCGAGAGCGTAGTGATACAGGTAATGTTGTAGCGAATGGCAGCGCGACGAATGGATTTTTCGTCGTAGAAAGATTCGCGGCCGAGTGGAGTGTTGATGACGAGGTGGACCTTGCCGGTCTTGATGAGGTCGACGATGTTGGGTCGACCTTCGTTGACCTTGAAAACTTCATCGCAAGGAACGCCGGAAGCGCGGAAGGCCGAGGCGGTGCCGCGGGTGGCGACAAGTTTGAAACCGAGAGAGACGAGTTCCTTGCCGAGAGGACCGATACTGCGCTTGTCGCGGTCGTTCACGCTGATAAAGACGGTGCCGCTGCGGGGAAGTTTCTGTCCGGCGGCCAACTGGGCTTTGGCGAAGGCCTGGCCATAATCGCGGGAGATGCCCATGACTTCGCCGGTGGAACGCATTTCAGGGCCGAGAATAGTGTCGACGCCGCGGAATTTGTTGAAGGGGAAGACCGGCGATTTCACGGAATAGTAGTCACGTACGGCAATTTCCGCGACGCCGTTGTGATGGACGATGGGCAGCTTCATGTCGGAGAGCCGGCGGCCAACCATCAGGCGAGCGGCGACTTTGGCAAGAGGCACGCCAGTGGCTTTGCTGACATAAGGAACGGTGCGAGAGGCGCGGGGATTCACTTCCAGGACGTAGACGGTGTCGCGCTGGATGGCGTACTGCACGTTCATCAAGCCAACGACTTTGAGAGCGAGAGCGAGGCGTTTGGTGTAATCGCGAATCGTTTCCAGAACTTTGGGCGAAAGGCTGACGGGAGGAAGGACACAAGAGGAGTCGCCGGAGTGCACGCCGGCTTCTTCGATGTGTTCCATGATGCCACCGATGACGACTTCGGTGCCGTCGGCAAGGGCGTCGACGTCCACTTCGGTCGCTTCCTCAAGAAACTGGTCGATGAGCACCGGACGTGCTGGGCCCATCAAGGCCGCTTGCGCGACATATTCCTGAACAGTGTTGACGTCATAGGCAATGACCATGGCACGGCCGCCCAGGACGTAACTGGGGCGAACGAGCACCGGTAAGCCAATTTCTGCAGCGACGCGAGCCGCCTCTTCCGGGACGAGGGCGGTGCCGTTGCGAGGCTGCGGGATTTTTTGTTCTTCGAGAAGCCGGCCGAAACGGCGGCGATCTTCAGCCAGATCGATGGATTCAGGAGCGGTGCCAATGATGGGAACGCCATTGCGCTTCAGTTCGAGAGCAAGATTGAGAGGCGTTTGGCCCCCGAATTGGACGATCACGCCACCAGGCTTTTCTTTTTCGACGATGGCGAGAACGTCTTCGAGAGTGAGCGGCTCGAAGTAAAGACGGTCCGAGGTGTCGTAGTCGGTAGAAACCGTCTCCGGATTGCAATTGACCATGATAGTTTCGAAGCCATCGGCGCGAAGAGCGAAGCTGGCATGGCAGCAGCAGTAATCGAATTCAATGCCCTGCCCGATGCGGTTGGGGCCGCTGCCGAGAATCATGATCTTCTGTTTTTGGGTGACGTTGGCTTCGTCTTCGTCCTCGTAGCTGGAATACATGTAGGGAGTGAAGGATTCGAATTCGGCGGCGCAGGTATCGACACGCTTGAAAACCGGACCAATCCCGTGGCGAGCACGTTGCAGACGGACGGCGGCGGGAGTGGTCTTCCAAAGCTGGGCGAGATGTTCGTCGCTAGTACCGACGCGTTTTACGTCGCGGAGCAAGTCCTTGGAGGCGGTTTCGACGGTGACAGTGGCGGCGCGGCGATTGACCTGAATGATTTCTTCAATCTGCTGAATGAACCAGGGATCGATCTTGGTCAGATCGCAAATCTCGCGAGCAGGCAGGCCGCGTTCGAGAGCGGTGAGAATCCAATAAATACGGTTCGGACGGGGCGTGGACAGTTTCTCGCGCAGGAGCGAGTCAGGTGTTTCCGCGGGCGCGCGCCAGGGAGTGCTGGGTTCAAGGGAGCGAATTCCCTTTTGCAATGCTTCCTTGAAGGTACGGCCGATGGACATGACTTCGCCGACGGATTTCATCTGGGTGCCGAGGGTGCTGTCTGCGCCGGGAAATTTTTCGAATTGCCACTTGGGAATCTTGACCACAACGTAGTCGATGGTGGGTTCGAAGGAAGCAGGAGTTTTCTGCGTAATGTCGTTGGGTATTTCGTCGAGGGACATGCCGACGGCAAGGCGCGCGGCGATTTTGGCGATGGGAAAGCCGGTGGCTTTGCTGGCTAGAGCCGAGCTGCGAGAGACGCGGGGATTCATTTCGATCACGGTCATGCGGCCGTTTTCGGGGTTGATGGCAAATTGCACGTTGGAGCCGCCGGTTTCCACGCCGACTTCACGGATGATGGCCGCGGCGGCATCGCGCATGCGCTGGTATTCCTTGTCGGTGAGGGTTTGCGCGGGAGCCACGGTGATGGAATCGCCGGTGTGCACGCCCATGGGATCAAAATTCTCGATGGTACAGATGACCACGAAGTTGTCACGATAATCGCGCATGACTTCGAGTTCGTACTCTTTCCAGCCGAGGACAGATTCTTCGACGAGGGCTTCGTGGACGGGGCTCATGTCCAGAGCGTGGGCGATGGCTTCAGAAAATTCTTCCTTGTTGTAGGCGATGGAACCGCCCGTGCCGCCGAGGGTAAAAGAGGGACGAATAACGAGCGGAAAACCGAGTTGGTCGCAGAGGCGGATGGCGTCTTGTGCATTGTTGACGAGGGCGGAGGCGGGCACTTCGAGGCCAATCTTGCGGCAGGCGTCCTTGAACCAGAGACGATCTTCGGCAACTTTAATGGCGCGAAGGGAGGCGCCGATCATTTCGACCTTGTGTTTTTCGAGGATGCCGGATTCGGCGAGCTCGACGGCGAGATTCAGGGCTGTTTGGCCACCGACGGTGGGGAGGAGGGCATCCGGGCGCTCTTTGATGATGATTTCTTCGAGATATTCCTTGGTGAGTGGTTCGATGTAGGTGCGATGGGCCAATTCCGGGTCGGTCATGATGGTGGCGGGATTGGAATTGACGAGGACGACTTCGTAACCCTCAGCGCGCAGGGCTTTGCACGCTTGCGCGCCCGAATAATCGAATTCGCAGGCTTGGCCGATGATGATGGGGCCGGAGCCGATGATCAGGATTTTGTGGATGTCTTTGCGTTTAGGCATAGAAATCGTGAGGGCACGGCTTCAGCCGCGCCGCAAAATGGCTCCTTCTTCATGCTGCAGCGGCTTTAGGCCCTGAGGTGGCTCGTTCAGAACATACGCAGCGGACGCTGACGACCAATGGAATTCTTTTGGCTGCAGAACAAGGTTTCTCCGAACAGGATTGTCCCGAATGTAATGGATGTGGGTCGCAAAATCAGCGGCGTCGCGGATGCGGTGATCGCTGAAGCCGTGCCCTGACGAGAACCGCACTCTCCAGACGCAACAAAGCGTGCGCGCTTCAGCAGAGAGTGTCGTTCGCTCGAATTCCAATATTGTCATCCGCGGGAGCTCCCGGGATGGGCGAATTCTTTCATCATGTCGGTGAACTGGGTGAACAGGTAGTGGGAATCGTGGGGGCCAGGGGAGGCTTCGGGGTGGTACTGCACGCTGAAGAGCGGCAGGTTTTTGTGGCGCATGCCCTCGTTGGTGTGATCGTTAAGATTGAGGTGCGTAACTTCGACATCGCTGGAGGGCAGCGATTCCGGGTCGACGCAGAAGCCGTGATTCTGCGCGGTGATTTCCACCTGATTGGTGAGAAGGTTTTTCACCGGATGATTGGAGCCGTGATGGCCGAATTTTAGTTTGAAGGTTTTTCCGCCGAGGGCAATGCCGCAGAGTTGGTGGCCCAGGCAGATGCCGAAAATAGGGACGCGGCCGGCAAGCTTACGGATACTTTCATGGGCGTAGGTAACCGGCTCCGGGTCTCCCGGACCGTTGGAAAGGAACACACCGTCAGGGTGAAAGGCCAAGACATCTTCGGCCGAGGTGTTCGCTGGAATAACGGTCACTTCACAGTGATGATCGACGAGCAGGCGAAGGATGTTCTGCTTGATGCCGTAATCGTAAGCCACGACCTTGAATTTGCGGACGTCGTTTCCGGCGCCGGATTCGCCCATCTGTTCGGCCCAAGGCGAAGTGGCCAGCTCGATGGAGCCTTTCTGCCAGTCGTAGGCTTTTGCGCACGAGACGCGGCTGGCTAATTCCTGGCCAGCCATCAGTGGAAGCTGCTTGGCTTCGAAGACAAGTTGATCGGCGGGGGTGCCATCCGTGGATACCATGCCGCGGAGAGCACCGACTTTACGGATGTGGAGGACGAGCGCGCGCGTGTCGATGTCCCAGATGACGGGAATCTTATGGCGATTGAGATAAAGCTGGGCGCTTTCGGTGGAACGGTAGTTGGAGGCAATCTGGGAAAACTCGCGGACGATAAGGGATTCGATGTACGGGTGAGAAGCCTCCTCGTCATCCAGATTGGCGCCGACGTTGCCGATGTGAGGATAGGTGAGGCAGACGATTTGCCCGGCATAGCTGGGGTCGGTGAAAACTTCCTGATATCCGGTGAGGCTAGTATTAAAAACAACTTCGCCGCCGCGGCGTGTGATAGCGCCGGCTGCGCGGCCGTTGAATATGCGCCCGTCTTCGAGCGCGAGTATGGCAGGTCTGTGCTGAACGTCCGTCAGTGGATCCTCCGTCAAACGTCATTTCTCATTGGCCTCGGTTGTGGACAAGGAACCGAAGTGGTCCACGGGCCAATAGGCGAACACAGCGCGACCGTAGATGAACTGGCTGGAGACCGGTCCGAAGACGCGCGAATCATTGGAGCTGATGCGGTGGTCGCCCATGACGAAGTAGCTGCCCCGCGGAACTCTCTGAAGGGCGTAGTCGCTGACGTCGGCGTACTGCGGCGGCACGTAAGGCTCGGCAATCTCGTGGCCGTTGACGTAAACGATGCCGCGGCGAATTTCGACGGTTTCACCGGGAAGAGCGATGACGCGCTTGATGAAGGATTTGGATCGGTCGAGGGGATACCAGAACACGACAACGTCGCCACGATCGATGGGCTCAAAACGATAAACAAACTTGTTGATGAAGATGCGCTCCTGATCGGAGAGGAGCGGGGCCATGCTGGTGCCTTCGACCTTTACCGGCTGGTAGAGGAAGACAATGATGACGAGAGCAAGGCCGATAGCGATGAGGAGATCGCGGGTCCAAACTCGAATTTCGTGGCGGAGAAGTTGATGCGAGGGAGTGGGGGAAGAATCGGCTGCAACGGACGGAATAAGAGCTGCTGGCAAAGCAGTGGGAGTGGCGGTGGAAGTGTCGCCTTGTGGAGAGGGGATGTTGTTCTCGTCAGGTGTTAGCATCTCGTACTGCCTTTTATTTATAACACGGCGTCCAGATTTTAGGCCAGTCGCGAATTAAGAAGCGACGGCGCGCGGGCCCGGCACATCTCATTGGATTCAAGCTTCACGCTTAAATGTTGTTTGGGTCGAGAAGCGTCGGGTCACAGTCTTAAGTGAGCTTTTGGTTAGACGGAATAACGATGCGTTCGGATACTCCTCAATCCATTGAGACCGCAAAGTTTAGAGCGGCGAGCGAGGCGACTACCGCGGTTTCCGTGCGGAGAACGAGTTTCCCCAGGGAGGCTTCGCGGAAAGAGGAGGAGCGGGCAGCGGCGAATTCGGAGTCGGTCCAGCCGCCTTCGGGCCCGATGGCTAGGATGGCGGCGGAATCGTGTACACCGAAGAGAACCTCGCGAAGTGGTTTTGCTTCGGGGGATTCTGACAGAAGGATACGCGTACTGGGATCGGCGTTGGTTGACGCGAAGGCAGTCTCGGGCTTCGTGAGCGGCTCCAGGATGGGCAACTGGACACGACGGCACTGCTGGGAAGATTCAAGGAGGATTTTCTTCCAGCGTTCGGAGCGCTTTATGGCGGCAGTGAGAAGCGCCTTTTCACTTCGCGCGGCGGCGAGGGGAACGATGCGGTTCACGTCGAGTTCAGTGGCTTTTTCGAGAGCCCATTCGAACGCGTCGAACTTGACGATGGAAAGAAGCAACGTGGTTTTGAGCTGGGGGATGTAGCCAGGTAGCTGTTCGATGAGGGCAAAGTCGACTTGGTCGCGGGTCACGGTTTCGATGCGTCCCAACCAGACGGAGGTGCCATCACTAAGTTCGTAAAGCTGACCGGGTTGCGCGCGAAGGACGCGGCCGAGATGGTGCGCGGGCTCGCCTTGCATGGAGGCATGTTGATTCTCGAAGTGCTCGACGAAGAAACGGCGGCGCATGAGTGATTATCTTGGCACGAAATGCCGAGACGCGAGGTGGATTTGTAGGCTAGGTACCCAGGCATACTTTGGTGGGACAGCGGGCCATCACCAAGTCTGGCTCGATGTCTGAGAATTGAGGGGCGTGATGAAACAAAGCTTGGAACACACAACACTTGTACTGACGCGAACGCCGGGTGCATTCAATGCGCTTCTGCGCGGTCTACCGGACGAGTGGATATTGGCAAATGAAGGTGAAAAGACCTGGAGCGCGTTCGATATTGTCGGCCACCTGATTCACGGCGAACGCACAGATTGGATACCGCGAGCGAAGATCATTCTGCAATTTGGCGAGGCTCGAGCGTTCGACCCGTTTGATCGGCAGGGACATGTCCGAGAAAGCAAAGGCAAGTCGATGGAACAGCTCTTGGATGAGTTTGCTCGTTTGCGGTCAGAAAGCCTGGACGAACTGCGCAAACTGAATCTGCGACAAGAGGATCTTGAGAAACGTGGACGGCATCCAGCCCTCGGAGTGGTTACTTTGTCAGAGCTCCTGGCGGCTTGGGTAGTTCACGACTTGACTCACCTGCACCAAATCTCAAGGCTTATGGCTCACCAGTACCGGGAGGCCGTTGGGGTGTGGAGCGCGTACCTCGGGGTGCTGAAGTGCCAGGGGCACAGTGCATGAGAATGAGAGTTCTTCTTTGAACGCTGCTGCCGCAAAAGCCGCGGCAAGCCCCCCGCATTCCAAATTAGCCGAAGATGTCTTTCACTTTGTCGAAGAGAGAGGAGCCGCGCTCGGCAGGCTTGTTGTCGACCTTCAGTGTGGTGTGTAGTTGCTCGAGAAGCTTGCGCTGTCCTTTGGTGAGCTTGGTGGGCGTGATGACGCGAACGTGATAGTAAAGATCGCCGCGGCCGCCGCCGTGAGGATCGGACAATCCCTTGCCCTTAACGCGGAAGACCGCACCGCTCTGGGTGCCCTCGGGAATTTTCAGGCGTTCCTCGCCGCTCAGGCCGGGAACCTGGAGTTCTGTGCCGAGCGCTGCTTGCGCCACGCTGAGAGGGATGGTGCAGTAAAGATCGGCTCCACGGCGTTCGAAGAAAGCATGATCTTTGACCTCGAGCACGACGTAGAGGTCGCCGGCAGGACCGCCGTTCGGGCCGGGCTCGCCTTCACCTTGAACGCGCAGGCGCGTGCCGGTATCCACACCGGGAGGAATACGGAGTTCGATGGTACGCTCGCGATCGACGCGCCCCTGGCCGCGGCAATCGGGGCAGTGTTCCTTGACGATTTGTCCGGCGCCCTGACACGCGGGGCAAGTGCGGTTGATGGTGAAGAATCCCTGTTGGTAGACGAGTTGGCCACGGCCACCGCAGGTTTGGCAGGCGACAACACCAGTTCCCTTTTTCGCGCCAGTGCCGTTACAGGATTCGCAATATTCCTGGCGGGGGACGCGAATCTTGGTGTTCACGCCCATGGAAGCTTCTTCGAAGGTGAGCGTCATGTCGTAGCGAAGATCGGCGCCACGCTGAACGCGACCACGACCGCCGCCACGGCGTCGACCGCCACCGCCGAAGAGATCCTCGAAGCCGAAGAAATCGCCGAAGATGTCGTGGAAATCCTGGAAGATGGTTTCGTTGAAATCGGACTGGCCGCCGGCGCGAGCGAGCCCGGCATGGCCGTAAGTGTCATAAATCTGGCGCTTCTGCGGATCACTGAGGACACTGTAGGCCTCGGTGCATTCGCGGAAGCGGATCTCGGCTTCCTCTTTATTTTCGGGGTTGCGATCGGGATGCCACTGCATGGCCGCCTTGCGATAAGAGGATTTGATCTCCTCGAGTGTGGCGGTTTTGGAGATGCTCAGAACTTCGTAAAAATCACGTTGCTGGGATCTGGTCATGGTCAGTTGGAGAACTTATTTGATGCAGTGCTGGGATGAACGGCTACGCGGACCATGGCAGGACGAAGAACGCGGCCGTGGTAGACGTAGCCGGGCTGATAGACCTCCAAAACCGTGTTGTCGGGATGCTCTTTGGTTTCGACGCGATCGACAGCCTGGTGGAGATGAGGATCGAAGGGCTGCCCTTGTGGGTCGATGCGTTCGGCTCCAAGACGAGCAAGATTGTCGAGGAGTTGCTTGTGGATGAGCTCGAAGCCTTTGCGATAGCTGTCATATTCGGCTTCGCGATGCGCCGCGAGGGCATGCTCGAAGCCGTCCACGATGGGAATCAATTGCTCGATGACGCGGGCAGTGGCGCGCTGGCCGGCTTCGCGGTTGTCCTTCTCGGCGCGCTTGCGGTAATTGGCAAAGTCCGCCTGGTGACGAACCAGGGTCTGGCGCATGTCTTCGAGTTCGGCGGCTAGCTTTTTTGCTTCAGCGTCGTCGCGCGAACTGTCTTCGAGCGGGGGCTTTTCGTCCGTGCCTTCGTTAGCCGGGAGCTTGATTTCGAATTCAGGGTCCTTCATGAATGCTTCCTCAATTCTAGAGTATCTAATCAATTTTACTTAAAGCTTCGCTAAAAAGCTGGGCGACATAGGCCACAGCAGTCATGGCACGTTCGTAGTGCATGCGGGTGGGACCGAGCACGCCGAGTGAGCCTTGCCCCTGGTCGTGAGTCGAGTAGGGGGCGCTGATGAGCGCAATATTTTCTCCGGATTGCGAGAATTCCTTAACGCCGATCTGAACAAATACCGGCTCCGGTGTTTCGATGCAGGAATTTAAAACGGTGATGAGGCGATGCTTTTCCTCGATGGCGGCGAGTAACTCGCCAAGCTGCGCCTGATCGGCAAATTCGGGGGCGGTAACAATCTGGGCAGTGCCCTCGACGTAAATCTGCGACTGCGGATTTCCCCCGAGGATGGCGGGATCACAGAGAGTCAGGGCGCTGCGCGCGATGGTCTCGTAGCGCTCGCGCTCGTTCGCCAGTTTCTGCAAGAGGTCGGTGCGAATCGCTTCGAGCGTCCAGCCAGTGTAATGCTGATTGAGGAAATCGGCGGTGGCGTCGAGTTCCTCCTGAGTGAAGAGCCTGGGGGGACGAAGCACCTTGTCGCGGGTATTGCCGCCGGGGGAAATGAGCACGACGACCACGCGACCATCGGGAATGAGCCACATGCGGGCGTGTTCCAAGACCGCTTTGCGCAAGGGAGGAGAAACAACAATGCCGAGACCCCTGGAAACTTCGGCCAAGACATGGCCCGCGCGTTCGGTGAACTCTGCGGCGCTGGAGCCGCTGGCCATTTCCCGGTTGATCCAGTCGCGATCTTCGACGCTTAATGTGGCTTGCGAGGCAATTTCTTGCGCGAAGAAACGATAGGCGGCTGCGGTGGGGACGCGTCCGGCCGAAGTGTGAGGTTGATACAGGTAGCCGCCGTCCTCGAGGTCAGCCATCACTCCCCGGATGGTCGCGGTGCTGAGGGGCTCCTCATAACGCTTGGAAATAGCGCGTGAGGAAACCGGCTCGCCGGTTTCGATGTAGGTGCGAACGATGTCCGCCAGGACCTGACGGTTGCGGCGTTCTTGGAGAGCTGGGTAGCGCATAGCAGCACTCCTCAGCGGGTGCTACCTCTATTCTAGGAAGCCTGTCAAGCGGCGTCAAAGGAGATCGACCAAAACTCAACCAGTTCCAGCTATCGCGCTCCTTTTGGAGATAGTCTTCGGGGTAAGGGATCCGAGCGCTGCCGCGAAGGGCCGCGGCGAATGACTTCGGTTTCGGAAGCGTGATCAGATGTCCGCCTCGAAGAACAACGAGACGTTTGTCTCCCGGCTTGATGCCCAAGGCCTTGCGCGCCTCCCGAGGGATCACAATCTGGTATTTCGAGGAAACTGTGGTCTCGCCCACGGCTAAGATTGTGTGTCATAAAGTAGCGCGCTTTGTATGACTTGGTGCCTAGTTGTTATCGATTTGGGCGCGCTGGAGTTTGTCGGAGTAGTCGATGTAGATGGATTTCCATTCGGTGAAGAAATCGATGGCGGCGACGGCAGCTTCTCGGTGGCCGTTGCCGGTTTGTTTGGTACCGCCGAAGGGGAGATGGGTTTCGGCGCCGATAGTAGGAGCGTTGATGTACACGATACCGGTGTAGAGGTCGCGGAGGGCGGAGAAGGCGGAATTCACATTTCGCGTGTAGACCGAAGCGGATAATCCGTAAGGCACACTGTTGGCGACTTCAATTCCCTGCTCCAGGCTGTTGACCGGGACTACGGAAACGACGGGGCCGAAGATTTCTTCTTGGGCGATGCGCATTTTGGGATCGCAGTCGGCGAAAATGGTGGGTTCGTAAAACCATCCCCTGGCGTGCTCGCCTTGCTCCAAACGATGTCCGCCGGTCAGAAGCTTCGCGCCTTCGTTCTTGCCGATCTCGACGTAAGTCATTACCGTCTGCAGTTGCCGCTCGTTGATGACCGGCCCCATATCGATGGAGGGGTCGAGGCCGTTGCCGACTTTCAGTTTTTGCGCGCGCGTGACGAGACGAGCAAGAAATTCCTTATAGATGGTCTTGTGAACGCCAATGCGGCTGGCGGCGGTGCAACGCTGGCCGGTGGTGCCGAAGCCACCCCAAATCGCGCCGTCGACAGCCAAGTCGAGGTTGGCATCGTCCATGACGAGGATGATGTTTTTGCCGCCCATTTCTAAACTGCAGTGCTTGAAATCGGGCGCACAGATTTCGGCGATGATGCGGCCGGTGGCGGTGGAACCTGTGAAGCTGATGACCGGGACATCTTTGTGATGGGAGAGAGGCGCGCCTGCACCAGGCCCGTCGCCACTGACGAGATTCACAACGCCGGGAGGAATGCCTGCGTCGACCATGGCTTCCACAAGGTGGTAGGAAGAGAGCGGCGTGTCTTCCGCGGGCTTCAGAACAAGGGTGTTGCCACATACCAAGGCGGGCATCATTTTCCAGGAAGGAATGGCCATAGGGAAATTCCAGGGCGTGATCATGCCGCAAACGCCGATGGGTTGGCGCACGGTCATGGCAAATTTGTTGGGAAGCTCCGAAGGCGTGGTCTGACCGAACAAACGGCGGCCTTCGCCCGCCATGTAGTAGGTCATGTCGATGGCTTCCTGGACGTCGCCCCGCGTCTCCGCGAGGACCTTGCCCATTTCGCGCGTCATATCACGCGAGAATTCTTCCTTGCGTTTGACGAGCAGTTCGGCGACGCGAAACAGAATTTCTGCGCGCTTCGGGGCGGGAACGAGCCGCCAGGTTTTGTACGCTTGGCGCGCTGCAGCCACGGCAGCATCCACGTCGGCCTGGGTGGAGAGGGGAAACTCGCCGATAATTTCGTCTGTGTTGGCAGGATTGTGATTCAGGTGGGTCTTCCCGTCGCTGGGTGCTACCCATTCTCCGTTGATGAAATTCCTGAAAACGCGCGTGGATACCGCCGTGCCCATGGCTCCTCCTGAAAGGAATCGAGTCTAGCGGCCTGCGCGCGGCGGCGTCAAACCAACACAAAGTCCCAGGGCTAAACAGATCCAACATCGCAACGAAACTACGAGAAGGCAAGCAGCTATGCTTCATGGTTACTATTATACATCTAGGTACGGATTCGAAATCAGGACGAGTCGTGTCGTGGCAATCCCTTTGGGGGGATGACACAAATTGTCAAAGTGAAAGAATTTGTCAGGGAAAAAGGCGGAAAACATTTGGAAAAAGGGGGAAGGAGAGGAAATTCGCCTCGCGTGGTCGGCCGGCCGTGCCTGCGGGGTGATCTGTCGTAACCAATAGATATCACATTAGATATCCCGCAGATTCAGAGTTTAGGGGCGCTGGCATATTCCTTGCCTTAACCAGGGTGTGTGCTGGAACTACCAGGACCTGACAAGGATGAAGGAGACTTCATGAAGAAGCAAAAGGGATTCTCTCTCATCGAGTTGCTCATCGTCGTGGCGATCATTCTGATTATCGCGGCCATCGCAATTCCGAACCTTATGCGTTCCCGTATGGCGGCGAATGAGTCTTCGGCAGTCGGCTCGGTTCGCACTATTAACACCGCGATGGTGACGTATTCGTCTTCGTATCCCGACACGGGCTATCCAGCGACCCTGGCGAATCTTGGCGGCAGCGCGGCAGCTTGTGCTCCTCCGAACCTCGGCACGGTTGCATTGGCCTGTTTGATCGACCCACTGTTGAGCGTCGCGCCTAACCAGAAGTCTGGTTATACGTTTGCTGGCGCGGGGGCGATCGTCGGCGGTGGCACGATCAACAACGTGTACACAGTTAGCGCAGTTCCCCAAGGTATCGGCACGACCGGTCAGCGCGGTTTCTACTCCGACGAGACTGGTGTGATTCGGTATTCTTTGGACGGCACTGTGCCGACGAACGCCAGCTCACCGTTGCAGTAAGCTAAAGCGATTCACGCATTCCTCGAAGGGGAGCCGAAAGGCTCCCCTCTTTTTGTTGAGCTCGGCGGCAGCCAGGATAAGTGCGATTAGGTGAATACCAGAGAGACGGTGAGGTTGGAGGCGCGAGGCGGAATCGAACCGCCGATATGGGTTTTGCAAACCCATGCCTTACCACTTGGCGACCGCGCCACCGTCTTGTGAGCGACGAAAGAGCCCTCAGCGGCTAAAGCCGCTCTGCTTTCCTCGCTTGCGGCACGGCTGAAAGCCATGCCCTGACGAAAACCGCATTGACTGCAACCGCGTCACGTGAACACCGGCGGAAAAGCAGATCCCTCGCTTCGGCTGCCTGCGGCAGACAGGCTCGGGATGACAGGTCTGCCGTATGGCTCCCAGCCTGGCGGTGCAGCTGCTGCGAGTGGCAAGGACCGCCTCGACGGTGCGATCCTTGCCACATCTGCACGCAACGAAAACCTAGGCCCGGCTTTCTGGCACGCCAGCAGAGCCAGAGGAATTGTTGCGCCGAGGTCTTGTTGAATGCTCCCACGACACAAAACAAAAAAACCATCGACCAGACACTCTGGCGATGGGTTTGGAAGTTCGACTCAGCTAAACTTTTGCTAGTTCAGCTCCCCAGACCAGAAGACAGTTGCGCGCAACACTTACTGTGACAACAGGCGCGAAACGTCTTGGAGGGTTCACTAAACACAGGGAGATTTTATCGTCAGGAAGCGGTC
>Ga0074046_10000672_pt1 | contig 31299 bp, 30 predicted proteins | sample BogForMeECP23OM3_FD_94441 | JGI IMG/M metagenome (GOLD analysis project Ga0074046, IMG submission 94441) | Bog forest soil microbial communities from Calvert Island, British Columbia, Canada - Bog Forest MetaG ECP23OM3 | ecosystem: Environmental > Terrestrial > Soil > Wetlands ... | reverse complement strand
TGCTCGGTGAACCCGGAGTCGGTGCCGATCTCGTCCCGCTGGCTCAGGTAGAACCGGCGGGACCACTGGCCGAGGCGCACCGCCTCGGGCGTCCCGCCCTGCATCCGGACCACGCCGGCCGCCCGGCTGCTCGCGCCCTGGCCGAGGAAGCCCTTCTCGATCAGGACCACCCGGGCCAGCCCGGCCTGGCGCAGGAAGTACGCGCACCAGGCGCCCACCGTCCCGCCGCCCACCACCACGGCGTCCGCTGTATGACTCATTGGCACACGATCGATGCTGGCATAGACTGAACATTCAGTCAATACAGTGCTGTCAACATTGGGCTGGCGCCTGGAGGTACCGTCGGCGACCGCGCGCGCCGCGTCCTGGGCCACCTGGCGGGTGGTCCCGCTGGTGAGGACCCATCCGGATACGGTGCGGGCCGCCGCTTCGATGTCGGACTGCAATGGCGCGTCCAGGCCGGCAATTCGGGGCGGGCGTGAGCATGGTGCGCCGTCACCTGGGGATCAGCTGGTCCTTCATGATCTTGCCCATGGCGTTCTTCGGCAGCTCATCGCGGAACTCGATCACCCGCGGGTACTTGTAGGCGGCGATCCGCTCCTTGCAGAAGGCGATCAGCTCCGGCGCTGCGAGTGAGGCGCCCGGCCGCAGCGTGACGACGGCCATGACCTCCTCGCCGAGCCGGTCGTCGGGAATGCCGATGACGGCTGCTTCGGCGACCGCCGGATGGGCGTGCAGCACGTCCTCGATCTCGGCCGGGTACACGTTGTACCCGCCGCGGATGATGAGCTCCTTGCCGCGGCCGACGATGAACAAGAACCCGTCCTCGTCGAAGTAGCCGAGGTCACCGGTGTGGAACCAGCCACCAGCGAAGGCCTCGGCGGTGGCCTCCGGATCGTGCAGGTATCCCTTCATGACGTGCAGCCCGCGGGTGACCACCTCGCCCACGTTGTCCTTGCCGGGCGGCAGGGCGTTGCCGTTGTCGTCCCAGACTTGCGTCTGTGTCCCCCAGATGGGCTTGCCGACGCTGTAGGGACGCCGTTCGGTGATGCTCTTGTTCTGGGTCGCGGTGGATGCGGTCTCCGTCAGCCCGTAGCCCTCCAGGATGACGACGCCGAAGCGCTTCTCGAAGGCGTCCAGGACCGCCGCGGGTATCGAGGCGCCACCGGAGACCGCCAGCCGCAGCGAGGAGACGTCGTAGCTGTCCAGACCGGGATATTGCAGCAGGGCGATGAACATGGTGGGCACGCCGTCGAAAATGGTGGCATGGTCGCGCTGGATCGCGGCCAGGACCGTGGCGGGATCGAACCGCGGGATGAGCGACATCGTGAGGCCGAACCGCACGCAGAGGTCCAGGATGCTGGACAGGGCGAACACGTGGAAGAACGGCAGGACCGTGATGACCACGTCATCGGGCTGCACGCCAACCAGGCGCGCCGGGATGTCGGCGTTCATGTACAGCTGGATATGGGTCAGCTCGGCCCCCTTGGGACGGCCGGTCGTGCCCGAGGTATAGACAATGACCGCGGTGTCGGTCAGCATCCGCGGGGCGAGCCGGGGGCCATCCGCAATGGCCAGCAGTTGCTCGAATGGATGCGCGCCCGGGGCGTTCTCGGCGTGGCCCACGGCGTAGATCTCGCTCACCCCGGCCGCAGCGGCGCCCCTGGCCGCATCGCCGAGCACCCCCTCCCAGGTGATCAGGATCTCCGCCCCGCTATCGCCGAGGTAGAACGCCACCTCCGGCGCCTTGAGCAGCACGTTCAGCGGCACGGCCACGCCGCCGGCCTTGAGGATCCCGAAATAGGCGACCGGGAACTGCGGGATGTTGGGCAGCTGTAGCGCTACCGCGTCCCCCGGCCGCAGGCCGGCCGCCTCCAGGCCGGCCGCCAGCCGGTCCGACAGAGCGTCCAGTTCCCCGTAGGTCATCTGCCCGCCTGCATAGACCGCCACGGCCTTGCCGGGCGACGCATCCGCGGTTTCACGCAGGATGACCGCGAGATTGAAATTCATCGCTTCGCCCCCTCCTCCTCGCACCCGCACGTTTTTCGAAGCAGGGATCCGATCGCCCGGCGGCCGCCGCCCGCTGGGGCCAAGCGGCCGTCTCAGGCATCCGCTGCCGGTTCATCTCAGCATGCGCGCTCAGCCAGCCACTGGTACAGGCGGACTTCCTGACTTGCCGGGACCTTCGCCACCTGGCGCCAGCGCCTGCCCGGCCTCCGCCGCGCGGCTTAGTAACCGCCGGCCCTTGCCACCTGGCGCCAGTACGTGCCCCAGCACGTGATGTCACCTACCCGGCGGCCACGGACATCCGCGACGCCCAGGCCGGCCAGACCGTGGTGATCGTGGTCGGGAGTTCGTCGCACGCCACGCGCCGTATGGCCGGTTCGGTCCCCGTCAGCCTGGCCCGCCACGCACCGGTGCCCCTCGTGATCGGGCCCTAGGGCCCTGGATCCCGTGGCGGAAGCGGCACGGAGAACTCGGCGATGCCGTGCGAGGTGACCCAGTTCGCGGGCTCGTCCGCCGCGTTGATCAGGGCCGCGACCGGGCGGTTGTCGGCCAGGTACATCCCGGTGAACGTATGTATGCCGCGTTCGCTGGCGGCCTGGGCGAGCAGGCGGAGGAGCTCGCTGGCCAGGCCGACGTCGCGCCAGCCCGGGGTGACCGCGATGGCGACCTGCGCGGTGCCGTCCTGGTCGGCTGGCTCGTAGCGGGCGATCGCGGCACCGCGCTGGCTGGCGGGTTCGACGGCGAGGAGCGCGAACCGGCTCGTGTAGTCGACAGTCGTGAGGAAATCGAGCAGTTCGGGCGTGACCTGCGGGTGGGCGCCGAGGTACCGGCGGTAGATGGTGTCGGCGTCGGCGGACTCGATCGCTTCGGCCAGCGCGGGCGCGTCACTGGGCAGGATGGGGCGGATGAGGACGCTGCGCCCATCGCGCAGCGTGACCAGCCGCTGGTACTCCTGCGGGTAGCCAGGTGGCAGATCCGCGGTCTGCCGCGCCCGGCGCACAGCCCGGGGATGAGCGCCCTGACCCCCAAGGTCCTTCATAGCGCTAGGCGACCGCCACCGATGCCGCCTGCCCAGAGCCGAAGGTCCCTGATGCGGGGAGCAGGGGACCTTCGACGTCCTCCCGGCCGCGAACACCTCCGCCGCGCAGGAGATGAGCCGCCGGCACCAGATCCACGCCGACCTCGTCGCGGCCATCGCGCGCGGCGACGCCGACCAGACCCGCAGGCTCATCACGGGGCACAGCCTGCCGCCGCATCGGATACGGACCGCTGATGTCTACCCGGCGGGCGCGGCACCGCTGCCGGGTCCGGGCTGCGTGCCGGATGACGGGAACCACAGTCCGTTCTGTCAGTCGGCGGGGAGGTTGGCCTCGATGACCGCGAGCACTTCGGGGTCGTCGGGCGTGGTGCGGGGGCGGAACCGCGCCGCCACCGTGCCGTCGGGGCGCACCAGGAACTTCTCGAAGTTCCACTGGATGTCGCCGGCCTCGCCGTTCTCGTCCGGCACCGCGGTGAGCTCGGTGTAGATGGCGTGCCGCCCGGGGCCGTTCACCTCGATCTTCTCGAACATCGGGAAGGTGACCCCGTAAGTAGCCGAACAGAACTCGGCGATCTCGTCGGCCGTGCCGGGCTCCTGCCCGCCGAACTGATTGCACGGGAAGCCGACGACGGACAGGCCACGCGCGGCGAACTGCTCGTGCAGTTGTTCCAGCGCGGTGTACTGCGGTGTCAGCCCGCACTTGGACGCCACGTTCACCACGAGCACCGCCGAGCCGGGCGAAACGACCGAGCCGAGCGAGGACTCCTGGCCGGCCAGAGTCTTTACCGGAATGTCAAATATGGTCACGCTGCCCACGGTACCGGGCTCCAGACCGATTGACCCAGGTAGCCCTGGGCAATGGTGGTGACGAAGGAGTACACCGCGTCCTCGGCGGGCGACAGCGGCCCGGGGGAGGCGTGCGGCGAGGCCAGCCCCCGCTGCACGGACTCGCACGCGGCCCAGTCCTGCTTGTTGGTGATGTCCCAGAAGTCCACCGCGTAGCCCGGGTCGAAGTCCGGCCAGGCGACGGCCTCGGGCGCGAACGCCCAGGTGCACTCGATCGTGGTCCGGTCGGCGGCGACCGGGATCAGCCGGTGCGTCATCACGTAGTCCGGGTGCAGGCTGAGCAGCACGTTCGGGAAGATGTTGACGTAGATCACGGTCCGCAGGCCCTGAGCGTCGAGGCCGCGGAGCGGCACGCCGCGACTGCTGCCGTCCAGGGACATCGTCGCCATGCCGTCGCGCAGGTCCATCCAGCCGCCGATCCAGGCGCCGTCGGCGGCGTAGTTCTCGCCGCTCTTGGGCGGGCTGACCCGGCACAGCTCGGGGTGGATGGACGGGCAGTGGTAGCACTCGTGGTAGTTCTCGGTCAGGATCTTCCAGTTCGCCGCGGCGTCGTAGCGGTGCCGTCCGGCGGTCACCAGGCGCTCGGGCTCGTACGGCGCGATCAGCTCGTCCAGCTTGGCCAGCGCGTCGGCCAACGACCCCGGGCCCGCGCCACCCGAACCGTCCACGAACACCAGCCCGTGCCACTCGGTCACCGGCAGCGAGGGCAGGCCCCACTGGCCGAAGTCGAAGCCGCGCCGGTTCCGGAAGCCTGCCGCCGCGCGGAGCTCACCAGAAAGCGAGTACGTCCAGGCGTGGTACGGGCAGATGATCACCTTCTCCTGGGCGTCCTGGCCGCACGGCAGCAGCTCGTGACCGCGGTGGCGGCAGCTGTTCGCGAACGCGCGCAGCTCGCCGTCTTCGCCGCGGACCAGCAGCACGCCGCCCTCGCCGGTGGCCTCGGCGCGCTGGTCGCCCGGCTCGGGCAGCTGCTCGCTCCGCGCCACGCACATCCACCCGCCGCCGAAGAAGTGCCGCTGCTCCCAGTCGAACACCGCGGGGTCCACGTACGCCGCCCGCGGCAGCATCCGGCTTTCCCCGAACGGCCGTAGTGCGAGCTCGAGCTCACCGCGATCAAGCGGAGCCGGGACGGCGCCGGAAGCAGGAACACCAGCGGAAGCAGAGACGTCACCCGGAACCGGGACACGACGGGACCTCAAGCCTTGACTGACCATACAGTCAAGACTAAGCCGCCCGCCGACGCCTGTCCAGGCCACTCTGGAGCCAGGCCGCCCTAGGGCCAGGTCGCGCCTAGGGCGCGGTATCCGGAGTCACGCCCACATCCAGCGTGAGCCAGCCCTTGCTGCCGCCCGGCCCGGTCGCCGCGATCCGGTAATAGCCGGCTGCCGGGAACGACACCGTGATATCCGCCTGCCCGCCGGCCAGCGTGACCGAGGCAGGGAACGAGGCCGGTGCCGTCACCCCCGGCGGCGGCGTCAGGGCCAGTCTCACCGTCCCGCTCACCGACGAATCAAGCGTCAGCCCGCCGGTCTCCGCCTCCAGGTCCACGGTCACCGAACCGCCCGGGTGCAACGGCCCGATGTCGGTGAGGATGCCGCCGCGCGCGTGGAACCCGATCGTGTCGGGCGGCGCGACCGGCACGGACGGCGGCTTCAGCGGCCGCTGCCCGAAGTCGAACGCGGAGAACAGGTCGTTCTGGCGGGCGTTGAGCGCGGTCAGCGCGGGCAGGCCCCACAGCTTCTGCAGGAACGACAAGACCGAGACGTTGGTGGTCTGCGCGGAGAACACGCCGCGCCGGGCGTACGGGCTGATGATCACCATCGGCGTCCTGGCCCCGTAGCCGGCGCTGGCCGGCGGCGCCACGTGATCCCAGAAGCCGCCGCTCTCGTCGTAGGTCAGGAAGATGGCGGTCGAAGCCCAGTACTTGCTGCGCGCGACCGCGTTCACCAGCTGCCCGACCCAGGCGTCGCCCTCGCCGATGTCCTCGGCGGGCTCGGTGCTGTAGCCGACGCCCGGCCGCACGAAGGAGAACTCGGGCAGCGTCCCGTCCGCCAGGTCGCCGAAAAACGCCTGTCCCGTGGTCAGGTCCTGCATGTGCCCGGCCGGGATGATCTGGGGCCAGATCGTGCCGTCCAGCGCGGCGGGCGGCAGCGAATAGTAGATCTTCCAGCTGTGACCGTGCGCGCTCAGCTCGTCGAAGACGGAATCCCACGGCTGCGCCGGGCCCGGCTCCAGGTTGTTGTACACCCAGCCGTGATCGGTGCCGTTCAGCGCGGTCATCACGTTCGGCTGGGTTGGCGCGATCACCGGCTGGAAATTGTGGTCGGCGAGTTCGTAGGCGGACGCGAGGTATTGCTCGTTCGGGTCGAACTGCGGCCCGAATTCGGTGATCGAGGCCATGCCGTCCTGCGGGAAGACGGTGTAATGGTCCATCAGGTAGCCGCGGCCGGGCTGGTAGTCCATCGCCATCTGTTCCACGGCCGCGCTGTTGTTGAGCGCGCCGCCGACGTCGCCCTCGTTGGGCGTGGCCCAGACCGGATGCACCGCAGCCGCAGAATCGTAGTAGGCGTTCGGGTTGAGCAGGGACGTGTTGGCCGGAATGCCGTCCGCGCCGGGGAATTTGCCGAAGAGATTGTCGAACGAGTGGTTCTCGATCATGATCTCGATGACGTGCTTGATCGGCGGCCCCGGCGAGGTCGCCGTGCTGGCCGTCGCCGCCGATGCCGCGGCCCCGGCAGCCAGCGAAGACACCAAAGATACGCAACCTGCCGCGATAAGCCTGGAATGTTTCACGCGTCAATTGTGCACGCGCAAAGCCAAGCGAGCCCGCGTCTGGCGTCCCCGGCGTTTCGCACCGCTTCGCCCATAATCGGCCGCCTCAGGGCCCGAAGTGACCTTGCGGATCAGTGGGCGCGCTACCGATACTGCATGCATGGGTGACCGTAATGTGCTCGGCGGCGAGCTTGAGCCGTGTGGAACCGATCCTCTCACCGGCTTCTACCGGGACGGATGCTGCACGACCGGCCCCGAGGACCTGGGCAGTCACACGATCTGCGCCGTGGTGACCGCCGAATTCCTCGAACACCAGCGCCGGATCGGCAACGACCTGTCCACGCCGATGCCCCAGTTCAGGTTCCCCGGGCTGGTGGCGGGGGACCGGTGGTGCGTAACCGCGGCCAACTGGCTGCAGGCGCACCGGGAGGGCGCCGCCGCCCCGGTGGTGCTGGCCGCGACGCACCAGCGCGCGCTCGAAATCGTCCCGCTGGAGATCCTCAAGCCCTACTCCGTCGACGTCCCCGCCGACGCCGGCGCCCTCGAGGAATAGCTTCAGCGCCACCGCGGCGCAACCGATCGGCTTCGCCGCCAGCGAAGCGGCCGGTCGCTTCCGCCAGCACGACCAGTCCGTCATCGACGCCGATTTCGCCGAACTTCTCCGCTGGCTGCGCCTTCCCCTGGCAGTACCTTGGGGCTACTGGCTTCGGCTCGGCGGGCCTGGATCGGGCAGGCGTCAGGCCAGGCTGCACGGGGAACAGCGTTGGTAGCGGACAGGGAGGGACGCTGATGGCCACTGGAAAGATCAGCCTGGGTAGGCCGACGCGGCTTCGGTCCTTCGATCCCGTCCGGATCGCCGACATCGAGTACCGGGCCTGGGTGGGGTATTACCAGCGCCGCTGGCTTCAGGTCCTGCGGGCCTTGATCGGGCTGGTCAGGATGGGCTTCGGCATGGACTGGTACCGGACCTTGTACGGCGCCTGGCTGATGATGCGCGCCAGCCAGATGTGGGCGCCGTTCCCCGACAACCATCCCAAGCGCGCCCGGGCCTGCATGCGGCGGTTCTACGCGCTGGTCAGGCTCACCCACGGCGAGCCATCCAACCCGGCCAAGGCCGCCGAGCTCGAGGTCGAGTGGTGGCGCGTACACCGCGAGATCCAGCACGAGCCTGATTCCACCCCGGACGAGCTGGTCGAGTCGCTGATCCGGTATTACTGCTACCTCTACGGCGAGCCCGAGGAAGCGATCCGCCCGGCCGCCGAACACCGGGCCGCGGCCATGGACCTGTCCGACCAGTGGGTTGAGCAGGGCTGCCAGCCCGACAGCCCGCTACTCCCGCTTGAGCACGCGGCCCTGGTCCGCGCCTACTCTGCTCTCCTCGCCGCCGTCCACCACTGACCTAGTGGTCACCAAAGACACCTAGTCGTTCGAAGAACCCGAGGAGCCCCGGACGGGCCAGGGCGCGTCCGCGGCGACGCGGGCCAGGCTGCGGCAGAACCGGTCGCGTTCGGTCGGCGGCAGCACCTCGGTGAGCTGGCTGAGCGCAGCGGAAAGGTCCCGGTGAAACGCGCGTTTATAGTAATCGATACGAACCACACGGAGGGAGACCGCCGATGGCGTTCACCGAAGACGAGGTCGCCTACCTGAAGTCGCAGCCGCTGGCCCGGCTGGCCACCGTCGATGCGGCCGGGCAGCCGGACGCGGTCCCGGTGGGGTTCGAGTTCGACGGGACCTACTTCTACGTGGGCGGCCGGGCGCCCGAGCGGACCAGGAAGTTCCTCAACGTCAAGGCGGGCCAGGTCAAGGTCGCGCTGGTCGTCGACGACCTGGTGTCCACCGACCCGTGGACGCCGCGGTTCCTGCGGGTCTACGGCACGGCCGAGCTGATCGAGCGGCCCGGCCGGTTCGGTTCCGGGCCGTACCTGCGGATCACCCCGGAGATCTCGTGGAGCTGGAACCTGGACGGCCGGCCCTACGGCGGCGGCGACGCCCTGACGTCCGGCCCGCGCCGGACCGTGCACCGCCGTGAGCAGTGACCTACTCCCCGGGCGGAAGAAGGAGGCGCTTCGCGCTGTTCGGACCAGTCGTGGACAACGAGGCTCTGACCTATGGCTCGCGGGCCGTGCCCCTGTCGGTGCTCGACCTGGCGCCGGTGCCGGACGGCGGGACCGCGGGCGGCGCCCTGCGCGCCACGATCGACCTGGCCCGGCACTCCGAACGCCTCGGGTTCCGGCGGTTCTGGGTCGCCGAGCACCACAACATGCCCGGCATCGCCAGCTCCGCGCCCTCCGTGCTGATCGGCCATATCGCCGACGCGACCTCGGTCATGCGGGTGGGGTCCGGCGGCGTCATGCTGCCCAACCATGTGCCGCTGGTGGTCGCCGAACAGTTCGGCATGCTGGAGGCGCTGCATCCTGGCCGGATCGACCTCGGCATCGGTCGCGCGCCGGGCACGGACCAGGTCACGGCGGCGGCGCTGCGCCGCTCAACCGACGCGCTCTCGGCGGACGACTTCCCCGAACAGCTGATGGACCTGCTCGGCTTCTTCACCGGCCGCTGGCCCGACGGCCACCCGTTCGCGCAGATCACCGCGATGCCGGGCCGGGGCAACCAGCCGGACATGTGGCTGCTCGGCTCGAGCGGCTACAGCGCTCAGGTGGCCGGCCTGCTCGGCCTCCCGTTCGCCTTCGCGCACCACTTCAGCCCGGCCAACACGCTGCCCGCACTGGCCCTGTACCGCCAGCACTTCCGCCCGTCGGAGGTCCTCGAGCGCCCGTACGCCATGGTCGCCGCCGCCGTGGTGTGCGCCGAGACCGACGAGCGCGCCCGCTGGCTGGCCGGCTCCGGCGCGCTGTCGTTTCTGCGGCTGCGCTCCGGCCGACCCGGACCGCTGCCCTCACCCGAGGAGGCGGCCGCCTACCCTTATACCGATCTGGAACGCGCGTTCGTCGAGGACCGCCAGGCCTCGCAGATCGTCGGCTCGCCGCAGACCGTCCAGCGCGGCCTCACCGACCTGCTCGAGGCGACCGCCGCCGACGAGTTGATGATCACCACCATGGTCTTCGACCCCGCCGACCGCCTGAGCTCCTTCGAGCGAGTCGCCGCCCTGGCCCGCGCCGGGAAGCCCTCCGCCCACCAAGCCCCCGCCTAAGCCTGCGCTCCCCGCCTGGCCCGCTGCCCCAGCACTACGCGTCATCAGCCGGGGAAGTCGTCGTGACCGCGCGAGAATCACTGGTTATCGGCACGCTCTGACCAGCGCCAGACAGCGCTCGAACTGCTACGCCATCAAGCTCTCAAGGTCACAGCTAAACCGGCGCTTGTTGCGATATTAATGCGACATTGTACGACAGGGGTAATGCCGATTCTGAGCGTAATTGACCGATATCTATCGACTTCCGTGGTGGCCTGTGGGATAACAGTTCAGGTGCTGGCGCGACTACCGGCCGTCCGTGCTCGGCCGCCGCACCGGCCATGTGCCCGCCACTTACCCGTGTCCGGGCGCCAGGCGTCGTCAAAGGAGTGGAATAACGGTGTTTTACCAAAGGTCGGCGCGCAGCGCCGCATCGTCTCCTGGCCGCGCAGCGTCGCGTGGCCGGTCCGCGCTCATGCGAGTGACCGCCCGGACCGTTCTCCCGGTCGCCGCGGTGGGCGGGCTGGCCGCGCTGTCGTTCGCCGTGCCTGCCGCGACCGTGGCGGTACCCGCGGCCAGCGCGGCGACCCACGTGGCCTCTATCCGCCCGGTTCCCGATGTGAGCGGTCCGATCCTTGCGAGCAGGCAGTTCCCGGCTCCGCAGACCATCGCGCAGTGCCAGGCCGACTTCGGGATCAACTGCTACACGCCGGTCCAGTACCGAGTCGCATACGACCTGAACCCGCTGTACAGCGGCCGGGCCACCGGCCGCCGGATCACTGGTGCCGGAAAGACCATCGTGATCGTGGACTCGTACGGCTCGCCGACCATCCAGAACGACATCCAGACCTTCGACGCGCAGTTCGGCTTCCCCAACCCCGACCTGCAGATCATCAAGTTCGGCACCATCCCGCCCTTCGACCCGACCAATGCCACTATGGTCGGCTGGGCCGAGGAGACCTCTCTCGATGTGGAGTACGCGCACTCGATCGCGCCCGGCGCGAAGATCGTCCTCGCTGAGACTCCGGTCGCGGAGACCGAGGGCGTGACCGGCTTCCCGGAGATGATGAACGCCGAGCAGTATCTCATCAACCGGGGCATCGGCGACGTGATCTCGCAGAGCTTCGGCGCGACCGAGAACACCTTCCCCGGCTTCAGCCAGGGCAACTACTCGAGCCTGCTCGACCTGCGCTATGCGTTCAAGGATGCCTATGCGCACGGCGTGACCGTGCTCGCCGGATCGGGTGACACCGGCGCGACCAACGCCGAGCTAGACGGAGCGACCCTGTACCCGTACCGGGTGAACTCCTGGCCGTCATCGGACCCGTTGGTGACCTCGGTCGGCGGCACGATGCTCGACCTGAACCAGGCTGGTGACAAGCTGTCGCCCGACACCGTGTGGAACGACGGTTTCGGGGCCAGTGGCGGCGGCACCTCAGCCGTCTTCTCGCGCCCGTTCTACCAGACCGGCGTGATCAAGGAAGTCGGCAGGAGCCGGGGAACGCCGGACATCTCGATGAGCGCGGCGGTCAATGGCGGCGCCTGGGTCTACTGGTCCTTCGCCGGGACCGGCGGCCCCGGCTGGTACATCGTCGGCGGCACCAGCGAGGCCACGCCGATCACGGCCGGGGTCGTCGCGCTCGCCGACCAGGTGGCCCATCACCGGCTCGGCCTGATCAATCCGGCGCTGTACCTGCTGGGCGCGCTCCAGCAGCACGGAGTCCCGCACACAGGCATCGTGAGCGTCACCTCGGGTAACAACTCCTTCGCCGGTGTGACCGGTTTCAACGCCGCGCCCGGTTACAACCTGGCTACCGGTTGGGGCACGATCGACGCGGCGAAGTTCGTTCCCGCGCTCGCCCGCCTCGGTAGCGCCGGCACGTAATAGCACCAGCACGACTATCAGCCCGGCCCGGCCCGCCTCGGCGGCCCGGGCCGGCGTGCTGGGCTGGGGGGGATGCGAGGTTAACTCTGGGCCGATGCTTTACCAGGCTTGTCCGGTCGGCTCGCTCGGACCCGGCGGCGCCAGCGCTCGGCGCGGCGGTCGGCGAGGACCTGCCGGACCACGTTGCGGCCCGGGATGCCGGTGACGCCGCCGCCCCCGTGCGTGGCCGAACCCGCCTGGTACAGGCCCCGGACCGGCGTGCGCAGGTCGGCGTAGCCGGCCGCGGGCCTGGCGTGGAACATCTGGCCTAGCGACAGCTCCCCGTGGAAGATGTTCCCGCCGACCAGCCCGTACTCTTCCTGCATCTGGTGCGGCCCGATCACCTGGCGGTGCAGCACCGAGCTGGTGAACCCGGGCGCGACCTTCTCCACCCGGGCGAGTACCCGGTCGGCGTAGGCCTCCAGGTCGCACGTCTGCGGCGCATCGGCGTAGCCGCAGGGTACCCACTGGGTGAACATCGACATGATGTGCTTCCCGGCAGGCGCCAGCGAGTCGTCGAAGACGCTGGGGATGCAGATGTCGGCGAACGGCAGCGTGGCCGGCACGCCCGAGACGGCCTGCTGGAACGCGGTCTCGATGTCGTCCAGCGATTCCGCCAGCACGATCGTGCCGCCGTAGACCGACGGGTCGGGCTCGGGGTAGCTGGTGAAGGTCGGCAGCCGGTCGAGGGCCAGGTTGATCTTCACGGTGCCGCTGCGGCTGCGCCAGCCGCGGATGTCGGCGACGAACTCGGCGGGCAGGTCCGCCGGGTCGAGCAGCCGCAGGAACGAGATCTGCGGGTGCGCGGTGGTGATGACCACCGGCGCGTCGATGGACTCCCCGCTGGCCAGCGTGACCCCCGCCACCCGGCCGTCTTTGGTGCGAATCTGCGCCACCTCGGCGTCGGTCCTGACTTGCGCCCCGAACATCCGGGCGGCCCGGGCCAGCGCGCCCGACACCCCGCCCATACCCCCGCGCGGGAAGCCCCAGGCGCCCGCGGCCCCTTCGGTCTCGCCGATGTGGTGGTGCAGCATCACGTAGGCGGTCCCGGCTGACCGTGGCCCGGCCCAGGTGCCGATCACCCCGGATACCGACAGCAGGCCGCGCATCGCGTCGCTCTCGAAGTACCCCTCGAGCAGGTCGGCGATGCTGCCGGTGAGCAGCCGCGTCACGTCGACCGCGCCGCGTTCGTCGACGCCGCGCAGGTAAGTGAGCAGCCGCGCCTGCCGCAGCAGGTCCTGCGGCCGTCGCGACCCGAGCCGCGGCGGGATCTGGTGCAGCAACGGGCTGAGCACCCGCCCGATGCCGGCCAGGTGCTCTTCGTACCGCGGATAGGCGTCGGCGTCCGCCGCCGAGAACTTGGCGATCTCGGCGTGCCGCTGCGCCGGGTCGTCGGGAAGCCGCAGGTAGCGGCCGTCGGCTCGCGGCGCGAAGTAGGGCCCTTGCGGGTACACGCGGTAGCCGTGCTGCTCCAGGCGCAGGTCGCGGACGAGGTCCGGCGGCAGCAGCGAGACCACGTACGACAGTGACGTCACGGTGTATTCGGGACCGAACGGATGCTCGCTGACCGCCGCTCCGCCGATGACCCCGCGCCGCTCGCACACCACCGTGTGCAGCCCGGCCCGGGCCAGGTACGCCGCGGCGACCAGCCCGTTGTGCCCGCCGCCCACGACTACGACATCCGCGTTTCCCGTCACCGTCCGCCTCTTCTTCCTCAGCCGCCGTTGGGGGATGCTGTCTACTAAGTCCTATCCCGGACGAACGGAGCACGCATAGTGGACCCCTCGCAGCATGCCGCACGGACCGTGATCGCGGTCGCCCAGCTCGCGATCGCCGTCGGCGAGCCGGACGCCAACCGGCAGGCCGCCGCAGGCGCCGTGGCCGAGGCGGCCGCGGCCGGCGCACGACTGGTGGTGCTGCCCGAGCTGTGCGATTCCGGCTACGTCTTCGACCCTTCGGCCCCGGCCGCCGAGGCCCGGGACCTCGCAGCGCCGGCCGCCGACAGCGCCACCCTGCGCCAGTGGCGCTCGCTGGCCGCCACGCACCGGCTGGTGATCGTCGGCGGGTTCTGCGAACTCGGTACCGACGGCCGCCTGTACAACAGCGCGGCCCTGGTCGACGCATCGGGCACCAGGGCGGTCTACCGCAAGGTGCACCTGTGGGATTCCGAGAAGCTCGTGTTCACCCCGGGCGACGCGCCGCCGCCGGTGGTGGACACCGAGGTAGGCCGGGTGGGCGTGATGGTCTGCTACGACCTGGAGTTCCCGGAGTGGGTGCGGCTGGCCGCGCTGGACGGTGCCGACCTCATCGCGGCCCCGGTGAACTGGCCGGCCGTCAGCTGGCCAGCTACGGAGCGTCCCGCCGAGGTGATCAAGGCGCAGGCCGCGGCGGCCACCAACGGGATGTTCGTCGCAGTGGCCGACCGGTGCCGGGCCGAGCGCGGCGTGTCCTGGATCAGCGGCTCGGTGATCGTCGGCTCCGAGGGCTACCCGCTGGCCGGGCCGGTGCTGGCCGACCGGCCTGCGGTGCTCACGGCCGCCTGCGACCTGCCGCGGGCCAGGGACAAGAGCCAGTCCGGCCACAACGACCTGCTGGCCGACCGCCGGCCCGACCTGTACACGTGGGCGCCGGACAAGCGCGTCGCGGCGGCGACCGCGCACTGGGCGGCCCGTTTCGTGGCGAACGGCACCAGCTACCCGGATTTCCAGGCCACCATGGCCCGCATCGGGCGCTGGGACGACTGGTGCCGCGAATGGGGCCGCACCGGGCAGCACTACGAGCAGCTGGCGCGGACCGCCGAGGCGGCCGGGCGGCTGGTCACCGCCGGGGAGGCGTGGCGGCGGGCGGCGCTGTGCTGGCACTGGGGCAAGTTCGTCTTCACCGACCACCCGGAAGAGCAGCGGGCGGCGCACGAGCGCACCGTGGCGTGCTTCCGCTGCGGGGCCGGCACGCTCAGCCCGCCCGCCGAGCTCGTGCGCGTGCCCTACGCGGGCACCACGCTGGCCGCCTACCTCCGGGTTCCCCCGGGCCGCCCTCCGGTCGTGATCATGATTCCCGGGCTCGACTCGGTGAAGGAGGAGCTGCAGGCCACCGCGGAGCACCTGCTGAGCCGTGGCCTGGCGGTGATCGCGATCGACGGGCCCGGCCAGGGGGAGACCGAGTACGAGCTGCCGATCGAGCCGGCCTACGAGCGGGTGACCACAGCTGTGGCGGACTACCTGAAGGGGCGCGACGACGTCAATCCCGACCGGCTCGGCGTCTTCGGCGTGAGCCTGGGCGGCTACTACGCGGCCAGGTCGGCGGCCTACGAGCCGCGGGTGCGGGCCACGGTGGCGCTGGCCGGGCCGTACCGGTGGGACCTGGACTGGGACATGCTCCCGGCGCAGACCCGGACCACCTTCCAGCACCGTTCGGGCGCCGGCAGCCAGGCCGAGGCCCGGGAGCGGGCCGCGGCCATGACCCTGGAGGACGCCGCTGCGCGGATCACCAGCCCGCTGCTCGTCGCGCACGGCGGGCGGGACCGCCTGGTCCCGCCCTATCACGCCGAGCGCCTGGCCCGCGAGGCCCCGGGCGCCGAGTTGCTGATGTATCCCGATGGTAGCCACGGCCTTACCAACCACGCGTTCGAGTCCCGGGCCGCGATGGCCGACTGGCTCGCCGCCCGCCTGACCAAGGCCTAGCCGGTCAGAAATCGCGGCTAGGCCTTGGCTCCTTGGCTTGGGATCAGGCTGACCCGGGCTCAAGGTAGAAGACCGTGGCGGAGCCGTTGTTACGGACGAACCCGGCGGCTTCTCCAGCCCCCTGGCGAGGGGCAGCGTTCAAGAAGGCTACGGCGTCTTGCGCGCTGGGGAAGTCCGCGACGAGCCAGGCCTGCCGAGTGCTGGCGCCCAGGCTGCCAGGCTCCAGGTAGAGCAGCTCCACGGTGCCGTTGCTGCGCGGGGTGACGCTGGCTTCGCCGGCCCCCTGCCTGGGGTCGGCGTTCAGGAAGTTGGCGGCGTCTTGCGCGCTGGGGAACTCCGCGACCAGCCAGGACGGCGAAGTGTCCGTGCCCAGGCGGCCTGGCTCGAGGTAGATGAGCCCCGCGGTGCCGTCGTCGCGCAGGGTCGCCGTGGCCTCGCCGGCCCCCTGCCTGGGGTCGGCGTTCAGGAAGTCGGCGGCGTCTTTCGCGCTGGGAAACTCCGCGACCAGCCAGGACGGCGAAGTTTCTGTGCCCAGGCTACCTGGCTCGAAGTAGATGAGCCCTGCGCTGCCGTTGTTGCGCAGGGTCGCACTGGCCTCGCCGCGTCCCTGCCGTAGAGGTGCGTTCAAGAAATCCGCCGCCTCCTGATGCCCATTGGGGGCAGTGAACTGCGCAAACTGCCACTCCTGAGTTGCCATTTCCGTACTCCCTCGTTGTCGCGGCGCGCACAGGCCCTAGCCGGGCCTGGATGATCGCGCCCACCCGTTGCCGTTCGCTGTGTAGGAGGGGGACGGCGACCATTTGATACCTACAGCCATCCCGGCGTTACAACAGGAGCCGGACGACGGTCATCGCGACGTCAAGATCCCGGAGCCCTGCCCGGCACCTGGCCCCCTCACCGTGACGCGGCTCGCTGCGCGGCCAGCAGGGGAATGGCCGCGATCTTCTCCTCGGTCAGGTCCTCCCAGCAGATGCCGACGGCCGGCCGCGGTCCGTCCCGGCGGCAGTCGATGACGCGCTCAGGCGTCACGATGAAGTCCACCGGCACGTCATGGCCGGTCAGCGGGATCGTCCCGGCCGGGCAGACCTGCAGTTCGTGCACGGTGGTTGCCGCATGGCCGCCTTAGCGGCCAGCAGGTCAGCCGGGCCGCCGGCGTCGCGATCATGACGGGGCGCGGAGCGAGCCATGCCGCCTATCCTGCCGCAAGCCGCCGTCCGGCCCCGGCCGCCCCGGTCAGGCGGGCGGCTCGTCCAGCCGGAAGCCGACTTTCAACGTGACCTGGAAGTGGCAGCGCCCGTCGTCTTCGATGCGGCCCCGCATGTTGGTGACCTCGAACCAGTCGAGGTTGTGCAGGGTCTTCGAGGCGCGGGCCACGGCTCCCCTGATCGCATCGTCGATGCCCTCCATGGAGGAGCCGACGATCTCGCTGACGGAGTAAATGCTGTCTGCCATCGCTGATCCCTTCGCAGTGAGCCTGCCTGGCTGCGTACCCCGAAGTCTCGGCTCTATCACCTGGCCCTGCATGACCAGCAGGCTCAGGCGGCCCGCGGAGCACGCAGCGGCCGCGCCGCGCGCCGGGTCTGCGGGCCGGGCTTGGCCGACAGGACACCGATGAACGGCCATGACCAAGAGCGCCGGGTCGTCCGGGATTGGCGGATCCTCAGCGCGGTGGCGGAGGTCGCCCGCACCCACCGCGACGGCTCCCTGAACTGCGCCACCGCCTTACGGTGCTGCCGTCGTGGTCGCGGGCGCTGCCGTGGCCGGAGCCGTCGCCGTGCTGGCCGGCGAGGCCGAGTTCGCGGGCGCCGTGGTGGTGACCGGAGCCGACGGGCTGGGGGAGGCCGACGCGATGGCGGTCGGCGATGCGCTGGCCGAAGGGGACACGATGACGGTCGGCGACGTGCTCGGCGTGGCGGTTACCGGCGCGGACGTGGTCGGCGTGGCGGTTGCCGGCGCGGAGGGGCTCGGCGTGGCGGTCACCGGCGAGGATGTGCGACCAGATGCCGAAGGTGCGGGCGATGAGGTGGGATGAGACACGGTGTGCCCCGAGCCGCTGGTCAGCGCGACGCCGGTGAATGTACATCCGGCCACCAGCCCCACGGTTATCGACGCTATGGCCAGCGGCCGCCACGGCCGGCGCCGCGGACGTCGGCTCGGCTGGGCCGGCTCGGGCTGACCGCGAGTCGGCCCGAGTATCGCCGCGGTCATGGTGGGCGGGGTGTAAGGCCGGGCGGCGGGCCTGGCCGTAGCAGCGGCGGCCACGTCCAACTGGGTCGCAGCCGCCCCCGGGCGGATGAGCCCCGGACCGGTATCGGCCTGCGGAGTCACCGCCGGAACCTGGACGGACGTGCGGGTCACCGGCTGCCAGGCCGTCGCGGGATGGACCGCCCCCGCCTCGGCCAGCAACTGCGTGGCGGTGGGCCGCTGGGCGGGATCCTTGGCCAGGCAGCGCTCGACCAGCGGCCGGATGTCGGCGGGCAGGTTGTCGAGGTTCGGCGGGCTGTACACCACGCGGTAGACCAGCGCGGGGGTGGATCCGGTGCCGAACGGTCCTTCGCCGGTGGCGGCGAAGGCCAGCACCGCGCCCAGGCTGAAGATGTCGCTGGGGGGTCCGGCCTCGCGGCCTTCGGCTTGTTCGGGTGACATGAACCCGGGGGAGCCGACGACCAGCCCGGTATGGGTGAGGGCGCTGGCCTCGACGGCGCGGGAAATGCCGAAGTCGATCACGCGGGGGCCGTCCTGGGCCAGCAGCACGTTGGCCGGCTTGAGGTCGCGGTGCACCACGCCGGCGGCGTGGATGGCGTTCAGGCCCTCCGCCAGCCCCTTGGCCAGCGCCAGCACTGAACCGGGTGGCAGCGGCCCGTACTGGCTCACCCCGTCCGCCAGCGAAGGCCCTTCGACATAAGCGGTGGCCAGCCAGGGCACCGGGCCATCCACATCCGCGTCGATGACCGGAGCCGTAAACAATCCGCTCACCTTGCGCGCCACCGCGATCTCCCGCCGGAAACGCTCCCGGAATTCGGGATCAGTGGCCAGATGAGCGCGGATCACCTTCACCGCCACCGAGCGGCCGCCCGCGGAACGACCAAGAAATACCTGCCCCATGCCGCCCGCGCCCAGTCGCCCGCGCAGCAGGTACGGTCCGACCAATTGCGGATCTCCCGGCTGTAGCTCGTGCACCATGCCAATCCCGTCCTTAGGTCGTCAAACGTCAAACGTCAAACAGGACGCCGTGCCGCGTTCTGCCCTATTAGGCTCGCGTCCAGGCCAAGGGGATTGCCGGGGGGCTCAGGGGGATACACCGGGGGAAGGACTGGGTGTCCGGCATGCTCCGCTACGCGGCGCGTGATTGGAGGCCGCTAGCTGGGTAGGGATAGCCTGTGCGGGAATATCCAACTAATCTAATCGAAATTGTAAGATCTAGGACGTCTTCCCTGGAGGCCCCGGTGCCCATGCCCGACTTCCTGGTGATCGGTGCCCCGAAGGCGGGCACCACGGCGCTGCACGCCGCGCTCACCCGGCACCCTGGGCTCTTCATGTCGGCGGTCAAGGAGCCCAAGTTCTTCCTCTCCGACGGCCCGCCGCCCACTAAGGGCGGCCCCGGGGACGCGCTGACCTTCCGGGAGCACATCTGGCGCAGGCCGGAGTACGAGGCGCTGTTCGAGCCGGCCTCGCCCGGCGCGCTGCGCGGCGAGTCGACGCCGCTCTACCTGTACGACCGGGCCGCGATGCGGCGGATCCGCCAGACACTGCCCGAAGCCCGGCTGATCGTGATCGTGCGCGATCCGGTGGAGCGGGCGCACTCCAACTGGACCCATCTATGGTCGGCGGGCCTGGAGCCGGTCGGCGACTTCATCCGGGCGTGCGGCGAGGAGGAGCGCCGGATCGCGGCCGGCTGGGCCAGCTTCTGGCACTACACCGGGCTGGGCCGGTACGGCGAGCAGCTTGAGTACCTGTTCACCCTCTTCCCGCGGGAGCAGGTCCTGGTGCTGCGCTACCGCATGATGGTCGACGAACCCGCGCAGACCCTGGACCGGATTTGCGCGTTCCTCGGGGTCGAGCCGGGAGTGCTGACCGAGATACCGCGGCAGAACGTCACCTCCCACCCGGAACCGACGCTGGCGCACCGGGCGGGGGCGCTGGCCCAGCGCGCGGGCAGCGCGGTCGGCAGCGTGATCCCCGGCCTGACCGCGGCCACCTTGACCGGCCCGCTCGAGCGGTTCCTGCAGCGGCACAGCCGGGAGCGCCAGCCGCTGAGCTGGGAGCAGCGCCAGGAACTCATCCAGCGGTTCGAAACCGACATCAAGCTCCTCGAGAACGTCCTCGGCGAGAGCTTCCGCGACTGGATCATGCCCAGGGAGCGGTCCGGCGGCATGGTCGGCGGCCGACCGCCCGGCCAGGGCCAGGCCAGGAACGGCCGCCCCTAGCGGAGCCTTCAGCCGGCTAGCGGAGCCTTCAGCCGGCTAGCGGAGCCTTCAGCCGGCTAGCGGAGCCTTCAGCCGGCTAGCAGAGTTGGGTCAGGAGCGCGTGCGACCCGTCCGGCCTGGTCATCTCGTAGTAGAGCCGGTGCCGGCCGTCGGGCAGCGGCACGATGTCCAGGTACCGTAGGCCGCCGCCCGCATGCGGCGAGGAGGCCAGCGGCTCGGCGCTGATCGGGGTCAGCGCCGACGCGTCGGTGCCGGAGGCGACCCCGGTCCGCTCCTCGTAGTTCTCCGCGGCGCTCGCCCGCCCGTCGTAGTAGGCCGTGACCGTGTCCCCGTCGAAGCGCACCGCGGTGACCCGCGTGCCCCTGCAGTCCCAGCGGCCTGGCGTCCCGCTCAAGGCGGTACCGTGCCACGTCCAGGTCAGGCCGTCGACGCTGGTCGCGTACTCGGTAGTCATCTGATCTGTTTGCCGCGGGTCATCCAGCGGGTGGCACGACGCCCACAGGTGCCAAAGGCCGCGGTGGTACACGATCACCGGGTCCTTCACGGCGGTCTTGGCGTCACCGGGCAGCACAGTCTGCCGGCCCCGGGTGTTGAACTCGGCCGGGTGGGCCGCCTCGGTCATCTCCACCCGCCAGTGCTTGGTGCCCGTGGTCGCGCAGCTCAGGTACAGCCGCCAGCGTCCCGCCGGGGTGCGGACCAGGGCGGGCCGCTCCAGCGATTCGGTGGCCATGTCTTCCTTGCCGATGGTCAGCAGCGTGTCGAATCGCTCGCCGTCCACCGAACGGGCCACCGCCACCGCGTAGCCGCGGCCCTGGCCGATGGGCCGCCTGAGCCGGTAGGCGAGAAAGATCTCGCCGTCACCCGCGGCCGCGCACGGTGCCCCGGACCAGTACCCCGGCCCGGTACCGGGCGGTTCGGCGGCGACGACACCGTGGGCGGGCGAGGGCAGCAGCATCAAGGGGTCTCCTTCACTGTTATTCACATCGGAATAATAGACAACCGCAGGGACCCATCGCGCGCCCGTTCGGATCTTAACCGCCCTAGGCTCGTGTCAGCCCCGAAGGAGCACGTCATGCCCAGCCTTACCCGAACGGCGAACTGGTCATCGTCATCGACTGCTAGGACCTGGACCGTTCCATCCGCGCCTGAACCCGGCCGCGCAGCCGCGCGGCCAGCCGCCAGCCGAGCAGGAACAGGCCCAGGAACGCCAGCGCTACGCCGATGAACGCGGCCGCGGTGCCCTGCCCGGACGCCACCCGGAACACCATGCCCAACCCCGCGGCACCGAGCCACGCGCCCACCCCGGCGGGCCACAGCCCCCCAGGCTGCCGCCAGGCCCGCGCCGCCAGCCAGCCGCCCGCCAGCCCGGCCAGGAACGGCCACGCCGTCGAGGCGACGCCGCCCAGGCTCTCGCCCTTGGTGTGGCTGGCCCGGCCGATGATCACGAACAGCAGCACGCAACAGCAGTCGAGGATCACCGCGAGCCGTACCGAGCGCATGCGACCCAGGTTAACGTGGTGTCGTGCCTATCGCTGGGGCTCGATGATCGCCTTGAGCCCGGTGCGCCGGGCCGCCTCGCCGAACGCCGCCGGTATCTCGCCCAGGCCCGCCCGGCTCGTCACCACCGAACCGAGGTCCACCACCCCGCGCTCCGCCAGGCTGATGGCCCGCGGGTACACCTCGTTCATCCGCCGCACCATCGCGATCGTCAGCCCTTTACGCCGCGCGAGCGAGGCCCCGAAGCTGATGACGTCGTCGGCCGGGATGCCGGCCAGCACCACCCGGCCGCCCGGCCGCACCGACGCCATGGCCAGCTCCACGGCCTCGTTGTTCCCCGCCGCCTCGAACGCCACGTCCACCCTGCCCTCGTCGAACGCGGCCGGATCGATCACCTGGTCCGCGCCCATCCGCTCGGCGGCTTCCCGCCGGTGCGCCAGCGGCTCGACCGCCAGCAGCGAACTCGCGCCCGCCGCCTTCAGCACGCCGATGAGCAGTAGCCCGATTGGCCCGCAGCCGATCACCGAGGCGGTGCCGCCGAACGGCAGGTGCCCTAGGTCCACGGAATGGATCGCCACCCCGAGCGGCTCGAGCATGGCGCCGTCCGCGTCGGACACCCGGTCCGGCAGCGGGTGCAGCGACGTCGTCGGCCAGGCCATGAACTCGCGCATCATGCCGTCGGTCTCGCCGTGGCCGGAGAACTTGAGCCGGTAACACAGGTTCCGGTAGCCGTCCCGGCAGGCCCGGCACGTCTCACACGGAATCGCCGGGTCGATCGCCACCCGCTGGCCGGCCCGCGGCCCCTCGGCGATCACCCCCGCGCCCTCGTGGCCGAGCACCAGCGGGTGCGTGAGCTTGGCGTCGCCGATCGCGCCCTCATCCCACCAATGCAGGTCAGAGCCGCAGATGCCGACCGCGGTGACCTGCACCAGGCTCATCCCGGGCCCCGCCTCCGGCGCCGGCTCGTCCGCCACCCGCAGGTCGCCCACCGCGTGGAGTCTGGCTGTGCGCACCGGTTCTTCCTCTCGTCGGCTTCATGTCAATTTTTATCCCGAACGAGTGGGTGTATCAGTTCTGCGCCAGCTCTGCGCTTCCGGTGGTGTGACGCCGGGTCGGTTGATAAGACGGCGAAACCAGTGATCCCCGGGGGCGGCCGGGGATCACTGGCTCGGTGCGGGCCTGCAGGGTTGCCCGCTCCTAGGCGGCGGGACCGTTCGCCAGGGTCACCGTCGTGGTCTGCGACTGGCCGGACTGGTCCACCCAGCTGATCGAGATCGAGTCGCCGGGGTGGTACTTGACCAGCACCTGCGCGATGTCCTGGGTCGTGGCGACCGACTGCCCGCCGACCGAGGTGATCACGTCCCCCGCGGTCAGGCCGGCATTCGCGGCCGGAGATCCGGACAGGGTGCCGGAGATCGTCACGCCGTTGGTGCTGCTGCCCTGGCTGCCCCCGAAGCCCCCGAAGCCCCCGAAGCCGGAACCCCCGAAGCCGCTGCTCGAGCCCTGACTCGCGGGCTGGGACTCCACGCCGAGGAAGGCGGTGGCGCCGATGTGGACGTTAGTCGAGGTGGTGCCGGCCGCGATCTGCTTGGCGATCGTGGTCGCCTCGTTGATCGGGATCGCGTAGGCCTGCTCCGCGGTCTGGCCGGACTGGGACTGGAGCTGGGTCGCGGATGAGGCCGCGGTGTCCATGCCGATCACCTGGCCGTAGGCATTGACCAGCGAACCGCCCGAGTCGCCCGGCTGGATGTCCGCGTTGGTCTCGATCAGCCCGGTCAGCTGCTCGCTGTTCCCGGACCCCTCGTCCGACGCGGTGATCGACTGGTTCAGGGCCGTGACCGTGCCCGCGGCGACGGACGGAGTGCCGCCCTTGCCGCCGGCGTTGCCGAGCGCGGTCACGCTGTCACCGGTCTGTACGGTGGAGGAGTCGCCGAGGCTGGCGACGGTGAGGCCGGACGCGTTCTGCAGCTGAATCACCGCGACGTCCTGGGTGGCGTCGTACCCCACGACCGTGGCCGTGTAGGTGCGGCCGTTGCCGACATCGGTGACCTTGATCGACGTGGCGCCGTCGATCACGTGGTTGTTCGTCAGGATCTCGCCGTTGGACGTGAGCACGATGCCGGTGCCGGCCGCGGTGGCCTGCTCATCGCCAAGCGTAGACACCACGTCAACCAGTCCGGGGTCCACCCGGGACGCGATCTGGCTGGCGGAGAGCATGGTCTTGGAGGTGGCGGTGGCCGTGCTCACCGAGGTCGGGTTCAGGTTGCCGATCAGTCCGCCCGCGACGGCGCCCGCGGCGAGCGCGACGGCGCCGGTGATGACCAGCCCGCGCTTGTGGTTCCTGCGCGGTGGCGGCGGCGGTTCGGTGGCGAAGCCGTATCCAGCACCATAACCCGGTCCACCCGGATAACCGGCTCCGCCGGCGTAGCCCGGTCCGGCCGGATAGCCCTGGGCCTGCTGTTCTGAATCGTTCGGGTCGAAGGTCTGGCTCATGGGTTTTGCCCCCAAATCGGTGCCGCTTCGGGTGGCGGCTCGTCCTTTCGTTACGATTTGATGATCGGCCGCCGACCTTGGGGGGAGCCGAGGGTAACCCTCAGTTAGGCCGCAAGTTTCCTGAAGGCCTGCTTAAGACGTTCAGGTTCACGGGTTGGCGCCCGGCACCGTCCTGTCCGGACCCGTCCTGTCCAGTACCGTCTTCTTCCGGTATGTCCTCACCGGCCAGCCACTCGCGCACCGCCAGCCCCACCAGCGCCGGCACCAGGTCCCTGGACCGCCGGACTAGCCAGGCGGTGCCCTTGGTCGCCATCCAGCAGGCTTGGGCCAGCCTGGTCGGTGGCGGGCTGGACGGCTCCGGGTCCGGGGCGGGGCCGACCGGGTACCCGGACGCGGCCAGCAGGGCGTGGAAGCGGCAGGCGATGAGGCGGTGGCCGCGCTCGTTCGGATGCAGCCGGTCCACGCTCCAGTAGCGGCGCTCGTAGGTGGCGGGGTCGCGGGCCGCGTCCAGGTGCACGGTCCCGTGCCGCCGGGCCACCTCGTCCACGGCCGCGTTGACCGCGCGCATCCGCCGGGCCAGCGGCCGGGCCAGCGCTCTTGGCAGCCCGAACATCTGTCCCGGGTCGGGCAGCCGGACGGTGAGCACCTGCGCGCCCGCCGACCGCAGCGCGCCTACCGTCCGGTCGATCGACGAACCGGTCCGTTCGGGGTCAAAATCACCGCGCAGCGTGTCGTTGATGCCCACCACCACGCTGGCCACGTCGGGCCGCAGCGTTATCGCGGCCGGCAGCTGAACGCGCTCCACGTCGGCGGCTAGCGCACCCAGCCTGGCCAGGTTGTGCACTTCGGGTTCGGGCAGCGTGCCGGCCAGCAGCGCGGCCCAGCCGCGCCAGCCACCGCCGGGCGCCGGATCGCCCATGCCCACCGTGATCGAGTCGCCGAGCGCCACGAACGTCGTCATACCCCGACTCCCACCTCGGCCTCGTGTACGGCAAGGAAGCCCTGCACGGCCGTGCCCCAGTCATACTGTTCCGCGCGGGCCCGGGCGGCGGCCCTCCGGGCCCGTTCCGGCCGGGCCAGCACGGCGCGCACGCCGGCCGCGAGGTCCTCACCTGGCACGCTGGCCCCGGCCTCGCCCACCACCTCGGGCAGCGCGGACTCCGCGCTCACCACCACCGGGGTCCCGCAGGCCAGCGCCTCCAGCGCGGCCAGCCCGAAGGTCTCCGCCGGCCCGGGCGCGAGGGCCACGTCGGCGCTGGCCAGCAGCGCGGCCAGGTCGGCGCGGCCGGGCAGGAAGCCGGCGAAGGTGACCGGCAGCCCGGCCCGCACGGCCCGGCGCTCCAGGCCTGCCCGCAGCGGGCCGTCGCCCGCCACCACCAGCCGGACCGGCAGGCCGCTCGCGCGCAGGGTGGCCAGCGTGGTCAGCGAGCGCAGCGGCTTCTTTTCCGCCGACAGCCGGCCGCAGTGCACCAGCAGGGTCTGCCCCTCGCCGACGTACCGCGCCCGGATCTGCCCGACCCTCGGGCCGAACGTGGTCAGGTCCACGCCGAGCGGCACGCGGACCAGGTTGCCCGCGCCGATCCGCTCGAACTCGGCCGCCGCCCAGCCGGTGGTGCAGATGACCCGCTGGTACGCCCGGGCGGTGCGCCGGTTGAGCCAGTCGGCGACGGGGCGCCCCAGCCCGGCCAGCCTCACCACGGCCAGTGCCTCCTCCAGCAGGGCCGTGACGCTCTCGTGCGACACCATGACGGCGGGCACGCCGTGCTCGCGCGCCCACGCCCCGGTCCAGCGCAGCGTGGTCCGGTCCGACACCTCGAGCACGTCCGGCCGCAGCCGGGTCAGCAGCCGGGCCAGCCGGCGCCTGCGCCACAGCACGCGGTACCCGCCGGCGAACGGCACCCGGGGCGCGCGCATGGTGATCACCCGCCCTTGCGCGGTCGGCTGGTCGTCGTCCCGCTCACCCGGGACGACCAGCACTGGCTCATGTCCCGCGGCCAGGTAACCCGCGCCCAGTTCGGCTAGTGAGGTGCGCAGGCCGCCCGAGTGCGGCGCGACGAAGTTGGCCAGCCGGACGATCCTCATATCGTGACCTTGGCCGGCCTGGTTTCCTGCACCGCGGCGTAGTGCCCGATCAGTTCCTCGGTTAGCGCCGGCCAGCTCCGGCTCAGCACCTGGCGCCGCCCGGCCGCGCCGAACGCCGCGCGTGTCGCCGGGTCCCCGGCCAGCCGGGCCACCGCGGCGGTGAACGCGCCCGGGTCCGACGGCGGCACCAGGTATCCGGTCACCCCGTCCGCCACCAGGTCGAGCGGCCCTCCGGCGGCCGGCGCGACCACCGGCAGCCCGCTCGCGGCGGCCTCTTGCAGCGTCTGCCCGAACGTCTCATACGGCCCGCTGTGCACGAACACGTCCAGGCTGGCGTAGATGGCCGCCAGCTCCTCGCCCCGGCGTTCGCCGAGGAAGACGGCGTCCGGCATGTGCTGGCGCAGCATGGCCTCGGCCGGCCCGGCCCCCACGATGACCAGCCGGACCCCGGGCAGCGCGGTGATCCCGACCAGCAGCTCGACGCGCTTCTCGGTGGCCAGGCGGCCGACGTACCCCACGATCAGCTCACCGCCGGGCGCCAGAGCGGCCCGGATGTCCTGGCTGCGCTTGGCTGGGTCGAAGCGCCGTGTGTCCACGCCGCGGCCCCACAGCCAGACGTTGGCGATGCCCTGGCCGAGCAGGCCGGTCGCGGTGACCGTGGACGGGGCCAGCGTGCGCGCGGCGCCGTTGTGGATGCCGCGCAGCCACCTCCAGGCGAACGCCTCGCCGGCCCGGCCGAGCCGGTACGCCCGCGCGTAGGACGGCAGGTCGGTCTGGTACACCGCGACCGTAGGCAGGCCCAGCCGCCGGGCCACGGCGGCGCCGTGCGCGCCCAGGAAGACCGGGCTGGCCAGGTGCACCACCTCGGCCCGGTGCCCGATGAGCGCGGCCCGGACCCGCCGGCAGGGCAGGCCGAGCCGGAAACTCGGGTAGCCGGGCAGCGGCACCGCGGGAACGCGCACGACCGGGAACGCAAACGTGTCCCTGGCCCGCTCGCCCGGCGGCCGGGGCGCGATGACGAGTGGATGATGGCCGTTGCTGGTGAGGAGTTCGGCGACCCGCAGGACGCAATGGGCCACGCCGTTGACGTCGGGCGGGAAGGACTCGGTGATAATCGCGACCCTCATGGTCACAAGGTGCGATATCAACCGATCGCGGCATCACAGCCGCCGTGACTTCCAGGCGAAACTTCCATGACTTCTTAGCTGTGCTAGCCGAGGGGGACGCCCCCCCGGACCCCTCGAGTGGGCGACAATCACCGCATGGACGACTCCACCTGGATAGTGCGGCTTGACGCGCCGGGCGACGGCCCGCGGCTCGCGGTCAAGGACTGTATCGATGTCGAGGGCCTGCCCACCACCATCGAGGCCGCCCTGAGTTGACGTCGGCGGGGCTGAGGCGTCCCGTCCGCACTGACAATTCTGCGGAGCAGGTAAGAATGACCTTGAAGGAGGGGTCGCCGATGAGCGCGCCAGCAGAGACGCGGGCCTCGCTGCGAGGGTTCCTGCACGGGCTGCCCGGGGTGGACCGGGTGGGGGCGGAGGCACGCGCGGCCATGCTGGCCAGCAGGTCCATCAAGACCACGGCCAAGCAGTGGGCGCTGGACGCCGCGATCTCGATGATCGACCTGACCACGCTGGAGGGCCAGGACACGCCGGGCAAGGTGCGCGCGCTGTGCGCCAAGGCCAAGCGCCCCGACCCCGCCGACCCGACCGCGCCGATGGTCGCCGCCGTCTGCGTGTATCCGGACCTGGCCCACGTCGCGGCGGCCGAACTGAAGGGCAGCGGCGTGCACGTGGCCAGCGTCGCCACCGCGTTCCCCAGCGGCCGGACCAGCCTGGACGTCAAGCTGGCCGACGTGAAGTACGCGGTCGCGGCGGCGCCGACGAGGTAGACATGGTGATCGACCGCGGCGCCTTCCTCGCCGGGCGCTACCAGCAGGTCTTCGACGAGATCACCGCCGTCCGGCAAGCCTGCGACCCCGCCGGCACCGCCGGCCAGGTCGGCAGGGCTCACCTCAAGGTAATCCTGGAGACCGGTGAACTGGTCACGCTGGACAACGTTCGGCGCGCGTCGTGGCTGGCCATGCTGGCGGGTGCCGACTTCATCAAGACCTCGACCGGGAAGGTCACCCCGGCCGCCACGCTTCCGGTGACCCTGGTCATGCTGGAGGCCGTGCGCGACTTCCGCGAGGCGCACGGGCGCCAGGTCGGCGTCAAGCCGGCCGGCGGCATCCGCACCGCCAAGGACGCCCTTCGCTACCTGGTCCTGGTCAACGAGACGGCGGGGGAGGACTGGCTGGATCCCCGCTGGTTCCGCATCGGTGCCTCCAGCCTGCTGAACGACCTGCTCATGCAGCGGACCAAGATGGCCACCGGCCGCTACTCCGGTCCCGACTACTTCACCCTGGACTGAGGGGGCAGTACCCTGACCAGCCAAGATGCCTACTCATGGCGGCCGCCGCGCACAATGAGGGCACATGGGGCACATTCCAGCTCATCTTGACTCCACCTTCACAGGGGAACCGCCAACCGTCTTGAGGACACTGGTCCTCTACTTACACGATTGACCCCTGGCGCTGAGCTGGGCAGGGCATGGGTCACCTCTCCCCCCGCGAACGGCCCGAATGTGCACGGCAAGCCTACGGCCTAACGGGCTGGCCTGTGGGTACTTCGCTCCGCCTGTGGACAGCGGACGGCCCGCGACGCGGTGCCTAAGGGTTATCCACTTTTCCACATCCACGCTCGTCCACAGTTATGCACTGGTTGACCAGCGTGTTTACCTAAATCATCCACAGGCTTATACACAGGGCGCTAGTCTGGCATGCCCGGGGCTGGCGTGATAGGAGCGTGCTCTCATGCTGGCCCTGGGTCCTCAAGCAGCACAAAGTGATGGACATGGCGAATAGACCTCCTGGACAGGTCGTCATCGTGGTGGAGGGATGGCGCGAGCGGGGCACAATGAGGGCACATCGCTGCAGGAAGACGCCGGATACGATGAGAAGTGTTGAGATGAGAAAACCCAGGTCAGAAACGTTGCCGAAGACCTGCCGCAGGGCAGAGGATGCCCTGCCTTATTCCACCCTGGACTGACATGGGAAAGTTCGAGTACGCCCCGGCACCGGAATCGCGGGATATCGTCGCGCTGCGCGAGTCCTACGGGCTCTTCATCGACGGCGAGTTCATCCCCGGCCTGGATGGCCGCGTGTTCAAGACCATCTCGCCGGCCACCGAAGAGGTCCTCGCCGAGGTGACCGAGGCCGGCCCCGCCGACGTGGACCGCGCGGTGACCGCCGCCCGCAAGGCGTATGAGCACACCTGGTCGCAACTACCAGGTAAGGAACGAGCCAAGTACCTATTCCGGATCGCCCGGATCGTTCAGGAAAAAGCGCGTGAACTCGCCGTGCTCGAGTCACTCGACAACGGCAAGCCCATCCGGGAATCGCGCGATGTCGACATCGCGCTCGTCGCGGCGCACTTTTTCTACCACGCCGGCTGGGCCGACAAGCTGGAGTACGCCGGGTACGGCCCGGCGCCGCGGCCGCTCGGGGTAGCCGGCCAGGTCATCCCGTGGAACTTCCCGCTGCTGATGCTGGCCTGGAAGATCGCCCCGGCACTGGCCTGCGGCAACACGGTGGTGCTTAAGCCGGCCGAGACGACGCCGCTGACCGCGCTGGCCTTCGCGGAGATCTGCCAGCAGGCTGACCTGCCGCCGGGTGTGGTCAACATCCTCACTGGGGCCGGGAAGACCGGCCGCGCGCTGGTCACCCATCCCGGCATCGACAAGGTGGCGTTCACCGGCTCCACCGAAGTCGGCAAGGAAATCGCCCGGGCGTGCGCCCCTTCGGGCAAGAAGCTGACCCTCGAACTGGGCGGGAAGGCCGCCAACATCGTGTTCGAGGACGCGCCCGTCGACCAGGCAGTCGAGGGGATCGTCAACGGCATCTTCTTCAACCAGGGACACGTGTGCTGTGCCGGCTCGCGGCTGCTGGTGCAGGAGTCGGTCTACGCCGAGGTGCTGGCGGCGCTGCGGCGGCGGCTGGAGACGCTGCGGCTCGGTGACCCGCTGGACAAGAACACCGACGTAGGTGCCATCAACTCCGCGGCCCAGCTGGCCAAGATCCGCGAGCTGTCCGAGGTCGGCGAGGCGGAGGGCGCGCAGCGCTGGTCGCCGCCGTGCGAGCTGCCGGTGAAGGGCTTCTGGTTCCCGCCGACGGTGTTCACCGGGGTGTCGCAGGCGCACCGCATCGCGCGGGAGGAGATCTTCGGGCCGGTGCTTTCGGTGCTGACGTTCCGGACGCCGGCCGAGGCGGTGGAGAAGGCCAACAACACGCCATACGGGCTGTCGGCCGGGGTCTGGACCGAGAAGGGATCGCTGATCCTGTGGATGGCCTCCCGGCTGCGGGCCGGCGTGGTGTGGGCGAACACGTTCAACAAGTTCGATCCGGCGTCCCCGTTCGGGGGCTACAAGGAGTCCGGCTACGGTCGCGAAGGCGGTCGGCACGGGCTGGAGGCGTACCTCGATGTCTGACACCGCCGCCCCACCAGCCCGCATTGCCGTGCGGAAGACCTACAAGCTGTACATCGGCGGGGCCTTTCCGCGGTCGGAGAGCGGAAGGTCCTACGTGGTGACCGACCACAAGGGTGGCTTCCTGGCCAACGCGGCTCTGGCGTCACGCAAGGACGCCCGGGACGCGGTGGTGGCCGCTCGGAAGGCGTTCGCCGGCTGGTCCGCGGCCACCGCCTATAACCGCGGGCAGGTGCTCTACCGGGTCGCCGAACTGCTCGAGGGCCGCCGGGCCCAGTTCGCCGCCGAGGTGCGCACCGCCGAGGGGTTCGGCGCGCGGCAGGCAGAGGCGGCCGTCGATGCCACCATCGATCGCTGGGTCTGGTACGCCGGCTGGGCGGACAAGCTCGCCCAGGTGCGCGGCGCGGCCAACCCGGTGGCCGGGCCTTACTTCAACTTCTCGCTGCCCGAGCCGACCGGGGTAGTGGCGGTAATCGCGCCGCAGGCCTCGAGCCTGCTCGGCTTCGTCTCCGTGGTGGCCCCCGCCGTGGTCAGCGGCAACACGGTGGTGGCGCTGGCCAGCGAACGCTTGCCGCTGCCCGCAGTGTCGCTGTCCGAGGTACTCGCGACCTCCGATGTGCCCGGCGGCGTGATCAACGTGCTGACCGGGCGCACGGCCGAGATCGCGCCCTGGCTGGCCTCGCACATGGACGTCAACGCCATTGACCTGTGTGGTGCGTCCGGCTCGTCCGCCGATGACCTGGCTGTCGCCGCGGCGGAGAACCTCAAGCGGGTCGTCCGGGGCGGCGAGGAGGACTGGACGCTGTCACCCGGCCTGGACCGTACGCGCGCCTACCTGGAAACCAAGACCGTCTGGCACCCGGCCGCCACCTAGG
>Ga0074046_10000671_pt1 | contig 31344 bp, 20 predicted proteins | sample BogForMeECP23OM3_FD_94441 | JGI IMG/M metagenome (GOLD analysis project Ga0074046, IMG submission 94441) | Bog forest soil microbial communities from Calvert Island, British Columbia, Canada - Bog Forest MetaG ECP23OM3 | ecosystem: Environmental > Terrestrial > Soil > Wetlands ... | reverse complement strand
ATATTTCGTTTCCTGTGCAGTAGGCCATCCTCTTTCCATCCGGCGACCACGCTCCAGCGTGGCCCTCGAGGTTGCCCAATCGGCGAGGCGAACCGCCGAGCACAGGAACGCTCCAAAGAGGGCCGTCGAGAGACGTCCCTCGGGCCGTATTCATCAAAAGCACGGTGCCGTCTGGCGAAACATCGAAAACGTTAGAAAAACCAGTGTCCTCCAATGAGGTAGGTATGGGAAATGTCTCACCACCCGTCACGGAAGTTTGAGAAAGGCCCGATTGTCCCTCGATGAAGTAGAGCCGCAAACCGTCTGTGACGATGCCTGATTTCGGCCGATTCGTGTTGGTGAGCTGGATAGTCCGCAGCACGCGGGGCGGCGCCATCGGGCGGGATAAGACATACCCGAGAAATGCCACGATAGCGATGAGTGCGCCGCCGGACGCCATCGCCCAGGCGTGCCGGCGACGATGCCGGTGAGTTTCGCGAACCTCTAGGAACGCACCCGATAGAGCAGAAGTCGCCACGGAGCGGCCGGAGTCCAGCTCGCGCTTCAAGCGTTTCAGGTCGTCGCGAAGTTCCGCGGCGGTTTGGTAACGGAGACCCGGATCCTTCTCCAGCGCTCGGTGGATAATCCGTCCCAACTCGGCGGGTATGTCAGGATTCAATTGTCCCGGGGGCAGCGGAGCGCGGTTCAGGATCGCGTCGAAGATCAGTCCGGTACTTTCAGCGCGAAATGGCGTCACGCCTGTGGCCATTTCGTATAAGACAACTCCGAAGGAGAACAAATCGGTGCGCGCGTCCAGTTCCTTGGCCCGCACCTGTTCCGGCGACATGTAAGCGATTGTGCCCAGCGTAGATCCCGGACCGGTCAGATGCTCCGACGTCGTGCCCCCGGTCACCTCACCAGAACCTGTCGTCGTGTCGGCCGCGCGATCTCCCGTCAGCGACAACTTGGCCAGCCCGAAGTCGAGAATTTTGGCGTGTCCCCGCTTGGTCACGAAAATATTGGCGGGCTTGATGTCACGGTGAATGATGCCTTCGGCGTGAGCGGCGTCCAAGGCGTCGGCAATCTCAATCGCAAGTGTGAGAAGGAGTTCCGTCTCGAGGGGCTTCCCAGCGATGAGATGCTTCAGCGTCATCCCATCCAGAGACTCCATGGCGATGAACGCCTGCCCATCCTGCTCGCCAATGTCGTAAATCGTGCAAATATTGGGGTGATTGAGTGCGGATGCGGCTTGGGCTTCACGTTGAAAGCGGGCCAGTGCCTGCGGGTCGCTAGCAACTTCCGGTGGCAAGAACTTCAGCGCGACGAAGCGACGAAGGCGCGTGTCCTCAGCCTTGTAGACCACGCCCATGCCGCCCCCGCCAAGTTTCTCGAGGACGGTGTAGTGGGAGATAGTGCGACCCACAATCGAGGAAGTATCTGGCATTGGAAATGGAGTTTACCCCAGCGCCCCCACGCAGGCAAAGGGGCGACGTCCCTAACGTGCAACATCCAGCTCGGCCGCGCGCCTCGGTCCTGGTAATTGGAAACTGACCTGCAACACGCCGCCCGCCACGCTTTGTCCAGAGTGCCCTCTGACGTACACTGAAGACTCAGCGTTTTCGTCTAATTCAGAGTGAGGCATCCTTTGAACCATCAAACTGGAGCACTATCGCAGATGCGTCCCCACCGGCTCATCTTTGCGGCTACCACCCTTCTCGGCGCAACTCTCCTCGCGCTTCCCGTGAGATCGGCTGATCCGCCTGACGGCGCACCCAAAGCCTCGCCTCTCTTCGACGCCATGAAAACGGAGCTTGACCGCTCGCTGAAGACCCTTGGTGAGCAGGATCCTGCTGCCTATTACATCGGTTACACCGTTACGGACTCGCAGCGCGCCACGGTATCGGGTTCCAATGGGGCACTTCTGAGCAGCGATGAGGCGCACAATCGGTGGTTGGAAGTTACGGTGCGCACCGGCAGCTACGAACTCGACGACACTCACAAGGTCGATGGCCGAACGCCGCCGAACGGTGGCCCTGGCACCAACGCCCCTCTGGACGAAGATCCGGAAGTGTTGCGCCGCGCCATCTGGCTGGAAACCGACAAGCAGTACCGCGCCGCCGCCGAAGCCCTGATCAAAATCAAAACCGGCAAGGAAGTGAAAGTACAAACGGAAGAGGGCCGCGCGCCTGATTTTTCGCGCGAGAAGCCGCAGACCTACACCGGGCCCTGGGTGTCGTTCACGCTCGATCGCAAGCCGTGGGAACAGAAGGTGCGCGATTATACGCGGTACTTCCGTGAGTCCACGGCGGTCATCAATTCCATCGTCACCTTTACCGCGAATGCGGAAAACATCATGCAGTTGAACACCGAAGGCACGCATCTGCAGTTTGGCCAGATCCGCTATCGACTGGAATTGTTCATCCAAGGCAAAGCCAGCGATGGCATGGACATTGACCGCTACTACAACTTCGATTGGGTGAATCCTTCGGAGGCGCCCAGTGACAAGGCGGTATACGCCGCCGCGGGAGAGCTTCGCAAGGAGATGGAGGGCCTCGTCGCTTCGCCCCTGAACGACCCAACGGTGGGGCCGGCGCTGTTGACAGGCCGCGCTGCCGCCGTGTTTTTCCACGAAGTCTTTGGACATCGCGCCGAGGGCCATCGCCAGAAGGACGTCAATGAAGGCCAGACCTTCGCCAAGAAGGTGGGCGAACCGATACTCCCGGAATTTCTGAGCATCGTTGATGACACGACCATGAAGAAACTGGGCAACCAGGACCTGCTCGGGTACTACCAGTTTGACGATGAAGGTGTGGCGGCACAGCGCGTGGTTTTGGTGGATCACGGCGTCCTGAAGAATTTCGAGATGTCGCGCTCGCCGCTGGAAGGATTCCCGCATTCCAATGGACATGGCCGGCGGCAGATCGGCACAACGCCGGTCTCGCGGCAAGGCAACCTCATCGTGGAAAGCAGCAAGACGGTGACAAACGCGCAGCTTCGCGCAAAACTCATTGAACTCGTCAAGCAACAGGGCAAGCCCTATGGCCTGCTGATTGATGACATCGCCGGAGGTTTCACGTTTACGGGCCGTGGGCAGCCGCAAGCCTTCCAGGTGCAACCGCTGGTGGTCTACAAAGTGTTTGCCGACGGGCGCCCGGACGAACTGGTCCGCGGCGTGGACATCGTCGGCACACCGCTCGCCGCCTTGACCAAGATTGAGGCCACCGGGGATACACCGGAAGTTTTTAACGGCTATTGCGGCGCGGAGTCAGGTTCCGTTCCGGTCTCCGCCGCTTCTCCCGCCATCCTTACAAGGGAATTGGAAGTCCAGAAAAAGGAAACATCCACGGACCGGCCGCCGATCCTGCCGCCGCCCGCGCACGACGTAAAATCGGGAGGCCTCCAGTAATGCGTACCCTTCGGCTCGCGGCCATTTTCTTCGCGATTTCCACCGCCACCGCCGCCCTGGCCCAGGCTCCCTCGGGCAACGATCACACACTGCAGGCCATGCGTGATGAAATGGCGCGCTCCAAAACGCGGCTGGAACTCCAGATCCCGCAGGCGGATCAGCCGGTTCGCCCGTACTACGTGGAATATCGCCTGCTTGATATGGACATTCGCGAGGTTGTGGCCGAATTCGGCGCCTTGATTACTTCCGCTCACGACCGCGAACGGCGTATGAGCGTTTCCGCGCGGGTCGGGGATTACAAATCGGACAGCTCCAATTTCATCAGCGAGGAAGGCTTTCGCGGGTTCATCGGCTCAACGGGGACCGTGGGAATCGACCGCGACTACGATTCCCTGCGCCAGGATCTCTGGATCGCCACGGATCAGGCCTTCAAGGAAGCCGTCGAAACGTATTCCCGCAAGCAAGCCTATCTCAGCAGCCTGGCACGCCCTTCCGACATCGACGACTTCGCGAAGGCCGAGCCCGTCCAACACATCGATCCGCTGGTGCCCTCGGACTGGTCCAACCGCAATTGGGAGCAGGAAGCGCGCGACACTTCCGCCGCCCTGCGAGCCTTCCCGCAGATCTACGAATCCCGGGTCACTTACTATCTGGTGTACACGACCGAGTACCTCTTGACGAGTGAAGGCACCGAGATTCGCGCCAATCATTGCTTCGCCGCTGTCGAAGCGGGAATGAACACTCTGGCTGCCGACGGAATGCAGGTGAGTCACTATTATTCCAGTTACGCGCCGCGGCCCGCCGATCTTCCCAGTGTGGACACGGTCCGCAAGGGCCTGAATGTTGCGGGGAGCGAATTGATGGCCATGCGCGCGGCTTCGACGGCGCCGGATTACACAGGCCCGGTTTTGTTCGAAGCGCGCGCGGCCGCGCCACTGCTTGCGGAGGTTCTTAGCCCGTCATTAAGCGGGGCGCGGCCTCCCCTGGCGTTCCAACAGGTTGTGGATCAGTTGATGAACAGCCTGGGCGCGCGCAGCGAATGGAGTGGCAAGGTGGGCGCTCGCGTTCTTCCGCTGACGGTTTCTCTCGTGGATGATCCCTTCGCGAAAGAATACAAAGGCACGCCGCTCATCGGCAGTTATTCGATCGATGAGGAAGGAGTACCGGCGCAGAAGGTGAACATCGTCGAGCAAGGAAAACTGGAGAATCTTCTGATGTCGCGCCGCCCCGGTCCCGACTTTGGCAAGTCCAATGGCCACGGGCGGTCCGCCTTCCTCAGCGATGCCAAGCCAACCATGAGCAATCTCTTCTTTGCCTCGTCTGAAACGGTTACCCGCGACGACCTGAAAAAGAAATTCCTGGATGCTTGCCGTTCGGAGAAGCTGAGCTACTGCCTGGTCGTGCGGCAGATGGACAATCCTTCGATCAGCCTGATGCACCAGGAGGACTTCACGGAACTCCTGGCCAGTTTTGCGGGCAATGCCGCCACGGAGCGTCTGCCGCTGGTGGTGTACAAGATCTTTCCGGAGGATGGCCACGAGGAAATGGTGCGAGGCGCCCGCATTACCGGTTTCAGCCCGCGGACTCTGCGGAGTATCAGTGCGATCGGCGACGATGATTTCGTCTACAACTACATGCAGAGCCAGGTCGTGGGCGTTTCTGGCACGGCACTCGGGGCATTCGGGACGGCGCAGAATGGCCTGCCCGCCTCGGTCGTCGCGCCCTCGCTGTTTTTTGAAGAGGTCGAGGTGCGCGGCGCGCGCGGGGAGCCCAAGCGTTTGCCTCTGCTGCCCGTGCCTCCGATGACGCCCAAAACGCACAATTAATAGGTGAGTCCAGGCCGCAAGCAAGAATCGCCCTCGGATTCAAGATAGGCAATTCGGGGAAGTGGTTGCTCTTGTGTGGACATCGGCCTGCCTCAGCTCACTCAGAGATGCTGACTTGTTTAGAGGAGCAGCTCGCTTTATTGCTTCACGTCGGCGAGATCGTCTTCCATGTCGTTGATGGAGATTTTGCCAACCCCTCCGGCCATGGAAAAGTTGATCGATTCTTCAGAGTGTGTCGCAGCAATCGTTCCCACCCGGACGGTTTTGTCGCCCGTATGCGCATATAGGGGCAGGGCATCCTTCCAGGTGTCCGGCACGCCGGTGCGCACTAGCTCGGCGGAGATGTTTGTCTTGCCGTCGGCAGTCGGCGTCAAGCTGGCGTGCAGTGTGTATTGGGGGATGCCGGTGCCGTAGACATACTGGTTGAAGAACCAGTCCATCTTGTGATTCCCGTCGAGGTCCATGCCGCGGGTCATGTGTTTTTCCACCATGGCTTTGAAGTCTTCTGTGGACGCCGGTTTGTTGTCAAAGGTCTTGCAGTAATCCTGCATGGTTTCCTTGAAGATATGCTCCGGGTCTGCATTCCGCGGATCCATCATCATTTGCCGGATCATCTGCAGCACATAAGCGCCCTTCGAGTAAATCAGGTTCTGATACGACCTCCCATCGGTAATCGAAGAGCCGATCCTTTGCCCCATCCAAATGGGTCCTAACGTCTCTGTTTTATGTCGGTTCAGGTCTTCCCGGGACAACAGTTCCTTGTCGAGCCGGAATTGCGAGAGCGATTCCTTCATATTCTGCCGGTACTGGACGTACAGCAGCCCGGAAAACTCCGCGAACCCTTCCGAAAGCCACTGGTCGTGATAGCTCTTCCATCCGACCCGGTGTCCCCACCACTGGTGGGAACTCTCATGGGCGCGGAAGAAATCGGATACCTGGGTCTGATTCCTTATCCCTAAGGCATTCCGTTGGGTGGAGTCCAGGAACGTAAACCATCCGAGATAGAGAAGTCCCGGCCAACCCTGTCCGTAGCTCCCGATAATGTTTGTGACGGCCAGGGTCTTGTAGGGATAAGGTCCGTAGTAGCTTTGGAAAACCTTAAGGGTGTTCGCGGTTTCAATGTTGATCGTCTTGCCCAACGCTGAGGGCGTCAGATTCCCGATCGCCGCCATCGCGCCCGCGTGCGAGCCGCCGCCCGGTCCCAGTGCCAAGTCATCCAGAGGATTATTGAACGCTCTCTGGATGCTTTGTAGGAGCTCATCCGGCTGGACGTTGGTATAGACCTGAATCTCCACGTCTCCCACTTTGTCGGTCACCACCTTGTAATCGCCGAAGGCAAAACCCGCCGCGGCAAGAGGAATATCGCTCTTCCAGGTGGTAATCAGTTCTTTGCCATCGGTCGTCTCACCGATTTTCTGGCCGGTGGCCACAAGTTTGTAGCGCTTCGGGCTGTGAAATATCAGGTCAAAGTTGGACCGAAAGGCAAACACTTCCACGCCGAGTTCCGGCGAAAAAGCCGTGGGGTACCAGCCGAAGCTACGGCAAAAATAATTGCCGTTGCCCACCTTCTCCACGACATGCTTACCTTCGTACTGAAATTCCAAAACTTGCTTTTGGCCCGACTGGGTAGGCTCAAGGAGCGTCACCACCACATAGTCACCGTAGGATTGGCTGCGCTGTTTGCGTTCGCGCGCCTGCTGGAATTCGAGAGGCTTCCCTTGCCCGTCCTTGACGGTACCCACGCGCAAATTCGAGTCCAGGTGGAACAGCAGCACGCGTTCGCCCGAATATCGCGGTTGTACTGTCACGTGCGCGGTTGCAGATAGCTCTGCCCCTTCCGATAGGGAAGTGTTCAAATGGTAGTCTGGGATCAGGAAATCCTGCCGGGCCGTGGGATCATCATAGGCATGCCGCGGGTCGCGGCCATCGGCAGGGAAATTCATCCAGTAGTCCAGCTCCTTGGAGCCCCCCACATCTACCCAACGCCCCACGCGCATTTCCTCAGGTTGCATGGCGTCGTAACGCACTTCGACCCAGGACTTTTCGGTCTTCAGGTCCGCAAGGAAATAGGCCGTGCGTTTCCGGTCGGGCGACATCACGCCCTTAAACAGCCTGGGAAGATATTCCGCGCCGACGTCCTCCCGCTCTTGCTGCCTCTTCTTATAGAGTTCATCCGCCACTCCGCCATCTTTCCATTTCACTTGTTTGCCGACTTCATCCAGAAGCCCGTCTGTAAAGCTAAAGGTCGCCTCCGAGAAAGTCATGTTTAGCTTGTCTTGCTTGGTGAACAAGCGGAGTTGCTGTGCCTCAATGGGATTGGGCGGGTCGACCTGGAGGCGTCCTTCCCCGTGGAATACCGCGCCAAAGACGACGCCATTTGCGGGTTGCGCAAACTGGATAGTGCCGTTGACGAGCGTGATTTTTGCCCGATCGCGGACAATCTGCACGTTTTCTACCGTCGCCTCTTTCTTGACATCCATGGCTGGCGCCGACAGAGTATTCCAGACGCCACCGGCGTCTGATTGCGCTGATACTCCCGCTGCGCTGCTGGCTGCCAGCAGGGCCAAAATCAGGATTTTTCTCATGGAGGCTCCTCGGGGGTTCGCGGGAAAGCGTAGAGGCTCAGCACCAGAGATGCAAGTGCATAGCTCACAATGTTATGGCTGAGTTGCAGGTCCGCAACCCCCAAGTGAATTCCGGCAACTCACAAAGAGTTGAGGTAGTCTTTAGGCATGCCCTTTTCCCAGAGGCTTAACGGGGATGTCCAAGAAAAGAAGCGCGCGGCCCTTCTCAGCGTGGCTTCCGCGTTGCTGTTGCTCTGCCTGAAGACATTCCTTGTCCTGCGCACGGGCAGCTTGGGAGTGCTTTCGGAAGCGCTCCATTCGGGGCTCGACCTCGTGGCAGCGGTCATCACGTTTCTTTCCGTGCGCGTTTCGGACCAGCCCGCGGACGAGCGCCACCCTTACGGCCACGGCAAATTCGAGAATTTCTCGGCATTTATCGAGACCGGGCTCCTCATCCTCACCGCTTGTTACATCATTTATGAAGCTTTTTCGCGGCTATTCTTTCACTCTGTGCATATTGAGCCCAGCCTCATCGCCTTTGTCGTTTTGTTCGTGGCTCTGGCAATCGATATGACCCGCGCGCGCGCGCTGACCGTTGTTGCTCGAAAGTACCGCAGTGAGGCCCTGGAAGCCGATGCGTTGCACTTTTCCACGGATGTTTGGAGCACGGTTGTGGTCATCGCCGGAATTGGCCTGGTGTGGGCCGGCAACACCTGGAATCTGCCTTGGTTGGTTTACGCCGATGCTCTTGCAGCCCTCGCCGTCGCGGGGGTGATTCTGTGGGTCAGTTCGCAACTGGGCCGGCGCACGGTGGATGCTCTATTGGACGCCGCCCCGGCGGGTCTGCAGAGCGAAATCATCGGCGCGATTGGACAAATGGAGGGAGTTCTGGATGTCGAGCGGGTGCGCGTCCGGCGCGCCGGCAATCGCCATTTTGTGGACGCCACGGTTTCCGTTCCCCGCACCACCAGCCTGGAGCAGGTTCATCTGCTCACGGATGCAATAGAGAAACGCATCGGCGACATCGTGCCGGCGGATGTGATCGTGCATACGGAGCCGCGCGCCCCGCAAGGCGAGCATCTTTTTGAGTCGATTCGCGCCGTGGCGCAACGCATGGGCCTGGCCATTCACGATCTCTCTGCGTTTCAGCAGGACGGCCGTCTTTTCGTCGAACTCCATCTGGAAGTGGATGAGAATCTCAGCCTGCGCGAAGCCCATCGCCGCGCCACCGAACTCGAGGAAGGCATTCAATCCTTACGCAATGGCAATGCCGAGGTGAACATCCACATCGAGCCTCTCGGCCGCCACATTGCCACGCCCGATACACGCGTGGGGGAAATGCACCGGCTGGAACTGGCGGTCGAATCTTTCCTGAACAGCCTGCCCCATGACTACGAGGAACTGATCAACTGCCATGACGTACGCGTGCGCCAAGTGGAGCACCACACGCTCGTCTCTTGCCACTGCGTCATGAAGAGCGATCTTCCCATCACGCGCATCCACGATGTGACTGCCGCGCTCGAAGATCGCGTGAAGGAACGCTTCCCGCAAATCTTTCGCGTCACTATCCACCCCGAGCCGCCGGAAGAGCGCTAGCTGCTACCTTGCTCCCACCTGCCCGTGGAAATCCGAAAGCGGAAATGCAATAGGTATGCATTGGCGAAAAAGAAAGAACGAGGGAATTGTCTGAGCCGCCTTGTTGAGGACACCTCGCACAACTCAGGCTGCCTTTGTCGCCCAGAAAAAACGACGGTCGAGCCACGTCAGCAGGAACGCGAGCGAGAGCAGGGGCACGAGCCAGATGACCCGAGCTTGGTAGCGGTCCTCAAGATTGGAGAGATTGCCTGCCACGGCTGCATTCGCCAGTACGACGTAGGTTACAACCACGGTCAGGCCTGCCAGACGGCAAGACCACAGGCGGCGCCCGAAAATGACCCACAGGCCAATCACGAAGAGAGAGACGAACACAGCCCAAGCTTGCACCGAACTGAAAAAGTCCTCATCAAGCTTGCCCTGCGCCTGTCGGCTGCGCCGATACTCCCCGGCCTTGCCGGGCAGCACCGCGTCGAAACTCTCCAGGATCCACGCATTGGCATCGTAACTGTATACTCCATAGCTCAAGAGTTGTTCCCAAAAGTGAGCCGCGGAGATGCGCAATTCTTCCTGGGGATATTCGCGCAGAGTCCCAAAGACCACGGCCATCTCTTCGCGCCTCAGTTCTTTTTGCTCCTCCGGCGAAGCATTGGCCCAACCGTGGGCTCCCCACAGAAACTCTTCCGCGTCGTCAGGCAAATCCTGCAACTGATCGCAGATCACCAGCACAGAGTGTCCGCAATGCTTTTGGAGGTACCACCGGCCGGGACCATCGGCAAGCACACGCGCCAGAAGGTACGGAGGGCGATTCCCGCTGAACGATAGTTCGCGATAGAGGTATGCGTTCAGAGCCACCTGGGCCAGGACGGCGAGAAGGAGAATCCCTGCCACCGGCCTCATGGCTCGCATGCCTTGGCGCAGGCTGCGCCCCTGAAAGACCAGCACAATCAGCAAGAGGGGACAAAGGCCAAGCGTTAGCAATAGGTGACTCCCATGCGAGACGATTCCCCACCAAGCGATCGCCGCAACCCCCACGCGCTCACTTGCGCAAAGCGTTTCACTGGCAAACACCAGGACGAACACCGAGAGGTAGAGCAGAGGGCCTAAGAGGTCCGGCATGATCCAGCCTACCAGCCAGCCCAACCCAGTAAACAGGCCTAGGGCAAGAACAATGGTCAAGAAGTGAAGCAGCATGCGCTCTGGAAGAAGCGATCGCACAAGCAGCCAGAGGACGTAGCTCGTGAGCAGGGCGTTAACGGCAACGATGGGCCACGGCGTGACGTGCCAGTGCAAAGGGAGGATGCCGAGGCTGTAGATGAGGGAGCGGAATCCGTAATAGTCGGTAGATTCTTGGTGGAAGAGGGCGCGGGCTACATTCGAGCCATCGCCCAGATACGAGATCGAATCCGGGTACAGCAGGGGATACCGGTTGTAAAACGCAGGCCACGCCAGGACTACCGCTGCGAACAGGATGGCTCCCACATGAGTGGCCACGCGGCCCGCACCCGCTGAACTATTCATGGCGCACTCGTTGCGATGAGGGCGGAAGCCGCGCAGAAGAGCAATGTAAACACTTTGACGAGGAGGGCCAGATACGGCCTAGACCATTCTTCCGCCGGAAGTCGAAAATGAGCATTGATTCTCCCACGGTTCACCTGTCTTCCATAGCTACTTCCGGGAGTTTTCGTCGCGGCTGGCGTGGCCTTAACTCGCAAAGGCCAGTTGGGTGCCCTGCCCTCTGCATCCTTTGCAGCAGGGAGAGAGGGCCTCACCCCATCCCCACCCCTGGTCTCTCCGTGTCTTGTGTGTCTCCGCGGCCAATTCGTCCTCGTCCCGCCGCCACCTGCGCCCCGAACGCAATCAATGCCGGGAAGCACACCAGCACGTACCGCGGCTCCGGTGTCTCCAGCGTCGTCAAAAAGGCCGTACGCACCACAATGTACAACACCAGAAGCATCACTGCGCCGCGCGACCTGCGGAATTTCCATAATCGCCATCCACCCCAGATTCCCAATCCGATGTACAAAACGTTGAGGAAAAAAATCAGGATTGTCATGCGCTGGTCAAGCGGATCTTCTTGGGACATATACGCGAGAGGGAAAACGTCTCCGGACACGGGCAGCAACTCGATGCGCGGGGTGAACCAGATGCGCACGGCACGCCGCAAGGGAATCCAGAGGTAGGTTCGCAGCGGATGCCGCGTGGTCCGCTCCCGCGCCAGTTGCGCGAACACGGCATCTTCCTCGGTGGTGAGTGTCAGGTCCTCGTTGTATTGTTCCAGCACTGCAGCGACACGATTGCGCTCTTCCGGCGTGTCGAATGCCGCCGGCGGAATATCTTCCAGGTGAATCGCCTCGTCGTTGAGCTTCCATGGCACCAGATAGCAATCGCGTACACGGAACAACCAAGTGCGTTCCCACGCCATGAAACCCTTGGGGTCCACTTCGCCGGGCAGCATCGTGTCCTTGGGCGCGAGCGGTTGGAATTCATGAAGCGTGATGGCATTCCGCACAGTCCAGGGCACGAGCGGCAGGGCACAAGCGCAAACCATGAGCACGGCCGATAGAACGAAACGCTTGGTTTCCCCTCGCCACCACATCCAGAGACCCAGCAGAATCAGGGATGTCACCAGCAGTAGGGGAGTTTCGGGGCGGAATAAGGTGCCCACACCCACGACGAGCCCACCCAGGGCAACCCACTTCCAATACCCCTTCCCCTCGATCCATTCGCGGCGCGGCCACTCCGGCCCTTCTGCGCGCACTTCCGCAGCCACCATCACCAAGATCAGCAGCGCCAGTGCCGTCAGAAACGTAGCCCACACTTCCGTGAGCGGTACCGCAACATAATTCGCCGTGAACGGGCACAACGCCGCGAGCCACAAGCCCACGAGAAATGCCCATTGACGGTTTGTCTGCCTGGAGCCAAGGGACGCCAGTACCGCCGCCAGTGCCGCGATTGCTACGCAGCACGCCAGGTCCACCAGCACTTGTGCCAACATCACCGATAAGCGCGCGCTTTCACCGCTGCGGCCGGTCAATGCGTATATGAGCGCCAGAAACGCGGGATATCCTGGCATGCGAAGATCCACCGGCACCGGCTGCCCGGCAATGTCAATCGCGTATTTCCCATGTTTCAGCCAATTCGCCGCCAGTTGCTGATAGATAACGGAGTCACCCGAGCCCGCCGGAAACTTCAGCACGAAGAGCATTCGCAAACAGGCACCGGCCAGAAGGGGGAAAGCAGGACTGGAGAAAATTCGCTTCATACTTGATTCGCATCTTACAATAGACAGGACGGATTTGATTCCACGGAGTATCGTCCTTCCGGCGCGGCCCCCGGCGCCGCGGGACGGCCACGCTACATGAAAGAACGCAAGCCGATTTTCTACGATGCGGAAAGAGTCCGCTGGCGGCACACGCGCCGCATTCTAGAAATCAGCGGCGCCCTACTGACCCTGCTGCTCGTTTATTTCTTCATCACCGTTGCTGGCAGCGTAGAACTTCCATCCGCCCTTCTCCCGGACACTCGCCCCTCGTACCATTCCGCCAAGAAGAAGAATCTGAAACCAGTCAGTTTGCGCGAAGGGCGTCACACACGCGTGGCGCATATTGGGCAGGTTCCCGCCACATACGATCCTTTGCGTGCCGCGTTTTTTGTGAGCTGGGACCCCAATAGCCTCGCTTCTCTGAAGAAACACTACAAGGATCTCGACCTGCTGATGCCCGAGCAGCTCCACGCCGTTACTCCGGATGGGGCGCTTACCGTGGTCGACTACGAGGTGTACCAAACCGTAAGAGCGTCACCGGCCGAAGCGCTGTACCGGCTGAAGCAGGACAAACTCCACCAGTGGTTGCGCTCCCTCAATCCGCCCGTTGATCTCCCCATGATGGGCGTGCTCAACAACTATGACGGTGTTGTATGGCGGGTCAAGGAGCTGGAAGACATGCTGGGCAATCCCGCCGCGCGCCATCACCTGATCGCGGATGTCGTGGAATATGCCGTCGCAGCGCATCAGGCCGGCATCGTGGTGGATTTCGAAGGAGTGCCGCTGAAGAGCCAGCCACATTTTCGCGAATTCACCGGCGAGCTGGCGCTCGCGCTTCACTCCGCCGGACTGAAAGTCATGATTGCCCTGCCAGCCCGCGACGACGAATACGACTACGCTTTCTTTGGCCGGGAAACCGATGCCATCATCCTGATGAATTACGACCAGCACTGGGTGACCTCGGAGCCTGGTCCGATCGCGGCGCAGGACTGGTTCATGGAAAATCTGCGCCAGGTTCGCCAGGTTGTTCCCGCTCAGAAAATTGTGGTCGGCATCGCCAACTATGCGTATGACTGGACCGAAGCTTCGAACAAGTTAGCGCGGCACGCCGAAGAGTTCAGCGTTCAGGAAGCGCTGTTGCATGCCGACGAATCGGGAACTGATGTCGAATTCGATGCTGCCTCGCTGAATCCGCATTATTCCTACGAAGACGAGCAGAACCTTACGCATCAGGTCTGGATGCTTGATGGCGTTACGGCTTACAACGAATTGCGCGCCGGCGAGCGGCTTGGTGTTCAGGGCACAGCGCTCTGGCGACTGGGTTCCGCGGACAGCTCGATCTGGCCGGTCTGGGATGCCACACACCCCGACAATTCCATTCGCGATAAGCTTCGCGACATTCCCCCCGGTCCCGATCTCATCCTCGAGGGGGCGGGCGACATCTGGCGGATCATTGATGTGCCAAAGCCGGGACGCCGCAGTTTCACTTACGACCCCGGCAGCGACCTGATTACCAGCGAAGAATACGATGCCATTCCGCTTTCTTATGACATTGACCAAATTGGCGCGGCGAAAAATAAGATTGCGATCTCCTTTGACGACGGGCCGGACCGCCGCTGGACACCGTATATCCTGGACATCCTCAAGGAGAAACATGCCCCGGCGGTGTTTTTCGTCGTTGGCGAACAGGCCAATGCATCGCCCGATCTGTTGAGGCGCGAATACAACGAAGGCCACGAAATCGGCAATCACACTTTCACGCATCCCCAATTCGACGAGATTTCGCACACCCAAATCAAGTGGGAGCTCAACCTCACACAGCGGCTGTTTGAAAGCACACTCGGCGTGAAATCCATTCTATTCCGCCCGCCGTATGGCATCGATCACCAGCCTGAGTATGCCGAGGAAGTGGCGCAACTGCCCTACCCGCAAGATTTGGGGTACATCATCGTGGGACAGAAGATCGATCCGGACGACTGGCGCATGACGGAGGACAAGCACCAACGCCCGGCGGAGGAGATCGCCGACGATGTGCTGCGCCAGGCCAAGAACGGCAACATTGTTCTTCTCCACGACGGTGGTGGAGAACGCGCTCAGACCGTGGCCGCCCTTCCGCTGATCATTGACCGGCTTCGCGCGAATGGCTACGAACTTGTGTCCGTCGCGGACCTGCTCGGGAAAACACGCGCCGACGTGATGGTGCCGCTCTCCTACCGCGAAAGGCTTTCGGCGCACGCGGATGGCTTCATTTTCGCGATGTTCCAGTGGCTGCGCTTCGGGATTGCCACAGTTTTCATCCTGGGCATCATTCTCGTAAGCTGTCGTGCCATGGTCATCGGAATTCTGGCCATCATCGAAAAGCTCCGCCCCGATCACGACGTGCTGGCGAATCCCATTCCGGCTGTGACCGTGCTGATCCCAGCGCACAACGAAGAAAGCGTCATTGTCCAGACCGTGCGCTCGGTTTTGGCGTCCGATATTCCGGATATTCGCGTGGTCGTTGTGGATGACGGCTCCGGGGATCGCACGCTGGAGCTTCTGCAATCCAATTTCTCGTCCGAAGCCCGGGTGCAGATCATTCACCAGGTCAATCACGGCAAAGCGGCGGCGTTGAGCGTTGCGCTTACGCATGCGCAAACCGAAATTGTCGTGACCATCGACGCCGACACGGAAGTCGAGCCCGACGCGATCCGTCATTTGCTGCGCCACTTTTCCGATCCGCAAGTCGGAGCAGTGGCGGGCAACGTCAAAGTCGGCAACCGTTCGCGCTGGCTGACGCGTTGGCAGGCGCTGGAATATATCACCAGCCAGAATATGGAAAAGCGCGCCTTCGATCTCCTGAATTGCATCACCGTGGTGCCCGGGGCTCTGGGCGCGTGGCGCCGGCAAGCGATCGAAGCGGCGGGCGGAATCACCGCGGACACAGTGGCGGAAGACGCCGACCTCACCATCGCGATTCGCCGGCTGGGCTGGCGCGTCACGTACGACGAGTATGCGATTGCCTGGACAGAAGCTCCGGTAACGCCCGGGTCGCTGATTCGGCAGCGATTTCGCTGGACGTTCGGGACGCTGCAATCTTTCTGGAAGCACAGCAGCACATTGTTCCGGGCGAAGTATGGCGCGCTGGGCTGGGTGGCCCTGCCCAACATCTTCGTTTTCCAGATCGCGCTGCCGCTGATTTCGCCCGTCATTGATTTGCTCTTTCTTGGCAGCTTGCTGCTGTGGGGTCTGGCGCAGCTGCACATTACGCAAATCCCGCAGCTCTGGACCTCGGCGGACGTGGAGCGTTCGGTGATTTTCTTCCTGGGATTCCTGATCATCGACGTGTTTACGTGCATGATCGCCTTCGCCCTGGAACGCCACGAGGACTGGACGCTGCTTGTTCCCGTGCTGCTGCAGCGCTTCTACTACCGGCAGCTCATGTACATCGTGCTGTTCCGCTCAGTGAAGGAAGCGGTCAGCGGCCGCGCCGTGGGCTGGCGAGGCGTGGAAACCGAGCCGCCGCGTCAAACCCCCGCTGCTGTCGCGTCCTAACATTTGCCTCCCCTCTCTTGGGTTCCCTTGTCTCTTTAGGACCCAGCCTCCATAAAAGCCGTGGAGGGGAAGGAACCCGCCGAAAAACGGGAAAAGAAATAAAGCGCGCCGTGACTGAGTCAGGGCGCGCTTAGAAGTTGGATGAAAGACTCTGGTCTGCGATCAGGCCATCAGGCGCGGGCGGGCCAGCGGCAGAACGTTGCGGGAATGCATGGGCTTGGCGTAAAGATTCGGGCGATGGGCAAAGGCCGGCAACTGCGGCGCGGGTGTACTGACGGGCGCGGGCAAAGGCTGCATGGGATTGCGCGAAGTTTCCCGCATAAGCTCCATGCGGCCGCGCACCTTGAATTTGGCGAGCAGGGAAGAAACGTGGAACTTCACCGTGCGTTCGGAGAGGTTCAGTTCGGAAGCGATTTCCTTATTCGCCAGGCTGCGTAGAATGCCGTCGAGGACTTCTTGTTCGCGGCGGGTGAGCCGCACTGCGCTCTTCACCTTGTGTCCAGCTTGCAGGAGTTCCTCGGCTTTCTCCTCCAAGGCGCCCAGGCTTTCCTGGGGCGCGGGGACCATAATCACGTAGTCGCTGGGGGACTGGCCCCGGACCAGGCAATGCATGGCGAGGAGTCCGGCAGCATGGTCCACTGGGAGTTCGCCAGCGGGCCCGGCTTCGACATGGAAATGCGCAGTGCCAGAGGTTTTTTCGCAAAAGAGGTACACAAAGGGTGAGGGAGCGGGTTTGGATTGGGTGATAGGATGCGTTGCGACTGATCTGCGGATCAACTTCACGTGCACTCCTCCGTTCGCGCTTCGCGGTTGGTAACGACGCGCTCCTTGTAGATTGGTCTCGCGTTAACCTCCTGAGGAGGTCTCCCGGAATCACCGGGCAAGCGGACAGGGCGCAAGCTATGTCAGGCTTAGCTACCCCCATGACGTGAAAAGCTAATTTCGCCACCAAGGGGTAAGCGAGAAGGAGTCGCCGTCATAACGCTTACAAGAATCAGACCTGACCGAGGTAATGACTAGCATCCAGGGTTCCGCTGAGGAGTAGTTTTATGATGTAACTTTTCAACGACTTAGGCAGGGGGGAAAATGAAAAGTCGATGAAAGCTGGGTAGAAATTGCGTGCGCGGGGCATTTTTTTCGCATTTCGCTAGGGGGACGACATTTACGGGGTGAGGATGCGGGTCTGCTCCGGGGAGATCAGCTCATAGTCGATACCCCGCCAGCGAAGGCGGCGACCGAACGAGGACAGGAAATTCAACAGGTACAGAAAGGGAATAACCATTGCCAAGAGGATGTACATCCAGGATTGGGCCATGATCTGCGACCTGAAAGGGGGAAGGGCTTCAGTGGCACCGATGACGCGTACGGCACCGCGAATGGCCGCGAGCAAGAAGGGCAGGACCAGCAACGACATAACGTGGAAGGCGGGACGGGAAGCGATGGTGAGGGCGAGGGCAAGATACAGGCCCACTACCGCAGTCACACAATAGAGAAAGTGGGAGGCGAAGGCGGAAGCCCACATGTTGTGACGATAGACACGGGTGACGGTGACCTGGCGGTTTGTAAACTCAAGCAGACCCGAATAGTCCGATTGGACGTAGGAGACGGTCAGGCATTCTGGGAGGAAGACGATGCCGCGCCCGGTGCGTTCCACCATCATGGTCAGAGAGTAGTCGTCGCTGAAGGAATGCTGCCAGACGTCGAGCATACCGATCTCTTCAAAGAGCTTGCGGCGGATGGCGGTGCCGCCGCCCCAGCAGAAGTTCTTCTGGTGACCGCCCAGCATGGTGACGACAGAGGCGTTCCAAGTGGCGAGGAGTGCAGTGGGCAGATCACTGTGATTGGGGATGAACCAGCGCATGGTGGTGGTGGCGCCGATGCGGGAATCCGTGAGCGGGGCGACGAGATGGTGCAGCCAGGTTTTGCCGGGGCGGCCATCGGAATCGGTGAAGACCAATACCTCAAATTCGGGAGGAAGTTGTTCGACGACGGTGCGGAGGTTGTTCACCTTTTCGCTGCAATTCTGCGGTTTGCCGGCAATCACGACTGTGGCCTTGACGCGGGAGGATGCCGCGACACGTTTTACGATGCTATAGGCGGGATCGGATTCCGAGGCGAGAACAAAGAAGACTTCATAGTTCTGGTGGGCGAACTCGCACAAGGAGACGAGATTGCGTTCGAGGCCGGGTTCCATGCCGCGGCACGGGCAGATGACGGCGGTATGCGGGGCAAAAAACCCCGGGTCGGTTCTCAAGCGGCGACGCACGTAGGCGAGCCACTGAATACCCTGCCAGAGAAGGTAGAGGCCCGCGGCGATCTGAATGATCGCCAGGATTTCAAAGAGAGTTTCCACGCAAGCCGAGCATAGCAGAGAGAAGCGGTGTGGGAATCGGGATGTGCAGAGGTAGAATCGCAGGGGTAAACATCCGCCAGCGGAGGGAGAGTACAGACATGACCGGACGAGTGGATAGTTCGATGGTGACAACAGGAACCGAACTGCAAGGGTATCGGGTGGTAAGGAATTTCGGAATCGTGAGGGGAATCACGGTGCGCTCGAGGAGCGTGCTGGGCAACCTGGCGGCGGGGATCCAGACGATCGTGGGGGGAAACATCACGGTGTTGACGGAACTCTGCGAGAAGGCGCGTGAAGAGGCTTACGAGCTGCTGCTGCAACATGCAGCACAACATGGCGCGAACGCGATCCTGGCGATGCGCTATGACGCGAACGAAGTGATGCAGGGAGTGACGGAAGTGCTGGCGTACGGGACGGCAGTGCAAGTGGAAAAGATCAGCTAGGGTTTTCCGGGAGTTCGCCTGAACATTTCAGGAATGATAGAATCTGCCCGCAATGTTCTGTTCATCCTGCGGATTACAAATGGCGGCGACGGCGCGGTTTTGCGCGCGCTGCGGGACACCTGTTGACGTCGATGCGGCCGCGACCGTCCTGGGAGATGAAGCGCTGCTGGACGCCAATCAGGAGACACTGGCGCCGGATGCGCCGGCGACGCCGCGACCGACCCCCCGGCTGGCTTCGACGCCGCGCGTAGCGCGGTCGAGTCCCCCAAACAACCCCATGCTGAGCAGCAGTGATGCAATCGGAGGCGGGCGCTTTGCTCCCGGAGTGATCGTTGCCGAGCGCTACCGCATCGTGGCCATTCTCGGACGAGGCGGGATGGGGGAGGTGTACCGCGCGGAAGATCTGAAACTTAGCCAAGTGGTGGCGATCAAGTTCTTGCCCGAAGCGCTTTCGAGAGATGCGGGGGCGCTGGCGAGATTCCATTCGGAAGTACGCATTGCGCGCCAGGTTTCGCACCCCAACGTGTGCCGTGTTTTCGATATCGGAGATGTCGAAGGAATTCCGTTTCTGACGATGGAGTATGTGGACGGGGAAGACCTGGCATCTCTGGTACGGCGGATTGGGAGGCTGCCGCAGGACAAGGCGTCGGAAATATCAAGGCAGATTTGCGCGGGGCTGGCCGCGGCGCACGAGCGCGGGGTGGTTCACCGGGACCTTAAACCTGCCAATGTGATGCTGGATGGCGCGGGGAAAATCCGGATCACGGATTTCGGGCTGGCAGGAATAGCGGCAAGCATCCAGGGCGCGGAGGTCCGCGCCGGAACGCCCGCGTATATGGCGCCGGAGCAACTGTCGGGGAAAGAGGTGACGCCGAAGAGCGACCTCTTTTCGCTGGGACTCGTGATGTATGAAGTGCTGACGGGGAAGCGCGCTTTTGAGGCGGCCACGCTGCCGGAACTCATGAAGGCGCGCGAAGCAGGGACGCTGACGAGTCCTTCAACTCTGGTGCGCGACCTGGATCCGCTGCTGGAACGCGTGATTCTGCGGTGCTTGGAAAAAGATCCGGGCAAACGGCCGGGTTCGGCATTACAAGTAGCGGCGGCCCTGCCGGGTGGCGACCCGCTGGCAGCGGCGCTAGCGGCGGGGGAAACGCCCTCACCGGAGATGGTGGCGGCGGCGGGAGAAAAGGGAGGGCTGAATCCGCGCGTTGGGCTGTTGTGCGTGGCGGGCGTGTGCATTTTGCTGGTGTTGCTGGTGGGAATCGCGAAGCGTGCGAAGATGGTTTCGTACATTTCGTTCGGGCCAAGTCCGGAAGTGCTGACGGCGAAAGCGAACGAAATGATTCGGGCATTCGGTTACGCTGATGCGCCCGCGGACACAGCGCAGAGCTTTGCATCGATGCAGGATTACTTGGGGTATATCTCCGAAAAAGTCAAGACACCCACGCGCTGGGAGGCTCTTCGCCAAGACGAGCCGCCCAGCCTGTTTTTCTGGTACCGGCAAAGCCCGCGCCTGCTGACGCCGCTTTCGCCAGCGGACAATCTGATCTACGGACGCGTTCAGCCAGATGAGCCACCGCTAACTCACTCGGGCTCGCGTTTCATCGGGTTATCGCCGCAAGGGAAAATGCTGATGTTTCAGGCCATCCCGCCGCAGGTAGACGATGCACCCACGGAACCCCCGGCTACGCCGGACTGGGGCAAATTATTTGCGGCTGCAGGACTGGAGCCCAGCCAGTTCAAGCCGGTGACGCCGCGATGGTATCCCCTGGTGTGGGGAGACACGCGCGCGGCGTGGGAAGGAACCTGGCCGCATCATCCGGAGACCCCGCTGCGCGTCGAGGCGGCAGGGTATCGAGGAAGGCCGATTTACTTCACGATGATTTCACCCTGGGATAAAGCGACAAGAATGGAGCCAGCTGTCCGTTCCTTCCAGAACACGCTGGCGCAATGGTTTGGTTTTGGGCTGCTAGTGACCATATTGGGGCTGGGCGTTTGGATGGCACGAATCCATTTGAAAGCGGGACGCGGGGACATGAAAGGGGCCATGCGCCTGGCGTCCTTCGTGGTGATGGTGGGGATGGTGAATTGGGCGCTGCTGGCCCATCACGTTTCGTCGTTTTTTGAGATGATTCTGTTCATCCTGGCGTTGAGTGTCAGTCTGTTTTTTGGGATGGTGACGTGGCTGCTCTACGCGGCGCTTGAGCCGTATGTGAGAAAGTATTGGCCGGACACGTTGATTTCGTGGTCGCGGATGCTGTCGGGGAATTTCAAGGATCCGGTCTTCGCGCGCGATGTGCTGCTGGGAACGCTGTTTGGACTGGCCTCGGCGATCCTGGAGCAGTTGCAGCCGTTTGTCGAAGCGGGATTGGGCAAGGCTCCCCTGCGGCCGTTTGGAATGAACTCGCCCTACGCATTAGAAGGGCTTCGGGGCAGCATCGCAACGGTGCTGTACCAGGCGTCTTCTTCTTTTTCAAGTGCGTTGCTGATCTTCTTCCTGTTTTTTGTGCTTCGGCTGGTTTTCCGGCGGAACTGGCTGGCTGCCGCCGTGATGTCTCTGCTGTTTTGCATACCGAGCCTGGGGGCGCAGAATCCGTTGATTGATGCGCTGTTCACGGCGCCATTTTTCCTGGCGTACCTGTACATTCTTTATCGATTCGGGCTGGTGGCGCTCACCGTGCTTTATTTTGTCGATCAACTGGCGGACCAAATGCCGCTGGCCCTGCCTTTGGGAGCGTGGTGGACCGAAGGCGGAGTGGTCGCGATGATCGTGATACTGGCGGTAGCTTTGTATGGCTTTCACGTGTCGCGCGCGGGGAAACCGATTTTTGGCGGAAATGCGCTGGAGCTTTAGCGCGTTGTTGGGCTTTTTGCGTCTGAAGGAGCCTGGAGAATTTCCTGAGCAATTTCCGTGGTCAGCGTTTCAAGGCTGGTAAGCGAGCGGCTGGCCGCAACGCGCGCTTTTTCCAGAAACGAAGAATCGAGAAGGAAGGCGCAACGGTCCACGAAGGGGTGATTGGCCACCTCAAACGGCTTTCGCGCGCGGCGGGAGGGACCCGCCTTCGCCAAAATCGCACGATACATCTGCAAGTCCGCCTGGAATTCCAAAGCGTCGCCGGCATTCCAGCGCTGCTGGCGTGTGAGTGCGGCCAGGTATTGCAGTTGGAAGGCAGCGGCGAATTTGCGTCTGGTGCGCACGGGAACGTTCGCGCCGCCCGAAGCGGCAGCCGATTCGGCAATTTCCATGGCGCGCACAGACATGGCCAGCAAGGCTTCGCGCTGCAAGAGGGTAAGGAGGTCGCGGTAGAGCGCTGCGTGCACTTGCAAGCCGAAGCGACCGTGTTCAACGACATAGGAATCCACGAAGCGCGGAACGATGCGCTCCCGAAGCAGAGCTTCGCCCAAGCGCTGCGCCAGAAGAGCGGCGAGATCGGCGGAGGCGGATTTGGGGTGCGCCTTCAAGACGAACCAATGTTAGCAGGAGTTTGGAACTGTCGTGGCCACGGCAGGGGCGAACTCGCGTCCGTTCAGTGTGAGCGAACTCCAAAAAAAAGCAAAGGCCCGGCGGACAGCGCACCGGGCCTTTGGTGATCAAAGAGGAGCGTCAGTGCACGGCTTGGGTTGAGTCGCCAACACCGGGGGCCGGAGGTTCGGGCTCGGGGACGACGGGGGCGATGGGATCCTTTTCGAGGGCATGTTCGAGAACTTCATCGAGGGTGCGCACGTAGGCGATCGTCAGGTCGCCCAGGATTTCGGGCGGCAGGTCGGCGACGGCGTTGGGCTCGTTGTCCGCGGGCAGAAGCACATGCTTGATTCCGGCGCGCTTCGCACCCAGGACTTTTTCTTTCACGCCGCCAATAGGCAGCACCACACCGGAGAGGGTCATTTCTCCCGTCATTGCCAAACGATTCTTGACCGGGCGGTTGGTCAACAGGCTGACGAGCGACGTAACCATCGCCGCGCCAGCAGACGGGCCATCCTTCGGCACCGCGCCGGAAGGCACGTGGATGTGAATGTCTGACTTACGGAAAAAGTCCGGGTCGATGCCGTAGCGTTCGGCGTTGGCACGAGTCCAGGTCAAAGCAGCGGTCATGGATTCCTGCATGACTTCGCCGAGATGACCGGTCATGGTGAACTGCTTGCCACCGCGCATGCGGCTGGCTTCGATGAAGACGATGTCGCCGCCCACGGGAGTCCAGACGAGGCCGACGGCGACGCCGGGCTTTTTCACGCGCTCCTCGACTTCCTTCTCCGTGCGAAACTTCGGCACACCGAGGAATTCGCGCACCACCTGTGGCGTGACCACCATCTTGTCAGGCTTGCCCTCGGCGATACGGCGAGCCTGCTTGCGGACGAGGGTGGCTATTTCGCGTTCGAGATTGCGCACACCCGCTTCGCGCGTATAGCTGTGGATGATCTCCCGCAGCCCTTCCTCGGCGAATTCGAGCTGTTCGCCTTCCTTCATGCCGTGTTCCTTGGTCTGCTTCGGGATCAGGTACTTGCGCGCGATGTGGATCTTCTCCTCGCCGGTGTAACCGGGGAGTTCGATGACCTCCATGCGATCGCGCAGAGGATCCGGGATGGGATCCATCCAGTTGGCGGTGGCGATAAAGATGACTTTGGAAAGGTCGAAGGGCACATCAAGGTAGTGATCGCGGAAGGTATTGTTCTGCTCCGGATCGAGGACCTCCATGAGCGCGGACGATGGATCGCCGCGGAAGTCGCGGCCGAGCTTGTCGACCTCATCGAGCATGCACACGGGGTCATTTGTTTCGGCGCGCTTCAGGCCCTGAATGATCTGGCCGGGCAACGCGCCAATATAAGTGCGGCGATGGCCGCGAATTTCGGCTTCGTCGTGCATGCCGCCAAGAGCGATGCGGACGAATTTGCGGCCGAGGGAACGCGCGATGGATTTACCCAGCGAGGTTTTACCCACGCCCGGAGGCCCGATGAAGCAAAGGATCGGCCCCTTCATGCCGGGCTGGAGTTTCTTGACGGCCAGGTAGTCGAGGATGCGCTCCTTCACCTTTTCCAGGTCGTAGTGGTCCTCGTCCAGAATCTCGTGTGCTTTCACGATGTCGATTTCCGCGCTGCCGGAGGACTTGGACCAGGGCAGGGAGGTCATCCATTCGAGATAGGTGCGCGAGACCATGTATTCGGCGGAAGCGGGCGTCATTTTGGAGAGGCGCTTGAGCTCGCGGTCACACTCCTTCTTGGCTTCCGCGGTCATGCCGGCTTCTTCCACTTTCGTGCGCAGCTCCTCGATTTCGGCTTGTGCGTCGTCGATGTCGCCGAGTTCCTTTTGAATGGCCTTCATCTGCTCGCGCAGAAGATACTCGCGCTGGTTCTGGCTGACCTGTTCCTGAACCTGTTCGTTGATCTTGCTGCGGAGTTCGAGCACTTCCATTTCCTTGGAGAGTTCGCGGATCAGCGTTTCCAGACGCTTGCGCACGTTGGCAGTTTCGATCAGCTCCTGGCGCAGCAGGGTGGAGAGACTGGGCAGCGTTCCGGCAATGAAGTCGGCCAGGCGCCCGGGATCGTCAATGTTCAGGGCAGCGTTCTGCAGATCGTCGGAGAGCTGCGGCGAGCGGCTGACGACATCGCGGAAAAGCTCCTGGGCGTTACGCACCAGGGCTTCGAGCTCGGCGTCCTGTTCGCCAACGAAATCGGGTTCCGATTCAATGGAGGCGCGGAGGAAGGGGCGCAGGCCGAGCAGTTCGACGATACGGATACGCTGAAGTCCTTCCAGAAAGATGACGACATTGCCGTTGGGCATCTTAACGGTCTTGTGGACCTTGGCGAGAGTGCCGACTTTATGCAGATCGGCCGCGGCAGGATCCTCGACCCGCGGATCCAACTGGGCGACAACGCCGAGCAGCTTTTCATCGCCAGCAAGCGAATTGACGAGGGCCAGCGAGCTCTCGCGGCCTACAGTCAGGGGGAGAACAGCGCCGGGGAACAGCACCGTGTCCCGAACCGGAAGGATGGCAAGCGTTTCCGGTACAAAATGCTTTTTATCAGCCATAGTTTCCCTCAAATCCAGCGGCAGGATGCGCCGCCATGCCGGGTTAGATGCAAGAGCAGGCAAAAGGGTGCCCAACAATGCAAGTCTATCAGGCAGATATCTTTAGTCATTTACGCTCACATATTAGCTTATCTCTAAGCAAAAATCAAATCCGTGCCTATTTCATTGAAAAAAAACAATTTATCATACTGTTTGCAAAGCCATGTCGGCCCCACTTGTCTTTATCGGCTATCTCCAAGCCGGGGATAGTTCTTTTTGATGAAAAGGACTGCCTGATCCTTGGTCAGCAACTGACCTTCGAGTTGGGCGTCCTCCAGGGCGGTCAACATTCTCTGGAAGTCGGGCCCGGGCACATATCCCATATCCTGCAAATCGACGCCGGTCAATAGGCGGGGCGGGCTAACTTGCTCGGCAGGGGTCTCAGCGAGGAAGTTCTTAAGTGCCTGATAGGCTTCAAGGCGGCCGTGGCTGGACAGGCAATCGAGACGGTGCAACTCCAAGTGTTCGGGGAAAGCGGGTAGCCGGACAAAGCGCTTGAGAGTGGATTTGCGCATCTGGGCGACATCCTTGAATTTCATGTGGTTTGCGACGAGCGCGAGAATCTGCAGAGTATCGTCGTTGGAAAAGCGCAAGCGATGGCAGATCGCGGTGGCCATCTTTACGCCGACTTCCGCGTGGCCATCGAAACGGATGCGGTCCCCAGTGGCGGATGCCGGGCGAAATGTAGGTGGCTTGCCGACGTCGTGGAGGAGAACACCCCAAGCGAGTGAGGGGGAGACTCCGGCAGGCAAGCCTTCAAGCATCAGGCGGGTATGAATCCAAACGTCGCCTTCAGGATGAAACTCGGGGGGCTGTGGGACACCTTTCATGGCAGAGATTTCAGGCAGGAGTTGCTGGAGCAGGCCGGAATCGTTTAGCAATTCGAAGCCGCAGCGCGCGGCGCCTTCGGTGAGCAGCTTGGTCAATTCCTCTCGTATGCGCTCGGGAGAAACGACGTGAATTTCCGAAGCGTGTCCCTGAATGGCAGCGAAAGTGGCGGGCTCGATGGCGTAGCCGAAACGCGCGGCAAAGCGAATCGCGCGAAGCATGCGCAATTTATCTTCGGTAAAACGGCGTTCGGGATCGCCGATGGCGCGGACGAGCCGAGCGTGAAGATCGCCCTGGCCGCCGACATAGTCGAGGACCTCCCCGGTATCGTGGCGCATCAGCAGGCCGTTGATGGTGAAATCGCGGCGGGCGACGTCTTCCTGAGGCGTTTTGGAATAGAGCACGCGATCGGGATGCCTGCCGTCGGAATAGCCTACATCGGAGCGAAAGGTGGCGACTTCGACCTTGGCGGTGTCGCGAAGAACAAGAACAACGCCGAATTGGGCGCCTACCCCGATGCCATCGGGGAAAAGCTGCAAGACGCGCTCCGGGGTGGCGTCAGTGGTTACGTCGAAGTCCGCGGGTTCGCGGTTTAGGAGCAAATCGCGGACACAACCCCCGACCAGCAACGCTTCATGGCCATGATGGTGAAGCGTGTCGCAGATCGAATTGGCCAGCTCGCGGGAACTCACGGTCTGATTATGCGCCAGGCGCGGCGAAGGCCGAACAAGAAATGAGAGGAGGGAGGAGCGGAGAGTTTATTTGCAGCGGAGAACAAGACAGGTGATGTCGTCGGACTGGCGTGTGGCGCCGACGAATTGTCCTACCTGCTGCATGAGGTATTGCATGGTTGCCTGGGCGGGAAGATTGGGGAGATCGCGGATGAGACGGAGCCAGCGCGCGTCGGTGAACTCTTCGCCAGCGGAATTGAAAGCCTCGACGACGCCATCGGTGAAGAGAACGAGAGTGTCACCCGGCTGCAGATCGACGGAAGCGGCGATAAAGGTTGCTTCACGGAGAATGCCGAATGGCAGGCCACCGGATTCGAGGCGCTCGATGCCACCGTTGGTGCGGCGTACCACGGGTGAATTGTGGCCGGCATTCACATAGACCAGGCGGCGTGTCGACGGATCATATTCGCCAATCACGCCGGTGGTGAAGCGGCGCCCTTCGAGGCTGTGGGCGCAGGCGTAATGATTCAGGCGCTCGGCGAGTTGCGTGAGGGGAAGGCCTTCGGAAGCGAGGGTGTGCAAGCTGGCCTGGAGGGTGGCCATGAGAAGCGCGGCAGGGACGCTTTTGCCCGCGACGTCAGCCATGACAAGGAGCAATTTGCCGCCGGAGGCCGCGTCCGCCGTGGGATAGAAGGCGTCGTAATAATCACCGGCGACGGAATTTTGCGGGCGTGTCCAGAAGGCGACTTCCGCACCGGGAATGGCGGGGGGCTCCGAGGGCACGAGCCAGGATTGGATTTCGCGGGCAATCTCAAGGTCGCGCTTCATGATGACTTTGTCGGCGAGCTCGAGAGCAAGCAGAAAAAGGAAAAGCAGGGCGGCGAATAACTCGTAGTGGGAATTCTGACTGGGAAGAAGAAGCAGGACGAACGCGACGAGGAGGAGGACGCGGCGCGCGGGAGAGAGCTTGTTCACCAACGCCCAGAAAAACTGGCTGATAACGGGCCAAGGCCGCTTCCAACGGGGGAGTTTGCGGATTTCACTCCAGTCGACGTCTTTGCCGTAGAAGCCGTAGCTGGAACGCGCGTCGGCGGCAAACTGAGACCAAAGATCTTCGACGGCGCGGCCTTCGCTGACTCGCTGCCAGAAGTTCTGCAAGCGCTCGATGGGAGTGGGACGCGCAGACGAAGTGCCTGGTGATGTGGGGGCGGGAGCGCTCATGAATCGTCAGTATAGGACATTGCGGTGAGGCGCGCAGCCGGACGAGGAGAATCAGGAGTCGTCGCGGCGCAGAGAGCCGCCGAATTGGACGGAGCCAAAACCGAATTTGTCGCGGAGGCGGTCCGTGGCCTTGGTGAGCTTTTCGAGTTTTTCGCGGCGATCGGCTTCGAGGAGATCGAGTTGTTCGGCGCCGTGAGAAAGGCCGGAGAGGGCAACCCCGAGGAGGCGGATCTTGCGCTTGGCGTCACGATGCTCGCGGAAAAGATCGAGGAAGACGGCGAAGATGTCGTTGTCCAGGCGCACGGGATCCTGAAGCGTCTTGGAGCGGGTGTGGGTTTCGAAGCCCGCGTAGCGAATGGTGAGTGTGAGCGTGCGAGAAGAGAGGCCGGCTTCGCGCAGGCGTTTGCAGGTTTTCTGGGAGAGGTGACTGAGCAGGGATTCCAACTCCTGCACGTCGTCCGTATCTTCGCCGAACGTGTGGTTGTGAGAGATGGATTTCGGTTCGGCGTCAATCAGGAATTCGTAGGCGTCGCCGCCGCGCGCTTTGCGATAGAGAGCGGTGCCCCACTGGCCGAAAATCTTTTCCAATTTTTCCTGGGAGTGAGAAGCAAGCTGCTCGACGGTTTCAATGGCAAGGGCGCGGAGAGCGCGCTCGGTGACTTCGCCGATACCGGGAATTTTGCGGATGGGGAGCGGTGCGAGGAAGCGCGCTTCCATGCCGGGTGCGACCCAGACGAGGCCGCGGGGCTTGGCTTGTTCGGAAGCCACTTTGGCTACGAGACGCGTGGTGGCGAGGCCGCCGGAACAGGGAAGCGCGGTGGATTGCGTGATGGAGCGGAGGAGTTTGTCCGCTGCGGCGAGGGGCGGGCCATGCAGACGCTCCGTGCCCGCGAGATCGAGATAGGCCTCGTCAATGGAAACCATTTCCACGATGGGAGAAAACCTGGCGAGGATGGAGGCGACGCGATCGCTCCATTCAGAGTACCTTTCGTGATGGCCATCAAGGAAAACGGCATGGGGGCACAAACGCGCGGCGGTGCGCAAAGGCATCGCGGACTGGATGCCGAACTTGCGCGCTTCGTAGCTGGCGGCGGAGACAACACCGCGCTGATCGGGCCTGCCGCCAACGACCACGGGTTTGCCGCGAAGTTCGGGGCGCTCCAGGAGTTCGACGGAGACGAAGAAGGCGTCCATGTCCACGTGGAGGATGGAAGAGTGCAGGGGAAGATCGCGCACTTCGGCGGGATCGTGTTTGGCGCGGAAGCGAGCAAGGCCCGGCATGGGAGTAGGGTACGACTTCGCAATGGCGGGAGCAATGACGCGGAGGTTTCATCCGCAACTCTTTGCTATCGCGACGATGCCTGTGGTGTTGCGGTCACCCTGCCCCGGGATTGCACTGGGCAGATAAATCAGATATTCTGATAATCAGATTTATGAAGAAAACGAGGATCAGCGTTACGGAAGCCGCGCGCAATTTTGCCGATTGCGTCAACCGGGCCCACTATCAAAATGTTACGTTCGTGCTTCTAAGGAATGGCGAGCCGGTTGCCCACCTTGTGCCGGGCAACGAAAAGGTTTGTCTGGGCCGCGATTTGGCCGAGGCTCTGGCGGGGACTGACCTGCCGGAGAATGAAGCGAGAGCGTGGCATCGTGATCTGCAAACGGCCAGCAAAACCCTTAAAGCACCCGCGGACAAATGGCGATAATTCTGGATGCGGACGTCATCATTCGGGGTGAGAAGGGTACCTTTGACCTCAGGAAGTGGGTGGCGGCTCGTCCGAGTGATCAATTTGAGATTGCCGCCATCACGGTTGCCGAACTCTGGCGCGGGGTAGAGCGGGCCACCGGAACGCATCGGATCACGCGGGAGCGCTACCTGCAAGCTGTGTTGGAATCTGTCCCGATCATTCCCTATACGGAACAGACGGCATACCAGCACGCGCGCATTTGGGCGGAATTGGAGGTTAGCGGCAAAATGATCGGGTTCTATGACTTGATTGTCGGAGCAACGGCCCTGGAGCGCGGCAGTCAGGTCGCGACATTCAACAAACGCTACTTTGCGAGGATAAAAGGCCTGAGCATCATCGAACCAAGGTAAGTTCGTGCGCTTCGGGGGACAGCATGAAGAAAGTGTCACTTGGCATGGTCGAGAGTTTTCTAAAGAAACGGGTTCAGGTATTGCTTCGTGATGACCTTCGCGGCCATAGAATCTTCAAAGAAGCGGACCTGGAATGTTGTCTGTATTCCCACCTGCGAAACCGCTTAGAAAGTGACAGCCGGTGGAGAATCTTTGCCCGAAAGCATTCTCGTAAGACCGGATACTACGCTGATCTCGTTGTTTACAAGAATGATATTCCTTGCATCGCTATGGAATTGAAATGGCGGAAAGACAAACTCGGCAAAAAGGATAGGGCAGCATTGCGTAAGGCCCTATTGAAACTGAAAGTTGACGAGGCTTACTTCTTTTCCGCCCTTCCGGACGAAAGTGCATACAAGACTCCCAAAAATCTCGAAGGTGAGAAGCGGAAACTCTTCGAATGTCCGATCGGTCTTTCTTTCAAAGGGGCCGACCGGGAGAAACGCATAAAGAATTGGGAAGACTACCGCAAAAAGTTCAGGAATTGAATTTCCATTTTGTTCAGAGGCGCTCGGCAGCGAGGACGCGGGGTATTCCGGCAAGGTCGTCTGTGACGCCGACGTCGGTCCAATGGGAAGAATCGAGGAGGGGCTGAACGGCAGGCAGGCTGTTGTAGCCAAGCTCGAGGACCAGCAAGCCGCCAGGCTTCAGATGGCGAGAAGCTTGAGGAATCAGGGCGCCGTAGAGCTCGTAGCCTTCTTCACCGGCGAAAAGAGCGGTGGGGGGCTCGTGGTCGCGGACTTCCTGGGGCAGAGATTCGGCGTCACGCTGCCCGACGTAGGGCGGATTGCAGACGATAAGATCGAAGAGACGTGACTCGTGATCCGTGGCTCGTGACTCGATGAAAACTTCAAGCAGATTTGACTCGAGGAATTGGATTCGATCGGAAACGCCCAGGCGGCTGGCATTGCGGCGGGCAACATCGAGGGCGGCGGCGGAGATGTCCGTGGCATAGACGGTGGCGTCGGGAAGCTCCTTGGCCAAGGCTATGGCGATGCAGCCGGAACCGGTGCCGACATCCACGAGGGTGATGCCGCTGCCGGTAAGACGCGGCGAACGGCCGGCGCGGAGTTCGCGGAGGGCGAGGCGATCGAGGGCGACCTCGATGAGATGCTCGGTTTCCGGACGAGGGATTAGGACGTCGGGAGTGACCTCGAATTCGAGACCCCAAAACTCCTGCTTACCGGTGAGGTGTTGCGTGGGCTCACCGTTGGCGCGGCGTTGAACGAGAGAGAAAAAACGGTTGGTGGCTTCGGCGGAGAGGATTTCCTCCGGATGCGCATAGAGCCAGGTGCGATCGCGGGCAGCGGCATGGAGGAGCAGAAGTTCAGCGGCCAAGGTGAAGGAAGGGACGTTGGCTTCGCGCAACTGGCCAATGCCCTGCTTGAGCAGAGAGCGCACGGAGCGATCTGTGGCGACACTGGTCATAGATGAGGCTCAACCGATCAGGTGCTCTTTCT
>Ga0074046_10000670_pt1 | contig 31345 bp, 28 predicted proteins | sample BogForMeECP23OM3_FD_94441 | JGI IMG/M metagenome (GOLD analysis project Ga0074046, IMG submission 94441) | Bog forest soil microbial communities from Calvert Island, British Columbia, Canada - Bog Forest MetaG ECP23OM3 | ecosystem: Environmental > Terrestrial > Soil > Wetlands ... | reverse complement strand
TTTGGAGCCCTTGGCGTCCACTTCGCCTGCGCATCGCTCAGCGTCTGGCACTGGATCACAGGGCACGCCTTGGCTCCCGTGCTCGGTGCCGTGCTCCTCGTAGCACCCATCCGCGCCCTCACCGTGCGCTGGGAGCGCGCGAGGTGAGCTCGCGAGCCCAAGAGTGAGATCGACGATGCCAAGCCCCGCAGGCTCGCGCGGACCGCATCGCCCAAAGGACGACCCGTCCACGACGCTGTAACCTCGCTCGGGGTGCCATCGTAAAGGGGCAGGACAGCTAAATCCGGGCGGCTCCCTTCGGGACCGTCCTTACCCATGAGGAATCGTCAAATGAAAGGGAGAAGCGTCATCACGGCCACTGCGGTCGCAGCGTTCTTCATGACCGGCCTGGCCCACGCGGCCTTCGCGGATGAATCCGCGACCGAGGCAAAGGTGAAGTGCGTGGGAGTGAACTCCTGCAAGGGCCACAGTGACTGCAAGAGCGCCGCGAACTCGTGCAAGGGGCAGAATGGGTGTGCAGGCAAGGGTTTCGTCATGATGTCCCAGGCCGAGTGTGATGCAGCCAAGGCGAAGACGAAGCAGTAGAACAGCAAAGCCGCGGAAGCGGGCCGCAGCGCGGCCCGCTTCCCCCGCGAGTTCCCCATGGCCCCCCTTGCCCCCGGCTCGCTGCGCGCTAATGACGCTCCCTTCCTGGGCGTGGGCGTAGGGCTACGACCCAAGCACTACGCAAGCATCCTTGCGGAGAATGATCCTCTAGCGCTCGGCGTCGATTTCTTTGAAGCGTTGAGCGAGAACTACATGGTGCCAGGCGGACGACCTCTGCGCGTCTTGGCCGACGTGCGCGCACGCTTTCCCATCGCCCTTCACGGCGTCTCCCTCAACATCGGCTCGGCGGATCCCCTGCGGGAGAGCTACCTCGACGAGCTCAAGCTCCTGGCCCAGCGCTTCGAGCCCACCCTCATCTCGGACCACCTGTGCTGGACGGGCATCGACGGTCGCAATCTCCACGACCTTGTACCGCTGCCCTATACCGAGGCGGCGCTCCGTTATGTCGCCGAACGCGTCTTGCGGGTACAAGATCATTTGGGCCGCCGACTCGCCCTCGAGAATGTGTCCTCCTACTTCGCCTATGCGGAAGATGCCATGTCGGAGTGGGAGTTTCTCGCTCGCGTCGCGGAACATGCGGACTGTGGAATCCTGCTCGATGTGAACAACATCTTTGTGAGTGCGCACAATCACGGTTTCGATCCCCTCGACTACCTGGCGGCGATACCGCCGGAGCGGGTCTTCCAGATCCATCTGGCGGGGCACAGCCAAGACGGGGAGCTCTTGATCGATACCCATGATCATCCCGTACGCGACGAGGTTTGGTCGCTCTACGAGGCGGCCTTGCGCAGGACCGGGCCGGTCTCGACGCTGATCGAATGGGACGACCGGATTCCGGAGTTTCACGAACTGGCAGCCGAGGCCGCGCGCGCGCGCGCGATCCTCGAGCGCGTGGGAGGAGAGGAGGGGCGTGAGCGATCCGCAGCACGAGCTCGGCCGGCTCCAGCGCCGGCTCTGGCGGCTCATCAGCGAACCTGAGGGGGTCGCGGCCGCGCTCTCCGCCGAGGGGGACGCTCCTGGCCCGGGACTGTCGGGGCTCATCCGAAGTGACCGAGGTCTTGCGCCTCAGGACCGCCTCACGGTCTACGCGAGCGCCTATTTCGCTCGAATCCAGGACTGCTTGCGGAGCGATTTTGGCGCACTCGCCCAGGCGCTTGGTCCTGCGGCCTTTCACGACCTGGTCAAGACCTATCTGATGGCCCATCCGCCGTCGCATCCCTCGCTGCGCTACGCCGGGAAGGACCTCGCGCGCTTCCTCGAGACGGAGCCCTTCGCGTCAATTTTTGCCCGCCGCTGTGCCTACTGCGCAGACTTGGCGCGCCTCGAGTGGGCGCTCAGCAACGCCTTCGACGCAGAAGACGCTCCGGTCCTCGCGCGCGAGGACTTGGCGCATGTGGCACCTGAGGCGTGGGCGGGCCTTCGCCTAAGGCCGAGCCCTTCCCTGACACTTCTCTCGCTCGGCTTTCCCGTTCAGACCGTCCGGGAGCGCTTCGATCACGAAAGTGAAGAGGAGACCTGGGACGCCCCGCCTGCTCTCGAACCCGCGCCGACCTACCTTCGCGTGTGGAGGCGGAAGGAGCATGTCTACTACCGCTCGATCCCTGCCCTCGAGGCGGAGCTCCTTGCGTCGCTAGGACGCGGCGTGGACTTTGGCACCCTCTGCGAACGCGTGGCCCAAGAGGTGGGCGATGGTGCGGCCGCGGCGCGTGCCGCCGAATTCCTCGAAGCCTGGATCTCGGCGGAGCTGCTCTCTGCCTTGGCGTAGAAACTTAGACCCCGAAGCGCTTTGCAGCCGCGCCCGAGAGGCGGCGCATGAGAGCGCGCGGCATGGCGCCGGAGAAGACAGCAACGGCCTTGTTCATGCCGCCGGGCACGCAGACGAGATCGCCCCGCCGGAGTGCTGCGAGGGATGCGTCCACGACTTCACCGGCCTCCATCCAGGCCACATTTGGGATGGTGGAGATGTCGATGCCCGCCCGCTCCTGGAACTCCGTGTGCGTAAAGCCGGGCTGAAGCACCTGCACGCGCACGCCGCTTCCCCGCAGCTCCTCATGAATGGCCTCGGTGAAGCTATTCACGAAGGCCTTCGTCGCGCCGTAGTTCGCGTTGAACGGCGTGGGTTGGATACCGGCCATAGAGGAGACATTGATGATCGCGCCGCGCCCCCGGCTCACCATGGGCGCAAGTGCGGCGCGCGTGAGATGGACGAGCGCCAGGACGTTCAGCCGGATCTCGGCGTCGAGCCGATCCACGTCGATCTCGGCGACGGAGCCGAAGTTGCCGAAGCCGGCGTTGTTCACGAGGAGATCGATCGTCGGGTCCGAGCTGAGCTTCTCCTCAACCAGGCGGAGGTCCGCGGGTTGACACAAGTCTGCGGGCAAGACCTCGACACCGATTCCGCGGCTCTCGACGAGGCGTTTCGCGAGGGCCTCGAGCCGACCGCGCGTGCGCGCGACGAGGATCAAGTCGTACTGCTCCCGGGCCAGGCGCTCCGAGAAGGCTTCGCCGATCCCGGCGGAGGCTCCCGTCACGAGGGCACGGCGCCGCGCCCCGGGGGAGCTCGAAGCGGACGAATATTCAGCCATGGGCACCCCTCCCATCCGACGGCGGTAGTCGGTGCGATGAACGAGACCGCGTCCCTTGATCAGACGATCGCAAGACGCTGGTCAGTCGTAGGATCGCACACGAGAAGTGGACTGTCCGCCCGCCCTCTCGTGACGCCTCGTGGCTCTCAGCGAGGAAGACGAGGCAGGCGGCGGCTCTCCTCGGGTCGACTTCCGCTTCCGCCCTCGGGCCGAGTAGACTCGGTCCCAAGGCCCCCATGGATCTCCTCGGCTTCGACGACCTTCTCGCGCGCCACGGCACCGCACCCCTACGGCGGAGCCGCCTCACCACGCTCCAGGTGAACGTCGGGAAGCGTTGCAACCAGGCCTGTCATCACTGCCACGTCGATGCAGGCCCCCTACGCAGGGAACAGATGGACCTGCGTACCGCGGAGCGGGTGCTTGTGCTCCTCGAGCGCAACCCCGGGATCGAGCTCCTGGATTTGACGGGCGGCGCGCCCGAGCTTTGCCCCCACTTCCGCATGCTCGTGTCGGGCGCGCGGGCGCGCGGGCGCAAGGTGATCGACCGCTGCAACCTGACGGTCCTTTTCGAAGGTGGGCAGGAGGACACCGCGCAATTCCTCGCGGAAGAGAAGGCCGCCATCGTGGCGTCGCTGCCCTGCTATGGGCCCGTGAACGTGGAACGACAGCGCGGGCGCGGTGTCTTCGAGAAGAGCATTGCTGCGCTTCAGCTGTTAAATGACCTGGGCTACGGGCTCCCTGGATCCGAGCTCACCCTCGACCTCGTCTACAACCCGGTGGGCCCGGCGCTTCCGCCGCCTGAAGCCGAGCTCGAGGCGCAATACCGCGACGAGCTCGGCCATCGATTCGGCATTTCCTTTCACCGGCTCCTCACGCTTACCAACATGCCGATTGCTCGCTTTGCTGCGGATCTCGCCCGGCAAGGTCGAGAGGCGGAGTACTCGTCTCTCCTCGTGAACCACTTCAATCCCGCCACGCTGCCGGGAGTCATGTGCCGAAGCCTCGTCTCGGTGGGATATGACGGACGTCTTTACGACTGCGACTTCAACCAGATGCTCGAGATTCCCCTCGGCGCCGGCGCGCGTACGGTCTGGGACGGGGACGAGCTCGAGGCGCTCGCGGACGCGCGGATTGCGACGGCGTCCCACTGCTTCGGCTGCACCGCAGGCGCTGGCTCGAGCTGTGGCGGAGCTCTTGTGTAGGCGCGGGGCCAACACAGGCGGCGTCCCAAGAAGGAAGAGAGGTCGTGATGCCTGAGGGAAAGCTCGCGCTCCAAGCCACGCCGAAGGCCGCAGGCCGGAGCCTCCCGTGGGCTCGGATTTTGATCGGGGCCGCTTTGGTGGCGGCGTTTTTGGTGCTTGGCAAGACGGCCGGCGGCTACGTGCCGCGCTTCGCCGCATGGGTCGACTCTCTCGGCAGCTTGGGGCCTTTCGTATTCGTGATTGGCTACGCTTGCGCGGTGGTCGCGTTTGTACCCGGCTCCCTCCCCTCTCTCTTCGGAGGTGCGATCTTCGGCCTCGCAAAGGGTGTGTTTCTGGTCTTCATCGCAGCGACCCTCGGTGCCTCCCTCGCCTTTCTCGTTTCGCGCCACCTCGTGCGCGCTCCGATCGAGCGACGCATCGCGGGCAATCCGCGCTTTGCGGCGGTCGATCGCGCAATCGAGAGACAGGGGCGCCGCATCGTCTTCCTTCTCCGCCTGTCGCCGGTCTTCCCGTTCTCCCTTCTCAACTACGCCCTGGGCTTAACGCGCGTGCGATTCGGCGACTACGTCGTAGCGTCCGTGGGCATGCTTCCGGGGACGCTCCTCTATGTCTACTACGGTCACGTCCTGGGCCTCGCAGCCGCCCTCGCCGGCGGTGCGGCGCATGAAAGCGGCGCCGCGGACTACGCACTCCTCGGTCTTGGCCTCGTAGCGACAATCGTGGTGACGACGATTGTCACGCGCATCGCCCGCCGCGCCCTCGCGGAGGCGACGGGGGAGAAGGTCTGAGGCGCGGGAGAAGCGCATGAAGCTGGATACGAGCTGCGAGTGGCTCGAAGCCGATGGGCTCGGCGGCTTTGCATCGGGCACCGCCTCGGGCGTGCGCACGCGGCGCTACCACGCCCTCCTCTTGACCGCGACGAGCCCTCCGACGGGGCGCATGGCGCTGGTCGGCGGCCTCGACGCTTTTCTCGACACCGCGGGGAGGAGCTTTGCGCTGAGCTCCCAGTGTTACGCGGGGGACGTCGTGGCTCCCGATGGCGCAAGCCACCTCACGGAGTTCGCCTACGAGCCCTGGCCGCGCTGGACCTTTCTGCTTCCCGACGGAACCCGCATCGAACACGAGCTCTTCGTCCCCCACGGTGCGTCGGCCGCCGTGCTCTGTTGGAAGCGCACGAGCGGGCAAGGCCAAACCGCGCGGCTTCGCGTGCGGCCCTTCTTCTCGGGTCGCGACTACCACTCCCTCCATCACGAGAGCGCTGCCTTCCGCTTTGCACCCGAGCTGCGGGGCGAGCGCGCGACCTTTCATCCCTATCCCGGCGTCCCCAGCATCGTTGTCTGCGCAAACGGCCGCTACGAGCACGCCCCCGACTGGTGGCGAAACTTCCTCTACACACAGGAGCGTGCGCGGGGCCTGGACTATCTCGAGGACTTGGCAGCCCCAGGCGTTTTCCACTTCGATCTCTGCGGCGGCGAGGCGGTCCTCATTTTCGCAGCCGAAGGGCACGAGGAGGCGGTGCTCGGGCGCGGCGCCACGGCGGAGGAGGCCTTGGAGCTCCTGCGTGCAAGCGAGAAGCGCCGCCGGCGCCGCTTCTCCTCGCCTCGGGAGCGTGCCGCGGACGCCTATCTCGTGCGACGGGGAACGGGCTCGACGATCGTCGCCGGTTATCCGTGGTTCACGGACTGGGGGCGCGACACCTTCATCGCGCTCCGGGGACTCTGCCTTGCGACCGGGCGACTCGACAGCGCAAGCGACATCCTGCTCGAGTGGGCCGGCGCGGTTTCCGACGGCATGCTCCCGAACCGCTTTCCCGACGCGGGCTCTGCACCCGAGTTCAACGCCGTAGACGCGTCGCTCTGGTTCGTCGTGGCCGTCTATGAAACCCTGGCTGTACTCGCTGCAAAGCAGCGCCCCCTCGAAGGGCGCCAGCGTACGAAGCTCCACGCGGCTGTGCTCGCGATTCTCGACGGGTATACGAAGGGTACGCGGCACGGCATCCGCTGCGACGATGACGGACTCCTGACGGCCGGAGAGCCGGGCCTCCAGCTCACATGGATGGACGCGAAGGTCGGGAGCTGGGTGGTGACGCCGAGGATCGGGAAACCGGTCGAAGTGGAGGCGTTGTGGCTAAACGCCTTGCGCATCGCCGGCGAGCTCGAGCCGCGCTGGCGCGAGCTCTACTCCCGGGCACGCAACGCCTTCGAAGCGCGCTTTTGGAACGAAGCACGCCGCTGCCTCTACGACGTCGTCGATCCCGAGCACAAGGCGGGTGCCGCCGATCCGACGCTGCGCCCGAATCAGATCCTGGCTGTGGGAGGTCTCCCTTTCGCCGTGCTTAGCGGGCCACGCGCGCGGAGCATCGTGGATGTGGTCGAAGCGGAGCTTTGGACACCGCTTGGCCTCCGCAGCCTCGGACCCAAAGAGCCCGGCTATGTCCCGCACTACCAGGGCGGACCGCGCGAGCGGGATGCCGCCTACCACCAGGGCACGGCTTGGCCGTGGCTTCTCGGCCCCTTCGTCGAGGCCTGGGTTCGCGTGCGAGGCGGGACACCCGAGGCCAAGCGAGAAGCCAGTGCGCGCTTCCTCCCCGCCTTGGAGCAGCATCTTTCTGAAGCCGGATTGGGACACATCTCTGAAGTGGCCGACGGCGATGCCCCGCACACCCCCGGTGGCTGTCCGTTTCAGGCGTGGTCCTTGGGCGAGCTGCTCCGCCTCAAGTCGAAGGTTTTGGGAGATGGCGCGTAGCCCAAAGGGTCTTGGAAGGGAAGGAGAGCGCAAACGCTGTGGGGAATGAGCCGGATCGTGAGTCTCAGCGCCTGCTGGAGGACGCAAGGCGTGAGAAGAACTGGAAGCGCTGGGGTCCCTACCTTGCAGAGCGTCAGTGGGGAACCGTGCGCGAGGACTATTCCCCGGACGGCCGCTGCTGGGAATACCTGGTGCATGATCATGCGCGAAGCCGCGCTTATCGCTGGGGGGAGGACGGACTGCTCGGCATTTGCGACCGCGAGGGACGCCTTTGCTTCGCTCTCGCCCTTTGGAATGGCCGCGATCCCATCTTAAAGGAGCGCATCTTCGGGCTCACGAACAGCGAGGGGAACCACGGGGAAGACGCGAAAGAGATCTGGTTCTACCTCGACGCAACTCCCACCCACTCCTATCTCAAGGGTCTCTATCGCTACCCGCAGGCCGCCTATCCCTACGCGGAGCTCGTTGCAGAGAACGCGCGCCGCGGGAAGGACGGGCCCGAATACGAGATCGAGGACACGGGCGTGTTGGACGGTGGCCGCTTCTTCGACGTGGTGGCGGAATACGCGAAGGCCGACCCGGACGACATCTCGATCCGGATCACGGTCACGAATCGCGGACCCGAAACGGCAACACTGCACCTTCTCCCCACGCTCTGGTTCCGCAATACCTGGTCTTGGGGTCGCACCGGCGAGGGCTACTGGCCGAAGCCCAGGCTCTCTCGCGCCACCGATCGGGTGGTCTTGGCGGAGCACGCCTCGCTTGGGACGTTCCGGCTCCAGCTCCAGCCGGTGGTGGGTTCGCCACCGCCCACGCTTCTTTTCACCGAGAATGAGACCAATACGGTTCGCCTCTTCAAGACTGCAAACTCCACTCCCTATGTGAAAGACGCATTCCATGAATATGTGGTAGGAGGCCGCAAGGACGCCGTAAACCCCGGATCCGTGGGAACGAAAATGGCGGCGCACTATGCGCTCGAGCTCGAACCCGGCGCGAGTCAGGTCGTGAAGCTGCGGCTTCATGCGGCGTCTCGGCCCCTGGCACCCAGTCTCTCAAGTGCCTTCGATGCCCTCTTCGACGAGCGGATCCGCGAGACGGATGTCTTCTACGCTGCACGCCTCTCCTCCGAACTCTCGTCCGAAGAGCGCGCGATCTCGCGGCAAGCCTACGCAGGCCTCCTGTGGTCGAAGCAGTTCTACTACTACGACGTCAAGGCCTGGCTGGAAGGAGACCCGAGCCAGCCGGCGCCTGCTCTCGAGCGCCGGCAGGTGCGCAACACGGACTGGAACAACCTCTACAACCGAGACGTGATCTCGATGCCGGACAAGTGGGAGTATCCCTGGTACGCCTCGTGGGACCTCGCCTTTCACATGATTCCCTTCGCGCGCATCGATCCCGAGTTCGCGAAGGAACAGCTCGTGCTCCTGCTCCGCGAGTGGTACATGCATCCCAGTGGCCAAATTCCCGCCTACGAGTTCACCTTCTCCGACGTGAACCCCCCCGTCCACGCCTGGGCGGCGTGGCGGGTCTACAAGATGACGGCTCCGCGGGGGAAGCGCGACCGCATCTTCCTCGCGCGCGTCTTCCAGAAGCTGCTCCTCAACTTCACCTGGTGGGTGAACCGCAAGGATCCACGGGGCCACGGCCTCTTCGCCGGCGGCTTTCTCGGTCTCGACAACATCGGAGTGTTTGACCGCTCGCAGCCCCTGCCCTCCGGAGTCGTCCTCGAGCAGGCCGATGGCACGGCGTGGATGGCCTTCTACTGCATCACCATGATGGCGATGGCGATTGAGCTCTCGAACGAGAACCCCGCCTACGAGGACATGGCTTCGAAGTTCTTCGAGCACTTCGTGCGGATCACCGATGCCATGAATCACCTGGGCGGCACGGGCCTTTGGAACGAGGAGGACGGCTTCTACTACGACCACCTCGTGGTGGACGCGGGCGATCCCGTACAGCTGCGCATCCGCTCGATGGTGGGGCTCGTACCGCTGATTGCCGTCTCGGTGCTGGAAGACGAGGCGCTTGAAAGCATGCCAGGCTTCTACCGCCGCATGCAGTGGTTCCTCGAGAACCGCCCCGATCTTGCCCGCACGCTCTCCTACCTCGAGACCCACACCCACAACGGTGGGAGTTCCTCGCATCGATTGCTCGCCATTCCCTCCCGGGCGCGCCTTGAGCGCATGCTGGGCTACCTGCTCGATGAGAGGGAGTTCCTCTCCCCCTATGGCCTGCGTTCCCTCTCCCGCGTGCACGAAGAGAAGCCCTATGTCTTTCGCGCCGGCGGCCACGACCAGCGCGTCGAGTACGAGCCCGGCGAGTCGAGAACGGGCTTCTTTGGCGGGAATTCGAACTGGCGCGGTCCCGTCTGGTTTCCGCTCAACTATCTCTTGATCGAGGCGCTCGAGCGCTATCACCATTTCTACGGCGACGACTTCAAGGTCGAGTGCCCTGCCCGCTCCGGCGTGCGAAAAAACCTGGGCGAGGTGGCGCACGAGCTGGCGCGGCGCCTCTCGCTCATCTTCCTGCCCGATGCGCAAGGGGTACGCCCCTGCTGCGGCGTCGATTGGCGCTTCCGCAACGATCCGCTCTGGCAAGGTCTGCATCTCTTCTACGAGTACTTCCACGGGGATACAGGTCGCGGGCTTGGCGCAAGCCACCAGACCGGATGGACCGCGCTCGTGGTGCGCAACATTCAAGACGCGGCGCGGGAACGCGCCGCATCGCGCCCGGTGCCTGGGACCTAACACCGGGCCGACGAGAGATCGAGCCCGGTCGGCCAAATCGCGCCGAAAAGGAGACGGGATGCGCGAGATTCCGCAGGTCCTGCCGCAGGACGAGTACAACCGCGCCCTCACCGCGAACGTTCACCCCGCGAGCTACGAAAACCCGACACCCGCGCCTCGCTACAACCTCGTCGTGATTGGCGCCGGGACGGCGGGCCTTGTGACTGCGGCGGGTGCCGCGGGGCTTGGCGCACGCGTGGCGCTCGTCGAAAAGCACCTCATGGGCGGAGACTGCCTCAACGTCGGCTGCGTACCCTCGAAGGCGCTGATTCGCGCCTCGCGCGCAGCGGCGGAAGTAAGAGGCGCAGGGGCCTTCGGGGTGGAGGTCCCACCGGGGGTAGAGATCGACTTCGCGAAGGCGATGGAGCGGATGCGCGCCCTCCGCGCGCGGCTCAGCCACAACGACTCGGTCGAGCGCTTCACGAAGGAGCTCGGGGTCGACGTTTTCTTGGGAGAGGGGCGCTTCGTGGACGGTGACGCCGTCGAGGTCGATGGCGCCCGGCTTCACTATCGGCGCGCGGTCATTGCCACCGGGGCGCGGGCAGCAGAGCCCCCCGTCCCGGGGCTTTTGGAGGCAGGCTTTCTCACCAACGAGACGGTCTTTTCCCTGGTCTCGCGTCCCCGGCGTCTTGCCGTGATCGGCGGGGGCCCCATCGGTGCGGAGCTCGCCCAGGCCTTTCAGCGCCTCGGCTGCGAGGTGACACTCTTCCACGACAGGGAGCATCTCCTCGAGCGCGAGGACCCCGACGCAGCCGCGATTGTTCAGCGGGCGCTCCTTCGGGATGGAGTGAGCCTCGTCCTAAACGCTGCGATTCAACGCGTCGAGCGCAAGGGCGACGAGAAGGTGCTGTGCTACCGGGCGGAAGGCGGCCCTTCCGACTGCGTGGTGGACGAGATCTTGGTCGGCGCCGGTAGGCAGCCGAATGTCGAGGGCATGGAGCTCGAACGCGTGGGCGTGGCCTACGACCCGAAGGGCGGTATTCGGGTCGACGATCGGCTGCGGACGAGCAACTCCAAGATCTTTGCCGCGGGCGACGTCTGCATGGCCTGGAAGTTCACGCACGCCGCGGACTTCGCGGCCCGGATCGTGATCCAAAACGCGCTTTTCCCGTCTTTCTTTGGCGGCCGAAAGCTCTCCGCCCTCCACATGCCCTGGTGCACCTACACCGAACCCGAGATTGCACACGTAGGTCTTTACGAGCACGAGGCGGCTGCCCGAGGGATTGACGTCACCACCTTCCTGCGCCCCTTTTCCGAGGTGGACCGCGCGCTTTTGGACGGCGAAGAGGACGGATTTGTGAAGATCCACGTCCGCAAGGGAAGCGACCAAATCCTCGGGGCGACAATCGTCGCGCAGCATGCCGGCGACATGATCTCGGAGCTAAGCGTCGCCATGGCTGGAAAGCTTGGGCTCTCGCACCTCGCGAATGTGATCCACCCCTATCCCACGCAAGCGGAGGCAATCCGACAGATCGGTGACCTCTACAACCGAACGCGCTTAACGCCACTGGTAAAGGCACTGTTCACGGGCTGGCTCCGCTTTACGCGGTAAGAGGCCCGCGAGCAAGGGAGTGGTGGCCCCGCGCGAGCCTTCGTCGCCGCGTTCACTCGATCGGGTTGCGAAATCCGAGGAGCCGGTTCACGAGGAAGATCATGAAGGGGTTCAAGAGATAGAACCGATAGGGCCAAAGCGGAGAGTGGCAGTCGAGGGGCGAGAGCGTTCCGTCGAGGATCTCCGCCGCGGCCTCGGCCGTCTTTGCGCCGAGGATGTCGAGGATGCCCTCGCCGATCTCCGCCGAAGCGCCTGCGGGCGCGCCGTTATAGGTGTGGTCAAGGAAGAAGTGAACGTTCCCGCGAAAGGATCGAACGAGTTCGAGGAAGCTCCGAATCCTCCCCTTCGGCGCCTCCTGGCGCCCGCCTTGGGCCTTGCCGAGCCAGCTCTCGAAGGAGACCCGCGGGAGCTCCTTGTACATGGGATCCACCCAGCCGCCGTGGAGCGCCAGGAGCTGCGAGGTTTCAAGGAAACCCGCATGTGTGTCATCGCGCAGGTACTCGGGATTTGCGCCCGGCAGCGCTCCAATCAGGGTCTCGAGGTTCTCGCCCCCCCCGGTGAGACGTGAAAGCATGAGCGAGAAGAGAGACACCATGCGGATCCCGCGCCGCTTCGAGACGCGCTCGCATGCCTTCTCAATCGCAACGAAGTGTCTTGGCCCTCCGTGAAAGTTGGAGATGAAGACGTCTCCGAAGCCTTGGGCGGAAAGCGTTCCCCCGAGGTCCTCGAGAAAGCGCGAGACCGTGGAAGGCCGGAAGGAGAGGGAGCCCGCCTGGGGGACGACGTCGGCCGCGGCATACACGAAGGGGAGCTTCAGGAAAATGCGGTCTCGGTGACGCTCGGGGAGGAAACGCAAGACGCGCTCCGCGAGGCCCTCTCCCTCGAGGGCATCGGCTCCGAGCGGAAGATGCGGTCCGTGCACTTCGAGGGGCGAGCAGGTGGCAAGGACCACGCAGCGCGACCGCTCGAGCCGGTCGAAGGCTTTCTTCGTGAGGCTCTCCCAGCGGATCACGCGGGGAGAATCGTGTGCTTCCACGGAGCGACCCTAACCGCGGCGCGGGAAAGCCGTCAAGTCACGGGTTGACCTGGGCGCGGGCTTTGCAATCCTGCGCGCGTGTCGTTCCTGCGCTTTCTAGGACATGGGGGGCGGTCCCACGAAGGCGCGGGGGACACCGCCACCGTGCGCAGAATCGCAGCCAGGCTCGAGGCCCTCGACCCCGAGCAGGCGCGCTATCTCGCGGCCTTCGCCTACGTCCTTGCGCGTGTCGCGGTGGCCGACCTCGAGGTTCCCGAGAGCGAAACGGCGGAGATGGAGCGGATTGTGGCGGAGGTCGGGCACCTCCCACCTCCCGAGGCCGCCCTTGCGGTCGAGATTGCAAAGTCCCAGGCCAGGCTGCTGGGCGGCACCGAGAACTATGTCGTGACGCGCGAGTTTCACCGCATCTCGACCCGCGATCAGAGACTCCGCCTCCTGCGTTGCCTCTTCGCCGTGGCGGCTGCGGACGGCACGATCTCCTCCGCCGAGAGCGCGGAGATCGTGGCGATTGGTGAGGAGCTTGGATTCGCTCGGGAGGAGGTGATTGCCGAGCGCAGTGCCTTCCGCGACAAGCTCTCGGAGCTCAAGGCCAAGAGCGCCTAGGAGCGCTAGACCTTGGGGTCGCGCATCCAGCCCGAGGGCTCATCCAGCCGGGCGACGCGCATCCACGCCATACGCCGGCCCGAGCCGTCGAGCTCGTGGCCGAAGACCACGACGTTTCCCTCGTCGTGCGGCTCCGCGCCCAGGACCTTGCGCACCGCCGCGGGGTCGATCATGGCACCCGCCACCTCGATCGGTGTCACGTCGCGCACCAGTGTCAGCATGCGTGCCGTCGCCGCGCTCGAGGTAGGCGCCACGATCGGGATCCCGGGGCCAGCCCGGGAGAGGAGCCGCGCCGCGAGCCCGCCCCGCGACCAGGCAATGACCGCCCGGGCCCGGAGCTCCCGTGCCGTGCGTGCCGCCGCCTCCGCTCCGACCCCGAGCTCCCGGAGGTCCACGGAGAGACCCTCCGCGCCGCGCAAGGCAGGCGTCCTGCTCTCTTCGGTGTAGGCGACGATGCGGGCCATGATCTCGACCGCGCGCGCGGGATGCGCACCCACGGCGGTCTCCTCGGAGAGCATCACGGCGTCTGTCCCGTCGAGGACGGCGTTTGCCACATCATTCACCTCGGCGCGGGTCGGAAAGGGCTCGCGCACCATCGACATCAGCATCTGGGTTGCGGTGATGACCGGGCGCCCGCGGCGGCGCGCCGCCTCGATGATGCGCTTCTGCTCCATGGGGACCCGCTCGAACGGGGTCTCAAGCGAGAGATCCCCGCGCGCGACGAGAACGGCATCGGTCGCTTCGAGAATGGCGTCGAGATTCGCAATCGCCGCCGCGGTCTCAATCTTCGCGACGACCGGGGTCGAGGCGTCGAGCTCGCGGAGCGCCCGGCGAACCGTCTTCAAATCCTCGGGGCTCCTTACGTAGGAGACGCCGACAAGATCGACGCCAATCCTGGCTCCGAATCCCATGGCCTCGATGTCTCCCTCCGCGAGCACGGGTCGGCGCAGGAGGCCCCGCGGCACGTTGACCCCCTTGCCCGAGGAAAGAGGACCGCCTCCCGCGACACGACAGTGGGCGCCGTCCGCTCCCACGGAGAGGACCTCGAGCTGGATCGCGCCGTCGGCGAGAAGCAGGCGATCGCCCGCGCGGACCTCTTCAAAGAAGAGCGCGTCGTCGACGTAGGCCCGGCTTGCGTTGCCTTCGCCAACGCCGGGAAGGAGTGCAAAGTCCCCGTCGGTCACCAGGGTTGTTCCAGGCTCCATCGCTCCGATGCGCACCTTTGGGCCCCGGAGGTCCTGAAGCAGGGCTACGGGGCGCCCTTCGGCCTGCGCCGCTGCGCGCACGAGACGCGCGCGTTCGGCGTGCTCCTCGAATCGGCCATGGGAGAAGTTGAGACGCGCGACATTCATCCCCGCCCGCACGAGGGCGCCGATCGCCTCGGCGTTCGAGGTGGCGGGTCCCAAGGTGCAAACGATCTTTACGCCGCGCGGCGGAGTGGGATTCGCATCGGACGATGACATGCTAAGAAGCTACTCCGCCCGAGAGCATGGGGCGAAGGGCGCGCGCTGCGCGCGAGGGAGATAGGCATGGCGACGAAGAAGAAGGCAACGACGCGACCCGCAAAGAGCAAGGCCAAGGCGAAGCCCGCCGCGCGGGCGAGCGCTCCGAGAAAGGCGAAGGTCGAGCACGCCGGGAGCAGCAAGGGGGTCGTCTACACGAGTGTCCTGCGCGAGCTCATGGCGAGCCGGCTCGCGAGGGGCTAGAGGCTCAGCTCCGGATGAGGAGGAGCGTGCGCGGGTCAAGCGAGACATGAAGCGCGGAGACATCACGACTCTCGTGGTCCTTTAGCGCCCGGAGCGCCACCGCCCCCTGGGCCGGTTCGAGCGCCAGGACGACGCTCACGGCATCACCCACCCGCTCGAGCGAAGGCGGAATCGAGGGGACGCGGTCTTCCGCGCAAGCGACAGAGAGCCAGATCTCCGCCACGAGCTCCCGCGCCAAGACCTTGAGCTCCCGGACCTCGGCGGGCTCCACCGCGCCCAGCTCATATCCCTCCACGATCACGAGGGAAGGCTTCCCGCCGGCCTCACTTTCGATCTTGATCGCCTCGCGGAGCTTCGCGGCGTTAAAGGCATTCGCGGGGTACGAGCGGATGCTGCGACGGCGATTGATCTCCGCCCGCGTCGCCGCGGCGTTCTCGAGGTGCGTCGTGGCCGCGAGGTCGTCGAATACCGTGTCGTAGTAGGCACGCACGTGGGGAACCCCGTGGCGCAGCGAGACGTGGAGGACGTTATTCCCGCGCAGAAGGTCGTCCAATGCCACGCACACCAGAAACGAGGTCTTGCCTACGCCGTGGCCGGCCAACACCACACCGAGATTCCCTGATCCCAGGCCGCCGTGGAGTCCCTTCTCGAGCAGGCGGAGGGGGCTCCGCGCATTCACGAACTTCCGATACATCGCCCTTCCCTGCCGAGCGCAGCCGGCGGCGTGCGCAGGCCTAGTCTTCTTCGGTTTTCAGCTTGGAGCCATACTTTTCGATGAGCGCCTTCGTGACCTCGGCGGGAGCCGGCACGTAGCGCGCAAACTCCATGGTGAACTCCGCCTTGCCCTGGGAGACGGAGCGCAAATCCGTCGCATAGCCAAACATCTCCGCCAAGGGGACCTCGGCCTCCACGCGGCAGAACCCGTCCTCCTCCGTCGTTCCCACCACCATACCCCGGCGCTGGAGCACAGTCTTCAGATACTGGCCCTGGAACTCCGTCGGACCCTCGATCGCGACCTTCATAACGGGCTCAAGGATGATGGGCTTGGCGCGGGGGTAGACCTCCCGGAAGGCGCTTCGGGCGCAGATCTGGAAGGCCATGTCCGATGAGTCGACGGCGTGGGACTGGCCGTCGTTCACGATGGCGCGGACGCCGATCACGGGGAAGCCGATGAGACGCCCCTTCGCGATGGCGGCGCGGAAGCCCTTCTCGACGGACGGGATGAACTCCGTCGGGATGGCACCGCCTCGCACCTCGTTTACGAACTCGAACTCCCCACCCTCAGGCAAGGGCTCGACGTAGCCCCCCACCTTCGCGTACTGGCCGGAGCCTCCCGTCTGCTTCTTGTGCGTATAGAGAAAGTCCGCGCGCTGCGAGATGGTCTCCCGGTACGCCACCTGCGGAGCACCGGTCGCCACCTCGACCCCGTACTCGCGTTTCATGCGCTCGATGTAGACGTCGAGGTGGAGCTCTCCCATGCCGGAGATCACCGTCTCCCCGCTCTCGTCGTCGACCCCGGCGTGGAAGGTCGGGTCCTCACGGGTAAAGCGGCCCAAGGCCTTCCCCATGTTGTCGCTGGAGGAGGAGTCCTTGGGCTTAATCGAGAGCGAGATGACCGGCGCGGGGACGTGCATCGAGCTCATGGCGATCTGTACGGATTCGTCGGTAAAGGTGTCCCCGGAGGCGCAGTCGATGCCGAAAAGCGCCACGATATCCCCGGCCAAGGACTCGGTGATGTCCTCCATAGAGTCCGCGTGCATACGCACAAGCCGCCCCACCTTGTGGCGCCGTTTCGTGCGGCTGTTGATGATGCTCGAGCCCTTGGCGATCGTGCCCTGGTAGACCCGCAGGTAGGTGAGCTGCCCGTAGCGTCCTTCGTCGAGCTTGAAGGCGAGGGACACGAGGGGCTTCTGGGGATCGCTCGAAAGCACGATCGGAGCCTCCCGGTTCGAGAGGTCGACTCCCGTATTCTCGACGTCCGTCGGGCACGGGAGGTAGAGGTTCACGGCGTCGAGCAGCTTCTGGACGCCCTTATTCTTGTAGGCCGATCCAAGAAAAACCGGGCAGAGCGAGAGCGAGATCGTGCCCTTGCGCACGGCGGCGTGGATCAGCTCCTCGGTCACCTTGCCCTCGAGGATGGCCTCGGTGAGCTCATCGGAGAACATGGAAACGGCGTCCAGCATGTTCTCCCGGGCCGCGTTCGCCTCGTCGAGGAGCTGCGCCGGGATCTCCTCCTCCCGCACGTGCTCCCCGTTATCGCCGTCAAAGTAGACGGCCTTCATGGTCACGAGGTCGAGAACGCCCTGGTGCTCCGCCTCGAGCCCGATCGGGAGCTGCATCATCACGGCGTTTAGCTTGAGCTTTTCCCGCAGCTGGTCCACGACCTTGAAGGGGTTCGCGCCCGAGCGGTCGAGCTTGTTGATGAAGGCCAAGCGGGGGACCTTGTAGCGGCGCATCTGCCGGTCGACGGTCATCGACTGGGACTGAACCCCCGCCACCCCGCAGAGGACGAGAATCGCTCCATCGAGGACGCGCAGCGAGCGCTCGACCTCGATCGTAAAGTCCACGTGGCCGGGGGTATCGATGATGTTGATCTGATGGTCCTTCCACGTGCAGTAGGTCGCGGCGGAGGTGATCGTGATGCCGCGCTCCTTCTCGAGCTCCATGAAGTCCATCGTGGCGCCGACGTTGTCCTTCCCCTTCACCTCGTGGATGCGATGGATTCGCTTCGTGTAGTAGAGGATGCGCTCGGTGAGGGTGGTCTTCCCCGAGTCGATGTGGGCGCTAATCCCGATATTCCGGATGCGGGTAATGTCCTGGGCCATGAGGCGGGGCAGGTTAACACCCGCAGGGGGCACCACGCTAACCATCCGAAGGATCTAGCTTTTCGTAAGCCGAAAAAAGGGGCCAGAGACAAAGGCGGCAAGTCAGCGGCAAATCGGTCAGCGCTCGGGCCGGCGCTTTTACCGCGCGGGCGCATCACGCCGACCTAGGCCTGATCGGACCGGCGGCGGGGGAGTGAGCGGCCCTGGCGTTAGCGGATCGCACCGCGCGCGCGGAGTGCGGCACGGGCGGCACCGTCGTAGCCGAGCGCGGCCAGCAGCTCGTCGGTGTGCTCGCCGATCGCGGGCGCCGGGCGCGTCTCGACCCGCGGACTCCCCTCGACTGTGATCGGACTCGCGATGCTCCGCACCGCGCGCCCTCTTGAGTCTCGGGTCTCGAAGAAAACACCGGCGGCCTCGAGCTGCGGATCATTTGCCAGCTCGCGCGTGCGGGCGGCGTGGCCGAAAGTGATCTGCTCCTCGTCGAGCGCCTTGCGCCAGTGCCCGAAGTCGCGGTCCCGGAACAGGGGCGCCAAGATCTCGTAGAGTTCCTTCGCGCGAGCGCGGCGCTCGCTGCGGGTCGCGAAGCGCGGATCCGCTTCGAGCTCCGGCCTCTCGAGCGCGCGGCAGAGCCCAGGCCAGAGCTTGTCTTCCTGGACCATTGCGAGGAGCAGCCACTGGTCGTCGGACGTCTCATACTGGTTCACGAGCGCATTGTCGGGCTCACGGCAATCGACGTGGCGGTACGCGGGAGCGCCACAGAGCGTCGCCTGTAGGTAGATCGCGTTCGACCAGGCGCCGTTCGCGAGGAGCGAGCTTTGCACCTTGCTCCCGCCGCCTGTGCGCTCCCGCTTGTAGAGCGCCAGCATGATCGCACCGAAGAGCGCCATCGCGCTTGGGTGGTCACCCATCCCCGGCACGGAGAGCGCGGGCACGCCACCCTGCGGACGCACCGAGTCCTGCAGGCCGGAGCGCGCCCACCAGGCCGTCGCGTCGTACCCGGGTTTCTCGGCCTCTGGGCCTGTGTCGCCAAAGCCGGTCGCGTGGGCGTAGACCAGCCGCTCGTTCAGCGGCTCGAGATCGCGCCAGCCAAGGGCGAGGGATTTGAGCACTCGAATCGGATAGTTGGTGACGAAAACGTCGGCCTCTCGCACGAGACGGAGCAGGATCTCGCGACCCTCGGCGTCTTTCAGGTCGAGGGCAAGGCTCCGTTTGCCACGACCCGTGAGGAGCCAACAGTAATCCTCCTCGCACTTCGGAAGCGGTGGCACCTGGTGGAGATAGCGGTACGGATCGCCGGTACCCGGCGGCTCGACCTTCACCACGTCTGCTCCAAAGTCGGCCATCACGGTGGTGGCGGCGGGGCCGAACACGAAGCTTCCCACGTCGAGGACGCGGATTCCATCAAGGATCGGGCACCTGGGGGCACCTCCCACGCGGCCCCCATGGTGCGCTCGCTGCGCTCCCGTTTGCGGGCCGACGTTCTTGAAAGAGTTTCGGGCCAAGCCTGCGCATCGCCGAGTCCTTTGGCCGATCTTGGCGGTTCCCCGTGCTACGCAAAGGCGCGCCATCCGGGGGAGCTGCCTCCCGCACGGGGCGTCGGACGGCGAGTCTCACCACTGTCCGGGTTCCCCGCAAGAGCGTTAGCTCGCGACTGCGAAGAGTTGCCATTCTCCTGGAACCCCTCGAAGTGTATGAGTTCCCCGTTCGGTGAAGCGGAGGCGGGAGCCGGCCACCAAGTCCTTTACAGTGCTCGAGACGAGTACCTCGCCCGGCCCTGCCTCAGCCATCACGCGCGCACCGGTGTGCACCGCGATTCCGCTAATCTTCTCGCCCAGCAAATGACATTCACCGGTGTGGAGACCGGCCCGCGCGCGAAGGCCGAGCTCCGCGGCAATGGCGCGAATCGCGCACGCGCAGCGGATTGCACGCGCCGGGCCGTCGAACGCGGCGAACACTCCATCGCCCGCAGTGTCGATCTCCCGGCCGCGGTGAGCGTCGATCGAATTACGGGCCGCGGCCAGAAACGTTGCGAGCAGGTCGCCCCAACGCCGGTCACCGAGATTCACGGTCTTCTCGGTGGAAGCTACGAGGTCGACAAAAAGCACCGTGGCGAGCACGCGGTCCGCGTCGGCGACGTCACGTACACCGGTCAGGAACTCTTGCGTCTCGCCGAGGATCTCCTCGTTCTCGCTCGCCCAGAGCAGATGATCGTCCCCGGGAAGCTCAACCAGGCGTGCTCCCGGGATGTGCTCGGCAAGGTAGCGACCGCAACCCACGTGGATCAGGCGATCGCCCGTGCGGTGAAGGATCAAAGTCGGCACCTGGATCGCCGGCAGGACCGCGCGGATGTCGATATCGATATTCATGCGGTAAAGCGCGATCGCCGCGGCCGGGCTTGCACTGTTCCGCAGAAACGACGCCCAGGTGTGCAGAAAACGTTCGTCGTGGCAGAGGCTCGGCGCGAAGATCTCCGGCGCGAAGGGCTGACCCCAGTTACGAACAATCTGCTCCATCGAGCGTTCGTGGGCCTCGCGCGTGGGGGCCCAGGGATAGTCGTCGGCGCGTACCCAGCGTGCGTAGCTGCCGTACGCGACCAGAGCGCGCGTACGCTCTGGAAAGGTCGCCGCGAAGAGCGCGCAGAGCGGTCCGCCCTCCGAGAATCCGAAGAGCGCAGCTCGTTCGGAGGAGGCGGCATCCATCACGGCCCGTAGGTCATCCATGCGCTGCTCCATGGTCGGCAACGCTTCCACCGAGACGCGGTCGGACAGTCCCGTGCCGCGTTTGTCGAACAGAATCAGCCGCGAGAACGATGCGAGCCGTTGCATCGTGCGCACGAAGGCCGGCTCCTGCCAGCCCCATTCCAAGTTCGACACCCAGCCGTGCACGAAGACGAGATCGAGCGGCCCATTGCCGACGATCTGATACGCGATATTCACATCGCCGCTGCGCGTGTAGCGGGTTTCGGGAAGGTCGATCATGTCATTCGGCTCAATCACCCACTGCGAGAGTATATTCTCATTGCAAACCCGGGCTTCGCTGGCGACAAGCGGACTTCAAAGCGCCAAGTGCCGGAGCTGTCCGGCGAGGCGCTGAGAGGAGTCGGGGCCCCTTTCCAGCTGGCTTTGCCGCTTGCTCGCTCTCCGGAGGCTCTTTGTGCGCACGCGAGCCAGCGCGTGGGGGCGGGGTGGAGGTCAGCTCGCTCGCCTCACCCTCCCGCCGTCTGGACACCCTGGCGCATGGAGTGAACGCGGGCCCTGCGAAATGTCCAACGGATGGACTACCAAAACGCGGAGTCACCACCTCGCCTCAAGCCGCACCCGGGGGCAATTGGCCACGGGTAGTTAAGACGGCGTCCAGATGCACGGTGGGAGGCTTGATGGGAATGGGCGAAAGAGCACGATCGAGGTCGCTTCTTCCCGCGGAACCTGACATAAAACACAGAATGCCGGCTTGAACGTATCCGTGTCTACTCGGACCGGAGGCCCTGCGGGCCCTCGTCTTCGCGTGGCTCGTGGTCCATTCGGTAGGGTGACGCGCGTTTGGCGCCCCGTCGCGCCGACAGCAGACGGGGTTGTTGTGCCCGTACAAGGAGATCTCGCATGAGACGGTTGACAACTCGGCGCATCCACGGCGGGCTGGGCTTGGGGCTAGGGGTCGCGCTCTGCTTCGGCTGCACCACGGCGCGCGTAGAGAACGTTCAAGCAGAACGGTCCGTGACCTTACCGCGGCCGGGTCGGATCGTCGTGTTCGACCTGGACACCGGCGCAGCCGACGTCCGCGTGGGCCGCTCGCCCCGCAATACGGCGAGAAATATGGTGGGCCTGTACGTCAATGAGCCGGACGTGCTCGCGGCGGCGGTGGCCGATGCCCTTGCGAGCAAGCTCGTCGACGACATCAAAGCCCTCGGGCTCTCCGCCGAACGCGCCAACCAAGCCACTCCTCCCGGACTCAATGACCTCGTGGTCCAAGGACAGTTCCTCAAGGTCGACGAGGGCTCGCAGGTCCGACGCTTCGTGATCGGGTTCGGCGTAGGGGCGACCGAGATCCGGACACAGGTCCAGATGTTCCAAGTGACCGCAGAGGGGTGGCGGCCGGTCAAGCAGTTCGACACGGTCGCCGCGGGCTCACGCTTCCCCGGCGCGGCATTCTTCATCGGAGGCGGGGCTGCCGCTGGCGCGGCCGTCGCGACCTCCGCGATGATCAGCTCGGGTGTCGGGACCCTTCGAGAGCTCCGCGCGTCCATCGACGCCGACGCCGCGCGCACCTCGGAGCAGATCACTGGGAAGGTGTCGGAGCTGTCCACGGCCAATCACTGGTAGCGCAGGCATCCCAACCCAGCGTACCGATCCGGCGACCCTTGCTGGGTCTCAGGAGTTCTCCCCGGCTTCCATCCAAAGACGGAGCGTGGATCCAAGGGGAACTCGCGCCCGGCGCCGCCCCAAGAGGGCATCGATTGTCGTATACGCCGCGGCGAATGCCGCTTGCCCTGAATCGATCGGAAAGCGTGGAAAAGGGAGAGGACGCGAGAGCGGCTCCCCCGTTGCCATCGCCCCCTCGAGAGCGCGATGAGGCAGCTCGGCATAGAGAAGCGTCACGCAGTCGGGTCCACGTCGGTCGGAGGCCCGGACACGCACGCTTCTCCAGTGTGCAGCGCTTCGCGCAAGCAGAGCGCCCTCTTTCTGTGTGCGAAAGAAGGCATCGATCGGCCCGGGTGTCCCGCCCCGCAGAGCTTCGGCCATCGCGGCGCCTAGGGCTAGACGCGCGAGCTCGCCCCGCACGGACCTCCCATGAAGCAGATCGCCCGCTTCCGCGAAGCGAGCGGAGACCTCGAGGCCGCGGAGCGTCGTCACGGACTCGTCGAAGGAGTATCTGTGGGCGAGCTCGTGGGCCAAGATCGTGGGAATGGCGCTCCGCGAAGTAGCCAGGGAAGTCATCCGCACCACGCGGGTGGGACCGAAGCCCAAGGTCAGGTACTGGCTCCACGGGCCAGCCAGTCTGGCTTCAATGCCGCGCCGGTAGCCGATCCGCGGGAGGCGACCATAGGGCTGCCCCACCAGGGTCTCGAGCTCGGGGCGAAGCCGCTCGGCTTCGCGCCCCAAGGCGAGAGCATCCCCAAGGATGGGCGCTTCGATCGACTCCGCCGCGCGGAGAAGGCGCTCGGCGCGGAGAAGGAGCGCCTCGATCAGTTTCTCCCCGCCGCCGATGGCTCCCTTCGCATCCAAGGGTCTTAGTCTCCCACCTTGAGAAGACTTGCGGCACGCATGTGGTGAGCCTCGGCGCGTTCGTGATAGACGTGCTCTTGTCCCAGGACGCAGGCCCGCCGTGCGTCGCAGCGCGCCTTGCAAGCGGGTTCCCGGAGGCGCGTGGCGAGACAGGCGGCGGTGTCAAAGCGCGCTCCCGCCAGAGCCGCCCCGTGGCAGGCGTCCGCGCAGGGGGCTGGGCATCCCTCGCAGGGCATGAATGCTACAAGCTCCGGCGTTGGCAGGAGCGCCCGCTCGCAGAGGACGACGGCGCGCAGCGAGAGCCAGGGACCGTAGGTCGGGTGCACGAGGAGGCCCAGGCGACTCGGAGCACCCAGGCCCGCCGCATGGCCCAAGGCGACAAAGTCCGCAAAGACGCCGTCGCGACGCTCAGTTGCGAGAAGCGCCCGGGCTGCGCCGAGCCCTGGCCACGCAGCGCAGGCATTGGCGATTCTCCCGGTATAGGCATCGAGGGGATCCTGGGTGAAGAGAGCCTCCGGGGAACGCTCGAACGCGTCGAAGAGGGCGCGGCCCCCCGCGCCGAGGACGAGAGCGGAGCGCGCGAGGGGAAAGAGGAGATCCAAGCGAAAGGGCGGAGGGACGAGCGCGTTGTATTGGCTTGCCTGGAGAACGCCCAGGGCGTTAAAGCCCGCCGCGCAAAGAAATGCGCCAAGCGCTCCCGCGATCGGGTCCGAAATCTCCACGCTTGCGGCCCCTAGCCTCCGATCCCTGAGATCATGGCTCCTGGCGGTTTATGTGAGACGGTCCTTGACCCGAAGGCCGGCCTCGGCAGGTCTGAGCTTCTTTCCGCCATCGAGGAGGCGCACGCGTCCGATTCGCAGGGAGCCGCCTCGGGCGGCAATCAGCGCCCCCTCGGAATCGATCTTCACGATCGTGCCCGGCGGATCCGCTTCGCTCCCCACCGGAGGGAGAAGCTTCCCGTCGAAGAGGCGAAGCACCTCCCCGTGAAGTAGAGCATGGGCTCCGGGCCGGGGATCGCAGCCCCGAATCCAGCGGTCGAGTTCGACCGCGGGCTTTGCGAAGTCAAGACGCGCCGCCGCGTCGTCAACCAGCCCTTGAAAGGTCGCCCGGGGTTCGTCTTGGGCCACAGGCTTCGCACGGCCGCTCGCCACGGCGTCTACGGCTTCGACCACAGCTTGAAGGCCCAGCGGATAGAGCTTCTGGAAGTAGAGCGTCGCCGCGGTATCGGTCTCCTCAATCGCGACACCACCGTGCTGGACCACGATGGGACCGGTATCGACGCCCGCGTCGGGCTGAAAGACGGTGACCCCCGTCGTCTTTTCACCCAGCATGATCTGCCAGGGAATCGCGGCGCCGCCCCGGAAGCGCGGGAGAAGCGAGGGGTGAAAGCAGAGCGAGGCCTTCGGTGCCGCCTCCACAATCTCAGGTGGGATGATCACAGTCGTGTAGGGGAGGACATTCAGCTCGGCCCGGAAGCCAAGGTACGTCTCCACGAGCTCGGGAATCGCAACGCCAGCGCGCCGGAAGCGCGCGGGCCGAAGGAGCGGGATCCCGCAGGCCTCCGCTTCGGCCGCGAGGGGATCGGGGCGTCCGCGGTCCGGCGGCACATAGACGGCAACGATCTCGTGGCCGGCCTCCTGAAGACGCATGAGGACGTCTTTTCCGAACGGAGCCTGGCCAAAGATCGCAATCCGCACGGGGCTACCCTATCAGAAGCTCCCCCGTTACGTCGTTTCGCTGCGGTCGCCGACCTTTCCCCGGGGACGCGCGGGAATTCCATGGGCCATCGTGTGCGGGGGGATATCCCGGGTCACGACCGAGCGCGCGCCAATCACGCAGTGGTCCCCGATCGAGACACCGCGCAGGACGGTCACGTCGGCGGTGATCCAGACGTGGTCGCCAAGCGTAATCGGGGCAATCCGCTCCGGGTGTTCGGAGTCCAGGGCGTGCTGGTCTGCGTCAATGAGGCGCGCGCCAGGCCCGATCCAAGCACGCCTTCCGCAGAGGATCGCGCGTTTCGCGGAGAGGTGGCAGCCGTTTAGCCAGCTCCCGGGACCAAGGCTAATGCGCGCGCCGTCAAAGGCCCTCAAATAGTTGGGACCGAGCTCCGTGCGAAGCCACGTGCCCTCACCGATCTCGATCGAGGCACCCGCTCCGATGACGAAGCGCAGAGCACCCGGGGTGCGTTCGGTCACGACGCCCCGGCCGATCCGCAGGCGCGCGGCGGGGCCGAGCTCGTAGTGAGCCACCGCGAGATTCGTGCTCGCCGTGGCATCGATCTCGACACCAGGGTGCGTTCTTTGAAGGCGGCCTAGCCGCCATCGGTCGATGGCTTGGACCGCGCGCAGAAGATGCGCCGCGAGAGGCTCCAAGTCCTAGCCTTCCGGCAGACCGCCGTCGCGTAGCCGGAAGGTGATGAAGCCGTGGGTGGGATCGTAGGGAGAGAGACCAATCTGTACGCGATCGCCGGGAATCACTCGAATCCGGAAGCGGCGCATGCGACCTGAGAGCTGTGCGGTCACGGTCTGACCGGTTTCGAGCGTAATCTGGTAGCGCCCTCCACCGAGGATCTTCTCGACCGTCCCGGTCGTCTGAATCAGGTCGTCTCGTGCCAATCGGTCTCTCCGGGCAGGCCCATCCAAAAGACGTCCATCTAAAAAGAAGGCCCGGGCTGCCGGAGCGGGCAGCCCGGGCTCACACTCCGACTACCAGTCGCCGCGACCGCCGCCGCCGCCGTAGCCGCCACGGCCACCGCCGCCTCCCCCGTAGCCACCGCGACCGCCTCCGCCGCCGCCGCCGCCCCCGCCGCTGCGACGGTCTTGGGCTTCAGAGACACGCAGGCTGCGGCCTCCAAAATCCTTCCCGTCGAGCGCCGAGATCGCGCTACTCGCGCCTTGGTCGTCCATCTCCACAAAGCCGAAGCCGCGGGGACGACCCGTCTCGCGGTCATTGATCAGGGCCACTGAATTGACGGAGCCGTGGCGCGAGAAGAGCTCTCGAACCTCGTCTTCCGTCGCGGAGAAAGGCAGATTGCCGACGTAAAGCTTCTTTGCCAAGGAACCAGTCACTCCACGTTCGCCTAGGCGAGCGCATTTTCGGTGGTCCCCGGCCCGGGCCGTCCGGTGCCCGGAGACGCCGATGAATTCCGGTCGGTCAGGAGGAACTTTTGGAATACCTTCTGAACCCTTCCGGGAAAGGCATTCCTAATGGATCACGCTGCGGTGGGGTAAACCCAAACACATCGAACCAAACGAGGACGCCTCTCGGCGGCGGAGGCTAGCACCGAATACCTCAAGAGCCACAAGCCGCAGCGCCCGTCGCCTGATGGCTCATCGGCTTTGGCTCCTCGGGGAGGAAGGCCGCGCGCAGGAGGTCCGTTTCTGTGATGAGGCCCACAGGCGCCCCCGCAGGATCCACGACTGGAAGACAACCGATCTTATGTCGCAGGAGAAGCTGTGCCGCATCCGCCAGGGTGGCGCTCGGGGCGACGGTATAGATCCTGGAGGTCATGACCTCCTCCACATCGATCGCTCGCAGAAACGCGCGCCGTTCGATCGGTCCAAACTGGAGCACCTTGGTAAGGGATGCGGCCAGGATGTCCCTGTTGGAGACGATCCCCACGACGCGCCCCTGGTGGAGCACCGGGAGGTGTCGGATCCGGCCGAGGCGCATCACCTGGTCCGCGAAATCGAGCCGGTCGTGTAGGCTCACGGTCACGAAGTCGGTCTGCATGATCTCGGAGACGGGCCGGTTCGCGGAGTCCATGGGTACCTCCCCGCCCCTCCGAGTGTGCAGGGAGCGTGCCGCGAGCGGTAGGTGCTGGACGACCCTCTCGCGGGGTTTCGGCCCAGGAACCGGAGGGAAAGGCGAGGCAACACGGCACAGGGGTGCGGCATTCGCGCCCGTCGTTGCCGGGGGTCTAGAGTTAGGGAAGGAGGACATCGATGGGCACAGAGAGCGGGAGTAGCGCGAAGCCGGTTCGCAAGATCTTGGCAGCCACGGACTTCTCTCCCACGTCCGCGGCCGCCGTGGAGTGGGCGACCCTTCTCGCGAAGACCCATGGCGCCGTCGTGGTGCTCGTCCATGCGCTGGCACCCCCCATTCCCCCCGCCGCGAGTCCCGACTTTGTGGCACTCCCTCCTGACTATCAGGAGCAATACCGAGAGGCCGCTACCAAAAATCTGGCCGAGACGGCGGAGCGGGTGCGCGCCCGGGGCATCCCCATCTCGATGGACCTCGAGCTCGGCCCTGCGGCACCCACCGTGCTCGACCTTGCGACGAAGCACGCCGCCGATCTCATCGTGGTCGGGACCCACGGCCTAACCGGCTTCCGTCACCTCCTCCTCGGGAGTACCGCAGAGCGAATCGTGCAAGGCGCGCCAGTCCCCGTGCTGATTGTCCATCCCGGCGACGTGGACCGGCACCGGAACTTCAAGACCGTGCTCGTCCCGACGGATTTCTCGATCGATGCGGGGCTCGCGATCAGCGAGGCGCGTCGCGTGCTCCATGCCGCGGAAGACGGAGCGCGGCTCATTCTCCTCCACGCCTACCATCTTCCCGTGGAGTTCACGGCACTGGGCACGGTGCCTGTGACACCCCGCCTTTTTGCCGACGCGGCAGAGCAAGCCCGGGAACAGCTCGAGGAGCTCGCTGCACCTTTGCGCCGCGAGGGGCTTCGTGTCGACACCCTGGCACGCGAGGGCTACCCGCCGAGCGTGATCGAAGATGAAGCGCGCGAAGCGGGAGTGGATCTCATTGCCATGGGCACGCATGGGCGATCCGGCCTTCGTCATTTCTTGCTGGGAAGCACGGCAGAGCGCGTCGTCCAGCACGCCCCCTGTCCGGTCTTGACCGTGCGACGCCCATCCTAGCCCTGCTCTCTTGAGGGTTCGTCTGAGACGGATGACCGATCCGTTCTCCGGGTGGTTTGCGCGATCTCTCGCAACGCTTCACGCGAGATCGATCGGTCTGAAAAGCCTGATGTACGGCGACCCGCGTTTCGCTGTCCGATGCCGCACAGCCATGGATGCGCGGCACCGCGATTCTCCGATCAACCTTTCTTAGCGCAGGGTCTAGCGGCCAGGAGCGCGAGGCCGCACTGTGAGAAGAGCGTCCCTCGGCGGGAGTTTCACGAGGAAGCGCTGAACCGCTCCGAGCGCGCCCGGCGCGGCCGCGAGTGGAGAGCGAACGCTGGGCGGCGCTCCCCCGGCGATTGCGTGCCCAAGCGGCCAATAAGGATCAATCCCGCCAGCCCAAGCAAGGCAAGGAGACCCGATCCCGGCTCAGGCACGGGTGTACCGACACTCCCGAACGACGGCGGTGCTTGACCTGGAAAGCTCGGATGCTGCCCATTGGAGAAGAAGGGAATCCCCAGACCCGCAACAATCGCCGATGTCACCAGGCCCGTGGGCGGACGGAAGTCAGCGTGGGCCCACTTGATCGGCGATGGGAAACGGATCGAGGAAAGCGAGGTCGATCCGGCAGCCGTCACTGATTGAAACCCCCATCGGGCTCGTGCACGGGGTGAATAAAGAGATTGGGGGGCCCAGGCGGCTCAGCGGCGTGTAGGTTGTCTGCGGCGAGGTCGAACGGCGCAGGAAGCTCCCCAGGCCGTAGCCCATCGACTGGAGCCGGGGACTGTGCGGTGGGACCTTGAGGCAAACCTGCGACTTTCGGGCCCCGGGGACCGGATCTTGTGGGGCCACCGACAGCCCACGCGAGGAGAATGATCACCAAAGACCGGCCCGAGGATCTGCCGCCTTGAGAACATGGCACCTGCCGTTCGGGCTCGAGCGGCAACCCTATGGCTTCTGCCGCCCCGACCCCTTCCGCCGACGCCCCTCCCTCCCAGTCGCGGCTAGCTCAGTATTCGGGTGATCCAGATCACAATTTGGGTGGGATTTCCCTCACAATTCTAGGTACGCGTCGCAGAAGAGAGACTGGACCGCACCCCCAGCGGGCTACTGCGGGCGAACGGAGCAGAAGTGACAATCCTCGGCAACAGAGTGCCGTGTTTCGTCACCCCAGAGCGAATTGCGCGGGGACCTTGCTTACGACCTCGGGAACGCGGGGTCCGACGCGGGATTAGCGGTAGCGGTGTCCGCCCCCGTGTCCGCGGCCCGCGAGGACACTGGAAGACGGTGGCAGCGTGCCCGCATAGGTACCGGTTCCGCTACCCGGGTCCGCCGCATCGAGACGATGGTCACCGGGGTCCTGACTGACGACGGTCGAGCCCAGGGGCGGCACGCCGAAGCCGTAGACGGTCACGCCATCCCGTCCGCGGTAGCTGTACCAAGCCTCCGGGGTTCCCTCCTCATCGCGCGCCACGCCCGCGCCGGTGGACGTCGGGTGCTGTGGCGACCCCGCCGCTGCGTTAACACCGGTGTGCGTCGAGGCCATGCCCGCGCAGGTGAGGACCGGAAGGGCGAAGCCCGCACAGGTGAGGATCGGGGCGAAGACCAGGACGCATGCCAGGAACGCACCGTAGCCGACCAGCGGATGCGCGAAGCGTTGAATCCGCCGGAGAGGCGGATTCTGCGCCCGAAAACGTGCAGCACGCAGTTCGGCGGTAGCTTCTCGGACGGCGGCCACCTGTGCCGCGGTCCAGGCCGCGGGCACCCGTTCGAACTCGTGGGGCTTACTCATGTGGAGCTTATCGTCACAAGAATGGCTGATCTTGACGTTCGATAGTGTAGACTTAGAGGTCTCAGTTGCGGATCAATTGCGTAGATTCTGCTCTCGCGTGAGGGTGATACAGATTCCCAGAGTGGGGAGCCACTGAACACGATGAGCTACCGAGATAAGCTCCTGCCTCCGCGACTGCTGGGGAGGAAATACAAGATGGGGGGAACGGCACCCCGCTGTGATCGCCCGAATCCCATGGATCGCCAGGACTCGACCGCCTGGGCGTTGTTCTGACTGAAGACGATTCTGAGCCCAGTGTCCTAAGTCCTGCCAGGGTGTCCTAAGACGCAATCTGATCGAGGAACGACCGCACCGCGGTATTGAAGCCCTCTGGGTTGTCCAGGTTGGAGACGTGGCCTGCCCCGTCCAGGATCACCCTCTTGGCTCTTGGAATTCTCGCGACCAGGAAATCGGCTGCAGCAAGGAACCTTTCGTCTTCGGCACCGCACAATACCAGTGTGGGCACGCGAATCGACGGGAGCGAGGCGATGATCTGGGCGTCGTCTTCGTGCTCCAGCATCCCGCGCCTGGCGCGTTCGAGACCATTCAAGCCGGGACCGTCCGTAGCGATCGCATTTGCAGAGGATTTGGCTTTCCTTCGGGCGGGCCCGGTATCAAAGAGCATCAGCGCAAGTGTCCGGTCCGGATGGGCAAGATGGAAGGCGAGCGAAATGAATCCGCCGAGCGACAACCCACCGATCACGGCACGCTCCACGCCGCAGGCATCGAGCACAGCGGCCATGTCGGCGACCGCGGCCTCGTGCGAATAGAGCGCATTCTCTTGCGAGTCGGAGCGGCCATGCCCTCGTACATACCACGCGATGAGATGGCACCGGTCGGCAAGCGCGTCCATCTGACGCTGCCACGTCCCGAGGGTGGCCCCGAACCCGTGACTTAGTAGCACCGCGAGCCCCGAGCCACGCTCTTCGTAGTAAATCTGCACGTGGTCGTCGCGAGCGATGAAGGGCATTGCAGGCACACTACTCCTGTCGCAGGTCGGCGTTGGCGCGATCGAGATCGAGTTGCAGCTCCTGATGGACTTTGTCGTTCAGCGCCCCGCGATTGCGTAGCGCTAGGAGTGCGTCGGTCTTCGCCTGATAGACTGCGCGTCGCACGTCGCCAGCAACCTCCAGCCGCCGCAGCGCCTCAGAGCGCACCTTCGCGTCTTCGGTCTGCAACGACGCGAGTTGATCCGACATCGCATCGCGCAACCGGTAGACGGCGATCGGGCAGCTCTCCTCCGAGCAGAAGGCGTCGAGTCGCGCGATTCCGGCCGAGAGCATCGCCTCGCGCGCGCGGAGCACCTCTGTGTCAGTCGGGTCGGCATCGGAAAGACCCAGGCGCCGGACCAACGGCAGCAGCGTTACTCCCTGGCCGAGCAGCGTCACCAGGATGACCACCAGGGTGCAGGCGATGATCTCGGAGCGCCCTGGGAATGCCGCGCCGTCGCGCAGCGCCATCGGTACAGACAGCGCCGCCGCCAGCGAGACCGCACCGCGTACGCCGCACCATGCTGCGAGGATCACCGAGCGAAGCTCGGGGTAACCGCCCTCGCGCCGGCGCAGCCGGGGCGAGAGCCAGAGTGGCACGTAGGCGCCGGGGAGAACCCAGACGAAGCGGGCCAATATCACCGCAGCGCTGATCAAGAATGCGATGCCGAGAATCCCCGGTACGGTCTCGATCGCCTCCTTCAGCCGCCGCGGCACCTCCAACCCGACGAAGAGGAACATGAGCGAGTTCAGCAGGAACGAGAGCTGATCCCATGACGAGTACAGCTCGACCCGGCTCTCCGG
>Ga0074046_10000668_pt1 | contig 31393 bp, 29 predicted proteins | sample BogForMeECP23OM3_FD_94441 | JGI IMG/M metagenome (GOLD analysis project Ga0074046, IMG submission 94441) | Bog forest soil microbial communities from Calvert Island, British Columbia, Canada - Bog Forest MetaG ECP23OM3 | ecosystem: Environmental > Terrestrial > Soil > Wetlands ... | reverse complement strand
GCGGACTTTCGCGTGGGAAGATAAATTCAAGCGGTTGCTGTTGCGCTTCGAGTTCAAACAGCAGCGACACTACGGTATGAAACTGATGGCCTACACATTGATCAATCTGAGGCATTTCTGTGGCGCCTGAAACTCGCAACCACCTCAGAGCGACAGCGGCGTTTCCGCCGGCAGCGCCGCAAGCCAGCGCGCATAGACGCTCGGCCCGACCGCCGGCGTGAAAAGCGGGGCGGTCGGATAGCTCGTGTAGCGCGGCACGCGGCCGTCGTAACGGGCGACGAGCCGGTCGACGTCAAGAGCCGCCGTCGCCGAGCCGTCAAGGATTGCTGTCATGCTATGCGCCTTTGGAAAAAAATTCGACCGCTCCCAATCGTTCACGAAATCGGGTCGCCCAGCCAGCCGACGCCGATGAAACCGCGCCGCCGGCGTCACGCTTTTGCGGAAGGCGATGTCCCCTCTGCGCTTACGTTCTCGCTTCCGCGACCGGCAGGACGTTGGCCCGAGTCTACTCCGCCGCCTTTCGCATTTCAGGGTAGACGCAGTCGTTCACCGGCGCCCACCGCCGCAAGGGCAGGATGCGCGCGGTTGTGAACGGCAGGTCGAGCGTCTTCCATACATCGACAAGCGCCTCGACCAAATAAGACACATGCGACTCCGTGTGACGCGGCGTCGGCGTGATCCGCAGCCGCTCCGTTCCGATGGCGACGGTCGGGTAGTTGATCGGCTGGATGTAGATGTCGTGGCGGCGCAGCAAAAGATCGCTCGCCGCCTTGCAGCGCTCCGCATCGCCGACGATTGCTGGCACGATATGGGACGGGTTCTCCCGCACCGGAATGCCCGCGGCCTGGAGGGCGTGCTTCGTGACCGAAGCCATATACTGATGGCCCTCGCGCTCGGCGTTGGAAACCTTGAGGTGACGAATGGCCGCACACGCGCCGGCGACGACCATCGGCGGCAGGGTCGTCGTAAAGATGAATTGGGGCGCGTAGCTTCGCACGGCGTCGACGATGATCGCGTCTGCGGCGATGTAGCCGCCAAGTGAACCGAAGCCTTTGGCAAGCGTGCCCTCGATAACATCGATGCGATCCGCGAGATCCTCGCGCTCAGAGATCCCGCCACCGCGGTCGCCATACAGGCCGACGGCGTGTACTTCGTCGACGTAGGTCATGGCGTTGTAACGCTCGGCGAGTTCGACGATCTTGCCGATCGGCGCGATGTCGCCGTCCATCGAGTAGAGGCTCTCGAACACGACAAGCTTGGCGCGGTCCGGATCCGCCGCCTTCAAGAGCTCTTCGAGATGATCAACGTCGTTGTGCCACCAGACTTTCTTTTCGCATCCGGACCTACGGACGCCCTCAATCATCGAATTGTGGTTGAGGGCGTCAGAGAGGATCAGGCAGTTCGGCATGAGGGACGCGATGATTGAAATACCCGCGAGATTCGAGATCCATCCGGAGGTGAAAACGAGCGCGGCCTCCTTGCCGTGAAGATCCGCGAGCTCCGCCTCGAGCTCGACGATGCGATGGTGGGTGCCGGAAATGTTGCGCGTGCCACCCGCGCCTGCACCGTGCAGGTCCGCCGCCGCGGTCGCCGCTGCGCGCACCTCCGGGTGCCCGCCCATGCCCAGATAATCGTTCGAGCACCAGATCGTTACATCGCGCGGCTTTTCGCCTCCGCCCGGGCGCCAGAGCGCCGTCGGGAAGCGGGATGCGTCACGCTCGAGGTCGATGAAGATGCGATAGCGGCGCTCGTCCTTCAGTCGCTGCACGGCTCTTGCGAAATGGGCGATTCGTTCGTCCTTATTCGTGGTCAGCATGACGTCCTCCGTCCAATCTTTCACGCGGCTGCGGCGCAACCTTCGAATGCGGCCTTGAGCCGCGCCCGGTCGAACCCTCGCCCTTTCGCGATTACCAATGGTTTCCTCTGCATTCGTGGGCCGAGCGCAGCCATGCTCGCCCGTCCCTCTCTAAACTCGAAACAGATCCAGTCCGCCTCGGTTCGGACAAGTCCGTGCACGCAATCGACTTTCCCAAAGGTTCCGGCCGCGATCGCCTCGAGCAGGCGCTCGATGTTGCGCGCGTCGCAGACAACCGGCGGGTGGGCCCTGAAGGCGCCGCCCAGGCCGCGCTCCTTGCTAAGACGCTCCTCCGGGTCATGGGCGCCGGCGAGCTCCCGCTCGACCCGAATCGCCGTCGCGAGAGGTCCATCCGAGCTGCGGCGACAGAAGGATCGCCACAGCGCATTGCCGTCCACGGGAACGACCAGGAACCAGTGCTCAACCACCGCCAGCGCCATCAGCGAACCAAGCATCGCAAACCCCGCGACGTCGACAGCGCTTGCTCCGCTGCGGCAGGCCGCAACGAAGAGCAGCGCCGAACCGGCCGTTCCTGCGGTCACCGATAGCGGAAAGAGCGCGTTCATCGGTCGCCGGGCCATGAAGCTCGACAGGAAGGCCAAGTGATTGGGGAGCATCTCGGTCCCGAGATTGGGAACGCCGAGGAACAGGTTGAGCTTCGCGCTCGCGTGCATCAGCCAGAGGATGACGTAGGTCCAGAGCGCGACCCTGTTCGGCTGATTGTGGGTCACCGCGAACAGCGCAACGGCGCCGAGGAACGCGGCGAGTTCGTGATAGACGCTCGCGCCGATGGCCTGGACGAGGCGCGACACGGCGCTCGAGCCCGGAGCGCAGGCGCTCTTGTTTGGGCCGGTGACGAAGCCGGTGTAGAAGGCGAGAAGCTGCCAGCCCCAGACCACGATGCCGCAGGCGAAGGCGACATAGGCCGATTGCGCCGTCGCTTCGCTCGAAGTGACCGCAACGAGCCAAAGCGCGAGCGCGACGAGCGCGCTTGCGCCGACCATGCTGCCGATGTAGGTGCGCCGGTCCTGGCTATCCAAGAGCAGGATCAGGCCGGTCGAGCTCCACCAGAGCGCGACGGTCGCCAGGAACGGGGTCGCGTACGGGCACATCGCGGCCGCGCTCACCAGGCTGGCGCAAGCCGGATGCTCGCCGGCAGCGCGTTCGTTCGGCTCGGCAGCAGGTAGAGCCGCGCAAAGGTCAGCGCGGCTGCGCCCGACAGCGCGATTTTCCTGAGCCTACCGCCGATCCCGCCTTGAGCCTGCGCGTCCTCCATTTCGCGCGCGATCGTGTAGAGCCGCTCGAGCCCCTGCTGGAAGCGCGGATTGTCGACGTCGAGCGTGATCGGGAAGGTTTGGCGCGAAATCTCCGTGGTCAGGCGGAAGACGGCGAAATCGTACTCGGTCGGATCGAGCCCAATCGCCTGATGGAATGCCGGCCGGCAATGATCGCGCACGTACATGGTCGCAAACACCGCGAGCAGGAAGAACTTGATCCAGTAGACGTTGAGGCCGGAGATCAGCTTCGGGTTCGCGCGCATCAGGAGCGCGAAGGCTTCGCCGTGGCGGAACTCGTCGTTGCACCACTCCTCGAACCACTTGAAGATCGGATGAAAGCGGCGGTCAGGATGGCGCTCGAGCTGTCGGAAGATGGTGATGTAGCGCGAATAGCCGATCTTCTCGGACAGATAGGTCGCGTAGAAGATGAACTTCGGCCGGAAGTAGGTATACTTCTTCGACTTGGTCAAGAACCCGAGATCGACGCCAATGCCGAAATCCTTGAGCGTGTCGTTGATGAAGGCGGCGTGCCGGGCCTCGTCCCGGCTCATGAAGGTGAACAGCTCCTTCATGTCCTTGTTCTTGGCCCGCTTCTTCATCTCGGCATAGAGCACGCAGCCGGAGAATTCGGCGGTGATCGAACTGATCAGGAAGTCGCGGAACTCCTTGGCGAGTTGAGGCGAAAGGTTCGAGAAATCATCGTCGAACTCGTCCGTGCGATGGAAATGCCGCTTGTTTGGGTCGGACCGCATCTCGGCGATGAGTTGATCCCACTCCGCACGTACGGGCTCGACGTCGGTTCTGTCGAGTTCTTCGAAATCGGTCGTATAGAAGCGCGGGCTGAGCATCGTGTTTTCCTGCGCAGCGCGGGTCGCGTCGAACGGCGTCTCGGAAGCGGGGGAAGCGCTCACAATCTCCTCCTGTCGGTGAAGCTGACGTCATAGAGTTCGCCGAGCTCGAAATTGCCGGCGATGCGCGTCCAGACGCGTTCCGGGAGACCTGCTCGGGTGATCGTCGCCGTTCGCCGGACGACGATCCGCTCGCCAAAGGGCGCGTCGGTCGGTGGGTCCCGCACCAGCACCTCGTCGCCGGGGCGGATACTGTAATCGCTGTCGATGACGACATGCGCTTCGAGGGTCTCGGCCGAGCGCTCGATCTCGACGACGCACGGGGCCTCGAAGGTCCGTCTTCGCAGAGAGGCAAGAAGGCTCATCGTACGCCTCCCTGGGCCCGGAAGAGCTTGGCGAAGGCTCCCGCATTCGTTTCGCCAAAAGCTTCGAGCGCGACGCGCCGGCCGGTTGCAGAATCGTCGAGCGACATGCGGCCGTCGTTCCAGAAGGTCAGGACGAAGGGGATTTCGTCGCCGAGTCCGGAGCGGCGGCGCTCGCGCGCAAGGCCACGCAGCGTCGCGCGCATGAAGCCGTTCGTCTCGGGCGCGATGCGATAGATCGCGGCGCCGTCGTCCGCGCGACGCACGAGAACGGCGCCATCGGGCTGATCGTCGAAGCGCATCGCCAGGCTCTGGACCGCCTCGGCGACCGGCGGCGCGGCGCGGCCAACACCGGACAGCCGCGCGGCCAGGGAGCCCGCGACTGTGATCGTAATCAGAATGGCGGCAAAGATCAGAACCTCCCTCGGCATTCCATGGGTCGGTCGCTTGATGGCATGGTCAGTCATCGTCGGCTCCTCAGGCCGCGCGCTCGGCGAGCGTCAGGGCGTCTGCGCGGGGCTCGCTCTTCGTCTCGCGAGCCTGCGCGGCTGCGGCGGCCGATTGCCCGGAGGCGTCTCGAAGGGCTGCGCCGAGCGTCTCGGCGACGACGGCGGCCTCGGCAACGCAGCGCAGGCACGGCTGCGGGTTGAGGATATGGAACGGACGGGCGTGTGGCCACAGAAGCCAGTAGCCGATTCGCCGACCCTTCAGGAGCGCAAGCGGAATGTCGCCTGTTCCGTCGCCATAGACGCGCGCCGCGGCCGAGCCGACGTCCTTGAAGGGGATATTGATGAAGATCGGCAGCGCGATGCCGACCTTGAACACCAGACGCCGGGACGTCACGACAAAAAGCGTCGTGCGTGCGGAGAGGAAACTGAGCGCCGCGACGATGGCGAGGGCCGCCGCTCCCAGACCCAGCGTCTTGACTCCGGCGAGCGCAGCCGCGCTCCAACCCTGCTCCGACGCCGGCCAGAGACTCCAGACCGTCAGGGCGACGAAATAGGCGGCGACGTAGTCCGCCCGGTAAGCGCGCCGTGCGAGACTGATCCACTGGGGCCTGCCATGCCAGAGGATCCGCTCTCCTTCCGGCACGTCAGCCGGCAGGAGCTTTTCGAGACTGACCGCCTTCATAGCAGCGGCTCCACGCGCGCCGGCGTGGCGTAGAGCGTTCCCGCTCCATAGTAGGCCGAGACCTTGTCTTCCTCGAGCAGCGTCACCTTGTCTGGATCCCTTGTCGTCGGCACGCCGGCGAACTGAGAGGCCAACAGGGCGTTGACGGTGACGCGGCGTCGTTTGGCGTCGACATCCGCGAAATAGACCGGAAGTAGGACGCGTTTGCCAGTCGAGAGCGCCACCTCATAGTAGCGGAGGATCGATTCGGCGCGGTCGACCCACAGATCGCTGATCACGCCCCCCTGGGCGCGGTCGGCCCCGTAGACTGCGTAGCCGCTCGGATTGGCGCTGTCCGCCGGAACCGCGAAATTCGTCGCGAGGCGGAGCGGCGCGATCAAGTCGCGCCCGTCGGCGGTCTTGTAGGTCTCGTCCGCCCGCTCGGCATAGCTGCCGGGCCCAACATTCGCGCGCATGGGATCGCCCGTCGGGGCGAGGGGCGCTCCCGGCCAGACTTCCGTCTTCCGCGCGCTGATCGGCCGCGCGTCGGCCTTGAAATTCGGAGCCTTGACTTCCCGGCCGTCGGCGCGCCGGAAAGTCTTCGGAGCCGGAATCCAGATGATGTCGCGCGGCTTGAAGCCCCGCTGAGCCTCGCTCTCCAGCGGGTAGCCCTCGCGCCGGTCCTCGCGGCGCAGGTAGAAGATCAAGCCCGCGAGGAAGAACCAGAATGCGTAGAGAACGATCTGCGCGACGTCCAAATTGCCGATGGCGCCTCTCATGACCCAATCCCTCCAGATTCTAGCCCGCCCGCGACGACAGGAGCGAGTTGCGACGGCTGAGCGCTGCGGAGATCGCTGCGCGGGCGAACAAGCGGCCCGATGGCGACAAGGGTCGCAAGCAAGAGAATGATTTCGACGGAGTAGACGAGCGTGTAGCCGGTGACCGGACTCGCGACCGCGTCGCCGAAGACGCCGGCCATCGCGAGAGAAGAGCCGACGTCGTTGACGACGCCGCTGAAGGCGACCGAGAGCCCGGCGGCTGTCGCCTGCGCGGCGCTCCAGGCGCCCAGAGCGAGCCCGCGATCCTCGGGCGTGGCGAGCGCTATCGAGGCGGTGAGCGTGCCGTGCGCGAACAGCCCGCCGCCGAAACCAATGAGCGCGACGCCGAGCCCGAACAGCGGGCCGGTTTCGAGCGGCGCGGACAAGATCACGCAAGCGGAGGCGACAACCCCGACGAGCGCGCCGAAGCCCGCGACGCGATGGGGATCGGCCCCCCGCGCCAGACGCCGCGCCGCGAGCAGGAGCCCAGCGCCGCCGCCGAGCGCGAGCATCGCGGTCAGCGCCGTGGTCACGCCAACCGGAAGATGAAGGATCTTGCCGCCATAAGGCTCGAGCAGAATGTCCTGCATACTGAAACCCGCGGTGCCGAGCGCGGTCGCGATCAGCCGGCGGCGCGTTTGCCCGACGCCTGCAAATTCGCTCCACGCGTCGAGGAAGCGAACGGGCCGCGACGGCGACGCGGTCAGCTTCGAATTCCGCGGCTCCTGTTTCCACAGCGCAGCGCAGTTCAGCACCATTGTCACGAGCGCGGCGCCCTGCACGACCTGAATGAGCCGGATTTCGCTGAAATGCCGCAAGAGGAGGCCGAACACGACAGCGCTCACCGCCATGCCGGCGAGCAGCATCGCGCACAGGAGCGCGACCACCCGCGGACGGGCGCGCTCGGGCGCGAGGTCCGTCGCGAGCGCGAGTCCGATCGTCTGAACGGTGTGCAGTCCGGCCCCGACGAGAAGGAAAGCGAGCCCTGCGGCCGCTTGCCCGGCCCAGATCGGGCCGGTCGTATCGCCGGACAGAATGAGCAGCGCGAACGGCATGATCGCGAAGCCGCCGAACTGAAGCAGCGTGCCGAACCAGATGTAGGGCACGCGCCGCCAGCCGAGGACCGACCGGTGATGGTCCGAACGGAAGCCGATCAGCGCGCGCAACGGCGCGAACAAGAGCGGCAGCGACAGCATGCAGGCCACGATCCAAGACGGGACCGCGAGTTCGACGATCATGACACGGTTCAGCGTGCCTATCAGAAGCACCACAGCCATCCCGACTGTCACTTGGAATAGCGACAGGCGCAGCAGGCGCCCCATCGGAAGCTCCGGCGTGGCCGCGTCCGCAAACGGCAGGAACCGCGGCCCGAGGCTCAGGAACCCGTGAACGATGGCTGCGCTAGGGCCGTTCATGACCGCGCGACCTCCAGCGCCTCGGAAATGTAGAAGCCGCTCGCGATCCGCTCGCTGCGAGCGATCCGCCAGGGCCCGTCGCTCAATTCCCGTTTGAGGCGAACGTCGAGATCGCGTCGCGAGATTGGCGCGATCGACGGCGCGCGGTCGCCGCGCGGCAGGAGGCGTCCGACCGCATGCATGAGCGTGAGAAGCGTGGCGCGTGGAGCGACGGTGAACACGACGGCGCTCTCCGCGCGCGCCGCGAGGGCCGAGACGATGCGAGCGATGTCCGCGCCTTCGTAGTGGATGAGACTATCCATCGCGACGGCATAGTCGAAGCGGCCGTGCGCGGGGTCGAGCATGTCGCCGACCGCGAACGTCATGCGGCCGCCAACGAGGTCTCGCGGCGCGCGCTCGCCCGCGATTGCGACAAGACTAGGTGATACGTCGACGCCGAGAACATCGGCCCCCCGTCGCGCCAGCGCGACCGCGAGCGCCCCCGTCCCGCAGCCAGCGTCAAGCACGCGCGCGCCGCGAAGATCCTGCGGAAGCCAGGAGGCGATGATTTCGCGCATTGCGTCCCGTCCGGCGCGCACCGTCGCACGAACCCGGCTTACCGGCGCATCCGAGGTGAGGCGCGTCCAAGCCTCCACCGCGGTGCGGTCGAAGTAGCGCTCTAGTTCATCGCGCCGGGCGATGTAAGTCGCGCTGGTCATCAGTCGAATCCCAGGAATTCGAAGAGGTCCCGGTCCTTCATCGGCTTGGCCGGAAGCGGTTCGACGCCGGCCCAAAGCCGCTCGGCGAGGCCGAGATATTCGTTCTGCACCGCCTCAAGCTCCGGCGAGGGCTCCATTTCGAACAGCGTCGATTTCTTGAGGCGGCTGCGCCGTACGACGTCGAGATCGTGGAAGTGAGCGAGCCGCGTGAGCCCAACCGCAGCGTTGTATCGGTCGATCTCGTCGGCAGCGGCGCTCCGGTTGGCGATCACGCCGCCCAAGCGAACGTCGTAGTTCTTTCCCTTGGCGTGGATCGCCGCGACGATCCGATTCATGGCGAAGATCGAGTCAAAATCGTTTGCCGTGACGATCAGCGCCCGCTCGGCGTGCTGCAGCGGAGAGGCAAAGCCGCCGCACACGACATCGCCGAGCACGTCGAAGATCACGACGTCGGTGTCTTCGAGCAGCCGGTGCTCCTTGAGCAGCTTTACTGTCTGCCCGACTACGTAGCCGCCGCAGCCGGTCCCCGCCGGCGGACCGCCGGCTTCGACGCACATGACCCCCGCGTATCCGGTCGCGACGAAGTCCTCGACGCGAAGCTCCTCGCTATGGAACTGGACGGCCTCCAGGGCGTCAATGACGGTGGGGACGAGACGCTTAGTCAGGGTGAAGGTAGAGTCGTGTTTCGGATCGCAGCCGATCTGCAGCACCCGCTTGCCGAGCTTGGCGAAGGCGACCGAAAGGTTGGACGAGGTCGTGCTCTTGCCGATGCCGCCCTTGCCGTAGACCGCGAACACTTTCGCCGCGCCGATCATATCAATCGGGTCGAGCTCGACCTGACAGGAGCCTGCGGGCCGCTGCGCCCTGATCGCGAGATTCATGCCGCCATCCCCGGGCTCACGCCCTCCAATCGGTCTTCGAATTCGTCGCCGGCCTCCACAAGCTGCGCGAGGGTCTTGGGGTCAGGCGTCCAATAGCCGCGCTCGTGCGCTTCCATGATCCTGTTTGCGAGTTTCGAGGAGGCCGCGGGATTGAGCTCGCTCAGGCGCCGGCGCATTTCGGGATCGAGGACGAAGGTCTCCGTGATCCGCTGATAGACCCAAGGGTCGACCTGCCCCGTGGTCGCCGACCAACCGACTGTGTTGGTGACGTGCGCCTCGATCTGCCTGACGCCCTCGTAGCCATGCTTGAGCATGCCCTCGTACCATTTCGGATTGAGGACCCGCGTGCGCGTCTCGAGCGCGACCTGTTCGCTGAGCGAGCGCACCTTGGCCTCGCCGCGCGTCTGGTCGGAGATGTACACTGGCGCCACGCGCCCGCCCCGCGCGCGCGCCGCCGCACGCCCTATGCCGCCGAGGCTATCGAAATAGTGGTCGATCGACGTCACGCCGAGTTCGACACTGTCGAGATTCTGGTATGCGAAATCCACCGTCGCGAGGACGCGCTGCAACAGGTCCGGGTGCGCCGCCGATTGGCCTTTGAGGCCGTAGGCGAAGCACTTCCGCCGCGCGAAGGTCTGAGAGATTTCGTCTTCGTCGGTCCAGGCGCCGGCGTCGATCAGCATCCCGACATTCGCCCCATAGGCGCCCTCGGCGTTGCTGAACACCCGGAGCGAAGCGGTCTCGAGGTCGCAGCCGCTCTCGGCGCTGCGCGCGCACGCATGCTTGCGTACGAAGTTCAATTCGTCCGGCTCGTCCGCGCTCGCGGCGAGGTAGGTGGCCTCGGCCAACAGGCGGACTTGCAGCGGCAGCAGGTCGCGGAAAATGCCGGAGACCGTGACCACAATGTCGACCCGCGGGCGCCCGAGCTCTTCGAGCGGGATCAGACTCGCGCCGCTGAGCCGTCCGTAGGCGTCGAAGCGCGGCTGCGCGCCAATGAGCGCCAACGCCTGCCCAATCGGGCCGCCTTCGCTCTTGAGATTGTCGGTTCCCCAGAGAACGATGGCGACGCATTCGGGGAACGGGTGGCCGTCCGATGCGTACCGGGCGAGCACCCGTTCGGCCTGCCTCGCGCCGTCGGCGATCGCGAATGCGCTCGGAATGCGGTAGGGGTCGAAGCCGTGCAGGTTCCGACCGGTCGGCAGGATCGATGGGTTGCGGAGCAGATCGCCGCCGGCGACCGGAGCGACGAAACGGCCGTCGAGCGCGCGCATGAGCGCGGAAGTCTCGTGGTCTTTGCTAAGCAGGCGATCGAGGCGCGCGAGCTCCGCGAAGGCGTAGCGGTTTTCCTGGGTCGCGGCGGCGCCGAACCCCGCCATCGCCGTCTCCAGGGATGCGCCGGCGACGAGCGCCCTGAGCCCCGCGAGGTCTCCGGAGAGGCCGAACGAGCCCTCGGCAAGCGCGGCCACCGTCTCGGCGCGCTCCTCGACGCTGGGCGGCTCGCCGACCACATGGAGCCCACGCGGGATCAACGCATATTCGAGCTCGAGGATCGCCGACCCGAGCTTGGCGATCTCGTCCGCCGCGCGCCGACCCCAAGCCGGCTCGGCGTGAGCGAGATCGATCGCCGCCGCCTGGGATTGGACCAACTCCGCCAGCCGCGCGCGCTCGTCGCTCGCCTCGACGTCTGTCGCGCGATACCGCTCGACCGACGCCTTGAGGTCGGTGAGGCCGCGATAGAGCCCCGCCTGCGCAAGACTCGGCGTGAGATAGCTGACGAGCGTCGCCGCCGAGCGACGCTTGGCGAGCGCGCCTTCGGACGGATTGTTCGCGGCATAGAGATAGACGTTCGGCAACGACCCGATCAGCCGCTCGGGCCAGCAGGAAGCCGACATGCCGACCTGCTTGCCGGGCATGAACTCAAGCGAACCGTGCATGCCGAAATGCAGCACGACGTCGGCCCCGAAGTCATCGCGCAGATAGCGATAGAAGGCGGAAAATGCGTGGGTCGGTGCGAAGCCGCGCTCGAACAGGAGCCGCATCGGGTCGCCCTCGTAGCCCATCGCCGGCTGCACGCCGACGAGCACGTTGCCGAATTGCGCGCCGAGCACGAAAATCGACGCGCCGTCCGTCTGGTGGCGGCCGGGGGCCGGTCCCCACTGTGCTTCGATCTCGGCCAAATGCGTCTCACGCCGGACATGATCTTCGACGGGAATGCGGACGGCCACGTTGGCCGCGGTGCCGAGCCGCTCGGCGTTGCCGCGCAGGATGCGTTCGCGAAGCGCGTCGACGGAGGCCGGCGCCTCGACTGCGTATCCGGACGCCTTCATCGCTTTGAGCGTATTGAACAGCGACTCGTACACGCCGAGGAACGCCGCCGTGCCGGTCGCCCCGCCGTTCGGCGGGAAGTTGAACAGAACGATCGCGACTTTGCGCTTCGAACGCTCGCTTCTGCGCAGACGAATTAGACGCTCGACCCGCTCAGCGAGGCGCTCGACCCGTTCCGGGTGCGGGCGAAGGTCTCGTTCACCGCCTAGGGGGGGCGCTGTCCAGGCGTCCGCCGAAAACGATCGGCGCTGTGGCGCCGTCGAGCTCGGGGATCGCCACCATCATGGTCGCTTCGACCGGCGACAAGCCTCGGTCCGAGGCTTCCCATTGCTCGACCGTCTGAAATTCGAGCGCATGGGCGGCTATATAGGGGACGTCGAGTTCGCGCAGAAGATCCGCGGCGCCGGCTGCGTCGTTGTAGGCCGGGCCGCCGACCAGCGAAAAGCCGGTCAGGGAAACGAAAGCGTCGATCGCCGGAACGCCGTTCCGCTTGAAGAAGGCCTCGACCGCCGGGCGCGCATCGAGGCCGCTCGCGAAGGCCGGAATGACCCTCAGTCCCCGCTTCTCCAGCGCCGCGATCACGGCGTCGTAGTGGGCCGTGTTGTTGGCGAGAAGATAGGAACGCATCAGCAGGAGGCCGACCGTTCCGACGGCCTTCTTCACGGCTGGGCGCGGCAGCGCATCGGCCGTCGCGGCGAAACGACGCGCGGCGCGCGGATGATAGACGCCGACCTCGGGGTACTCGACTGGCAACGGCGCCTTCAAAGCGCCTCGAAGGCCTGCGTGAGGACCGCTTGCGTAGCGATTGATCAGAAATCGTACGAGATTGACGACGTTCTCATCCGAGCCTGCGAGCCAGTACTGCAGCGTGAGGAAATAGGCGCGCACGTCCTGCGCGGGGCCGGGAATGAAGCGCAGGATACGGGGAATTCGCCGCAGCATCGCAAGCTGCTTGGCTCCGCCGGTATCGGACGGTTTCGAACTGCCGCGCAGCCGCTTGAGGAAGTCGAGCGCGCCGCGCTTCGTTCCGTCCATGTTGAGCCGGCCGACACGCGTAAGCTTGACGATCTCGGGGGCAGACATGCAGCCGAGCACGGCGTCGCACGAGTCCCGCCGCGCGCGGATCGCAGGGAGGACGGCCTCGGCGTGCTCGTCCATGAACAGCATCGTCGCGACGATGATGTCGGCCTTCGCTATCGAATCGAGACAATTCTTCAGGGCGGCCGGATCGTTCCAGTCCGCCGCGGCGTGGAAAGCGAGGTCCAGCCCCGGAATGTCCCGCGCCAGGGTCCGGCGCGCACGATCGACCGCCCCCGCGAGATGGTTGTCGAGGGTGACGATGATGAAGCGCGGTCCCGCGCGCTCAGCGGCCGAAGTGGGCTTTGGCTTCATAGAGCGTGCTTACGGTGATCGTCGCGAATCCGCGCTCGCGCGCGAACGTTTCGGTGTTGCCCCGTGCGCGTCCGCGCACGAAGAACGGAATCTTCTTGAGCTCGCGCTCCGCCTCGAGCGTCCAGCTTGCCGGCTCCGAGGCGGGCGCAGGCACAGGCGGCTCAGCGTTGCATGGGGCGCGCAGCGCCTCCGCCGTGCGGCCGAGATGCGAAGGCGGAGCCCCGTCATGGAACTCGGGATCGTCGCGGAACATCGTCAGAAGATGCTCCTCGAGGCCCATCATCAGCGGATGGACCCACGAGTCGAACAGGACGTTCGCACCCTCGAAGCCCATCTGTGGCGAGTAGCGAGCCGGGAAATCCTGAACATGGACGGGCGCCGAGATCACAGCGCACGGGATGCCGAGGCGCTTGGCGATGTGGCGCTCCATCTGCGTGCCCAGCACGAGCTCGGGATGGAGCGCGGCAACCTTCGCCTCGACCTCGAGATAGTCGTCGGCGATCAGGCATTCGGCGTCGAGCGCCGCGGCGGCTTCGCGGACCTCCCGCGCGAACTCGCGCGAATAGGTTCCGACTCCAACGGCCTTGAAGGCGAACTCGGCCTCCACGACCCGAGCGGCGGCCAGGGCATGGGTCGCGTCGCCGAAGACGAAGACGCGCTTGCCGGTCAGATAGGTCGAGTCAACGGAACGCGACCACCAGGGAAGGCGCGAGTTGCCCTCGACATCGACGCGGCTGGGATCCAGCCCGGCGAGCCCGGCTGCTTCGGCGACGAAGGCGCGTGTTGCGCCGACCCCGATCGGGACGACCCGCGTGTAGGGCTGCCCGTAGGCCTTTTCCAGCCACTGCGCAGTCGGCAGCGCGACTTCCGGGTACAGGACGACATTGAAATCGGCGTCTCCAAGCCGCGCGATGTCTTCGGCCGACGCGCCAAGCGGCGCCGTCACGCCGACGTCCACGCCGAGCGCCGCGAGGAGGCGCGCGATCTCTAAGACGTCGTCGCGATGCCGGAAGCCGAGCGCTGTCGGGCCGAGCAGATTGCAAACCGGACGCACGCGCTGTTGGCGTTCCCGCTTCGGCGCGGCAAGCCCGCGGGCGAGACGATAGAAGGTTTCCGCCGCGCCCCAGTTCTCCTTCTTCCGATACGCGGAGAGTTCGAGCGGGATAACCGGGACCGGCAGGTCGAGTGCGCGGGCAAGACCGGCGGGGTCGTCCTGAAGCAGTTCGGCGGTGCAGGAAGCGGCGACGACAATCGCCTGCGGGCGGAATCGCTCATAAGCTTCTCGGACGGCAGTCTGGAACAACTCGGCTGTATCCGCGCCGAGGTCCCGAGCCTCGAAAGTCGTGTAGGTGACCGGCGGACGTTCGCCGCGCCGCTCGATCATCGTGAAAAGAAGATCCGCGTAGGTGTCCCCCTGCGGCGCATGCAGCACGAGGTGCACGTGCTTCATGCCCGTTACGACGCGGATCGCGCCGACATGCGACGGACCTTCGTATGTCCAGAGCGTGAGGTCCATGCCTAGACCTCCAGCGTCGCGCGCCTGACGAGCGGGCGCGCAAAGAGTTCGGCAAGGTCGCCGGCCTGCTCGTAGCCGTGGGTCGGCGCAAAGAGCAGTTCGATCGACCACTTTGTCGTCATGCCCTCGGCTTCCAGAGGATTGGCGAGGCCGAGGCCGCAAACTGTCAGATCGGGACGCTCGAGGCGGCAGCGCTCGAGTTGACGCTCGACGTCCTGGCCTTCGCTGAGCCGCGTCGCTGCGGGAAGGAGCGCGAGGTCGGGGGCCATGAGCTGTCGATTAAGGTAAGGCGTTCCGACGTCGGTCGGGACCATGCCCAATTCCTGCGCAAGGAAGCGCGCAAGCGGGATTTCGAGCTGCGAGTCGGGAAAGAAAAAGACCCGTTTGCCGGCGAGCGTCGTTCGATGCCTTGCAAGCGCGGTCTCGGCGCGCGCTCTCGCGTCCGACGTGACGGCGTCGAACAGCCCCGGCGCAACGCCGAACGCGTCGGCAGCGGCGCGAAGCCAAGCCGTGGAGCCCGCGGCGCCGAAAGGAAACGGCGCGGCGAGACGCTTGGCGCCGCGCGCCTCCAGCGCCCGAGCGGTTTCGCTCAGAAACGGCTGCGCGAGCAAAAAGCGCGTGTTCGGTCCGACCGCCGGCAAATCGTTCGCGGCGCGCATCGGGAAGAACCGCACGCGCGGAATGCCACACTCCGCAAACAGCCTGGTAAACTGGTCCTCGACGATGTCGGCGAGAGATCCCGTCACCAGCAGACTCGGCCCGACGCTCGGGTCCTCCTCCGCAAGCGTCGGCACAAGCGCGGCCAGGCAGGAATCTTCACCCTGGGTGAACGTCGTCTCTATCCCGCTGCCGGAATAGGCAACGACCCGCGCACGCGGCGCGTGGGTCGCGGACAGGCGGCGCGCCGCGCGCGCCAGATCGATCTTGATGACCTCCGACGGGCAGGAGCCCACGAGGAACAGAAGCTTGATCTCCGGCCGGCGCTCAAGGAGCCGCGCGACGACCCGATCGAGCTCCTCGTTCACATCCGCCATGCCCGCGAGATCGCGTTCGGTGAGGATCGCGGTCGCAAACCGCGGCTCGGCGAAAATCATTACGCCCGCCGCGGACTGGATCAGATGCGCGCAAGTGCGGGAGCCAACGACGAGGAAGAAGGCGTCGCGGATCTTGCGGTGGAGCCAGACAATGCTGGTCAGTCCGCAAAAGACTTCGCGCTGCCCGCGCTCGCGCAGGACAGGGGAGGGGCCGCAACCGCGCGCGTCCGGAGCCGGCCTGAGGTCGAGCGGGACGCGCGCGTTCATGGCGCGACCCCCGGTTGAGCGTTCGCCACCGCGAATCCGGCGTCTGATGAGCCTTGAAGCCGCGCCGCGCGCAATTTGACAAGGAACTGGGTGGCGTTGATGACGTAAGCCGCGTAGGCTGCAAGCGCGAGCAGCATCAGCGCGCGAGGGTCGAGCACTCCGAGGAACAGCGCCATGAGATACGCTGTGTGCAATGCGATGACGAGCATCGAGAACACGTCCTCCCAGAAGAAGGATTCGGCGAAGAGATACTTGCCGAAGACTGCTTTCTCCCAGATCGATCCGGTGATCATGATCGCGTAGAGAACGATCGTTTTGCCAACGACGGATATGAGGGCGGACTCCTCTCCGGCGCCCGTCACAAGGAAGCGGACGACGAGGCCGAGGCTGACGAGAAAGCCCACGAACTGGACCGGAGCCAGGACCGCTTGAACGATCGTCCAGATGCTTTGGTCGCGCCGTGCGCGCTGCTCTGTGGAGTAGAGCGGCTTTGCCTGCGCTGCTGGCGGACGCCCTCGTTGCATCGGTCCCGCTTCTCCGGTCCTCGAGGCTGGCCGCACCGACGGGGTCGACGAAGCCGTTGGGTGGGCAATCTAGGACCAAGGGAGTGAAAGTGTCAATCTGTGTTGACGTCTTTTTTTAGTTACACTAGGATGACACGTTGAGCAAGGAGCTTTGATTGGCGCGCGCTCCCCGCCCGTCAGAGCGCGGAAACGAGACGCGGCGAGGCAGACCGTCCAACAAATCGCCATGCGGCGCGCGACTCAGGGTGGCCAGGCGGCACGGAGGGCCTTGCCCGAGTTGTGGTCCGAGATCTTCTTGTCGGAGGTCCGGTCGTCGCGTCAGAACCCGAATTAGGGTCGAGAACCAGCGCCGACGCGGGCGCCACGACTTCGCAGGAGGCTATGGTGATTGCGAGGAGTTTGCTATTGCGGGGCGCGCGACCGGAAATTGGCGGGCGCTGAACCTGTATCAAACTTGATCCTCAACTTGAGGGGCGAACTCGTGGTCGAAGGTGCAAGTTCGGCATCCTTAGCGCGATTTGCGGCGGCCGGCGAACTGTTGCGTGGGCTCGATCCCGAAGACATCGGACATTTGCTCGCCTCGACCGCCGACGTGGCGCTAGTCGTCGACAGCGCCGGCGTCATTCTTGACGCCGCATTCGCGGACGCGGACCTGACCAGGTTGGCTGGGCCGGAGTGGATCGGCAAGCGCCTGATCGACACCGTTACTGACGAGACGCGCCCGAAGATCGAGGACCTTATCCGCGATTCGGCTCAGCAGGCATCGCTGCGCTGGCGCCAGGTCAACCACCCGGCCAGTCGGGGCTCAGACGTCCCGGTCCGCTATCGTGCGGTCCGCTACGGCCAGGATGGCCGAATTCTCGTGGTCGGACGCGATCTGAGGCCGATGGCGGCGCTCCAGCAGCGCCTGGTCGAATCTCAGCAGGAAATGGAACGCGAATACACGCGGATCCGCAATGCCGAGAAACGCTATCGGCTGCTGTTTCAACTCGCCTCCGAAGCCGTCCTGATCCTCGATTCGAACACGGCGCGAATCGTCGAAGCCAATCCGGCGGCCGCCATCCTGTTCGGCGCGGAGCCGAAGAAGCTGGTCGGCCGCGACTTCGAGGCCCTGTTCGCCGAGTCGAGCCGCCAGACGGCGGCCTCCTTCCTCGCGGCAACGCGTATCGCTCCCCGGGTCGACAGGGTTCACGCCCAACTCGCGCTCGACAACAGCGGCGTGTTGCTGACGGGTTCGTCCTATCGCCAGGACGGCGCGCCGCTACTCGTCGTCCTTCTTTCGCGGCTGGGCGAATCGTCCCTCGGGGCGTCGGTCGACGACGCGAACATTCTGCGCGTCGTGGAGGCGATCCCCGAAGCCTTCGTCGTCGTCGCGGCGGACCGGAGGATCATGACGGCGAATGCGGCGTTCCTGGACCTCGTCCAGGCGACGACGGCGATCCAGGTGCGCGGCGAACCGATCGAGCGATGGATCGGCCGCCCGGGCGTCGATGTTGACGTCCTTTTCTCGAATCTCCGGGCGCATGCAAACGTGCGCTTCTTTTCCACCGTGGCCCGGGGCGAGCTGGGGACCGCCGAAGACGTGGAAATCGTGGCCGTTTCGGCGCTAGGCGGCACGGCGCCTGTCTTCGGCATGACGATTCGCGCAACTGGCTGGCGCGGCGGGCGAGAGAGACTCGGAGGCCGGGAGTTGCCGCGAACCGTCGAACAATTTACCGAGCTCGTCGGACGCGTGCCGATGAAAAATCTGGTGCGCGAAACGACGGACTTGATCGAACGCCTCTGCATCGAGGCTGCGCTCGAGTTGACCCGGGAGAACCGCGCCTCCGCAGCGGAGATGCTCGGCCTCAGTCGCCAAGCATTCTACGTGAAGCTTCGTCGCTATGGCCTAGGGGACGGGGACAGCGACAACGGCGGCTCGGAGCGCTAAGCGCCCCCGAGTGTCGTCTGCCCCTGACACAAACCGGTCTTCTGAGTGTCAACCTGTCTTGACATTTCTGAGCGGTCAAGCTTAGCTTTGCGGCATGCGGAGCCCCCAGCCGAGAGCCGTTCTGGAACTGCTCAAGCCAATCACCTGGTTTGCGCCCATGTGGGCGTTCGCCTGTGGGGTGATCTCGAGCGGGCTGCCGACCTCGGCGCGATGGGCGATCGTCCTGGCCGGGGTCGCGCTGGCGGGCCCTCTCATCTGCGCCACCAGCCAGGCGGTGAACGACTGGTACGACCGCGACGTCGACGCCATCAACGAGCCCGGCCGCCCGATACCGTCGGGCCGGATTCCGGGACGCTGGGGCCTCTACATCGCTTGCGTGTGGACGGTCTTCTCGCTCGCCTGGGCTTGGTCGCTCGGGCCTTGGGTGTTTGCGGCCGCGGTGGTCGGGCTGGTGCTTGCCTGGGCCTACAGCATGCCGCCGGTTCGGCTGAAGCAAAACGGCTGGTGGGGAAATTCCGCGGTCGCGGTGGCCTACGAGGGGCTGCCCTGGTTCACCGGCGCGGCCATTATGGCCGCGACCCTGCCGGACCCGAGGGTCATTCTGCTTGCGGCTCTCTACAGCTTTGGCGCGCACGGCATCATGACGCTCAACGACTTCAAGTCGATCGAAGGCGACAGACGCCTCGGCGTCCGCTCTCTGCCCGTTCAGCTCGGGGCCGAGCGAGCGGCACGGCTCGCTTGTGTGGTGATGGCCGCGCCTCAAGTCGTCGTCATCGGGCTGCTTGTCGCCTGGAATCGGCCGCTTTATGGGGCGACGGTCGCGGCGCTGCTTCTCGGACAGCTGGCCTTGATGCCGCGACTCCTCAAGGACCCTCGAGGACAGGCGGCCGTCTACAATGCGACCGGGACGACGCTTTATGTCCTTGGCATGCTGACGAGCGCCTTCGCGCTGCGAGCTGCGGGAGCAGCGCCATGATGAGCGAACGGGGGCTCGGCTGGCCGGGCATCGTCCGGCTCGGGATTGCGCAGACCGCGCTCGGCGCGATCGTGGTCCTGATGACGTCAACCATCAATCGGGTGATGGTCGTCGAGTTTGCCTTGCCCGCGCTCGTGCCCGGCCTGCTCGTGGCGTCGCATTACGCGGTCCAGATCTTCCGGCCCGCGTGGGGCTACGGGTCCGACGTGGGCGGACGCCGCACGCCGTGGATCGTCGGCGGCATGGCGACCCTCGCGATCGGCGCGATCGGCGCCGCGGTCGGAACCGCGCTCGCTGCGAACGCCCTGTCGCTCGGGCTCTCGGTTGCAGCGGTCGCTTTCCTGCTTGTCGGCATGGGCGCAGGGTCGGCCGGCACGTCGGTGCTGGCGCTACTTGCCTCGCGCGTCGCGCCGCGCCGGCGCGCCGCGGCGGCTTCCGTTGTCTGGATGATGATGATCCTCGGCTTTGCGATTTCAGCGCCGCTTGCCGGGCATTTCCTCGACCCTTTCTCGAACGCCCGCCTCATCGAGGTGACATCGGCCGTGGCCGCAGCCGCTTTTGCAATTTCCGTGCTTGCGGTCTGGGGCGTCGAAGACAAGGTCACCGCGACGATGACCGTCGCCTCACACCGCTCATCATCATCTTTCGCGCGCGCGCTCGCCGAAGTCTGGCGGGAGCCGGAGGCGCGCCGTTTCACGATCTTTATTTTCGTTTCGATGCTCGCCTATGGCGCGCAGGAACTGCTAATCGAGCCGTTCGCCGGCCTTGTCTTCGGAATGACCCCGGGGTCGACGACCAAGCTTGCCGGGTTGCAGCACGGCGGCGTCCTCTTGGGCATGCTCAGCGTCGCGATCGCGGCGTCCACGATCGGCGGTCAGACTGTGAGCTCCCTCCGGCTGTGGACAGTGGCTGGCTGCGCCGCGTCGGCCGCTTCGCTCTCCGCGATCGCCGCCATCGGTCTGTTCAGGCTCGGCCCCGAGGCCTTCCGCGCAGGGGTTTTCGCGCTTGGCGTGTCGAACGGAATCTATGCGGTGGCGGCGATCGGCTCGATGATGGGCCTCGCCGGCGCGGCGGGAACCGCCTCGCGGGAAGGGACCAGCATGGGGCTTTGGGGCGCAGCTCAAGCCATCGCCTACGGGGCAGGCGGCGTCACGGCCACTGTTCTCGTCGACGTCTCCCGGAGTCTTGGCGCAACGCCGCTCGTCGCCTATGCGCTCGTGTTTGGGCTCGAGGCGGCGCTCTTCCTCGTCGCCACGGCGCTCGCGCGGTCCAGCGCGCCGCATTCCGCGTATGAAGGTGCGACAGCCGCGGTTCCGCCGTCGCTGTCGGTGCAATTGTAGGAGGCGCCCGACGCCATGACCCGCGATCAGATCTTCGACGTGATTGTGGTCGGAGGCGGGCCCGCCGGCGCGACGGCCGCCACCGATCTGGCTGAACGCGGTCTCAAGGTCGCGCTCCTCGACAAAGGCGGCCGGATCAAGCCCTGCGGCGGCGCAATTCCACCGCGCCTCATCCGCGACTTTGGCATCCCGGCGAGCCTCCTCAAGGCGCGGGTGAGTTTGGCGACGATGGTGTCGCCGAAGGGCGTCAGCGTCGAGATGTCGATCGAAGGCGGATACGTCGGCATGGTCGACCGGGAAGAGTTCGACGAATGGCTGCGCGATCGCGCGGAGCAATCCGGCGCACAGCGGTTCACCGGCCGTTTCGAGTTCCTCACTCGAGGCGCAGACGGCCTGCCGACCGTCCATTTCACGCCGAAGGAGCCGTCCGTCGAGGCGTATCCCCTCAAAGGCCGCGTCGTGATCGGCGCCGACGGCGCGAATTCCGCGATCGCGCGGCGGGAGGTCCTGGGGGCCAAACGCGGAAAATTCGTGTTCGCCTATCACGAGATTGTCGAGGCGCCCGTTGACCAGGCGACCGGCGCTCCGGATGGCCGTTGCGAGATTCATTACCGCGGGTCCCTCTCGCCAGACTTCTACGCCTGGATCTTTCCGCACGGCGCGACGATGAGCGTCGGTTCGGGCAGCGCGCGCAAGGGCTTTTCGCTCAAGTCGTCGGTTCGGGCGCTGCGGGCCGAGACAGGCCTTGGAAGCGTCGGCACGCTCCGGCGCGAGGGCGCTCCCATTCCGCTGAAGCCCCTCCCCCGATGGGACAACGGCCGCGACGTGGTGCTCGCCGGGGACGCAGCGGGCGTCGTCGCGCCGGCGTCCGGCGAAGGCATCTATTACGCAATGCTCGGCGGTCGCCTCGCAGCCGACGCGGCGGAGCTTGCGATCGTGAAGGGCGACGCGCGCGCGCTCAGGCTCGCGCGGAAGCGCTTCATGAGGGAACACGGCCGGGTGTTCTGGATTTTAGGGATCATGCAGCGGGTTTGGTATCTCGACGACAGGCGGCGTGAGCGTTTCGTGAGCATCTGCCGCGACAAGGACGTGCAGCGCCTGACCTGGGACGCCTACATGAACAAAGCCCTGCCCCGCCGCGACCCGTTGGCCCACGTCAGGATCTTCTTTAAGGACCTCGCCCACCTCCTGAGGCTCGTTCCGCCATGATCGGAGCCCTGGCCGAGCGCTGGCCCGTAATCGTGGTCGCGTTGGCGTCGGTGACCGTTTGCGCGGTCGCAGGCGGCCTCATGACGGAAATCGGTCCCTGGTACGAGGGAATGAATTTCCCACGCCTGAGGCCACCGAACTGGCTCTTTGGTCCGGCCTGGACAGTCATTTTCCTGCTCATCGCCGCAAGCGGCGTCGTCGCCTGGGGCGCCGCCGATGCCGAGCGACGGACGCTTATCGCCGTCCTCTTCGCCATCAACGGCGTCCTGAACATCCTCTGGAGTCCGCTCTTCTTCAAGCTTCGGCGGCCCGACTGGGCCCTCTATGAGCTTGGGCCGTTTTGGCTGTCGATCGTCGCGCTGGTGTTTGTCCTGTTCGGGATCAGGCCGCTCGCCGGCTGGCTCATCCTTCCCTATCTCGTTTGGGTCACCTTTGCGGGCTGGCTCAACTGGCGCGTCGTGGTTCTGAACCGGCCGTTTGCGACCCGTTCGTTTGGCGTCGCGTCGGCGGCAGGAAAGTCGAGCAGCAATGGCCGCGTATCTAGATAGCGAACGTCTGATCGACTTGATCATTGCGCTGGTCACGTTCGAGGCGCTGCTTCTCGTCGCGCTGCGCGCGTTCTTTGGCCGGGGTCCAGCTTGTGCATCCTCGATCGCCAACTGCGCCGCGGGCGCCGGACTCCTGCTTGCGCTGCGCGCAGCCATGACGGACGCGCCGTTCACCGTCATCGCAGCGTGCCTATTGGGCGCGCTCGTGGCGCATGTCGCCGACCTACGGGCGCGATGGCGCGTGCCGCCTCGCGTCGACGGCGCTCTCGGACGCGCCAAATCGTCTTCCGCCGCGCTGGCTCCGGAGAGCTCCCGTGTCTGACAGTCGCACTCCGCTTCTTGATCAGATCGCATTTCCCGAGGATCTGCGCCGCCTGAAGAAGTCCGACCTGCAGACCCTCGCCGACGAATTGCGCCAGGAGACGATCAGCGCCGTGTCGACCACCGGAGGGCACCTCGGAGCGGGGCTCGGCGTGGTCGAACTGACCGTCGCGCTGCACTACGTCTTCGACACGCCCCACGACCGCCTGATCTGGGACGTCGGTCATCAAGTCTATCCTCACAAGATCCTAACGGGCCGCCGCGCCCGCATTCGGACGCTTCGCCAAGGAGGCGGCCTGTCGGGGTTCACGAAGCGGGACGAGAGCGAATACGATCCGTTCGGCGCCGGACACTCGTCGACATCCGTCTCCGCGGCCTTGGGAATGGCGATCGCGAGAGACCTTTCCGGCAAGCCGCATAACGTTGTCGCTGTGATCGGCGACGGAGCCATGTCCGCAGGGATGGCTTACGAGGCCATGAACAATGCCGGCGCGATGGACTCAAGGCTGATCGTGGTGCTCAACGACAACGACATGTCCATCGCGCCCCCGGTTGGCGCTCTTTCGGCGTACCTTTCGCGGCTGCTCTCGGGCAAGACGTACAGGGGCCTACGTGAAGGCGGGAAGCAGATCGCTCGCAAAATGCCCCGGTCGATTTTCGAGCACGCCCGGCGCGCGGAAGAGCTGACGCGAGGGTTCTTTGCGGGCGGCACGCTGTTCGAGCAGCTCGGTTTCTACTATGTGGGTCCGATCGACGGACACAATTTCAACCACCTGTTGCCGGTCCTCGAAAACGTGAAGGCGTCCGAGCTCGGACCGATCCTGGTCCATGTCGTCACGCGCAAGGGAAAGGGCTACCGCCCGGCGGAAGCGGCGCCAGACAAACTGCACGGGGGTCAACGCTTTCGACGTCGTGAGCGGGACTCAGTTCAAACCCAAAGCGACAGCGCCAACCTACACGAAAGTCTTCGGAGAGAGCCTCGTCCACGAAGCACGCAGGGACCAGCGGATTGTCGCAGTCACCGCGGCCATGCCCGCGGGAACCGGCGTCGATATTTTCGCAAGCCAATTCCCTGAGCGCGCCTTCGACGTCGGGATCGCCGAACAACACGCAGTGACGTTCGCCGCCGGCCTGGCCGCGGAAGGCTTCAAGCCATTTTGCGCAATCTACTCGACCTTTCTTCAGCGCGCCTACGATCAGATCGTGCACGACGTCGCTCTTCAAAGGCTCCCCGTCCGGTTCGCGATCGACCGCGCCGGGCTCGTCGGCGCTGATGGGCCCACCCACGCGGGCGCCTTTGACATCGCGTTTCTCGGCTGCCTGCCCGACATGGTGCTGATGGCGGCGTCCGACGAGGCCGAACTCGTTCATATGGTGGCCACCGCGGCGGCTTATGCCGAAGGTCCGATCGCGTTTCGATACCCGCGAGGCGAGGGCCTGGGCGTCGATCTTCCCGAGTGTGGACGGCCGCTCGATATTGGGCGCGGGCGCATCGTGCGCGAGGGTTCGCGCGTCGCGCTTATCTCTTTCGGAGCTAGGCTGTCCGAATGTCTCAAGGCGGCGGAGGACCTCAACCGCCGCGGGCTGTCGACGACGGTCGCCGACGCGCGTTTCGCCAAGCCGCTCGACGCCGCGCTCATTGGACGTTTGGCGAAAGAGCACGAAATTCTCCTCACCGTGGACGAAGGTTCGACGGGCGGGTTTGGGTCACAGGTCCTCGCCCACCTCGCCGAGGTGGGCGTGCTGGACCGCGGACTTCGCTTTCGCGCGCTGACCCTCCCCGATCGGTTTTTCAACCACGACAAGCCGGAAGCCCAATACGCGCTTGCGAGGCTGAATGCGCGCGCAATTGCCGCGCGAGCGCTTGAGGTCCTTCCGCGGTTGTCCGAAACGGGCGCAGCATAATCGTCTAGTGATCGCGCGCGAATGTCAACTCGCCTTTACGTTCTGCAAGGCACGTCAATCTCGCTTTACAAACCATCTGAAATCGCGTTCAATCGGCTCAAGAGCGACAAACAAGCCTCGAGCGGTTTCGGGGGAAGTTGCCATGGCGGCAGGTGGAGGAATTTTCGGCGACATGGGGGACGTTTGCGTCGCGCCGTTTGGCCGCGCCGCGCCCAGGCAAGCCCATGTTTGGCCGCGGACGCACGGTAGGATATCGGTTGAACAGATTGTCAAGGCCGAGATCGGGCCTCAGCTCGCCCTGTTCCACCATGATCGCTTCGCGGTTCCGCCGCCAGAAAGCAGGCCCGCGCTCGACGACATCGAGCGTCTGGCGATGCTCGCGATTGGAACGGACGAAACGGCGACGGTCGCCCACTTCGAGAAAGTTCGCGCCCAGGAGCACTCATATTCGACCTTGCTCGCGTATTTTGTCGCCCCCGCGGCTAGGCTGCTCGGCGAACTCTGGAATCAGGACGTTTGCGATTTCGTTGACGTGACGATCGGGGTTGGCCGTCTCCAAGCGTTCATGGACCGCTTGGCTGCGCCTGAACCGCTATCGGCCGCGGATGTCAAACGCAGGGCCTTGCTGATCGCCCTTCCCGGCGAGACCCACGTCCTCGGCGTTCGCATGGTCGCCAAGGTTCTCGAGGCGACTGGGTGGGACGTTACACTGGAAGAGCATCTGCCGGCGGAGACCAATGCGAGATCGGTCGCAGCGGAGTGGATCGGAGTTGTCGGCCTTTCCCTGAGCGTCGCTTCGCGAGCGGAGCTCGCGGCGAGGACCGTCTCGGTCATACGCAACGCGTCCCTCAATCGGCGCATTGCGATCATGGCCGGCGGACCTGCCATAACCGAGCATCCGGAACTCGCCCTGCAGATCGGGGCGGACGCTGTCGGTTTCGACGCGCCCACGTCCGCGGTGGTCGCGTCGCACCTCCTCGTGCGACAAGCCGCGATGTCGTGACGCGTGGAGCTCAGGCGTCGGGTTCGGCGGCCCAGCCTTCCATCCATTGCTCAAATGCGCCGAAGGTTGCGACCGATGCGGCGATGGCGGCGTCGCAGAGCCTGTCGTCCCCGGCAAGCTTTTCGAGACGCGAGAGAAAGCCTCCCCACAACACCTTGTGGCTCTCTCCCCGGCCCAGAAAGAAACGCCGACCGTCGCCATCGCTTCCGCCAAACCGGACCTTCAGCGCCTGCGCGATCTGAAGGCCGCCGAGGGTCGAGCCCTCGAGCACGTAGAGCGAGCCGAGCAGAGCCCCTTCGCTTGCGAGGTCGAGCGATGGAGACCAGTTCGGAAGACCGTCGATCGCCGGTCGACTCAGGCCGAGGGTGGCGAGGTCCAAGACAAGCGACGGCGACCGCGCTCGCACGTCGAGGTCGAGATCGACGCCGTGCCGTTCGCGCGCGCCGCGTATTAGACCCTCGAATGGTCGATGGAAGCCCAGAAGCCGCGCCAGGAGCCGGCGATAGTCGGCGGCGCTGATCACGCCTGAAGCCGCCGCATGAAATCCCGGATGCTCGTGCATCCTCTCATGACCGGCGGCCGTGGCGTTCCGCAACAGGGATCGCACCGACGCGCGAACGTCCTGTTCAGCCGATCCGTAGCCGCGCTTGGGAAAGCGGGCGGCGGCGCTAAGAGCCATCATCCCCCCCTATCCATCGTGTATCGAGTCCCGATCGCACGAGCTGCTCAAGAACCTCGACCGTTCGCGACACCGAGACGCCGACCGCGTCGAGCAGCGCCGGAACCTCGGAAATCTCCGTGCCTTCGGCAATTTCGAGCGCCGCGAGCTGCGCGTTCTCGACGACGTTAGACATAAGGCGCTGGGCGACGACGTCTCTCCCAGCGGCCACCGACAAGAATTGCCTTTGGCTGCGGAGGATTTTCTCCTGAAAACGGCGCCGGGCAAGATGCGCCGTCTTGCTGTCCGTGAGGTCGGCGAACAGCAGGACAAACCCCAACACGCGGTCCGGGGCCACCAGGACCGGATCCGCCCTCACAAGCACCGGAATAGAGCCGCCACGAGACGTAACGACCGTCGCTTCGCCACGCCACGGCCGGTTCTCGACAACGAGAGCCTCCAGCCGCAATTTCGCATGGTCCGGGTCGTCGAAAAAGCGCGGCAGCTCGTCGATACGCCGCAACGCGTCGGCCTTGACGCCCAGCCATTCCATGAAGCCCGCACTGCTTTGCATGACCTGGCCGCGGGCGTCCGCGATGAGAACCTGCTGGTCCGAGCCGTGAACCTGGCGCGACACCTGATCGAGCTGATCCTGCGCGATCAGGATGCGGACCGCGCGAAACTGAACGACGACGTCGCTGATGCTCGTGCGGATCAAACGGGCCGCTCTGAGATCGCTCTCCGTCCAGGGATCCGAGGTGCCCTTCACGATCTGGTGCCATTGCGCAAAGGATCGGCGCGGTGAAAGTTCGCACGGATCGTCGGAGTCTGATACCGCCTTGGATGGATCGCCGCCCCAGGTCACCGTGCGCACACGTTCGTTTCGAAACCAGATCAGCATCTCGTCGCTCTGGTTCGAGATGGACACCGCCAGAAGCCCGCTGGCGATGCCGGCGAGCGGGCCGAACGCCGGTTCCAGACCGCTGAGGTTTGCGGTCGCAAAATGACCGTCTTTGAGCATCGGCCGCAACCAGCGCGCGATCTGGCGAATGTCGTCCGTCGACGGCACATCCCCGGTCGTCAGGATCTCGCCCTCAAACAAAAGCGCCGCGCCGGTCGCTCCGAGTGGGAGCAGCAGCGGGCGGCTGCGGTCGAAGAGAGCGTTCCTCCAGTCACCTTCGCGCGCAATCCACTCGGTCACCCGCTGTTCGAGACGGCGCGCGGCGAGTTCGCCCTGGCCTCTCATGAAGCTTTCGAGCGCAGCGATCCGGGTCGCAAGCACCTCGGCCACCAGCTCGCAGACGGACCGCATTTCGAAGTTCAGGAAACGCGGGGAATAATGGTGACACGAAACCAGGCCCCACAATTTCCCGCTGACCATCAACGAGACGACCAAAGTCGCGTCCACGCCCATGTTCTTGAGGTATTGAATATGAATTGGGGAAACGCTGCGCAGGAAGCACAGCGACATATCCAGATCTCGCCCGGAGATCGGCGACAGACGCGGAATCAGCGGGGCCGGCCGATAATTGACGTCCGCCAGAAGCCGCACGCGACTGCGCTCGTAGAGGCGGCGCGCGATCTGCGGAATGTCGGAGGCCGGATACCGGTTGCCGAGAAACGCCTCGAGGTCCGGCTTTCGGGTCTCGGAAAAGACCTCCCCGTGTCCTTCGTCGTCGAAGCGATAGACCATCACCCGATCGTAACCGGTGAGCTTGCGGAAGATATGGGCCGCTTCGTCGCAAAGCGACTGAAGATTCGCCGCCGCCACGATTTCCGGAACGAACCGTTCGAGATCGACGGACAAATCGGACATCTCGACCGCGCGTTCGAATTCGACGACAAGCTCGCCATTCGCCGAGCGATGGACAAGCGCCGTGTACGGTGTGTTCATCGCCCCAACCGTGCATGCCGTCGCAACCGGAATGCTGCCGACATCGACCGTCACGCCGTCGCGCAGCCGCTCGGCGACCGAACCTCCAAGCGTCCGAAGCGAGAGTCCGCCCAGCCGGTGGCGAAAGCCGAGAAAACTCGCGGCGTTCTCGCTTTCTTGAATAATGACGTGATCCGGTTCTCGGACAACAACCAGCGCGCCGTAGGGCTGGATCGATCCGGCGAGATGGATCTGCTCCCGCTCGCAGTTGGAGAGATTTGCGGCGCCAAAAGCCGGCGGCAGTTGCTGTTCGACCGTCAAGACCCAGATCTCCAGCGGAGACGGAGGCCCCCTACTTTTGTTCCAGCCTGTATTTTTTCAGCTTCGCATGCAAGCTCTGCCGGCTGATGCCGAGGGTCTTGGCCGCGGCGGTCCGTTTCCCGCGGGATTGGGCAAGAGCGTCGACCAGGCGCTGCCGCTCGACCGCCTCGACCGAGGTGCGGACAGCCGATTCGAGCGTCGTTCCCGACAGGCTGCCGATGAGGGTCGCAAGATCAGAGGCGTCTTCTCGCGGCTTGGCGTGCGATACGACGTCGCGAACGAGCAGCGCAAAATATCGCGGGCGATCGTCCTGATCGCCGACTGCGGAGACTTCGACTTCGGAACTCATGCCGAGCTCGCCCTCCAGCGTCGTCCTCAAGGAGCGCACGGCGCCGTGCTGCTCAACAAGGTTGAGGATCACTCGTACGCCTGTTCCTGGCCGGGTAAACCAGAGCTTGGCGTTCTTCCCGATGACCGCGCTCTCCACGCCCGCCTGAACGAGATCAAGGAAGGTATGATTGGCGAATCTGACGACGCCATCGCGATCAAGGATGACGAATCCCTCCGGTAGGCGCCCGATGAACGCCTCGAGCGAAAATGACGCTTCGTTCCGGTCGGAGGCGCGACCGCCCGCCTCGGGTTCGGCGAGCAGCGCCATCTGGAACAGGTAAAAAGCGCCAGCCTCGCTCGTCAGCGTCGAGGCGCGCAAGCTCCACGATTCGTTCTCCGCGAGATGCAGAACGATGCCCGGCGCTCGACCTTTCACACGGGCCGTCTCGAGAAAGGCGTCAAGGGTTTTCCGATCGCGATCCGTCAGATCAGGGAGAAATTCAGCGCCAGGAACGAGACCCAGAGAGTTCGTCGCTGCCGCATTGGCCTCTACGACCCGAAAATTCCCGATGCGCACGAGCGCGACTGCTTCGGACGAGGCGTCGAGCAGCGCCCGGTATCTGGTCTCGATCTCGCGGAGCTTCCAGTAATCCTGTTCGCGCTCCTTCTGGACGAGCGCGAGCCGAGACCTGAGGTCGGAAACGGCCTGGATGCTCCTCCCAACCGCGATGAAGCCGGCTCTCCTGCCGAGCTTGACGGTGGTATATTCGAGCGTTAGCTCGCGGCCGCTTGGCAGCCGCTGATTGACCGTGAAACACGAGGATTCGCCTTCGTGATGGGCGGTCTCAACTGCCTCCGCAACCCGTTCCGCAGTGTCCGGGGACACAGTGTCCGTCCACCGCAATCCGCGCCATTGCTCGAGCGGTTCGTCGGCAAGCGCCTCTGCGGACACGGCCGTTCGAATCACGCCTTCTCTGTCCACCTCGAGGGTGATGTCGGGGGAAAATTGCGCGGGCTCGCTCATCCAACGTCCAACCGCGCCTCGCCGGCTGAAGGTTCAGACGGGGAAGCCCTTCTCGATTCTCGGCGCACCGTCGCCGCTCTCGCGCCCCCATTCACCAGGGGCGCGAGAGCTAGCGCTATCGCAACCCCCACCTCAGAGTCCAGACGTTGAGGGTTCAAGCCGCCGTCATCGCTTCAGTAGATAGTCGTTGACCAAAACCGCGGGCTTCCGGTCTCGCCGCCACGTCGGCGGACAGCTCACCGTATGGGCGCCATGCGACACCGGCGACTTCCGCCGTGTCGCGCTTAACGACCTTCGTAATCGGCAACGAAAAGATGAACAATGTCATCCTCGTCGAGTCCGACGCCACCCGGCGCGCGATAATGGGTGCGTGCAACGAATTTTTGTGCGCACAGAATCCCGAGCTTCGCCAGGTCGGGGATACGTGCAGCGGGTGTTTGTGCAGAGTCCGCCGGAATTGTATTTCCCAAGCGCCAGGCGCTGCAAGAGCATGCGTCCTGCGCTGCCGACGAGGCACGCGGAAATCGCCCGATGCCGGCGTCCGTGCTGTGAGCGACAAGATTCGGCGCAAGGCCGGTCTCGCGATCGAGTTCGTCGACCAGAGTTCATTTGCGAATCCCATTCACGGCGAAGCGGCAACATGCGTCTCCCCGCGCGCTACAGTGCGTTTCGACCACGCGCGCCCTCGGCGATGCGAGGGCCTGGTAGAGCCTCTGGAAGACGGCCGCGTGCCAAGCGCAGATCGGCGAATCGGAACGCTCTCCGACGCAAAACGGATTGGACCAGATTTCGAAGGTCAGGCCATTGGCGAAGCAGCAGGCAAATCGCCCTGACCCGACGAAGGTCCACGCGTGAGCCGTTATAGCTTTTGCGAGCAGGCGAGATGAGATCCGCGCCGGCAGCGCCTTCAGGGCCGCGCGAGCCCAGCCGGGGATCCGGTTCGCTAGGATATAGTCGCCAGTGAGCCCGCCCGCCTCGGCCAGAACGGCCAAGCCTTCTTCCAGATGGAGAATCTTGCGCGTCGCCCGATGGAGCGCGGCTACCGACCGCTCCTCGACCATGTCGGTTGGCGGGTGAATGGCCCAATCGAGCACGCCCGCCGTCACAAGGATGCGGAGAACAGTCTCCGGTTCCGCCGCCAACGGCAGAACGCGCAGCAGCTGGATCGCCGCATTGGGTCCAACCCGGCCAGAGGTCTCGCCCTCGGATCTCGAACGCTTCGCCCGGCCTTCAGCGATCAACGGTTGCGCCAACGACATCGTCATCAGCCATTTGTTCTATTCCGCCGCCACAGGCCTTCGCGTAGACGAGGCTCACCTGCGCCTTGCGCGACCGGTCGGCGTTCGCCACCCAGTTGGCCATCTGGGCCGGCGCGATGGTCCGCGACTTGTCGAAATGGAAATCGACCTTCTTGCGCGACCGCGGTCCCCAATAGCCCACCTTGCCGAGATCGTAGAACTTGCGCTCGAAGCCAAACCCGCCCTCAAGGAGGAGAGAGACGCCATGAACGTTCAGCCTAGAAACGGCAGTTTGGTTTTGGCGTGAGGGCGAGAATCGCGCATTCTCAAGGGCATGAAGCGCGACTCTTCGTCTCCTTGGGCTCACCGGCCGGGTGAGCAATCTGTGGTTGTGG
>Ga0074046_10000665_pt1 | contig 31443 bp, 23 predicted proteins | sample BogForMeECP23OM3_FD_94441 | JGI IMG/M metagenome (GOLD analysis project Ga0074046, IMG submission 94441) | Bog forest soil microbial communities from Calvert Island, British Columbia, Canada - Bog Forest MetaG ECP23OM3 | ecosystem: Environmental > Terrestrial > Soil > Wetlands ... | reverse complement strand
GTTCAATGCGGGCGGCAAGCCACTCCTCGCGGGTTCCGATCCGATGCTTCGTCATCGCACCTTCTCCGTCGTTGTGGATCTCCACAAAATACCGGCTGAAGTCTGGAACCTGATGGGCCTAGCGGCCGCCGGGAAAGGGCGGGGGGGTCTCACGAGGCTCGGAGCTAGGACGCGACCTCCCAAGCATCTTCGTACCGGCACCCGCTTGGGTGATGGTACGCTGGACGAAGCGCCACCTGAGCGCAACGAGGAGGAGCTTTCGATGCCCGCGAACCCCCCGGAAAACATGCCCCGGATCACGCCCTACCTCTACTACGAAGATGTCGCCAGTGCCTTGAGCTGGCTGGCCGAGGCTTTTGGCTTCCGCGAGCGGCTCAGAATGCCTGGTCCGGGCGGAGCGATCATGCACGCGGAGATGGAGCTGGCGGACGGGGTCATCATGATGGGGCGCCCCGGCCCGGACTACAAGAATCCCAAACACCTGAGCCAGGTGACTCAGAGTCTGTACATCTACGTGGATGACGTTGACAAGCATTTTCTTCACGCGAAGCAGGCCGGGGCGAAGATCCTCGCAGAGCCCACGGACCAGTTCTACGGCGACCGCCGCTACGGAGCTGAGGATATCGAGGGACACCAGTGGTATTTCGCGCAGCATGTGCGCGACGTGGCGCCCGAGGACATGAAACCGCCCGCGTAGGAAATGGCGCTAGTGCGCCGAAGCGCCGCGGGAGGGGGCAAGACCGCGCCCCGCTTTAGGCGTAAAGACCGAGCTGCTGAATCTCCTGTTTCCTAAGCGGAGCGTCCCACGCCAGGAAGAACTCGTCGAGCTGCGGTGGCTCGATGCGGGTCCCCGACAGCATGGCGTGCGCTTGACCCCTGTGATGAATCTGATGCACGAATAGGTGAGAGAGCACCGCGTGTATGGCTTCCTGAGTCACGCCGTGCTCTCCACGATCGATTGCGATGACTCGTTCGAGAGCAAGCTCGTTCAGCGCATCGCAGTATTGGATGAGGCGCAGATCCGTGGCCCTTTGCGCTGCGGCGAGGTCCGCGAATCTGGGAAACGGAACCTCATTCTCGACGACTTTGAGCCCGCGGCCACCCTCCTCGAGCGCGTCGAGGTAGTACTGGTCGACGACAAGAATGTGATTCAAGGTGAGCTGGAGAGAGGGAAAGAAACCGATGCGCTTTGCCTCGAACTCCTCCTGACTGAGCTCCCCACAAGCCCCCAGAAGACGGTGGTTGGACCATGCGTTGTTGCGTGCCATCGCTCGGAAGTGGTTGGACGCATCCATGGTTCGAGCTCCCTGCATCGTTCGCCGAAGCATATCCGGTTCCAAAGAGTGCAGGGGTGATTCGAAAAGGCGCGCCACCACCACGCAGGCCGCCAGTGCGGTCTTGCGATCGATTGGAAGGAACTCTTCCTCCGGCTTGCGCTCGTTTTGCAAGCGTTTGGCGAGCCCCCTCCTGCCTCGCGCCGCCCCCGCTGGGGGCCCGCCGCCTAAGACGACGGGTCCCCAAGATTGTGCTGCGCAAAGCCGACGATCGACTCGGAGGGCTGGAGGAAGTCCGGTTCACCGCCGGAGCGGCTCACCCCGCGTGCGGTTTGTGCGGGGGGCGGCCCGTCAGGAGTTCCTTCGCGAGCCTGCCGACCTCGTCATTGACTTTGCGGATCACGTCGTACATCGCGCCGATGGTGGCCTCCTGGACCTTGCGTGCGCCCTTCGACGTCTCCTCGAAGATGTCGAGTCGATCGAGGACTTCAAGCGGCAGGTTCGCAATCGCCTTGTGGATTTGCTCCACGCTGGTCGCTCCGTCGTCGACTTCTCTTTGCACGAGCTCCACGAGCCTCTTTGCCTCGGCCCGGCCGTTGCCCTTTGTCCTCTTGGCTTGTGTCATCGTTCTTCCCTCCACTGCTTGGTGGCATATGCAGTTGGAATGACTGGTTTGCACCCGGCGTGCCACCGCTCTCTGCAACCCACGGACGGGAAGCGAGGCTTTCGCCCGCTTTTCCGACAGCGAGTGAGGCCTGAAGGGCCGTGCGCTGGGCGCGAATGCGACAGTTCGCCACGTTCGTATGTCGGCGACTGGCTGAAACCGCCACGCGGGTCTCGCTCTAGAGCCGGCACGGGACATGCTTAGTTCGCGGGTAGTGGACGGTTTTCTACCGGGTGGTCAGTGAGTTCGGCGAGATCTCAGAGAGTGCAAGAGTAGGGAGTAGGGGATGGAGCGCATATGCCGCATGTAGGCGTGACGCGTATTCCGGTTGAAGCATGCGTCTAGGGCCTGCGACATCCGCCGAACTCGCCGACGAACCGGCCTGGCCGGAGGCCGGGGGTCGGCGGGTGGTCTTTCTGCTCGATACCTCGAGTACCCTCGAGCGGCGCTTGCTCGACGGCTGGCTTCGGCGCAAGCGCCCGGGTAGCGCCTCCGCCGGCGACTACAGCGTGATCGCCTTGCCCCCCTCCCGCCGGCGTCGTCGCCGCCAGGGTCTAGACCCGTATCTCCAGTCGGAACTGGCTGCATCCGATGATCCGCTGCTGGCTCCCTTGCGCGTGGCCTGGCTCCCAGCCTTGAGAGAGGGTGCGCGCACCGTCCGGCTCTCTGATCTTCTGACCTTGGGAGACCCTCGAGACCCCGGCTCCCTCCGCCAAGCGTGGATACTCCATCGTCATCCGGACCGCTGTCGCATCCTGGCGGCGGAGGTCGCTCCGGTTTCTGAGCTGCGCCGCCGTTGGCGCGAAGCCGGAGCCACGGACGTTCATCTTATTTCCGGACTCCCGGAGTTCGTTTGCCGCCAGGCAGGCCTCGCCCTCGAGCGGGCGGAGCGACACCTGCGCGGCGCCCGTTACAAGGTCCCGCGCTTCGTGCGCGAAGAGATCCTTGCGCGGCCGGACTTTCGGGGCGATCTCGCAGCCCTCGCCCATGAGCTCGGTCGTCCCGAGGCGGACCTTGTCCGGCAGGCCAACCGCTACCTGCGCGAGATCTCCGCGACACACACCACGTACATGATCGATCTCGTCGCACACCTCAATCGACGGTTCTACACCCGAGGCTACGGAGAGGCGCTGCACTACGATCGGGAGGGACTGGCGCGTATCTATTCCTTGGCGCAGCGGCACCCGGTCGTGTTCCTACCCACACACAAGTCGTACCTCGACCACATGGTGCTGGCGCATGCCTTGCACGAGAACGGCCTCCCCCCGAACCACACGGCGGGAGGTGCCAATCTCAACATTCCACCCCTTTCTTCCTTTTTTCGCCGAAGTGGCGTCTTCTTCATCCGGCGCAGCTTCCGCGACAACCCCGTCTACAAGCACGTTCTGCGAAGCTACATCCACTACCTGATCGAGAAGCGATTCTCCCTCGAGTGGTACATCGAAGGGACGCGCTCCCGATCAGGCAAACTCCTTCCTCCGCGCCTTGGCTTACTGACCTATGTCGTCGATGCGTACGAGCAGGGTCGAAGCGAGGACGTGTTCCTGCTTCCCGTATCGATCGCTTACGATCAGATTCAAGGCATCCACTCCTATGTCGCAGAGCAAAGAGGGGGTGCCAAGCCGAAGGAAGGGATGCGCCTCTTCTTCCGACTCCTGCGAGGCCACGGTCTCCATCAGCAGTTTGGGAACGTCCATCTTCGATTTGGTGAACCGCTATCGCTGCGCCGTGAGCTCGGCCCACCGGGGGCTCTTGCGAAGCGAGACCCCGACGAACGCGACCAAGCCGTGGAGGCGCTCGCCCTCGCGGTCGCCGTCCGCATCAATCAGGTCACGCCCGTCACACCCACGTCCCTCGTGACCCTCGCTCACCTCGGCGAAGAGCGCCGGCCTCTGACACGCGAAGAGATCCACAGCGCCGTAAACGATCTTCTCGCGTACATAAGAGAACGGAAGCTACCGACCACGCTGGAGTGTGACCAACTGGGGACGGCCGAAGCCGTCGGCAATACCCTCGACGCGCTGGCCGAGAATCGGGTGGTCTTGCGCCAGGACGAGCCCGGCGGAGTGGTCTACAGGATCGCTCCCGAGCAAGAGCTCACGGCGGCCTACTACCGCAATACCGTGATCCACTTCTTTGTGAATGGTGCCATCGCGGAGCTTGCGCTGGCACGCGCAAGGGAATCGCATGGGGACGCAATCGCGGTCCTATGGGACGAAGCCCTACGCCTGCGGGATCTCTTGAGGTTCGAATTCTTCTTCGCGGACCCGGAAAGCTTCCGGAGCGAGTTGCGCAGGGAGCTGGCGTTCCACGATCCTGCCTGGGAGAAGCAGCTTGCCGAAGGAGGGGAGGCCGTCGGATCGCTTCTAAGGCGCATTCGGCCGCGCCTTGCGCCTCGCATCCTGCGCGCGTTCCTCGAGAGCGATCTCATCGTGAGCGAGGCCCTCACCCGCCTGGAGCCGCATGCCGCGTTCGACGGGCAGCGATTCCTCGACGCCTGCCTTGCGCTTGGCCGCGAGTACCAGCTCGAGCGTCGCATTCGGAGCGGGGCTTCGGTCTCGACCGCGTTGTTCCAGGCAGCGCTCCTGCTTGCCCAAGGGCGCGAGCTCCTAGGCCCCGAGATCGCCGATCTCCCGGGGCGACGCGCGGCTTTCGCCGAGGAGATCCAGCAGACGCTAAAGCGTCTCGACTTCATCGAGGGGTTGGACGGTTTCCGCCGAGCGGAGCCTGCCACGCTCGATGCGAGGCCCGGTACATGAAACCGCAGATCACCGTGATCGGCGCTGGCTCCTGGGGAACCACACTAGCGTCCATGTGCGCCCGACACGGACGGACCACGATCTGGGCCCATGAGGACGACGTGGCCGAGGAGATCAACACCCAGCATGCGAACAGCCTCTACCTGATCGGTTTTAAGCTTCCGCTCGCGTTACGAGCGACGCGGTCGCTGCAGGAAGCGGTAGAGAGCGCCGAAGTCGTCGTGATGGCCGTGCCGTCGCCGCACTTTCGGGCGGTCTTGGATCAGGCGGCCCCGTTTGTGAAGGGGAAAGTGCCGATCGTGAGCGTTGCGAAGGGCTTTGAGCCGTCCACGCTTCTACGCATGACGGAGGTCATGGCCGAGATTCTCCCAGACCACCCAAGGGCGGTCCTGTCCGGGCCCAACTTGGCGCGCGAGATCATGGCCGGCTATGCGGCCGGTGCGGTCGTCGCCTCAAGTGACGCCAACGTCGGGAAGCAACTCCAGGGTGTCTTCAATCGCGGTCTATACCGCGTGTACACAACCCACGACGTCGTCGGTGTGGAGGCTGCAGCCGCCCTGAAGAATGTCATCGCAATCGCCGCTGGCATGGCCGACGGCGTGGGGGTGGGCGATAACACCCGCTCCCTCGTCATCACCCGGGGTCTCGCGGAGCTGACGCGCCTTGGGGTCGCCATGGGGGGGGAGCCGCGCACTTTTGCGGGGCTCGCGGGTCTCGGCGATCTCCTCGCCACCTGCGTCAGCCCGCTGAGCCGGAACCGCTACGTGGGCGAGCAGCTCGGAAAGGGTCGAAAGCTCGATGAAATCGTGGCCGAGATGCACATGGTCGCCGAAGGCGTGCACACCTGCGGGGTCATCCTACAACTCGCACGGCGCTATGAGGTACCGATGCCGATCTCCGAGGAGATCCACCGCGTGATCTACGAAGGCTCAAGCGCACTCGAGGCCTACCGGGGCCTTGTCCGACATCCCCCCGGCTCCGAGTAAGACTGACGGGGCAGGTGGACGCTTCTTCCTGTGTAAAGACGGTCTTCGGGTTGGCTAGCCCCTGAGCGAACGCCGCGGTTTCGCGAGCGCACTGAACGGGAAGCGGGCCGATCGATCCAGCGAGGCGAACGGCAGCCGAGTTCTCCCATCTTGAACCCGCTGGTCCGGGACGGCGAGTCGCCGCTTCCAGTTCTGCGCAGGGGATTCCACGAGTCGATAGGTCACCAGCGCGATGCCGAGGCTTACGATCACCATCACGACCGCGAGGGTGAGCTGCCCGGTAGGCCCGCGTCCTAGGAGATAGGAACTTGTGCCCCTCGTGAGGAGCGCCCAGATGACGGGAAGGTGGATCAGGTACAGCGAGTAGGAAATGCGGCCGAGCTTGCCCAGTGGAGCGTTCACCAGGAGCGGACGCAGGCGAAGTGGCGCGAAGCGCAGCAGTGCCATCAAGCTGCACCAGAGGGTCGCCTCTGCCACGTGCCAGGGATTGCACCGCAGCTCCCAGTACGCGTACCCGTCGTGTACAACGGCACGCAGCAAGAGGCCGAGTCCCAATACGATGGCGATGAGAGCGAGGTCACTCCCGCCTGCCCGGAGCCAGGGACGCTTCGCCAGGGCATCGCGCAGAGGCCCCCCGTACCGCAACTCTACCCACGCGAGTGCGGCCCCCGCCGCGAACGCGGGCGCACGCGTCAGAAGGGAGAGCAAAGCACCGAACTGTGCAGCGATGCCAAGCTGAAAATCGCCGCGCAACAGCGCCACGTAGGCCACGAGCCAGCCGATGGCGAGCGCCGCGCTCGCCAAACGAGAGCGACGTGAGGACAGGAGCCACGCAATGACTGGAAGCACCAGGTAGAACTGCACCTCCGTGGAAAGGCTCCACCATTGCCCGCTAAGACCCAGTGGAGGCTGCGTATTCGTAAGAAGGGGTGGTGCCAGAGGGCACCCCGGCGGCAGAAACAGGAGATGGGGCACTGCGCGCCAGAGATCGGACCAGCGCTGCGCGACGAAGGCAGTGGTCAGGAGCACGGTGGGGACGTACAACGGCAAGATCCGCATTGCACGCTTCGCGAAATATTGGCCGATGGATGCCGCTCGGCCTGCGGTGAGAAAAGGTCTCGATACAAGGTATCCGCTTAATACAAAAAATAGCGTTACACCCGTATGGCCGGCGATAAAGAGCGCCGCGGGAACAGAAACCCAGCCTCGTACTTCGCCGAGGTTCACGGCGGCGATCACGTGTCCGATCAGGACGAGCCCGATCGCAATACCCCGCAGCGATTCGAGGTCGGGCAGGATGACGCGGGCTAGGTCCCGTGCGGGGAGGGCCGGCTCGGCGCTGGACAGGGCCATGCCACCCACATCGGCATTTCGCGAAAATGCTTGTAGGGCCACTCGAATCTGGAGGCAAGGAAGGTACCGCCTCGCGGATCTCCGGATGTGTGCCCCAAGCCCCACTGTCGAGGGACGCCATCCAAACAACTGCCGGGCGGGGTCTGCACGAGCCAAGGCGGGTCGAAGAGCCTCCCTTGCCCCTGGCTCTTCTCCGCGCCTTTTTCGAGGGCGCCCTGCGTGGCCTCAGTGATCATCCCAAATCGAGCTACGCGCTTGGCGAGCGGCTGCGTTCAGCGCCGCTCCCGATCGATGCTGAACCTCCCCGCTCCCCGTCCGGCGATCAGGAGGAAGATCCAGCAGTAGAGGATCGCGAGCTCTCCGTGATTCTCGATCGGGAAGAAGCCTCTCGGGGCGTGTGCCATGAAGTAGGCCACCGCCATCGTACCGCTACAGATGAAGGCGGCGAGCGCTGCGTGGAAGCCTATCGCAATCAGCGGACCCCCTACGAGCTCGATGGCGCCAGAGAGGTAGAGCAGGGGACCGGGCATGCCCGGCGGAGGACCGCCGAACAAGGAGCCCGACCAGGACCCGCATCACGGCGTAGATCGTTCCTTCCCACGGTCGCAAGAAGCCCATCGCTCACCTCTCCCTTCTTGGCTGCGGAGCTCACCGGTTCTTCGCGTTCGGGTCCACGACCACGAGGGTAGAGCCTGGACGGTCTCCTTCCTACGTCGTTTCTGTCCGTGGACCCTCGGGATAAAGCCGGGCTTCCTCGCAGCGCAATCTCGGTGAATACCGAGAACTCGACGCCCGGGAACATGACGAACCCATCGCGTGGCTGGCGCCATTCCAGCTCGCCAGCCCTCCCTGCGGAGGTACCGCCGGAAGGGTCGCGCCTTTTCCGGCACGATCTCGACGCCGCAGATTCATTCCTGCGCCCTCGCGCTGGCACGATCACTGCAAGTAGACGGCCAAACAGGCGACCTCGCCACGACATCGCTCCGGTTGCGGGGTGCGGCTCGCCGGCGTCGACGGGCACGATCACACCGCGGGCAGCGTGTGGCGGAAAGGAGGGCGAGAGCTCATGCGACCTAAGATTGTACGCGGCGCCGTATTCACAAAGTAGAAACAAGCAACGCCCGCGAAACGCACGGTTATCATGCGCGAGACCTAGAGGTCCTAGGGGCTTCGTCGGGGAGCGCGGGTGTTGATCGAAGAAAGGCGGAGAGGTCCACTTATGAAGAAGATACGAGTCAACAGCGCAGGCGGGAGCTTCGAGCTGATCGAGGAGGGAATGCGCGAGCCCGGCGCTCGATGCGCCAGGGTTCGAGTTCAGGCATGCGGGATTTGCCACAGCGATTCTCTGACGAAAGAGGGCGGCTGGCCGGGAATGGTTTATCCGCGCGTGCCCGGGCACGAGATCGCAGGCGTGATCGATGCCGTCGGAGAAGGCGCCGACCCGTGGAAGGTTGGCGATCGGGTAGGAATCGGCTGGTTTGGCGGACACGACGGGGTATGCGAATCGTGCCGCCGCGGCGACTTCATGACCTGCGTGAAGCTGCAAGTCCCCGGCATCAGCTACGACGGCGGCTACTCCGAGTTCGTCATTGTGCCAATCGCCTCGCTCGCAAGACTTCCCGCCGAACTGACTCCGGAAGACGCTGCACCTCTCATGTGCGCGGGCGTTACGACGTTCAATGCGTTGCGCAACAGCGGTGCCCGGCCGGGCGCCATCGTCGCGATCCAGGGAATCGGCGGGCTCGGACACCTGGGCATTCAATTCGCGAGCAAGTTCGGGTTTGAGACCGTTGCGATCGGTAGGGGAGGCGATAAGAAGAGTCTCGCGCTAAGGCTGGGTGCGCGAACCTACATCGACAGCGCCTCACAAGATGTTGCGAAGGAACTGCTCGGTTTGGGAGGCGCTAACGTTATTCTTGCGACAGCCCCGGACGGCAAAGCCATGGGGAGCCTGATCGACGGCCTCGGGGTTGGCGGCAGACTGGTCATTGTGGGCGTCAGTCCGGAGCCATTCGGAGTCACGTCGCTGCAATTGATCATGGCTCACAAGTCGATCGGGGGTTGGCCGGCGGGAACGGCCATCGATTCCGAGGATGCGCTCAAGTTTGCCGTGGCCAACGGCGTGCGGCCGATGACGGAGATCTTTCCGCTGGAGCGAGCGGCGGACGCTTACGACCGCATGATCTCCGGCAAGGTACGCTTCAGATCGGTATTGAAGATCTGAGACCGGCGCAGATCAGATGTGGGACGTGCGGATTTCGCTCGAGTTCGTCGCAAACGCTGGATCCCGGAGAACGATTCGATCGCCGAGAAGGGCCGCCTCCTCGAAATCATGGACCCGCCCCGGCGCTTGAAGGTATTCGACTGAGGTTCAGGGCGCGCAGCCTGTCCCAGAGCAAGAACCCGTCGGCCCTGCAAGGCGCCTGATCAGCGGTGCGGTCCGACAAGGGTAAGGATCGCTCCTTGCGGATCGAGGGACAGGACGAGCCAGCTCCCGGCGGGAACTGGATGTGGCCAATGGAGAACCTTTTACAAGACAACATCCAAGGCTTCTGGTCCGGAGGGCAGCGAGGTAGAAACGGTAAAGCACAGGAGCATGTATGTCAGAAAAGAAGGCAGCAATCGTCACGGGAGCACAGCAGGCCATTGGTGCGGGTTTGGTCGAGGGCTTCCTGAAGCGGGATTATCATGTCGTCGCGACGTCTCGTCATGTCAGTCAAGCGTTGACGGCCTCGCCGAGGCTCGTTCTCATCGATAGCGATATCGGTAAACAGGAAACCGCTGCCAGAGCTGTCGAGGCAGCGATCAAGCACTTCGGAAGGATCGATGTCCTTGTGAATAACGCCGGAATCTTCTACGTGAAGCCGTTCACGGACTTTACCACCGAGGACTTCAATGCCTTGGTCTCGACCAACCTGCTGGGATTCCTCTACATCACTCAGCTCACAGTGAGACAAATGCTGAAACAAAAATCAGGGAGTGTTGTGAGCATCTCGGCGGCGCTGGTCGATCAGCCGATCGCCGGGATCAATGCTTCGGTCTCGATGATTACGAAGGGAGGCCTGAACGCAGTGACCCGGAGTCTCGCAATCGAGTATGCAAAGGAAGGCATCCGCTTCAACGCCGTAGCCCCGGGCGTCGTGGAGACACCCATGCACAAGGAGGATCCGAAGGACTTTCTGAAGACCTTGCAGCCAATGGGGAAAATCGCGGAGGTGGAGGATGTTGTCGACGCTGTTCTCTACCTGGCAGAAGCAGGTCAAGTAAACGGAGAGGTACTCCACGTGGATGGTGGTGCCCACGCCGGCCGTTGGTAGCCGTAAGACCATCCAAGGCGACTGGGAGACGGCGCTAGCGACGCGCGCCGGTTTGGTGGTGAGTGAGGGCGTCGTCGCCGAGGACACAAGCCTCGTGTGGCTTCGGTGGGTACCTCCAAGAGGAAAGGAGCAAGTCACCCATGAAATACGACGCAGTGATCATCGGGTCGGGACAAGCCGGAGTTCCTTTGTCCTATCGCCTGGCGGACCACGGATGGAGCGTGGCTCTGGTAGAAAAGGGCAAGCTCGGCGGCACCTGTATCAACACCGGATGCACCCCCACGAAGACGATGGTTCATCGCGCACAGGTCGCTCACTACGCACGAAATGCCGCACGCTGGGGTGTCGTGGCTCATGATGTCAGTGTCGATTTGCCGAAGATCGTGGCTCAGAAAGACGCGCTGATACAAGGCCGGCGTGACGGCCATCAGCAGCGGATTGCGGATCATCCAAAGCTGCGTCTCTACCGCGGGGAGGCGCGCTTTGTGGGTCCCCGGCAGCTCAGCGTCGCAGGCGAGATGCTCGAAAGCGATCGGATCTTCATCAATGCCGGGGCGCGCCCAAAGATTCCCCGAATTTCCGGCCTGGAGAGCGTCGACTATCTGACGAACGAGACCCTCCTTGATCTAAAGACCCTCCCCAAGCACCTGATCGTTCTCGGCGGCGGTTACATCGGACTCGAGTTCGGGCAGATGTTCGTACGCTTTGGCAGCCAAGTCACGGTGATCCAGAGCGCCGGACAGATCGTTCCCCGAGAGGATCCAGAGATCGCTGCGGAGCTGCAGAGGGCGCTTGAGGCGGAGAAAATCAGGTTCCTGCTGAACGCCCAGACGACCCGCGTAGAAAGAAAGGACGGCTCGATCGTGCTGACGGTCGAAGGTGCCGGGGACGTGTCCACCGTGGCCGGATCGCACCTTCTTGTCGCCACAGGGCGCTCTCCCAATACAGACGATCTTTGCCTTGAGAAGGCTGGGGTGGAAACCGACAAGTTCGGCTTTGTACAGGTCAACGGCCGCCTCGAAACGAGTGCGCAGGGCATTTGGGCGCTGGGCGATGTGAAGGGTGGACCGATGTTTACCCACATCTCCTACAACGACTACCAGATTGTCTATGCCAACCTGATCGAACAGAAGGATCTCTCGACCGATCACCGCCTCGTGCCGTACTGCGTCTTCACCGATCCGCAGCTCGGCGCAGTCGGGATGACGGAGAAGGAGGCCAGAGCCAAGGGGTACAAACTGAAGGTGGGCAAGGCCCCGATGGCGTGGGTCGCTCGAGCGTTCGAGCGCGACGAGACTGCAGGGCTCATGAAGATTGTCGTGGACGCAACCAACGACCAAGTGCTGGGCGCGACGATTCTCGGAGTGGAAGGCGGCGAGGTCGTCCACACGCTCTATACCCTCATGCTCGGCAATCTGCCCTACACGCTCCTCAAGGGAGCCGTCTATATCCATCCCACTCTGGTGGAAGGATTGTGGTTCTTGATGGATGCCGTGAAGCCTGTTGACTAGCGAGTGGGCGTCGCGAAGCAACAGATGAAACGTTCAGGTCTTAGGCGACTTGCGGGAATGCGGGTGGGCGTAAGGGTTCCTGCCCGCTCGCCACCCGAGAGGAGAGAGTCGTGGCCCGGTTGCTCTCGGTGAATGTAGGTCTTCCACGCGACGTCGCGTGGCGTGGTCAGACGGTGAAGACGGCCATCTGGAAGGAGCCGGTTCAGGACCGCAGGATGGTGCGGCGGCTCAACATCGACGGCGACGGGCAAGGAGATACGGCGGGCCACGGCGGTGAGCAGCGGGCAGTCTTTGTCTACCAGATCGACTCCTATCGCCATTGGGAGGCGGAGCTCCACCGAAACGACTTCGTCTTTGGGCAGTTTGGTGAGAACTTCACCATCGAGGGCCTGCCCGACGACAAGGTGTGCATCGGCGACCGGTACAAGATCGGGGACGCTGTATTCGAAGTGACCCAGCCTCGCGTGACATGCTATCGGGTTGGGATCCGAATGAACGAGCCGCGCATGGCAGCGCTGCTCGTTTCGCACGCGAGACCGGGCTTCTATTTTCGGGTCCTCCAGGAAGGGGAGGTCGGAGCCGGCGACGAGATCGTCCAGGTTGCGGCGGGTTCCGAAGCCATGAGCGTGGCCCAGGCGAACGCGCTCTTGTACACGCCCGGCCACGCCCCCGACGAGCTCGAGCGGGCCTTGCGAATTCCGGCGCTCAGTCCGGGATGGCGCGCTTCATTCGAGACCCTGCTCGAGCGGAAGGGGAGCGGAGGGGGTACGACCGGCAATCCCGGACTCACCCCGGATCTCGGCACGCCCCCGGCATGGACGGGGTTCCGCCCTTTGCGTGTTTCCCGGATTGATCGGGAGAGCGATAGCGTGCGCTCTCTGACCCTCCAGCCGGAACGCGGGCTGGCGCTCACAGCCGCACTTCCGGGGCAGTTTCTCGTGTTTCGCCTGTGCCCGAATCCCGAGACGCCAGCGCTGCTGCGCAGCTACTCGCTTTCCGGCCCACCCGCGACCGATCACTACCGCGTGAGTATCAAGCGGGAGGTGAACGGCGCTGCCAGCGCGTACCTGCACAGCCAGGTCGGAGTAGGGGACGTGTTGGACGTGAGCGCGCCGAGGGGAGCCTTCACGCTGCGACCGGGTGATGGCCCGGTTGTTCTCCTGAGTAGCGGTGTGGGAGCAACGCCCGTGCTTGCGATGCTACACGCTCTGGCTGCTGAAGCGTCGCCACGAGAAGTCTGGTGGCTCTATGGAGCCCGCAACCGCTCCGAACACCCCTTCGCTCAAGAGGCACGCGACCTCCTCCAAGCGCTGCAACGCTGCCGCAGCCACGTCCGCTACAGCAAGCCTCGTCCCGAGGATCGCCTAGGCCAGGACTTCGACGCCCCCGGGAGGCTGTCCATGCCTGTCCTCCACGAGATCGGCGTACCGCGCGATGCGGACTTCTATCTCTGTGGGCCATCGTCCTTCATGCAGGACCTGGCCGCCGGTCTCCGCGCCTCTGATGTCGCGCCTGAGCGCATCCACTCAGAGATCTTCGGTTCGATCGAGGCGAGTATGCCTGGCGTGGTTGCCGCGACGCGTCGTCCCGTCCACCCACCGGCTGGTCCTCAAGGATCCGGGCCGCTCGTGTCCTTCGCGCGGAGCGGCCTCAACGTCCGTTGGGATGCCGCATTTCAGAGCCTGCTCGAGCTCGCCGAGGCGTGCGACATTCCCGTGAGATGGTCGTGTAGGACGGGAGTCTGCCACCGCTGCGAGAGCGGTCTCATTACGGGCAGCGTGGCCTACCAACCCGACCCAATCGAGATGCCCGCCGAAGGGAACCTCTTGATCTGTTGCTCCGAACCTCGAGGCGATGTCGTGATCGACCTGTGAGGCGGGGGTCCGAGCGAGGATTGTGCGGTCACACGCGCGGAGAGCTTGTCGGATGAGCTCCTCTTCGCGAGCTCTCAGACAGAGCGAGTCATCCGGTAGCGAATGAGGTCGAGGCGTGGTCGCTCCCAACGCCAAAGGTCCGGGGAGTCGTGTGCTGCCGCCATCCGATTGTTGAAGCCCTGCGTGGTCCAGCACAGGACTTCGGGGTAAGCGTTCGCCTCCGAAATCTCAAGCATGTAGCGGTCCGCATGCTCGGGATCGTCCTTCACCCGCTGGTGCCCGAAGTTCAAGATCGACGGTCCGATCGAAACGAGGAGCCGCAGGTCACGGCCGAAGGCCTGGTAACGGGCATGCGGATCGATCTCTTTCCCGAGCTTCATGCGTTTCAGATACTCCATCTGCTGGTAGAGCCCCTTTTGCAGCAGGCGCTCTGCGGCTTCCCCGCCATGGCGTATCAGGTAGTCGTTCTTCCCTTGGCCGGCGACCTCCCTCAGGAGCTCCATGAGACAGGCATAGATGCGGATGTCGTACCACCCGACGAATCGGACCGGCAGGTCGAGGGCCTCGAGTCCCCCCGGCGGAAGACGTTGAGCGAGCTCGCTTCGCGAGATCTCCCCCGCCGAGACGAGCTTCGCGATCTTCTCGACGACGAAGGCGAAGGCCGCGCCCTTGATCGAAGGTATGCTCGGGATGGGCTCATGCTCTCGCACAGGTCTAGTCCCCGTCGTCGGCGCTCCCGAACCGGAGAGCGCTGATGTCCTTGTCCATTCGGTAGGTGATCTTATTCGGTCCCTCGCGTTCGTAGCGCCACGCGATGTGGCTACAGGTGGCCTGGGCATTCTCCTCGGGTAGGCCATCAATGCCGGTGAGGGCGATCTGCACGCGATCGGGGTAGTCGGGATCCTGCTCGACCGCCCACTTCCCGCCCTTCATGAAACCGGCCGGCATGCTCACGATCAAGCGGAGGCTTTGCTCGAAGCTCTCTCTGCTTTCAGGCTTCTCCCGAGAGCCAACCTGTCGCTTCAGGTAGTCGAGCTGTTGGTAGACACCCGATTCCAGGAGCCGCTGTCCCGCGCGCTCTCCGCGCTTGCGCAGATATTCCATGTCGCGGGAGCCTTTTCCCTCGAGCCTCATGAGGATTCGGGCGAGATCGCGATAGACGAGCGGGTTGTACCACGAGACCGGGGACACCCCGGTGTCGAGCACCTTTAGGGCGTCGGGGCATAGCTCCTCCTCGAGATCTTCTCGCGAGATCCGCCCCTCCTTCTCGAGGCGCAACACATCTGCAACGATGGAGATCAGTAGAATTCCCTTGGATTCCAGAGCGCTCATGGTGATGCCCCCTAAGGACCAAATCGATCCATCGATCACCCGTCTCTCCTGCTTGAGCCCCCGGTTTGACAGTCCTGGCGCGCCCTCTCTTCTTCGGAGGGGCGGGCACTTGCGCCTCGAAGTGCTTGGCCCGGGGATCGTGGAAAGCGACCTCCGAGAGTGCGTCCCCTTTTGCCCCTCGACAGGCCTTTGGAGGAACCAGGAGGGGACGCGCAGGGGAGCTAGCGCAAACGAACCGGAAGTGCGGTCGGGCCGCGGAGCACGATCGAGGCCTTCCAGCCGGGCGGCGCCGCTGGTCCGTCGAAGTCTGGGAAGCGGCGCAGGAGCGCGCGTAGCGCCACCTGTGCTTCCAATCGCGCCAGCGCTGCGCCAAGGCAGTAGTGGTTCCCCAGGCCGAATGCGAGATGGCGGTTGTCGGCGCGCCCCACGTCGAAGCGCTCGGCATCGGCAAACTGCTCGGGGTCGCGATTGGCCGCCGCGATGAGCGCAGCGACGATCACACCGGGTTTGAGCCGGACACCGGCGAGCTCCACGGGCTCCACGACAGCGCGGTCGGTGAGCTGGACCGGCGGCTCAAAGCGCAGGCACTCCTCTACGGCGCTCGGGATGAGAGCGAGATCGTCCTGGAGCCGTTTGCGTTCGCCCGGGTACCGGAGGAGGAGCAGGACGGCGTTTCCGATCAGGCTCGTCGTCGTCTCATTTCCCGCGGCAAGCAGCAGCGACGCCAGAGCGATGAGCTCGCCCTCCGCGAGCGACTCGCCGTCCTCCCTGGCTTCGCTCATGGCGGAGAGCAAATCGTCCTGTGGCGCGTGACGCCGCTCCGCCAAGAGTCCGCGGAGATATGCGGAGAGCTCTCGGTTGGCGCGCTTCGGCGGATCGAGGCCTTCATGGCCCGACAGGGGGTCGAGGAGCTCGACCAAGGCGTCTGACCAGGCACGAAAGCGTACATGCTCGGCAGACGGAGCGCCGAGGAGCTCGGCGATCACGATCGTGGGAAGCGGCTGCGCGAAGTCGCGGATCAGATCGACCTCGCGTTGGGCCGCCATGCGTTCGAGGAGAGTCTCCGCGAGCGCCTCCACACGTGGCCGTAGCGCCTCCACACGTCGAGGTGTAAAGGCCTTGGAGACAAGACCACGGAGCCGGCGGTGGCGTGGTCCGTCGATCATCAAGAGGTTGTTGTCGACCAGGTCCTCGAAGTCCTGCGCCCCGCGCGTCGCACGGCGCATCATCTTCATCAGGGCCACCTCGTCGCGGTTGGTCGAGAAGGCGGGCTCTTGCAGGATGCGCTCGACGTCCCCGTAGCGTGCAGCGGCCCATCCCCCCAAGAGTCGGAGGCGTACTAAGCCTCGTTCGCGAAAGCGGCGGTAGTTGGGATAGGGGTCCCGTCGCACGTCCGGGTGCCAGAATCGGAGAGACGGAGAGAACGCGCCTAGCATGCGCATCCATCTCTCGCTCGCGATCAGTCGTTGGAGGAATCGAAGCACGGCGTTGTCCCTCTTGTCCGCGGATGTGTACCACGAACGACGGCCGTCTCCTATCACTGACTTGGAGCGTGATGCGCCGAACGGGGACCATCGGCCGAGGCCGCTTCGGCCCAGGGGGGTCAGCGAAGGCATCAAGTACGCGACACGAAGCGCATCCACGCGAGCTCGTCGGGAAAGGTGGACTGCTTGGCTATTCCACCAGGTCAGACTCCGGTCTCGTCATTGCGCGGCGCGCATCCGAGGTGTGACTTAGCGCTTGCCCTGGTTCTTGTGCAGCACGGTATCGAGGTTGGTCTTCGCGAGACTCCATCCGGGATCAAGATCAAGCGCTTGTCGGTAGCTTGCCACCGCTCCATCGAGATCGCCGCGTGCTGCAAGTGCGGCCCCCATCCCGTTGTACGCGGTCGCCATCCCGGGGGCCAGATCAATCGCTTTGCGGTACTGAACGACTGCATCGTCCATACGGCCGATGCCAAAGAGAAGATCCCCAAGGTCTTCGTATGCGACGGCGAAGTCGGGTTTGAGGTCTATCGCCTTTTCATATTGCATGAGCGCTTCGTCAAATTTCCCCTCGCGGTGCAACGCGACTGCAAGCGCGTGGTGGGCCTCCGCCAGCCCCGGATCGCTGCGCAGAGCCTGCCCGTACATCGCGACAGCGTCCTCGAGCTTCCCCTGGAGCAGCAGCGCATTGCCAATTCCGATCAGGGCTTGAGGGTGGGGAGGACTGATCTCGATCGCTCGCCGATAGCTCTCAATCGCCTCATCGGCTCGCTCTTGGGCAAGAAACGCATTCCCAAGGCTGTAGTAGAGCGAACCGAATCTGCGCGGAAGCGTGCCGGGTATGGGCGATGCGATCTTCGCTGGGGTGCTCTTTGCGTCCTGATTCATCAGGCTGTCAAAACTCTGAGCGATGACATTGCTAGGGTCGATCTGAAGGGCGCGGTCGACCTTGCGCTTGGCCTGGCGCAGAGCCTCGCGGTCCGCTGTACCCGCAGGGGACCGCGCACCAATGATGATGCGACCCTCGTATCTCGGAGTGGTTGCTCCTCCTGCGCCGGAATTCAGGAGATCGGATGCGTCGTCCAGCAGCTCGGCGATTCGCGCTTCCCGCGCTTCTTGCTCGCGCGCCGCATCGCGATAGAAGTTGACGAAAACACCAATCACTGCGATTGCAGCCAAGATCAACGCTGCTCGTGGAAGGGAATGGCTCGCCCGGCGCTCTCGCACGGTTTCCTCCAGTCCAAACCCCGCCCCCGTAAGCGTCATCCTACCCCCGATAGATCCGGCGGGTGAAGATTCTGTGCGGAGCGTCACCACTCCACGCTTCGTGAGGCGTACTTGGCAGTCCTGTGTGGTTTCGGTGGGGAGGTGACCACGCGACCCAGGGACGCCACCGCCAGGACGGCGACCCCGTCGCCTGCATCCAGGAGAGCGTTCGTCTGTCAGCGCAGCAGGGAATCGACGACGTGTCCAACCAGAGCTCCGCCGAGCCAAGAGCCGAGCCCCACCACCATCAGGAGCCCGAAGCGTACGATCTCGGGTGTGTTTATGGGCCATTCGCTGACAGACATGATGCGGTGTTCGTAGGCGAGCAGACCCGGCATCCGCACGGCGGCTGCGGCGACCTCGGGGTCTGCGCTCAGCAAAGTCTCACGACTGCGGTTGATCGCTTCGCGCACACGTTCGAGTTCTGCCTCTTTCTCGGCGCGGATTCGACGATGAAGCCCCCGAAGCGGGCGTAAAAACGCGATTGTTCCCAGAGAAGCGGTTGCGCCAAGGACAAGGCCAGTCAGCCACGAGAAACGCTGGTCCACGAAGATGATCGAGGCGATCGAGCTCCCGCCAATCCACAAGAAAGCGGCGCGCAGCCCGCGACGACCAAAGCGAACGAGGCGCTCAGGCTGGAGGAGGTCCACGTGGCGCAGCGCGTCTTCCAGCTGCGCGAAGATGGAGTTCGTCTCCAAGGCCTCGACCACACGGCGTCCCAGAATCGCGAACAGGAGGACATTGGACGCGAGAGCCCACACAGAGTCATGGTTCCAAGGTTCACGTGTCAGCAAGTACGGCTTCCAGGAGCTTTGGCTCGTGACGAGGAGAAGACCGAGGGGAACCGCAGCGATGGTCCCGAGCCAGGCGCGAGAGTGAGACCTGTTCCGCAATCGATCCACAAGGGCAGGAGGCTCCTCCACTAAGGAAGGATGGGTACACAAGGCCTCGGCATCCCGGATGTCTTCCCGGCGGCCATAGGCGGTTGCCCCCGCCACGAATCCCGTCAGAACAATGATCGTCAGTGCAATCCGAGGAACGACCATTTCGGGGCTTGTGAGGGCATGCTGTGCCACGTAGCCCAGCTGACTGAAGGCAGACTCCCAGATCAGGTAGAGTGTCAAGAGCCCCATGCAAACGAGAAGGCCGCGGGCCGCCGGGGGAGGTGACTTGGCCTCCGCAGCGCGCCACGTGCGCAACGTCGGAAGTAGACGGTGGGCTCGAAAAGCCCTCACGAATGCAATCTAGCACTGGGCAGAGGACCAGGGTCTAGCGTTTATCCGTTCCTCTGGGAGCGCAGCTACTCCGCGTGTCGGTGCGGCCACACGGCGCGTCATGTACTCGCGCTCGCGATGACGAGGCAATTCTACAACCTTCCTCTCGCCACTGAGCGCGCCGTCACGATCGCTTCGCTCTCCCTTCACCTCGTTTTCCGTGTTGTCCAGGGATAGAAGGGAGAGCCTCCAGAGGACGTGTCCATCCTCAAGAGGAGGCAGGAGCCCGCCCTTGAGGGGTCGCTTGAGGCAAGGCCTTGGAAGGTCGATCCCTGCGCGCGATCCGGCGCGGCCTTCGCTTGGGCTGAGCTCAGCACGGCACGGCGAGCTCCCGAGTCCCTTCCCTGCGATTGGCTTCCCCGCAACGAGGCGCGATAGAATGGAGCTACGGCGGACCTGCCTTGGTGAATACATCGACAGACCTTGCCGCGGCACTGCTCGAGGTCGCGCGATCGACGGCCACGCAGCGGGACCTTGGCACTCTACTCCACGACCTCGTCGAGGTCCTTCCCAGATGTGCCTCCTTCGACAGCTTGTGCCTTGTGCTGCATGAGCCAGCGCACGGTGTGATGCGGCTCCACAGTGTCGCCGCCTCCAATCCGACTCCCTGCATCGTCGCCGAGGTGCCTGTTTCGGAGACACCCGCCGGCATCGCGTGGCAGACCCAAGAGCCCGTCGTGGTGGCGAACATCGATAGCGATACCCGCTTCCCCATCGTGACAGGAACTTTGCGCGGCCAGGGGACGAAGTCGTATTGCGCGGTACCGCTTACTTCGCCTCTGCGGCAGCTTGGCGCGCTGATCTTCGCAAGCGCGAAGGAAGGCGCCTTCGGACCCGAGGTTGTGCAGTTCCTGCTGCCGCTTGCCAACCAGGTGGCCCTCGCGGTCGACAATGTCCTCCATCACGAAGCGGCAGAGAAGGCGCAGCAGGAGCTTGCGCAGGAGCGCGATCGCCTCCGACTGCTCCTCGAGGTGAACAATACCCTGGCCTCCAACCTCGAGTTCCGCGCACTCTTTAGCGCCGTCACCGCGATTCTCCGGCGCCTTGTCCCGCACGAGTACACAAGTCTCGCGATCTACGACGAAGATCGGAAAGCGTTTGGCATCCGCGCGCTTGAGTTCACCGGGAAGGATTTCCTGATCGAGCGGAGCTCGGTTTCCGCCGAAGGCACCCCAGCGGGCGTGAGCTTCGCGGCAGGCCAACCGATGCGATTCACGCGAGCGGACCTCGAGCAAATGTCGCACGAATTCGTGGCGCGGCTGCTCGCGGAAGGTGTCCAGTCCGTGTGTTGCGTACCCTTGACCGTGTGGGACCACAGACTCGGAACGCTCAACGTCGGAAGGCTCGACGGCGAGCCCTTTACCACCGACGATGCGGACCTGCTTGCTGCCGTCGCCCACCAGGTTGCCTTCGCTGTCGAGAACATGCTTGCGTTCCAGGAGATCGCCGGACTCAAGGATCGGATCGCCGCGGAAAACGTCTACCTTCAGGAGGAGATCCGCACCGAACGCAACTTCGAGGACATCATCGGTGAGTCCGAGTCGTTGCGGCAAGTGCTTGAGATGGTTGAGACGGTGGCGCCGACCGAGTCGACGGTGTTGATCCGCGGTGAGACAGGGACGGGCAAGGAGCTGATCGCACGGGCGATCCACGACCGCAGTGCGCGACATGAGCGAAGTCTTGTGAAGGTCAACTGTGCCGCCATCCCGACTGGACTGCTCGAGAGCGAATTGTTCGGCCACGAGCGAGGCGCCTTTACTGGCGCCGTCGCCCAGCGGATCGGGCGCTTCGAGCTGGCCCATGGCGGGACCCTTTTCCTGGACGAGATCGGTGACATCCCGCTTGAGCTCCAACCGAAGCTGCTCCGCGTGCTCCAGGAGCAGGAGTTCGAGCGACTTGGAGGCACTCGGACGATCCACGCGGACGTTCGATTGGTCGCCGCGACAAACCGGAACCTCGAGGAAATGGTCGAGAGCGGGAGCTTCCGGCGCGATCTCTACTACCGCCTGAACGTGTTTCCCATTGTGCTTCCTGCGCTTCGCGAACGCCGCGCCGACATCCCGCAGCTCGTGCGCTACCTGGCGCAGCGGCTGGCACGACGCATGAACAAGCAGATCGAGATCATCCCTGCAGAGGCGATGGCTGCGCTCTGCCGCTACGACTGGCCAGGCAACGTGCGCGAGCTCGAGAATCTGATCGAACGGGCGGTGATCTTGACCCGAGGCCCCGTGCTGCGGGTTCCGATGTCAGAGCTTCGCACCCAAAGCAGTTTGTACTCGAGCCCGGGAACGCTCGAGGCAACGGAGCGCGAGGCGATCGTCCGTGCACTCCGCGAGACCCGTTGGGTGATCGGCGGCGCGGAAGGCGCGGCCAGCCGTCTGGGGGTGAAGCGCTCAACCCTCCAGTCCCGCATGAAAAAGCTCGGCATCAGCCGGCCGCACGCCTAACGCCCCTGCCGAACCCGGCGAGCTGCGGGCACCTCGAGAGCTGTGTCAGGGGGACCCGCGGCCCATCAGCATGTGTCGAAGAGACTCAGCCCTGCATAGCGCGGCCCGCCAGGAGACAGGGAACCGGCCTCCCATTCTCGGCACGCTGTTTGCGGTCAACTCAGGCAGGATGCTGCGGATCACGATCAGAAGCCACGCTGGACGCACGACGATCGCGCTTGAGGGACGACTGGCCGGGCCTTCGGTGGAGCATCTCCGGGCGTGTTGGCTGCAGGAGATCGTGTCGCGCGAACCGGACTCGATGCGCATCGACCTCGCTGACGTGGCGTTTGTGGACGCAGCCGGGAAGTCTTTGCTGCGCTCCTTCCACGAGCAGGGAGCAGACCTGACCGCGGCTGGCCTCATGACGAGGGCGATCCTCGATGAGATCATCCGCAATCGCCGATTGCGTGACGCCTCATCGGATTCTCACGACGACGGCTGATCCTGCGAGTCCCCGGCCGAAGGATTCGCGCCGCGCCGAAATGTCGGCGCCCGTGCCGAGTCTTCGGCGTCTACCGCCTCGACGCGATCACCGGAGTGGCGCCGCTGTCGGTACGACTCTTGCGTGCAACTCTTCCAGCGACGGCGCCGGGCGCCACCGCAAGCTGAGCGGCGAAAGCCTGGGACACATTCCACCTAGAGAAAGGACTTGTACCGTGAGCACGATCAAAACCAAGGAGGGCACCGAGATCTATTACAAGGATTGGGGCACAGGACAGCCCGTCGTCTTCAGCCACGGCTGGCCCCTCAATGCCGACATTTGGGACGACCAGCTTTTCTTGCTGGCCTCCCACGGCTATCGCGCGATTGCCCATGACCGTCGTGGCCATGGCCGATCGAGCCAGCCTTGGAGCGGAAACGACATGGACACCTACGCCGACGACCTCGCGGCACTCGTGGAAGCGCTCGACCTGAGAAATGCGGTTCATGTCGGCCACTCCACGGGCGGCGGCGAAGTCGCCCGCTATATCGGCCGCCACGGTACAAAGCGCGTCGCCAAGGCGGCGCTGATCAGCGCCATCCCGCCGCTCATGCTGAAGACGGAGGCCAATCCCGGCGGCCTCCCGATTGAGGTCTTCGACGGCCTGCGCGATGCCCTCATTGCCGACCGCTCCCAGTTCTACAAGGACCTGAGCGCACCCTTCTTCGGCGCCAACCGACCGGGCTCCAAGGTCTCTCAAGGTACGCGGGACTGGTTCTGGCTGCTCTCGATGCAGGTCGGCCTGAAGGGCGCCTTCGACTGCATCAAGGTGTTCTCCGAGACGGATCTCACGAACGACCTCAAGAAGTTCGACGTTCCGACCCTGATCGTCCACGGCGACGACGACCAGATCGTTCCGATCGGTGCAGCGGCCCTTCTCTCCGCAAAGATCGTTAGGGACTCGACTCTGCAGGTCTATCGGGGCGCGCCGCACGGACTGACGCTCACGCACAGGGACCAGTTCAACGCGGACCTCCTCGCCTTTCTCAAGGCCTGATCCCGACCTGTCGGGGCCTTACGAAAGGGAGTGTCGGCAGAAGCTCGTCGGCTGAGTTTCGGGATGGCAGAGAGCTGATCATGCATGCAGCTTTGGCGCAATCCGCGCCCGTCCAGACCTCAACGCCGAACCCAGCGGCGGGTCTCCTCGGCCGGGTCGCGGTTCCTCCGGATTGCCGGCGCCCCAGTGGGCGTCTGCGGGAGCGCGGCATCTTCACGGATGGCGCCCGTGGAAACACGCGAGGGCCAGGAGGTGACGCGCCGTGTTCAAGATGCCGGTCCTTCTAATCCCGAGGGCGAGCCTCGCCTGTAGGAGTGCGCGCAGGCTCTTTGGAGCCGCTCTCGCCATAAGCATGCTGTTCGTGTCCAATGCCTGCCAAAAGGCGGGCTCCGCAGTGGAGCCCGCAGTATCGGTTGTTGTGACGGAGGTGATTCAGAAGGACGTCCCCATTTATTCGACCTGGGTGGGAACCACGGTGGGCTTTGTCAACGCACAGATTCGTCCCCAGGTGCAAGGCTTTCTGGTGAAACAGAACTACAAGGATGGCGACCTCGTCAAAGCCGGCCAGCTCTTGTTCCAGATCGACGATCGCGAGTACAAGGCCGCCTTCGACCAGGCCGTCGGCAACCTCGCCCAGCAGGAGGCCATCCTCACGAAAAACCAGCTCGATGTCGCGCGCCTGGTGCCCCTCCAAACGCGGGGCGCAGCCAGCAAGGAGGAACTTGACGACGCCGTGCAGTCGACGCGCGGCAGCGAAGCACAGATCCAAGCAACGAAGGCGGCGGTTGAGAGCGCGAGGCTTAACCTCGAGTGGACGAAGGTGGTGTCGCCCATCGAAGGGATCGCCGAGATCGCAACGGTTCAGGTCGGCGACCTGGTGAACCCGTCGACGCTGCTCACCACAGTGTCGCAGCTCGACCCCATCAAGGTCACGTTCCCGATCAGCGAACGGGAGTACCTGCAGTTCGCGAGCCGGATCAAGGAGCACGCGGAAACCGGGAGGGCGAAGGGCGAGCCTGATCTGGAGATGGTTCTGGCCGACGGTGCCACCTACCCGTACCCGGGGCGCTTCTACGTCACGAATCGGCAGGTCGATCTCCAGACGGGCACGATTCAGGTTCAGGCGGTTTTCCCGAATCCCGAGAACATCCTGCGGCCTGGTCTTTATGCGAAGGTGCGAGGCGCAACCGAAGTCCGACGCGCTGCGCTCCTCATCCCCCAGCGTGCCGTGCAGGAAACCCAGGGCCAGTACCAGGTCGCGGTCGTTGGATCCGACAACAAGGTCTCCCTGCGCAAGGTCACGCCCGGCGATCAGGTGGAGAGCCTCTGGATCATCGACGACGGGCTTCAGCGCGGGGAACAGGTGGTGACCGAGGGACTCCAGAAGGTGAAGGAAGGAATGGAGGTGAAGCCGCAGGTCGCGACCGAGTCGAGCCCGAGTCCGTCCCCCGCCGCCAAGGATGGCGCACCGCCGCGCCCCGAAACGGCCAGCCCGCGGAGCTAGCTCCATGTCGAAGTACTTCATCGAAAGGCCCATCGTGGCGATGGTGATCGCCATCCTCTTCGTAATCGCGGGAGCGGTCATGGTCCAGCGACTCCCGGTCTCTCAGTTCCCCGAGATCGTCCCACCGAAGATTCAGACCACGGCCGTCTACACCGGCGCAGACGCGCTCACCGCGGAGCAATCGGTCGCCACTCCGATCGAAGCGCAGGTGAATGGCGCAAAGAACATGATCTACATGCAGTCGATTAATGGCAGCGACGGCACGACAACGCTGCAGGTGAGCTTCGACGTCGGGACTGACGTGGACATCGATCAGGTGCAGGTCCAGAACCGCCTGGCACAGGCGACCTCGAGTTTGCCCGCGGCCGTGAATAGCTATGGCCTGACCACGCAGCAAACCGTGGGCATTCCCCTGCTGGTTTTCAGCGTCAAGTCTCCGCACCGGACGTGGGACCAGACCTTCCTCGCCAACTACGTTGCGATCAACATTGAAGACGAACTCGCCCGCCTTCCTGGGATCGGCCAGGTCAGGCTCTTCGGCGCTGCGAACTACGCCATGCGCGTCTGGGTGACGCCCGACGCACTCGCGAAGCTCCAGCTCACCGTGGCGGACATCATCAACGCGATCTCCGCGCAAAACGTGGTCAATCCGGCGGGCAAGATTGGAGATGAGCCCGCTCCACCGGGGAGGGAGCTCACCTACACCGTACGCGCCCCGGGGCGCCTGCTGAGCGCAGAGGAGTTCGGAGAGATCGTTCTGCGCGCCAAACCCGACGGGTCCCTGGTCCGCCTTAAGGACGTTGCCCGAATCGCCCTTGGTGCCGAGAACTACACGCAGCAGACCTACACGGATAGTGTTCCGTCGTCGCTCGTCCTCCTCTTCCAGAACCCTGGCTCGAATGCTCTCGCTGCCGCGAACGGCGCGAAGGCGAGGATGGCGGAGCTCGCAAAGCGGTTTCCATCAGACATGCAAGTCGAGCTGACGCTCGACACCACCATCCCAGTCACCGAGGGCGCGAAGGAGATCGTGAAGACGCTCCTCGAGGCCATCGCCCTCGTTGTCCTCGTCGTGTTCGTCTTCCTGCAGAGCTGGCGCGCCACCCTGATCCCGATCCTCACCATCCCGGTGTCGCTGGTCGGCGCCTTCATGTTCTTTCCGGCCGTCGGATTCTCCACCAACACACTCTCCTTGCTGGGCCTCGTCCTCGCCGTGGGCCTCGTCGTCGACGACGCGATCGTGGTGGTGGAGGCGATCGAGGCCAAGATCGAAGAGGGCCGATCGCCGCGCGACGCGGCGCTCGAGGCCATGGAGGAGGTCGGGGGCGCCTTGGTGGGGATTGCCCTCGTCCTCTCCGCGGTCTTCATCCCAGCCGGGTTCGTTCTAGGCATCACGGGCTCGCTCTACCGGCAGTTCGCCCTGACGATCGCCTTCTCCGTCCTCCTTTCTGCCTTCAACGCGCTCACACTGAGCCCCGCTTTGGGTGCGTTGCTGCTTAAGCCGCGCGGCAAGCAGGAGAGAAGAGGACCCCTCGGGCCATTCTTCACCCGCTTTAACCAAGCCTTTGGCAGGGTGCAGAAGGGCTACGTGCGAGGCAGCGACCTCCTCATTCGCAAGCTCGGAGTTGCGCTCTTCGTGCTCGCAGGGTTTACGCTCCTCGCCGGCGGCATCGGGAAAATCCTCCCGCAATCGTTCCTTCCCGACGAGGATCAACAGTACTTCATCATGAACGTCCAGCTCCCGGCAGCCGCCTCGCTTCAGCGCACGAATGCAATGCTCAGAAAGATTGACGACATCCTCATGCACGAGCCCGGAATCCAGCACGTGAATTCGATTGCGGGCTATAGCTTCCTGTCTCAGACGAGCGATCCCGCGAGCGGGGTCTACTTCTGCCAGCTCGCGCCTTACGACAAACGCGAGAGCAGCGAGCTCTACTTCAAGACCATCTTGGGCTCGGTGAACCGGAAGCTCGCGGCGCTCCCGGAGGCGCAGGCGTTCGCCTTCCTGCCCCCCGCGATTCCAGGAGTCGGCCAGGCTGGAGGCGTCGATTTCTTCATCCAGGATCGAGGGGGTAGTAGCGTCGACTACCTCTGGAAGAATACCCAGAAGTTTCTTGCTGCAGCGCACCAGCGACCTGAGTTCGGGCGATTGGCTCTGACCTTCAACCCGACCGTCCCGCAGCTCTTCGCCGACCTCGACAAGGACAAAGTCTTCAAGCTCGGAGTCCCGATTCAAGATCTTTACGCCGTGCTGCAAACCTTCCTAGGCGGGTATTACGTAAATCAGTTCAACCGCTTCGGACGGGTTTGGAAGGTCTTCGTGGAGGCGGAGCCACAGTACCGCGCAAGCACGAACGACATGGGCCTGTTCTACGTCCGAAACCAGTCGGGCGCCATGATCCCCCTGTCGACCCTCGTCGGGCTCAAGCCCGCGCTCGGTCCGCAGTACACCACGCGCTTCAACGAGTATCGCAGCATCGAGATCTTCGGCGCGCCGGCACCCGGGTACAGCACCGGTGACGCCATGAAGGCTGTCACCGAGGTGGCCGACCAGGTGCTGCCGCGGGACATGGGATACGCGTGGAACGGAATGACGTACCAGCAGTCGGTCGCGGGTGGTGGCGGCGGCGTCTTCGTGCTCTCGCTCGCCTTTGTCTTCCTGATCCTCGCAGCTCTTTACCAGAGCTGGTCGCTGCCGTTTAGCGTTCTCCTCAGCACGCCAGTTGCGGTGTGCGGCGCTTTCTTTGGGCTTTGGTCACGTCAGCTGGACAATGACGTCTACGCGCAGATCGGACTCATTATGCTGATCGGACTCTCGGCGAAAAACGCGATCCTGATCGTCGAGTTTGCCAAAACCGAGTTTGAGAAAGGCGAATCGCTCGCCCAGGCCGCGCTCAGCGGAGCGCGCATTCGCCTCCGGCCGATCCTGATGACGTCGTTCGCCTTTATTTTCGGCCTGCTGCCGCTGTGGATCGCCACGGGTGCCGGCGCCGAGGCGCGACGCCTGATCGGCACGGTCACCATCGTCGGCATGATCTTCTCGACTGGGTTCGCCATCTTCCTCGTCCCCGCCCTCTTCGTGCTGGTCGAGCGGCTATCCCACCGCGTGAAGGGGACGCCCTTGGAGATGGCACCGCCGCCGAAGGCCGAGCCCCCCCCACGGGCGCCAGCGCCCACGACCGTGCCCACGGCCGGCGGAGGAAACTGATGACGAGCCGGAGCCTTGGAGCTCTCATCGTGGGGGTCGCTCTGCTGACCGGCTGCGCATCGCTCCGCAACAAGCTTTTGCATGGCGTGGGGCCGGACTACCAGCGGCCGTCTGTGATGCCTCCCGAGGAGTTCCGGGGGATGTTGGGGCCGCCCGAGGCCGCGTCGCTCGCCGATCTTCCTTGGTGGGGCGTATTTGGCGATCCGGTCCTGCAGGGTCTCATCAAGGAAGCCCTCGAGAACAACTACAATCTGCAGACGGCGGTCGCGCGGATCGAGGAGTCTCGCGCGCTCGTCGGTGTGGCCGCCTCGCAGTTCTATCCGCAGGTCGCGTATCAGGCAGAGGCCGCCAGGCAAAGGGAGTTCATTCCACCCATCTTCGGTCCCGTGGCGAACGCACCCTTCAACGCGTTTTTGGGCGCGGTTAGCGTGACCTGGGAGATCGACGTGTGGGGTCGGATCCGTCGCTCGACCGAGGCTGCGCGCGCGACTTTGCTGGCCAGCGAGGAGGCTCGGCGGGGTGTCATGCTGACGCTCGTGAGCGACGTCGCGACAGCGTACTTTCAGCTCATCGAACTCGACCGCGAACTCGCGATCGCCCGGGAGAGCGCAGAAACCTACACAGATACCCTTGAGCTCTTCACGCGCCGGTACACTGGCGGGACCGACACCAAGCTATCGACCTCGCGCGCCGAGGCGGCGCTGGACGCGAGCGCCGCCAGCATCGCAGCGCTCAAGCGTGAGATCGCCCAACAGGAGAACGCGATCAGTGTACTGCTTGGGAAGCATCCGGAATCGATCCCGCGTGGAACGGCGCTCGTCGAGCAGACGATGCCCGAGATGCCGCCGGGTCTACCGTCGGACTTGCTGCAGCGAAGGCCGGACATCTTGCAGGCAGAAGAGACCATGATTAACGCGAATGCGGAGATCGGCGTCGCGATCGCAAACTTCTTCCCGACGATCGGGCTCTCGGCCCTCTATGGCAATGAGGCCAGCACGATCGGAAACCTCTTCAAAAATGGTTTCAGCGTCTGGAATGTCGTGGGCAACGTGGGCGGGCCCCTCTTCCAGGGTGGCAAGCTGCTCGAGCAGTACGAAGCACAGAAGGCCTTTTGGGACGAGATGATTGCGCAGTACCGGGAGACGATCGTCCAAGCCTTCCGTGAGGTGTCGGACGCCCTCGCGGCGCAAGCAGAGCTGGTCGGAGAGAGGGTCGCACGGGAGAAGCAGGTTGCGGCGCTCAGGGAGGCGGTCGAGTTGTCACTCCTTCGATATCGGGGCGGTCATGCCACCTACTTGGACGTGCTGGACGCGGAGCAGCAGCTCTATCCGGCCGAAGACGGCCTCGCTCAGACACAGCGGGATCAGCTCTCTGCCGTGGTCACTCTCTACAAGGCGCTGGGCGGCGGCTGGAACCTGAGCGACGCCGACTGGGGCAAACCTCACTGAGCCCCTCCGAAACCCATGGTGCAGCGGCGCACCCCACGACGATCCTGCACGGACTCCGCGGCAAAACGATCGGCGATGTGGCGTATGCCGCCGCGATGCCAGCGTTCGGCCCGCAGCTCAATGACGAAGATGTGGTGGTGGTGATCAACCATGAGCGCTCAAGCCGGGGGAACCACGCGCCCGTCGTGAAAGGCGAGGACGTTACGGCCCACCGCGAGTCGCCGGATCCGCAAGGGGATGTGGCGAGCACCACGCAGTCGAGAATCGTGACCTCCTTCGCGCGGTCGCCCCGTCGATTGCTGCAAGTGAGGGCCAGTCGTCCGAATGCCGGCTTGATTCGAGCGACGGGAACTGCGGCGCGCTGTCGCCGGACTACTGCTCCCGCGGGTGGTCGTCGGGCTCGGCCTGCTGGAGCATGCGCTCCTCGTGCGTGCGGTAGGCGCTGTTCACTTGGTCACGGACGCGGTTTGGCAGGGTGCCGCTGGCTTGAGCGCTGGCCGGTGCAGGGGAGTGGCTGGCGAAGAGCCCACCAAATGCGCCATCCGTCCCCTTGGTGAAGACTTCGATTCCCACCCAGATTGCGACAAGAATGAAGAGGATGCCGAAGACCTTCTGCATACGCCCCCCCGTCAGGAAGACGATCGGCAAGACGCGACCCCTGCCTAAGCCATCGGCATGACGGTGGAGTGCGGGCGGAGAGACGTTAGCCTCGCACCCTTCGGCAAAACGCCTCGACGAGCGCGGGAGATCCGGCAGCCATCGGCTCCTCGATGCGTGGATCAGGCTGATTGTAAATGCGCCGGGCACCGTCGAAGCTCAGGTAGACGCCTCCCGCTTCACGCAGCAAGAGGTCCCCGGCGCAGACGTCCCACTCACTCTTCGGGGCGAGGGATACGTTCAAGTCGCCGTGGCCCGAGGCCACGGACGCCAGCTTCCAGGCGATCGAGCCCATGGGACGGACTTCGCGAAACCACTTCGCATAGGGTTCGAGCTGACCGCGCGAGATTTCGGTGCGGCTTGCGATCACGACCGCTTCGGAAAGGCGAGCGCAGCGCGAGACTGCAACGCGCGTTGCGGGACCGATCTCCCCGCGTGCCCAGGTGGCCCGCCAGGCGCCGCCGCCCCGCGACGCCAGCACGGCCACACCCGCAGCGGGGTTCAGCACGACCCCAGCCACTGGCTCTCCGGCCTCGGCCAAGGCGATCGAGACCGCGAACTCAGGGATGCGCGCCACGAACTCCTTCGTGCCGTCCATGGGGTCGATGATCCAGGCACGTCGACAGCGATGGCGCGAGGCTTGATCAGCGGTCTCTTCCGAGAGCATCCCGTCTTCCGGAAAAGCACGGCTCAGGTGCGCGCCGATGGCGCGGTCCGCCTCGAGGTCGGCATGGGTAACGGGGTTGTCCTCGGACTTCTCCCAGCTCTCCGAAGGTCCCGCGAAGTGACGCATGAGGATCGCCGCCGCCTCACTGGCAGCCGTGAGCGCGACCTCGAGCTCGTGGGCAAATTCACCGACAGGCTCCCGCATCGCGCGCGAGTATACTCGCGCTGATGAAAAGCCGAGACGTTCCCCTGGGCTTCCTCGCTCATCCCGACACAGGAACGCATCCTGGAGTCGTGATCGTCCACGACGTCTGGGGGCTCGCCGAATTGTACCGAGAGTTTGCGCGGCGACTCGCGCAGGCGGGATTCGCTGCGCTCGCCATCGACATCTACCGGCGCGAGGTCAAGATCACCAACCCCGGTGAATGGATGCGCGAGCTCTCCGATCCCGCGGTTCTGAAGGACGTGCAGTCGGCCATCGACTTCCTGCATGCAGATCCCTCCGTGGGCAGCGGACGCGTGGGAGTTGCCGGCTTTTGCATCGGTGGCACCTACGCACTCCTGGCCGCCTGCACCTGCCAAGGCCTCGCTGCCGGCGTGAGCTTCTACGGCATCCTCTCCTACCAGCACGGCCTGCTTTCCTCTCCGGACCTCGATCCCGCCAAGAAGCCGCGCGATCCTCTTCACGCCATAGGCGACTTGCGCTGTCCACTCCTCGGCATCTTCGGCGCGAGCGACGAGTTCATCCCATCGGATGACGTGAAGGAGTTGGAGGCGAACCTCGCACGAGGCGCTGTGCCTTCGGAAGTACGGGTTTACCCGGGTTGCGGTCATGCCTTCTTGAACGAGACGCGCGCGCAAGCCTTCCGGCAGGAGTCTGCGGCGGATGCATGGCAGAGGAT
>Ga0074046_10000664_pt1 | contig 31461 bp, 30 predicted proteins | sample BogForMeECP23OM3_FD_94441 | JGI IMG/M metagenome (GOLD analysis project Ga0074046, IMG submission 94441) | Bog forest soil microbial communities from Calvert Island, British Columbia, Canada - Bog Forest MetaG ECP23OM3 | ecosystem: Environmental > Terrestrial > Soil > Wetlands ... | reverse complement strand
CGCATCATCTTGGCTTCGATGAGGGTCGGCCCTTCGCCGCGACGGGCACGCTCGCAGGCCTCGTGCGTGGCGTCGTACACCTGGCAGGGATCGGTGCCATCCACGATTACGCCGGGAATCCCGTAGGCGATGGCGCGCTCAGCGAGGTCCTCCACGCAAAACTGCATATCGCTGGGTGTGGAGTAGCCCCAGAGATTATTTTCGACAATCAGGACCAGACCGAGTTTTTGCACGGCGGCGAAGTTCAGGCTCTCGTAGGTGACACCTGTTGATTGTCCGCCGTCGCCGATGTAGGTGAGACCGGCAATGTTCTTGCCTTGCAGACGCGCGCCGAGACAAACGCCGGCCATAATTCCGATCAACTCGCCCAGCATTGAGATGGGTGCGCAGACGTGGCGGCGTTCCCAGTCGCCGAAGTGCGACGACGCATCGCGCCCGAACGTGGGCGAGTCAGCCTTGGCCATGTACTGCCGCATGATGTCGCGCGGACTGAAACCGCGGACGAGCACCGATCCCTGATTGCGGATCATGGGCCCCAGCCAGTCGTCCGGGTCAAGGGCAAAGGCCGACGCGCAGGAGCAGCCTTCCTGGCCTAATCCGAAGTACACGCCGCCGACGACCTTGCCCTGCTTGTAGAGATTTTCGAGGGCGGTTTCCATGCGGCGGTTGAGCAGCATCCAGCGATAGATGGCGATACATTGCTCGCGCGAGAGGTACTTCGAATCGCGAATCGGCGGCGGTGCGGCGCTCAGGTCGCCTTCGATTTTGTACTCGACACTGGAGCCCTCGCCCGACTGGTAAACGCGGAATTGAGGGCGCTCGAGGCGGTAGTCGGGAATTGAGTAGGTGCGTGTCGAGTTCGACGATGGTGCACCAGTTGCGTGACGCGTCACGGGCGCAATTCTTCGCTTGGCGGATGACGATGATTTCTTGCCGGCTTGCTTCGGACGCGGCTTGCCTGTGTGTTTCTTCTTCGGCATACGGTGCAGGGGTACGATAAATGCCCAGCGCGGGCGAGGCAAGCGAGAGGCTTAGAGCCAGCGAACGCCAAAAGACCCACTCAAGCAAAACCGGCTTGAGTTGCACCCTGCCCATGATTGCCCCGGCTTGCACGTGCTTGGCAATCGCCGCAGACCTGTAAGCCACGAACCGCTTTGTACCGGCTTCCGTTGCGGATCAAAGCAGAACTACTGGAGGCTCTTCACGTAGGTGGCAACAGCCTTTGCCTCGTCCGCCGTCATGCTGCGGATCGGCCTGCGATGCGGAGATCTCATTCCGGACGCACCCTTCAGCAGGACGTCCTCGATCTGGGCTTCGCTCATCGACGTGCCCTTCAGGGGCGGATTGCCTTCTCCGGTGGCGCCGTGGCACGAAGCACACCTCGCCCTGTAAAGGGCAGCGCCGTCCTGGGCCCACGCCATGCTCGACAGTAGAGTGAACAATGCAAACACGATGATGCTGCGCTTCATGATCAGTTTCTCCTTATTTGGAGGATTGGCAACGGAACAAGGATTCTTGGGCCCAGTTGCGCTAACGACTGGTACTTTGAACCGCTGTTACGAGCGCCAGTCGTCGCGCCTGAAGCATCAGCACATGTTTACATAAATGATTTGCGGAAGGAAGTTCGATTTTCCTCCGGGGCTAAAGCGCAATGATTACTTAGCCCGGAGCAGCACGGCTGAAGTCGTGCCCTGGCACAAAACAGCACATCAGCGAGTTTTTTAACAGCCTGTGAAGGCGTGGCCTTTCAAATCATACCCATGAGACCAGTTCTACTGTTTCGGGAGAACGTAGTCGGTGAGCAATCGATCGGTTTGCTCGTGCATTCCCTTGGAATTGTAGTTGGTGCTGGTGAGCACCACGACCATGTCGAGCTCGGGAAAGACTGCGACCTTGTTACCACCATTGCCCGACATGTAGTAAGCCGAGTACGAACGGGTGCCGGCTTTGAAGTCTTTGAGCCACCACAGATAGCCGTACCGGGTATCGTCATCGATCTGCACGTGCGGCATGGTCGAAGTCTTTACCCATGTGTCGCTGACGATTCGCTTGCCGTTCCAGGCGCCCTGATTTAGATAAAGCTGCGCAAGCTTCAGCAGATCGCGACTGCGCAATCGCAGGCCTCCGCCACCCTGGGCAAGACCGAGCGGCGAATAGGCCCACTGCACTTGCTGAATGCCGAGGGGTGTGAACAAGTTGGCAGCTGCGAAATCGGCCAGTTTTTCCTTCGTAGCTTTCTCTAGTACGCCCCCGAGAGTGGTTACTCCGGCAGTGCAATAGCTAAAGCTGCGGCCATAGGGGGAGTCCTGCGGCTTCTTGACCCAGGGCGGGAAACCCTTCACCGGCAAATCGAGGAAGAACTTAACCCAGTCCTCGATTATGTACATGCGCTCCTCGTTGCCGCGCGAGTACTCGTTCCAGTCGTCGCATTCGAGCAGCGAGCTCATGGTAAGGATGTCTTCCACCGTAGTCGCATCCTTGCGCGGATCGGGGTTCGCTAGTGGTTGTTTCTCAGGGAAAATCGAGAACACTCTTGCATCGAGGCTGGGGAGCGCTCGCTGGTCGATGGCGATTCCGGTGACCATGCTGGTGATCGACTTGGTTGCGGAGCGGGTGTCGCGCAGCGTCGTGGCATCGCCGTCAAAGTATTTCTCATAAGCGAGTTTTCCGTGGCGCGCGATCAACACGCTGGTGATCTTCTTGAACTGGCCGCTCGTGATGGCTGCCTCCATCCGGGATAGGGCGGAGGCATCCAGACCAGCCGAACTGACATCCACTGAGATCCAACCGTCAGACGCAGTCGCTTCCGACTGCGCGCTGCCGGGCGAGGCCCCGAGAAGCAGCAGGCCGGAGAACAAGATCAGCACCGGCGTTTTCATCGCGCGGACACTTTACCAAAGCCTGCGACGATGGGCGCCGCGATTGTGACGAATCGCAGTTACTGTTTCGTATCCAGCGGATGCTGGGTCTTCTCGAAGAACTCGTTTTGCAGCTTCAGGGCTTGCTGGTCTGCCTTGATGGCTTTGATCGCCTCGGCGATCTGGCTCGACCAGGTCTTCTGGTCGAACTCGCCGAGCTCTTTGGTGGCCGCCGAGCCGACGCCCGAGTAGTGCTCGGGAAACTTGGCGTACCACCAGATTCCGGTGTAAACGCTCTCGGGCAAATTGAGGCGATTCAGGTCGGAGCCTGATTCGCTATCGGCGCGGTCGAGGTGCACCAGGTCCGGCCGCGCGACCATTATGTGGGAGGTCTCGCTCTCGCCGGCGTGCATGTCATTGCCAGCGGTCTTCACTTTGGGACGGCCGGGGACGTTTTCGCGGGGAAGCCCGAACACATAGACGACGTAATCGCGCGGCGTTGCCAGTTGCGCCTGTGCGAACAAAGGCAGCAGGCTCTCGTTGCCACCGTGCCCGTTGACGATGAGGACTTTCTTGCAGCCGTTGCGCGCCATCTCCTTCACCGTCTCCTGCAGGAGCGTGAGCTGGGTGCTGAGGCTGTAGGCGACGGTTCCAGGTTGCTGCTGGGCCTCGAAGATCTGCCCGAAGTAGTACTCGGGAAAAACCACGGCGTATTCCTGCAGGACAGCGTTTAACACCGCAAAGCGTACATCGAGTAAATCAGTGCCCAGCGGCAGGTGCGGGCCATGTTTCTCGATGATGCCGAAAGGAAGCACGCAGACTCCTTGCGACTGGTGGATGGCCTGCACGAAGTCGGGAGCGGTGAGCTCCTCCCACTTGGGGGAGAGCTTGGATTGTGAGACTGCAGGTAGTGCAAGTGCGAGGATAAGTGCTATGCGTGAAGCCGAACTGCGGACAGCGGACATGAGGCCTCCGAGTGGAGTGAAACAGGAGATTGTATCGGAGAAGTGCAATTAAAGGGGCCGGCGTAAGTAACAGTCGTTCGAGGACTAGGAAAGCAGATCCCTCGGCGGCTGAAGCCGTGCCCCTTCAAAACGTGAGTCAAAAGCGAGTTTAAGCGAACTGCTACGCCCACAGCTAATACAGATGCCGCCCTGCGGGCTCGACCCGAATTCTCTTACGCCAGCTCGCGGCCATCGCCGTGCAAGTCGCGAAGGTCTTTGGGAGGACGCGCCGGGGTGTCCTCATTTGCGTGAACGGTAGGCTGGGAATCGACCTCTGCCGCCTGGGCCAGCAGATCGTCGAGCGATTCCAGCCACAACATCTGCGAGTTGAAAACGCGGCCGAAGTTTCGGGAGGCGGAAGTCGCGACCTCCTCCAGGGTGAGTTTTTTCTGCAACTCACGCTCCATCGAAGTGACGGGCTTCCCGGTCAGGCCGCAGGGAACGATTAGCGAAAAGAAATCGAGGTCTGTCGAAACGTTCAGCGCGAAGCCATGCGTGGTCACCGAGCGCGAGATGTGCACGCCGATGGCGGCGATCTTGGCCTCCGGCTTGTTGCGCAGCGCGTAGGTCCACACTCCGGTCAGTCCCTTGATGCGCTGTGCTCCGATGCCGAAGTCACTGCAGGTGCGGATCAAGACCTCTTCGAGGCGTCGAACGTAGTCCACAGCGCCGATCTTGGGATCGAAGCTGCGAAGGTCGATGATAGGATAAGCGACCAGTTGGCCGGGACCGTGGAACGTCACGTCACCGCCGCGGTCGATCTCGAACAGCTCAACCCCCCGATGGGCGAGAAATTCCGCCGGGGCCAGGACGTTCGCCAGGCGGGCATTGCGCCCCAACGTGATTACGGGCGGATGCTCCAGCAGAAGCAGGGAGTTCTCGATGCGAGCGGACTTGCGCATCTCGAGAAGCGTTCTCTGCAGTTCGAGGGCCGTGCCATAGGCGACCCGGCCAAGATAGAGGACGTTAGTGACCATCGCGGCTAATGTTTGACAGTATCACTAACTTTGGACGAGGGAGCACGTCGATTCGTAGCAGGGGCGCTAAATCGCCAACAGAAGTGCGGTTTTAGCGGTGATATTCTGAATCTACGTTCCCCCATGAAGCGCGAAGTTCCACAGCCTGCGACTGTCCCGCAACCGTCGTCCGAAGCAGTAGGCGGGCACCGGTATGTTGGCGGCTTGGTGTTCGCGCTCCTGATAGTGGTCGTCGCGGCGGCGGGAGCCATATCCGGCCTGGTTTTGGTCTATTCTACTGACCTGCCCCAGGTCACGGAGCTTGAGCAGTACCGTCCCAGCACGATCACCCAGCTCTACGACGACCAGAACCGGGTGATTGGCCAATTCGCACTGCAGCGCCGCGTCATCGACAAGTACGACGACTTTCCCAAGGTGCTGCGCGACGCCATCATCTCCACCGAGGACAAGGAGTTCGAGCAGCACTGGGGCGTGGACGTGTGGCGGGTCTTTGGAGCTGCCTACCGCGATCTCACGGTCGGAGGACGCGCGCAAGGGGCCTCGACGCTCACCATGCAGCTTTCGCGCAATTTGTTCCTGTCGCCCGACCGCAACTTCCGGCGCAAGATGCAGGAGGTGATGCTGGCCATCCAGATCGAGCGGCGCTTCACCAAGCCGCAGATCTTCACGCTCTACGCCAACCAGATCTATCTCGGACATGGCGTCTATGGCTTTGAAGCAGGGGCGAACTACTACTTTGGCAAGAAGGCCAAGGATCTGACGCTGGAAGAGGCCGCGGTGCTCGCAGGCCTGCCTAAGGCGCCAAACGCCTATTCGCCGATCAACAACCCCGAGCGCGCATTGCACCGACGCAACCTGGTGATCAACAACATGCTGGAGGACGGCAAAATCACGGCCGAGGAAGCCCAGCGAGTCAAGAATTCGCCCATCCAGCTCAACGTGCAAGGTGAGCCCAACAGCGTTGCACCGTATTTCGTGGAGGAGGTCCGCCAATATCTCGAAAAGAAGTACGGCAGCGAGGAGGTGCATGAGAAAGGCCTACGGGTCTATACCTCGTTGAACCTTGAGTTGCAGAAGACCGCCAATCTTGCGGTGCTCGACGGGTTGGCGGCCTACGAGCACCGGCACGGGTGGAAGGGCAGCTTGCTCAACGTCATCGCTAACGGAGAGTCACTCGCAGGCTACTCGCACGTCGACTGGGACAGCGACATGAGGCCCGGCAGCTATGTGCATGCGCTGGTCACGAACGTAAGTCCGCAGTACGCGACGGTGAAGTTTGGTCCTTACGGCGCCGAGCTTGGCCCCGCCGAAATCAAATGGACACACCACACTTTCCCGCAGCAGTTCCTCACCCGAGGCGACCTGGTGTACGTGAAGATCCAGGAGCTGAACGGCACCCAAAGCCGGGTATCGCTGGAACAGGAGTCGGGCGTGCAGGGAGCCCTGCTGGCGCTGGACAACTCCACCGGCGACATCAAGGCCATGGTCGGCGGGCGCAGCTTTGAGCAGTCGAAGTTCAATCGGGCGACGCAGGCGCTGCGCCAGGTGGGATCGTCGTTCAAGCCATACATCTACACCGCCGCCATCGACCAGGGTATGACGCCTGATGACACCGTGCTGGATGCACCGGTCAGTTTTCCCGGTGGCCCCTCCGGTCCCTATACGCCGCACAATTACGACGGCAAGTTTGAGGGCGTGATCACGTTCCGGCGGGCACTGGCGCATTCCCGGAATATTCCGGCGCTGAAGGTCACCGTGCGCGTGGGCGGGATTAAGACCGTCATCGAGTACGCCCGCAAGTTCGGTATCACCTCGCCGATGCCGGCTTATCTTCCGGTCGCACTCGGGGCCGCCGACATCACGCTCTACGAGCAGACGGCTGCTTTCACCACATTCCCCAACGACGGCGTTCGAGTAACTCCGCGCATGATCCGCAAGGTCGAGGACTACGACGGCCGGGTGCTGGAGGAGGACTATCCCGAAGTGAAGGACGTGGTCAGCGCGCGCACCGCCCGCATTATGGTCAGCATGTTGCAGGAAGTGGTGCTGCATGGCACGGGAGCTGCAGCAGCCAAACTGAACCACCCGCTGGGGGGCAAGACCGGCACCACCAACGATTTCACGGACGCATGGTTTGTCGGCTTCTCGCCGTCGATTACGTGCGGCGTCTGGGTTGGGTTCGACGAGAAGAAGACGCTGGGCAACAAGGAGACCGGCGCGATGGCCGCGCTGCCGATCTGGATGGACTTTATGCGCGTGGCGCTGCAGGGCCGCGAATCGGAAGAGTTCGCTGCTCCGCCGCCTCCCGCCAATGCGGTCGCCCAGAAGGTTGACACTGCCGACCAATCGGCTGGAGACGGGGAGTCACACTGATGCGCCGCTTCTTTCGCTGGCTGGTACGCGCGCTGGTGTTGATGGTGGTGTTTATGGCAGCGGCGCTGACAGCGATGCGCTTCGCCATTCATGGACGGCAGACTGCGGTCCCCAAAATCGTGGGCATGACTCCGCATGACGCCGAAACCGCACTCGAAGCAAACGGTCTGGTATTGGAACGCACGGACCGCTTTTACAGTGCGGAGATTCCGGCCGGTCGAATCGTATCGCAGGCGCCCTCGCCGGGAGAACAGGTGCGGCGCGGCTGGCGCGTCCGCGTGGCCGAAAGCATGGGGCCGCAGCGCGTGACCATTCCTGATCTCACCGGTGACAGTGAACGCTCGGCCGAGATCAACATCCGCCGCCGCGGACTCGAACTGGGAACCATGGCGATAGCCACTATTCCGGATGCAACACCCGACCAGATTGTGGCGCAAAGTCCTCCCGCGAACGCGCTCAACGTGTCCGCACCCAAGGTCAGCATGCTGGTTGCTGCCAGCGAAGACCGCAAGTCCTACGTTATGCCGGATCTTAGGGGAAGATCGGAGGATGAGGCCGTGAATGCAATTGTCGGAGCGGGCCTGAAAGTGGGCAACATCAGCAGCCAACCTCCGCCGGGCGGAGACGAAAATTCGCCCGAGACCTTGCCCGCGGGAACAAGGATTGTCACGAAGACGGTTCCTGCCGCCGGACAACGGGTGTGGGATGGACAGGCAATCAGTCTGGAAGTAACACGATAGCCGTCAGCCGTCAGCTTTCAGCCCTCAGCTAAGGCGCTCCAAAACTGCCGCGAAGAAGCCGTCGCAGGGATGTACGCCCGGGAGGGTGCGCAGATAGTTTCCTTTGAGCAACGAGTCGAGATTGCTCACGGCAAGTTCGCCTTCGCTGCGAAGGCGCTCCAACTCGGCGCGGCAATCGAGTAGTTCGAATTCCTGGCCGCCTCGCAGAACTTCATCCACGACGGCTTCGTTTTCTTCCGGCTCCAGAGAGCAGGTGGAATACACCCCGCGCCCTGCGGGCGCGAGTTGTTGCAGAGCTGCGCGCAGAATGGCTACCTGCTTTGCGTGGAGGTCGTGCAGGCCATCCGGCTTGAGCCGCCATTTGATCTCGGGGTTGCGCGCCAGCGTGCCCGTACCGGAGCAAGGGACGTCAGCCAGTACGCGGTCGAATCCCCCCTGCAGCGGCAAATGCAGAGCGTCGGCGGTAATCACCTGAACGTTGGTCGCGCGAACCCGTTGCCGCAGCAGCTCGGCGCGATGGGGGTGAAGCTCTGCGGCAATGATCTCCGCCGTCGGATTACGTGCAGCGAGGACAGTGGTCTTGCCGCCGGGTGCCGCGGAGCAGTCGAGCAGACGCACGCCTGTGCCAACCAGCAGTGCCACGAGCTGCGAGCCCTCGTCCTGAATGAAGACGCGGCCTTCGCGGTAGGCGCGCGTCTGAGTGACGTCGCCATTGGTGACCGTGCGGGCCGAAGTCAGCAAAGCGCCCGGCGCGAGCCGGATGCCCTCGTCCTCCAACTCCTGCGCTGCGTCGTCACTGGCGACGCGTATAGAAGTCATGGGAACGCGTTGATCGTGGCGGCAGATGGCTTCGGCGTTTTCGATCCCAAAGTGACGGACCCAGCGCTGCACCAACCATTCAGGATGAGCGTATTCGTCCGCGAGCAGTGAGGCCGTCGCGACGTTCCTGTCCGCGGCTGGTTTCGCGACGCCGGCTTCGGACAGCTTACGCAGAACTGCGTTGGCGAAAGGGGCAGCGGAGGTCTTGCGCGCGCGTTTCACCAGCTCGACGCTCTCGTTGATGGCCGCCCGCGCGGGAACGCGGCTCAAGAACAGAAGCTGATAGGCCGCGATGCGTAACGCTACGAGCACCTGTGGGTCGAGCCGGGCCAGTGGACGCGACGAACTCGCAGCGATGGTTTGGTCCAGGCGCGAGCGCCAACGCAGAACGCCCATGACAATCTCGGTGGTCAGGGCGCGGTCGGCAACACTCAGTTTGCTCAAGCGGTCAGAATGCAGGAGTTCGGTGGCGTAGGCTTCCTGTTGCTCCACGCGAAGCAGAATGTCGAAGGCAGCAGCGCGCGCGGGAGAGACCGGCATGAGGTTAGACAGGTTTCGGAAAAGTCGAAAGAGCCCGTGGCTCGCGGACTAAAGTCCGCTCGCCACAATTAAATTAATGGCCTTGTACGGCGCAGCTAAAGCTGCGCCCCTTCAAAACTCTGTAGAACCGTCATTCTTCCGCTCGTTCGCAAGCGTTACGCGCCCGTACTGTTTCGTCGCTGCGCGGGCGATAGCCGTTGATGAAGTCACGTGCGCTCATTCGCTTTTTGCCCTCGACTTGCAGTTCATGGATCTCGAGAGCTGTTCCGTGAGCAAATCCCAGCAGAAGACGCCCGTTCTCGACCACGAAATGGCCAGCTTTGACGAGCGCGACTTCCGGAGCCGGCACCGCCGAATGCAGGTGCAGCGACTTGCCGCGAAAGGTCGTGAACGCCCCCGGCCAGGGCTGAAATCCGCGCAGCCGGTTCCAGGTCTCGGTGGCAGTGCGCGAGAAATCGATGAGGCCATCTTCTCGCGTCAGAATGGGCGCGAGGGTTGCCTGCGTATGGTCCTGCGGTTGGGGACTGATTGTTCCATTGACCAACCCGGCGAGCGCGCAAATCATCAATTCAGAACCGGTTTCTGCCAGCCGGGGCCCAAGGGTGAGCGCCGTGTCGTCGGGCTGGATGGGCTCCTCGGCTTGCATGAGAATGTCGCCGGTGTCGAGACCGGCATCGAGCCGCATGATGGTGACGCCGGTGATGGACTCTCCGTTGGCGATTGCCCATTGGATGGGCGCGGCCCCGCGATACTCCGGCAGCAACGACGCGTGCAGATTGATGTTGCCGAGTCTCGGCAGGTCGAGCATCCATTGAGGAATGATCCGGCCATAGCCGACGACAATGATGGCTTCCGGCGCAATGCCTTCCAACTGCACGCGGAACTCATCGTTGCTCTTGATCTTGTCGGGTTGAACGATGGGAAGTCCGAGCTCCAGCGCTGCCTGCTTCACGGGCGATGCGGCCAGCTCCATGCCACGTCCGCTAGCACGGTCGGGCTGGGTCACGACGAGCTTCACCCGAAACCCCGCATCCACGAGCTTTTCCAGTGTGGGTACAGCGAACGTCGGCGTGCCGCAGAAGACCAGATTCATCATAAAAACCAGCAATTAGCAACTAGCAATTAGCAAATCCGTGGGAGGGTATCGGACTATGTGATGTTCCTTCATTCTCCGCCGGCTTTGGCCGATGTAGACACAGGCCAACGAGGAGTGTGAGGAACGGCATGACATCAGTCTCCGAACAGCCTCCGCATTTTTCAGATCTCGCACTTCTCCGTGTCCTCTGTGTCTCAGTGGTGAATTGTTTTTACCATTCGCCGGTTTTCATCAGCTTGCGAATCTTGCGCTTCATGATGTCGCGCTTGAGGGCGCTGATGTGACTGATGTAGAGCTTTCCGTTTAGGTGGTCGGTTTCGTGCAGCAGGGCGCGCGCAAGGAGTTCCTCACCTGTTACTTCGAAGATTTCGCCCTTCAGGTTCTGGGCGCGGGCGGTGACTTTGCGCGCTCGGGTGACTTTCTCGCGAAACTCCGGCAGGCTCAGGCAGCCTTCATTGGAGGTGATGCGCCCTTCAACATGGATGATCTCCGGATTGACCAGCACGATCTTGGCTTCGGGGTCTTCCTTGAAAGTGACATCGATGACCGCGACGCGCTTGCTGATGCCGATTTGGGGAGCGGCGAGGCCGACGCCGTGGGCGGCATACATGCTCTCAAACATGTCGTCGGCCAGTTTGAGCAGTTCGTCATCGAACTTGGTAATCGCGACGCACGGCTTCTCCAGGACCGGGTCACCGTATTTGACGATGGGATAGACCATTTAGAAGTTTCGTAACTGTTGACAGTAGCCTTCGTAATTTCGGTGCAGTTCCAACATCGAATCACTGCCGAACTTTTCCAGAGCGAACCGCGCCAGCGTCAAAGCGACCATAGCTTCGGCAGCGACTCCTGCCGCCGGGACCACGCAAACGTCGGAGCGCTCATAGGCAGCCTTGACGGGCTCGCGGCTGGCAAAATCCACTGAGCCCAGCGGCCGCCGCAGCGTCGAGATCGGCTTCAAATACCCGCGGATCCGAATGTCCTCGCCATTGGAGACGCCGCCCTCCAGTCCGCCAGCATGATTCGAGCTGCGCGTGAAACCGGTGAACGAGCTGCCCGACGTGTAACCAATCTCATCGTGCACGGTGGAACCGAGCGAGGTTGCGGCTGCGACCGCATCGCCGATCTCGACTCCCTTGACCGCCTGCAGCGACATCACGGCCGCGGCGAGGTGTGTGTCCAACCGCTCGTCCCAGTTGGCGTAGGTACCGAGGCCGGGAGGCACGTTGTGCGCGACAACCTCGAAGATGCCGCCAACCGAGTCGCCCGTGCGCAGCGCCAGATCCACCTGATCTTTCATCCTCGACTCGGAAGGAGGATCGATGCAGCTTAAGAGAATCTCTTCCTTCGCCGCGACGGCCTGAATTGCTTCCCAAGTTACGGGTACATCGAGGCGCGCGCTGCCTACGGCGATCACGTGGCTCAGGATTTCGATGCCAAGCTCGCGCAGTAGCAACTTGGCCAGCGCTCCAGCGGCGACCCGGGCGGCGGATTCGCGAGCCGAAGCTCGTTCGAGCACGTAGCGCGCCTCGCTGAAGTTGTACTTCACCGCTCCTGCAAGGTCTGCGTGGCCGGGCCGCGGCGAAGCCACACGCTTGTGCTTTGCGGGGTCGCCCTCCTCGACCGGCAACGCCTCTGTCCAGTTCTGCCAGTCATTGTTGGCCAGCAGCATGGCAATGGGAGAGCCAATGGTCTTCCCGTGGCGTACACCGCTCAGAATGTGCGCGGTGTCGCGCTCGATGCGCATGCGTCCGCCGCGACCGTAGCCTTGCTGGCGTCGCCACAGCTCGCGGTTGACGAACTCGAGGTCGACCGCCAGACCAGCGGGCATGCCGGAAAGCAGCGCCACCAGCGCTTCTCCATGGGACTCACCGGCAGTGGAGAACCGTAGCATAAGGAATTTTCGATTGTAGCTGATGGAGCAATTGACCAAGTCTCGTCGGGCCCGGACTGACGCTTATGTGACCACGATCTCCTCGTCCACCAGCGCCTTGTCTTCCTCGGTGGTACCGGTCAGGGCGAATGAGTTGGTGACTGCGGCCTTACCTTGGTCGACGCTGGTGATGACATAGGAACAGCCAATCCAGTGGGCTTCCTTGAAATCGGTGGGCGACCAGCGCGCCGGATGATCAGGGTGCGAATGATAAAAGCCAATGACGTCCAAATCGCGCTCGTGAGCTTCCCGCTGGACCCGCACGAGCTCCCGGGGATCGATGTTGTACCGGTTTTGAGGCGAATCGATGCGGGTATTACCGCAACGGACCGTCGCCTGGACCTCGCGGGTGTCGTCGGCAGCTATAGCTCCTAGCAATACCCCGCAGCACTCATGAGGATAGGTCTTTTCGCCATGGCGGCGGATCTCGTCGTAATCGGTCTGGCGTAACTTCAACATATATTTAGACTTAACAGCATTTCGCGGGGATGGAATGGCTAAATCTCATATTCGGGCTTGGAGCCTTCGTCCCAAAAACGCTCACTGAGATACTTGTCAGCGCCGTCGCAAAAGATGCACACCACAACCGGATGCTTGATCTCAGCTTCGCGGACGACCCGCAAGGCACCCACCAGCGAGGCCGCTGAAGAGGTTCCCACCAGCAGTCCTTCCTCGCGGGCGAGCCGACGGGCCATAGCGTAACAGTCTTCGGTATTGATTTCGAGGTTGCGATCGGCCAGCGAGGGATCGTAAATCTTCGGCTTGATGGACGTGGGCATATACTTTGCCCCCTCAATGCCGTGGAACGGGGAATCAGGTTGAAGCGAAACACACTGAATCCTCGGATTCAGCTCTTTGAGCCGGCGGGTGGTACCCATAAACGTTCCAGACGTTCCCAGCACGGTAACGAAATGAGTGATCCGGCCCTGGGTCTGCTCCCAGATTTCGTTGCCGGTGCCCCGGTAGTGCGCCCGCCAATTCGCGTCGTTGGAGTACTGGTCGGCATAGAAGTATTTGTCAGGATGCGCCGCGATGATGCGCTGCGCCTCGAGCATTGCCCCGTCAGAGCCTTCGCCTGCTTCGGTGTAGAAAATCTCAGCGCCATAGGCTTTGAGAATTCGCTTGCGCTCGACTGAGACGTTGGCGGGCACGCAGAGGGTCACAGCAAATCCGCAGGCTGCACCCAGCATGGCATAGGCGATGCCGGTGTTGCCGCTGGTCGAATCGAGCAGCCGCTTGCCGCCCCTCATGCTGCCGTCGCGGAAAGCTGCCTGCACGATGCCGGCGGCGGCCCGGTCTTTCACCGAGCCGCCGGGATTCGTCCATTCAGCTTTTCCGTAAATTTCGCCATTCGGCACTTCAGCGGAGATCCGCTCCAACCGCAAAAGTGGCGTGTTACCAATGCGTTCCATTACGGAGAAGCCGATTCTGGAAACCACGTCGCGCGTGTTCATGGGAGTTTCATACGTGATTAGGTTGCTGTTTCGCCATACGGTGTGCGACAGTTGAGCTTTCCGAACCCGACGCCGAGACGCACCCGATAAAGTAATGAACGTTGTCGAGTCCCGCCCGGGCAAGTCTTAATACTAAGAGAAATTCGATGCGATGGCGGAGCATTCGACTCCGCTGGGAGAGGCGGCCGCGAGCGGCCGAGAGTTGAGTCGATGGCGAAGACAATCAAGCCCAAGAGTTTTGATGATGCGGTGAGCTGGTTCCGCAACAATGGATTTGACGTAATGGAGGCACCCGGCACAAACGGCCGCATCTTTCTCAAGAAGTACAACGTTTCGGCGGCAATTGAGCGCGCCCCCGATGGTGGAGTAAAAATTTTTGCCTATCCCGGCTACCTGGTTGGCGGAGAAATCTCCAAGCTGGTCGATGAGGGGTACCAGAAGAAGCTGAAGACGACGAAGACAGAGATTGCCGCAACCGCGGACCACCTGAAAGCGCTTCACCAGTTTGCCGAGGAGCTCAAAGAAGGTTCTGGCGGCATAAGTCTGTACAACGAGTCGCTGGGAACGGTCAGCGCCGAGTACCAATATGACCGAGTCCGTGGCCGCGACCTCCCTGAGGCCGAGCGACCCAAGCGGCCGTGGCAGAAGCCGGCGCCGAAGAAGCACTCCGCGTAGGTTCCCAGTACACCAGATAAGGTTCAGGCAGCCGCGCCCCCCGAGGGCGCGGTTTCTTTTTGCTGGCGACTTATGACCCGCGGGTGTAGCATTTAGTTGGTCCCACCCGGTATCACAAGACCATGTGACAAGGACCAAACAGGCGGTATCCGCAATGCGGAACTGCACTGGAGGACATCGTGAGCATCACCACCGGCGACTTCCGCTCGAAGGTCACCTCTTTAACCCTTCTCGAAAAAAAACAAAAACACGAACGAATCACCTGCCTGACGGCGTACGACTACGCCAGCGCCCGCTTCGTGGATGAAGCCGGCATCGACATGATCCTTGTCGGCGACTCGCTGGGCATGGTCATGCTGGGGTATGACAACACCCTGCCGGTCACCGTGGAAGAGATGCTGCACCACACCCGGGCTGTGCGCCGAGGCGTAAAGCGAGGCTTTCTGATTTCAGATATGCCGTTCGCGTCCTACCACGTGAGCGGCAAGGAAGCGGTTCGCAACGCTGCACGCTTTATAAAGGCGGGCGCTGAGGCCGTCAAGATCGAGGGCGGCGAGAAGCGCGCGCCACTGGTGGAGCGGCTGGTAGACGCGGAAATCCCCGTGGTCGGGCACATCGGACTGACGCCGCAATCAGTCCACGCCATGGGTGGCTACAAAGTGCAGGGAAAGACGCCGTCGGCCGTCGAGCAGCTCGTGCATGACGCTCTCGCGCTGGAACGCTGCGGCGCATGCTGCGTGGTGCTGGAAGGCATTCCGCGCGAGGTGGCGGAACTAATCACCCATGAGATCGAGATTCCGACCATCGGCATCGGCGCGGGGCCGGACTGCGATGGACAGGTACTGGTCTTTCACGACCTGCTGGGGCTCAGCTTTGCCCCGCCGGCCAAGTTCGTCCGGCGATATGCCGATCTCGGTACTGTCATCACCAGCGCAGTTCAGGCCTTCAGGGACGACGTGAAGTCGGGAGGCTATCCGTCCGACGCCGAGTCGTATCACCTGCCTAAGGACACACTGGCAACGCTGCAGGCCATTGCAGACCGCAAGCGCGCCATGACAGTCTAGGAAGATGCAGGTCCGGTCGTGGAGTGCGTTGTCGCTGGTATTGTCGCTGGGAATGGTCGCAAGCGCTGTCGCGCAGACCGCCAGCAAAGCTCCGCACAAGGCGCTCCCCTGGAAGCAGTATTGTCGCGGCGAGGAAGGTTTTTGCTTTAAGTATCCGCCGTCGTGGAGCATGTTGGGCGACATCTTTGACGGCAATGGGGTTGTGGTGGCTCCGCCACAGAATGGCGACCGGGCTGTATGGGACGAGGTGACGGTCGCGTTAGTGATTCCGCCGCCGGAAGGAGGCGGGGGCCCGGTCAGCATCGATCAAGCCATTGAGAAGGCTGTCTCCAGCGTGCGCGAGGGTGGCCAGAACTTTGAGACGCTCCAGCGCCAGCGACGCACCGTGGATGGCAAACCGGCGGAGCTGGTTAAGCTGCACTACGTTGACAAGTCGAATGGACGTGAGTGGATTGAAGAGTTGATCTTCGTCGAGGGACCCGAGTCGGAGATCTATTCTGTGGCGCTAAAGTCCGGCCCGTCGTCGCTCGCGCGGATGGAGCCTTTGTTCGCGCGTATCGTCGAGAGCTGGAACCTGCCGGAAATCGAGCCTCAGTCGGACGCGGTCAACGAGGAAAAGGCACCCCCTAAGAAGCCAGGCACCCCGGCTGCGCCGGCCAAGAACGTGCCGCCTTCAGGTCCTCCCAAACCCTGATTTCTCAGAGAGAACCTTGCAGCAGGTCGAAACCATCGCCGGGATGAAAGCCGCATGCCGCGACGCGGCGCGGACTGGCAAGACGCTGGGTCTGGTGCCAACCATGGGCGCACTGCACGAAGGACACTTGTCGCTGGTGCGTGCGGCCAAGTCCCAGTGCGATGTGACGGCGGTGTCGATTTTCGTTAATCCCCTGCAGTTTGGGCCTTTGGAGGACCTGGACAAGTATCCCCGAACGCTGGAACGGGATACCGACTTGCTGCGGGGGTTGGGAGTGGACCTGGTCTTCATCCCGTCGGTGGCCGAAATGTATCCCGCCGGCGCCAAAACCTATATCGAGGTTAGCGACCTGAGCAGCAAGCTCGACGGCGGCTCGCGGCCTGGACACTTCCGAGGTGTTTCGACCGTGGTCTGCAAGCTCTTCGAGATTGTCCGTCCGGACCGCGCGTATTTTGGTCAGAAGGACGCGGCACAGGTTGCACTCCTGCGCAAGATGGTCCGCGATCTCGACATGGATGTGGAGATCGTAGTGTGCCCCATCGTGCGAGAGGCCGATGGCCTGGCTATGAGTTCGCGAAACGCTTATCTCAGTCCTGAGCAGCGCAAGCAAGCCTTAGTCCTGAATCGATCGCTGCGGCAGGTGAAGTCTGCAGTCGATGCAGGCGAGCGGAGTGCGCAGAAGCTGGCGGAGATTGGCGCGGTGGTGATCGCCTCCGAGCGGGCGGCCAAGCTCGACTACTTCGCGATTGTCGATCCCGATTCATTGGAGCCGGTGGCGGCTATCTCGCCCGGTACGCTGGTGGCAGTGGCGGCGTGGATGGGGACGACGCGGCTGATCGACAACATTGTGCTGTAGCGACTGCGCCTACAGATCGTCGCGCTGCCATTGCCTCCATCCCGAGATCCAGGCTCCGCCTAGCAGCAAGACAACCGGATAGCACTCCAGCGTGTAACGCGGCTCCGGGTTCTCCATGGTTCCGAGAAATGCCGAGCGAAGCAGCACGAAGAGCATCATCATTCCCAGGTACAACGGCCGCGGGCCGCGCAGCAGTCCCATCGCCGCGGCAACGAGGAACAGCAGATTGAGCGCGCCCCATAGCGTCGCCAGCACGCAATCCTGCGTGTCGTCGGCATATTCCCACCAGCGCGAGTTAAGCGGAAGCATCTCGGTGCGTGGCCGCAGCCACATATCGGCGATACGCAGCGCGGGCAGCCAGACGTAATAGTGGAGCGGATTCCGCTGGATGCGCGCCTCGGCTAGCTCCTCAAATCGCGCGTTCAGTTCAGGTCTTACAAAGTGGGACTTGGCGTAATCGTCAAAGATGGCCTGGGTCTGCTGCTGTTCCGTCTCACTGTCGAAAGCGCGCGAGGGCAGCAAGCTGATATCGACGTCACTGCCCGGAGTCTGCCAGTAAATTTCCTCGGTCGAGACGTAGTCCACTATCCAGGTGCGCACCCAGCGGTCGAAGCCGGTAGGGACAAACTCGTCGGGATCGCTGGCGTAGCGGGGTGCGAGCGGTTCAAAGCGATGGAACTGCCGCCAATTGCGCGCCGTCCAGGGAACGAGCGGCGCCAGCGAAATCAGCAGCACGAGCGTTCCTGCCCAGAACATCGGCGTTCGCTCGTCCGGCTTTTGCCACATGCGCCACAACAGATAAAGGCCGATCGCCGCCAGCAGGATGCCGCCGTCGGGACGCAACTGAATTCCGGCGGAGACGGCAACGCCGCAGCATAGCCACGCCTTCCACGACGGCGAGCCATCGTCGATATGCATGAATCCGGCCGAAGCCGCGTCGAGCGCGACGGCGGTGAAGAAAATACTGAGCGTCTCCGCCAGAGGGGCAACCGTGTAGTTCGCTGTAAAGGGACAAAGTGCCGCCAGCGCGAAAGACCATTGCGCGGCACGAATCGATACGGTCCGCCTCGCCAAGTCGGCAATGACGAAGCATCCGGCGATGTCTATGACAATCTGCGCCAGCAAGACTGCGTGGTAATGCTCGCGTCCGAACAGCTTGAAACACAGCACCAGAAACGCCGGGTATCCGGGCAGGCGAATCCAGGTGGGCCGGACGCCCTCGGCGTGGGTCAGCCCAAAGATGCCATGGTCGAGCCAATTCTTGGCAATATCGCCGTAGATCAGCGAATCGCCGGTTACATGGGGAAAGCGGAAATAGAACAGCAAGCGGAGGGCAAGCGCCGCCAGGGAGAACAGAAAGAACCAGCGGCGATGGATCAGAAGCACCCGCCAGAAGGGCAGAGGCTCAGTCGTAACTGGCGGATTGCGCTCCGGTTCGCGCACGAGGCGACTATAGCACCCGCTAGCCGGGCCCTTAACTGGCGCTGCCTGGCGCTCTTGGACCTGGCGAGTCTTTGTTGTCAGAAACGGGTTAGATTAAAGTAAAGTTCAAGCGTTAATGCAGCGCCGCTCCCGCCGGGTTGCCCTGCCCCTCGCGTACAGCTACGATAAATTCGCCCCAAACATGCCAAGTTCTAACCCAATATTCTTCGACCCGGAAGGCAAGCGCTGGCGCCGCCTGCGACGAATCCTCGACGTGAGCGTGATTCTGGTCACTCTGCTGGTGGTGTTTTTCGTCGTAACTGTTTTTCGCGGGTCGTCGGTGCCGGGCGTAAACCTTCCTGAAGTCAAAAAGCCGTACCATGCGCTGAAAGACAACCAGAAGCGCAAGACGGTCCGGGGTTCCAACCAGAATCGAGCGACCAAACAGCCCCCGACACAGGTGGTACTGAACTCGCTGGAAGGAATTCGGGGCGCGTTCTATGTCCAGTGGGACGCCGCCAGTTTCGCCTCGCTCAAGGAGTATTACCCGCAGATCGATCTGCTCTTTCCTGAGTGGCTCCATGTCCTGACCGCGGACGGCCGCCTGCAGTCCGTCACCGAAACCAACGTGTTGTTCGACTTGATGGACGACAAGGGAAAGCCCCGCCCGGTGGACGACAAGGTCATGCCGTTCCTCAAGTCCGAAAAAGCGCAGATGGAAGTGATGCCGCTGGTGAATAATTTCGATCCCATCCTCAACCAGTGGCAGCCAGAGGTTACCGCCAAGTTCCTGGCAGACCCGGCCGCCCGGCAGCGCTTCCGCAATGAGCTGATGACCTTTCTGGACACCGATCAGTACCGAGGTATGACGCTCGATATCGAAGCTTTTCCCGACAACTCGCGTGGGGACTACAAGCAACTGGTGAAAGAGCTATACGGCGACCTACAGGCGCGGGGACTCAAGCTTTACATCGCGGTCCCGGTGAACGACAGGCAGTTCGACTACAGCGGCATCGCACAGCTGTCCGATGGACTCATCCTGATGAACTATGACGAGCACTACCCGGGCGGTATGCCCGGAGCCGTCGCCAGTCAGGATTGGTTCGTCAAGAATCTGGAGGAGGCCCTGGCGGTGATTCCGCGCGAGAAGATCATCGCCGCCATCGGCAACTACGGTTACGACTGGGCGCGCAAGCCGGGGCAGAAGAAGGGCACGCCACCCGAAGCCGTGCACAACGTCTCGGTGCAGGATGCCTGGCTCGAGGCGCAGGAAGCCGAGTCCGACGTGGAATTCGACGGCGATGCCATGAATCCGCACGTCGCCTATCTCGACGAGAACAACATGCGCCACGATGTGTGGTTCCTGGATGGTGTGACCGCGTTGAATCAGATGCGGGCAGCGCAGTCGATTGGAATCGACACCTTTGCGTTGTGGCGCCTGGGATCGGAAGACCGCTCGCTGTGGGCGATCTGGGACAAGCCTGGCGAAGCGGCCGCTACTTCGAAACTGAATGTCGTGCCGCCAGGGCAGGATGTCGATATCGAAGGCCAGGGCGAGATTCTGCACATCCAGTCCAGGCCGGCGTCGGGTGAGCGGCAGATTACCGTCGATCCCGAAACCAATCTGATTACCGACGAGACGTTCAAGACGATGCCGGCGCCGTATACGGTGGACATGTACGGGAGCTCTCCCAAGAAAATTGCGATCACCTTCGACGACGGGCCGGACCCGGAGTGGACCCCGAAGATACTCGATATCCTGAAGGAGAAGGGCGTCAAAGCGACATTTTTCCTGATCGGGGTCGAAGCAGAAAGGTATGCCAGCCTCACCAAGCGGATTTATGCCGAAGGCCACGAAATCGGCAACCACACGTTCACTCATCCTGACATCAGCAACGTGTCTAAGCGCTACTTCGAGGTGGAGCTGAACCTGACCGAGCGCTTCTTCGAAGGAAAGCTCGGAGTGAAGCCGGTACTGTTCCGGCCGCCGTATTCCATCGATCAGGAGCCCGACACTGCCGACGAGGTACGGCCGCTGGAGCTGGCCCAGCAACTGGGCTACATCACCATCGGCGATAAGGTTGACCCCAACGACTGGCGCGACAATCCTCGACGTCCGGCGAACGAGATCGTGGCCGATGTGATGAAGAACCTGCCACCGTGCGATCCCGGCAACCTCAGTTGCGGAAACATCGTGCTGCTCCACGACGGCGGCGGCAACCGCAGCGAAACCGTGAAGGCCTTGCCCCTGATCATCGACGGCCTGAGGCAGCGTGGCTATGAGATCGTGCCGGTTTCCAGCCTGCTGGGGAAAACCCGGGAAGATGTGATGCCGCGGATTTCTGCGAATGAGCAGTGGGCATCGTGGATCGATGGCTTGAACTTCTCGCTTTTTGGACTCATTTCATCGGCCATCATCTTCGTGTTCTTCGTGGGTGACGTGCTCATGAGCGCACGGCTGGTCTTGGTTGGCGCGCTGGCCATATTCGATCGTTTCCACAGGAGAAACGCCGTCGTCGATCCGAACTACCAGCCCAGCGTCGCCGTATTGATTCCCGCCTATAACGAAGAGAAGGTCATCGAACGGACGGTGCAATCGGTGCTGGGCTCGGACTACCCGAACCTGCATGCGATCGTCATCGACGACGGTTCGAAAGATCGGACACTCGAGGTAACGCGAGCGGCGTTCCAGAAAGAGATCGCCGACGGCCGCGTGACCGTGCTGACGAAGCCGAACTCCGGCAAAGCCGATGCGCTGAACTATGCGCTCGAACACGTGACCGAAGAGCTTTTCGTGGGCATTGACGCCGACACCATCATTGCTCCCGACGCAATTTCAAAGCTGGTGCCGCACTTCCGCGACTCGCGCGTGGCCGCCATGGCCGGCAACGCCAAGGTGGGGAACCGTGTCAACCTGTGGACGCGCTGGCAGGCTCTGGAGTACATCACCAGCCAGAACTTCGAGCGCCGCGCCCTGAACACACTGAATGCTGTCAGTGTCGTTCCCGGGGCGATTGGTGCGTGGCGCACTGCCGATGTTCGGGGCGCAGGCGGCTACCAGCACGATACGGTGGCTGAAGATGCCGACCTTACCATGGCGCTGCTGCAGTCGGGATATCACGTGAACTACGAGGACCGGGCGCTGGCCTACACTGAAGCACCCACGAGGGCGAGAAGCCTTATGCGCCAGCGGTTCCGCTGGTCGTTCGGGATCATGCAGGCGGTGTGGAAGCACAAGGCCGCGCTCAGGCAGAGGGGGGCGCTGGGCTGGGTCGCACTGCCCAACGTAATCATCTTCCAGATTCTGTTGCCGCTGGTTTCGCCGTTTATCGACATCATGTTTGTGGTGGGTGCGATTTCGTACTTCGTCAACAAACATTTTCACCCGGAGTCCGCCAATCCAGCCGACTTCCAACGGTTGGTAATTTATTTCGCGCTCTTCATGATCATCGACTTTATCGCTTCGGCCATCGCATTTGCGTTAGAGCGCCAGCAGCCCGGACGCAAGCGCGACTTCCTCCTGCTGGGCCACGTGTGGCTGCAGCGTTTTGCCTATCGGCAACTGTTTTCGATTGTCCTGTTCAAGACGCTGAAACGCGCCGTCGAAGGCGGATCGTTTGCGTGGGACAAACTCGAACGCACTGCGACCGTAAAACAACCAGTGGCGGCAGGACGTTAGAGCTACGGCGAGCTGTTCCGAGTTGGTACACTGTTGCCGACATGCTCCGCACTAGTCTCATAAGGCTCTTCGCCGTCCTGCTGATGGCTACGGCGGCCTTTGGCTCCGCATACCAGGCCTCTCCGAAGCTCGTGGTGATTCTCGTCATCGACCAGTTTCGCGGCGATTACCTCGAACGCTATCACGACGAGTTCGGCCCTAACGGATTTCGTACGTTTACTGATCGCGGTGCATACTTTCCAGCTTGCTATTACGACTATGCCAACACCCGCACTGCGCCGGGGCACGCCACCATCGGTACCGGCACCTACACCTCAGGTCACGGCATTTTCTCCAACGAGTGGTGGGTCGGTAAACGGATGCTCAGCAGTGTGGACGATGAGTCAACCAAGCTTGTCGGCATCGAAGGCGATGCCACGGGCGCGTCACCGCACAACCTGCTGGCTGACACCATCGGAGACGAGTTAAGACTGGCTACGCAGGGGAACTCGCGGGTTTTCGGAATCGCCCTGAAAGACCGCGCAGCAATTCTTCCCACCGGCTTCAGTGCCAACGGTGCCTATTGGATCGACCATCCCAGTGGTGCCTGGGTCACTTCGACGTATTACGTCACTCAGGCTCCGCGCTGGCTGACAAACTTCAACAGTCAGAAGCATGCTCAGAAGTACCTCAATCTCGACTGGAAAGATGCCAACGGTGAAGTGCTCGGTTCGACCGCCCCGCATGATGGCGCTGACGGCAAGCCCATCGATTATTTCGAACTGATTGGCCGCACTCCCTACGGAAATGATTACGAGTTCGAGTTTGCCCGCGAACTCATTCAGCAGGAAAAGCTCGGCCAGGGAACGGTGACCGACCTGCTTGTGCTCAGCCTGTCGGCAAGCGACCTGACGGGGCACGCATACGGACCGGATTCTCCGCAGATGCACGCCATGGCTTTGGCGCTGGATCGCCAGATCGGCGAGTTCCTGACGTTTCTGCAGCAGCAGTATGGAAACCGCTTTTGGATCGCGCTTACTGCCGATCATGGCGTCGCGCCCACCAACGCCACCAGCGTGAGTCTGCGTATTCCCGCCGCCCTGTTCGGGAACAAGGACCTGAAAAGCGAGTTAAACAAGGTACTGGAGGCCATGCTGCACAAGCCGGGCGAATACGTCCGCTCCGCTTCCTTTCCCATCGTGTTCGTCAACAGCGACGCGTTTGACGAGAAGGTCAGCGAGAGTGACGCCGAAGGATATGTGGCTGCAGCCATGCGGCAGGCAGGGTTTTTAACGGCCTACACCAAGGACCAGCTTGCGTCCGGCGAAGTCGCGCCTACCGCCATCGGCCGCATGTTTGCCAACAGCTATTCTCCCTACGGCGGCTGGTGGGTGATGGGTCTGCCGCGCCCATTCTCGCTTTCGACCAAAGACGTCGCAGACCACGGTGTGGCCTACGCATACGATCAGCATGTGCCGCTCGCATTCTACGGAGCCCCGTTTAAGCCGGGTGTGTATCGCGACCAGGTTGAGCCCATCGATCTGGCGCCGACGCTGGCTGTGCTCCTCGGCATCAACAAACCGACAAATTCAACCGGCCACGTGCTGACGCAAGCGCTTAGCTCCCGCAGCGAGGCTCCGGTTCCATCACCGGCGGTGGCGAAGCCACGCAGCTCGCCCGAGCCTCGCCCATGACGCCGCAGCCCAGGACCACTTTGGACATGAGCGTGTCGGTGGCCGGCATCGAGCTTAAGAACCCGGTCATCGCCGCCAGTGGAACGTTCGGTTACGGCGTGGAATTTGAAGACGTGGTGACGCTCGATCGGTTGGGCGGGTTCGTGACGAAAGGATTGTCGCGCGAGCCGATGCCTGGCAATCCCCCACCGCGGCTGTTTGAAACTGCAGCCGGAATGTTGAATGCAATCGGATTGCAGAATGTCGGGGCAGCGGCCTTCCTGAGCGAGAAGCTTCCCCTGCTGCGCAAGATCAGGAACATCGTTTTCTTCTGCAATGTCTTTGGGCACACTCAGGAGGATTATGAAGAGGTCGTTCGTGCACTCAATGACGGCCAGGGCATCCACGGCTACGAGCTGAATGTCTCCTGCCCCAACACGAAGTGCGGCGGCATCACGTTCGGCACCGATCCGAAGATGCTGTTCGAGGTCGTCAACGCGGTGAAGAAAATCGCCACGCGGCCCGTGATTGTAAAGCTTTCACCCAATGTCACGAGCATCCCGCAAATGGCGAAGGTTGCGGAGGAAGCGGGAGCCGATGCCATCTCGCTGGTGAACACCTTCGTCGCCATGGCTATCGACGCGGAAACGCGCCGACCGCGCATTTCCAACATCACCGCCGGGCTCTCCGGGCCTGCGATCAAGCCCATCGCGCTGCGCATGGTTTGGGAAGCAGCCAAGTCGGTCAAGATCCCGGTTATCGGGATCGGCGGCATCAGCACCGCCGAAGATGTCGTTGAGTTCATGCTGGCGGGCGCAACAGCCATCGAAGTCGGCACTGTGAACTTCTGGGATCCCTGCGCCTGCGAGACCTTGGTGGACTCGCTCGCCAAATGGTGCCTCGAGCATCGCATCGACAAGCTGAGCAGTCTCACCGGAGGACTACAGTTGGAGCCATCCACCGACCAACCCGAGGCCTAGGTTCCGTCGGAGTTCTGCATCTGCTTCACGCTGGTCATCAGGTCCTGATCGAGGCTCAGAATGCCGTTGGTGTGGGTGATCTGAAAGAGGTTCGCAACCCGCTGGTTGGCTCCCGCGATCCGCATCGCTCCGCCAAGTTGCTCCATCTCGCCGTAAATGTGCATCAGGACACCCAGCCCAGCGCTGTCCACGATCTCAGTATGCGTCAGGTCAACCACCAGCTTGCGGGCGCCCTTCTGGATCAGAGTATTGATCATCGACTCGGTGAGTCGAAGCTGCGTGCCCAGGGTAAAGCGCCCCGCACAGGAGACGACCGTTATGTCCGGATCGATTTCGAACACTTCCGTTTCCAGCATCATGGCAAGCGTCCCCACTTGGGAATAGGAGTGACCTAAGCTAGCACGATTCCGTCGGATTTGTGCCATGAAATCGCGGCGACACCACATCCATGCCGCTTCTTGGTAGCATCGAACCGTCCGGTTCCGCGTGGATTGACGTATGTCAGAAGCAGTTGTCCGGCCTCCGGGCCCCAAGGGCCGCCATTTTCTGCGTTCACCGCTGTGTTTGCGGAAAAACTCGGCTCCGAGCAGCTTCGTATCAGGGCACGACTTCGAAGCCTGCCCTGAGCGGAGTCGAAGGGTGCCGGTAAGCCCTTTATTTTTGCGGTTCCTAGCAGACTTCAGTCCGCTAGGAACCTGCCTTTCGGACTTTTCAGCAGCCTGTGAAGCCGTGGGCTTTCAAGTGTGCCACTGTGTGTGAAATCTCATATGTCACATTGTGGGATATGTACTTAACTATGGGATGGAGAACAGTTTCCAGCCACCCTGCTGGTAGTTGAAGATGAAGTCGATCAGTACGGGACCAGCGCACTTCTGATTGTGGACCTCCGCCACCAGGATGGCCTGGCGTACACCGTTTCGAAGAGTTTCGGTCGACGCGGTCCGCACCTTCTCCGATTGCGTAAGCAGTTCACGATACGAACACGCTTTGGCCTGCGCATCGGGCTTGGCGCTTGACTGAATACACGACGAGTCAAAGAGCTTGCAGTACAGTCCGGTGCGGTGGGTCAACTGGTCTTCGATTTCCGCACGTGTAGCGAGCTGCGCGTCACGGCCGAGGTTCACGCCGTCCTCGGGGACATAGGACAGGAACTGCAGGGCGTCGCCATTCCGCACGATCGCGAAAAACTGGCGTTCCAGTGCTGAGGGGGAGACGTCGGCGGGCACAGACGACGCAGGCGCAGGTGGTGGGGCATCCTTTGCGGGAGTCGTTTGGGCCAGCGCGAGGACTGGCACACACAGCGTCAGCGAGAGCAGCACCCAGGGCCCTGTCTTCATCTGCGTCGACCGGAGGCGGCTTTCTTGGACCTGCGTGCGGGCTTCGTCGTCTTGCTGGTGGCGCGAGCAGGCTTTGACTTGGACTTCGCCGCGGCTGCACTCGCCAAAGCTTCTCGCCGCTTCTTGGGCAGCCGCTCCCATACCAGCTCGTATGATTGCGCGAGCAGCTCACGCAATTCGTCGTGAGGGACCGCGCTAAGCGATTCCAGTGCCACCCACTGCGCCCGCGCCATGTAGGGTGCGGGGATAATACCTGGCCGCTCGCATAATTCGACAAATTTCTCCGGTGTGCACTTGAACGAGAGTTTTACAGGCGCAACCTCCAGCGGAGCTACCGCGAATAATTTGCCATCCACCTTAAAGCAGAGGTCGCATCCCCACTGCACATTCTCGGTGGCGTGCGGAAATCCGAGGCAATGCCGGCGTATCGCGTCAATGTCCATCTTCAGATGCAGCCTTAATAGCAGCCGAACGACCCCCTTGACGGCGCAACGCCGCAATGGGCTTCGGTTCTTCGTGAGTCTAAACCAGTGGATGAAGCCGCTAAACCCAAATGTGCTAAGTTCTTCTTCTTGCTATGCCATCTGACGTCACACTGTCGCTGGAAGGGAAAGTGGCCCTGGTCACTGGCGGATCGCGAGGTATTGGCGCGGCGACGGTGCGCCTGTTCGTTCGCGCAGGCGCAAGAGTCGTTTTCAACTATCTGCACGCCGTTTCCGAGGCTGAAAAGCTGGCCACCGAATGCGGAGCCGACGTCTGCCAGGCAGTCCAGACTGACCTGACAGGAACGATGACCGCTGAGTCACTCGTCAAAGCTGCAGTCGACCGCTTTGGGTCGCTGGACATATTGGTGGGCAATCATGGCATCTGGCCGGCCTCGGACGTCGCTATCGATGCCATGTCAGACGAGCAATGGCACACGACTGTTGCCGTGAATCTCGACAGCGTCTTCGCTGTAGTGAAGCACTCTGTAGCGCAGATGAAGCGGCAGCAGCGAGGCGGGCACATCGTGCTGGTCAGTTCCACCGCTGGACAGCGCGGTGAGGCTGGCCACGCCGACTACGCTGCTACCAAAGGCGCCCTGATCAGCATGGTGAAAGGACTCTCGACGGAACTGGCGCCCTTCGGTATCCACGTGAACTGCGTGGCGCCGGGATGGGTGAACACCGACATGTCAGGCAATGCTCTTCAAGATCCCCAGCGCAGCCGCGAGATCTTCGCCACCATTCCGTTAGGCCGCGTCGGCACGCCCGAAGAAATAGCCGGACCAATCCTGTTCTTGTGCACTCAGTATGCCGAATTCATCACCGGTGAAATCTTCAATGTGAATGGCGGAGCGGTGTTGGTGGGCTGAACAGCTTGCGGAAGAAATCATCCGGAGCATTGATTTGGAAGGGGCACGGCTTCAGCCGTGCCGGTAAGTCGCCTGTTTTCAATCCGCGAGGCGTATGCGGCCCCGATTTTTTCGCAAGCGGTGGAGCGGTCCGTGTTGGCAACGGGCGAGCGCCTTGAGTAAAAACGAATGGCGCGGACATATCCGCGCCAAAAATCAACCGCATCGATCCAAGCTTAGACCGCTACCGCCGACGCCTCCGGGAACCGCAGCTTGCTCTTGGAAAGCGCCCTGTCCAACACGTCCTCTATCACCGATTCTTCGGTGTTCCTCGACATCGCCAGCTCGCTGACCAAAAGGTAGCGCGAGCGTTCGAGCATTTTCTTTTCGCGGAAGCTGAGCGGCTTGGACTGCGCCAGGAGAAGGAGGCCTTTGAGGACGATGGCTACATCGAGGAGGGAACCGGTTCGCATCTTGTCGGAATTTTCCTTAAACCGGTCTTTCCAATCGGCGGCGTTTTCACACTTACCGTCACTTAAGAACTCGATGATCTTCTGCACCTCGCCGTTGCGCACGACGCGTCGAAGACCGACGATCTCGACGTTGTGGAACGGCACCATGACCTTCAAGCTGCTGGCTTTGATCTTGAGCAGGTAGAACTTTTCGACCTGGGTGCCGATTGTCCTGCTGCTGATTTGTTCGATGATACCTACCCCATGGTTCGGGTAGACGACCTTGTCTCCGATACTAAAGGAAAGGTTCATGAGGGGCGCGCCGCTCCCCAGCGGCTCGATCAAGGTTTAGGCCTGGTACCACATCAGCAATGGCTGGAGTATACGCCCGTTCGCCCGAAAGCGTCAATGGACGTGGATTTCAGAGGAACGGGCTCCCGCCACTGGCGACGGCGGTCCCGACTGGCGCGATTCGCGTATAATAATCGGATGCCTTCGGATGGTTTCTCAGCCTTCGAAGCCAGCGCTTGAAGTATGCCTGAACACATTAAGAAAAAGCTCGAACAGGAAATCCAGGTCCTCGAATACGAGCTCAATCACGAATTACCGAAAGAACTGAAGAAGGCAGTGGCCATGGGAGATCTCAGCGAAAACGCCGAGTATCATATGGCCAAGCAGCGGCAGGAGTTTGTCCGTGCCCGCCTGGGCCAACTCAAGAGGCGAATGGCCGATCTGTCGCTGGTCAACATGGCCAACATCCCCAAAGACAAGGCCGCGATCGGCTCAACCATCCTGGTTTTCGACTCCTTCAAGGGCGAGGAAATCGAGTACAAGCTGGTGACCAGCGAAGAGTCCGATGTAACCAAGGGCCTCATCTCCACCACGTCGCCCATTGGCCACGCACTCCTGGGCAAGAAGGTCGGCGACGTCAGCGAGGTGGTGACCCCCAACGGCAAGCGCGAACTAGAAGTGCTTAAATTGATCACCATCCACGATGAGGAGTAATGACCTGGACGAGCGCAGTCGGGCGTTCCTGTAAGTGGCTGCTGTACAAGATTGTGCATGGCCTGGCCCTGACCCGCATCTCTCCCAACGCCCTCACCTTCATCGGGCTACTGATCAACGTAGTCGCGGGGTTCTTATTCGGCTACGCTAATGCCGAAAATCAGCGAAAGATGTTCCTCTATGCCGGGCTGGTGATCATCGGAGCGGGCATTTTCGATATGGTGGACGGCCGCGTGGCGCGCGCCACCAACCAGGTCACGCAATTCGGCGGGTTCTTCGACTCGGTCATCGACCGCTACAGCGATGTCGCGCTCTTCTTTGGGCTGCTGGTGTACTACGCCCGTGCCAATCGATTCTTCTACGTCGTGATGGTGGCGTTTGTCATGGTCAGCTCGGTGATGGTGAGCTATACCCGTGCCCGCGCCGAGTCACTGATCCCCAGTTGTAAAGCGGGTTTCATGGAGCGTCCGGAGCGCATCGTGCTGGTAATTCTCGGCGCTTTGTTCAACCGCATGGGACCGGTGCTCTGGGTGATCGCGGTCCTCAGCACCATCGCCGTCATCCATCGTATTCGCTACACCTATCAGCAACTCCGGCTGATCGAACCGCCACCTACGCCCGTTCCCCCTGATCCTCTGAAATTCGAAGAAATCGTCGGCTAGTTCACGCGCTCGGTGCAGCCAGTGCCTTGCCGCAGTGCGGGCAGCACACGTAATCGGGTCTCACCGTCTGTCCACACTGGCCGCAAGTTGGTGTGAGGGAGTTTCCGCACCTCGGGCAATAGTGGAAGCCCTTCTCCACCCGCTCTCCGCATCTGGGGCAATTGCCCACCAAGGGCTTGCGCAGCAGAAAATAGGCCAAAAAGCCGATGCCGTTGGGAATGAAGATGATCAGCAGCGTCCACAGCACTTGGCCCATGTCGCGGCGCTTGGCGTCCTGGTTCACATAGCCGATCAACAGCAGATAGGCTGCCACCACGCAGCCCATCAAGGCACCCAGGAATAGCCGCGCCGGAAACGGCGGAGCGTGCGGATCGTGCGCCGGTATGTAATTCAAGAACACATACATCATGCACGCAAAGCCAATAACGGCCACTGGCACCATGAACTCAGGTATGATTCCGAATTCGTCACGAAAATTGCTATTCCTTCGGGTCATTGCATTCCTCTCAAACGGTCTTTCATGAATCGCTGTACCAGGCTTCCTTCAAAGGTTGCCGGAGGCCGGGTCGCCAGCAGGACCGCGACCAAAACCGCCGGCAGCAGCCAGAACAAAAGGACACCAGGTTCCACGATGCCGGATGGAAGTCCTAGTGCCTGCGCGATCCATCCGCCGAACTTCCACCACATCCAGGCAGTCAACGTCGAGGTGACTACGCCCAGGCAGAACGAGACTCCAATCAGCACCATGCGCGCTTCGTGATCGCGCAATTGTTCCGCTCGGGCATGGACGCGTGAACGGGTTGACTCGACCAGCGAGGCGGATGCCATCACGGTGAAGGAGCGCAGGGCGTTCTCGGCGCCGCTCAGCGCCCGCTCGAAACTCGCACAGTCGGCGCATTCCGCCAGATGCGAATCCAGCCAGCGAGCGTCGGTGTCGGCGATGCCTTCCACGTCGCGGCGCGAAAGCAAGTCAACTGCTCGATCGTGTCCGTTGCCGTTCATTGCGCGCCTCCCATAAACGCCGGACGCAGGGCCATAACGCCCCGGTAAAGCCGGGTCTTTACCGTCGCCAGCGGGATGCCGACCAGTTTCGCGATCTCTTCCAGCTTGAGCTGCTCCTGGAAACGCAGCACCAGCACTTCGCGGAAGATCGGCGAAAGCTGCTCCAGCGCGGCTTCGATGCGCACTTTGTCCTCCATGGCCGCCGCCTGATCAAAGGGCGACGGTCCAACTGCCGGCGGCTCGAAGGGCGCGGTATCTTCTTCCGGGTCACGCATTTCGTCGAGGCTGGCCGGAGTGCGCTTCCGCAGGTGGTCGATGGCGACGTTGTGGGCAATCGTCATCAGCCAGGTGACGAATCGACTCTTGCCGTCGTACTGATGGCCCTTTTCCAGCACGCGTATCCACGTCTCCTGAAACAGGTCCTCCGCGGTCGCGGGATTGCGGATCATGTGCGCCAGGTAGCGCAGCAGGCGGTGCTGATACTGCTCAATCAAGGCATCGAGCACATCCGGATCGCGCCGGCGCAAACCATTGGCGATTTGGGCCTCTTCCGATTCCATTGTGATGAGCGAGCTGAATGCGGTGGCGACCATACTATCGGGATATACGGACCAAGGCGGGAAAAAGACTCAGGGGGCAGGTTCAGGTTCCTATGGGGCGACGATTTGTCGGACGGCGAGGTGACTCGGGGTCGCGAGTGTAATGGCGATTTTTCGACATTAGTCTTCCGTAATGGCCAGTCGATTGATCGCTGAGTCGTGTTAAGTGAAGGTATACTTTTGCAGCTCGAAGCCTCCAAGGCTGCGTGGGAGTATGACTATGTTCAGATTACCAGCAGGTAAACAGCTGGTGCG
>Ga0074046_10000663_pt1 | contig 31505 bp, 26 predicted proteins | sample BogForMeECP23OM3_FD_94441 | JGI IMG/M metagenome (GOLD analysis project Ga0074046, IMG submission 94441) | Bog forest soil microbial communities from Calvert Island, British Columbia, Canada - Bog Forest MetaG ECP23OM3 | ecosystem: Environmental > Terrestrial > Soil > Wetlands ... | reverse complement strand
TCGCCGTAGCAGGTGGTGTCCTGTCCGATGAGGGTGATTTCGCGCACGCCGGATTTTGCTAGGCGCTCGGCTTCGGCTATTACGGATTCGAAACGCCGCGACCGGAACTGTCCCCGCAGCTGAGGAATAATGCAGAAGCTGCAGGGATGATCGCAGCCCTCGGCGATCTTGATGTACGCGGACGATGGTGGCGTGGTCAGGACGCGGGGCGTGTGGTCGTCGTAAAGATAGTTGGGCAGATCGGCGACCGCGCCGTCCCAGGAATCGCGCGCAAAGCGTCCCTGTCCGCGGCGATGATTGCCCTCGGGGCGCGAGGTCAGGATATTGAAAGGTGACGGTGCGTGGAGTGTTTCTGCTACCCCAGCCGCGGCGAGGATTTTCTGTAATTCGCCGGTGCCGACGACCGCGTCGACTTCCGGGATGTTCTTGCGAATCTCATCGTGAAAACGCTCGACCAGGCAACCGGCAACCACCAAACGCTTCGCTTTGCCGCCGGTTTTGTGGCGGGCCATTTCGAGAATGGTATCGATCGATTCCTGTTGCGCGCTCCCGATAAACGAGCAGGTATTCACTACGATGACGTCGGCGTCGGCGGCGTTGGGAGTAAGTTCGGCGCCCGCCTGGGTCAGCATGCCGATCATGACCTCGCTATCGACGAGGTTTTTGGGGCAGCCGAGGCTCACAAAGCCCACCTTGGCGGGAGCGGGAGTCTCGGAAGTCGCGGATTTGCTTTGCTTTACGGGCACTGGGAGATGATCGGGAGGAGACCGGTCTAGACGATTCTAGCATCTGGCACGCCGGAGTCGCGGGATTACGCCCATCACAGGAGGAAGTGAGGGGCGTCACGAACCGGTTGTGATGTGTGAAATCCCGGTTGAACCGGGCTGGAGTGGGTGATTTACCCCAAACCGGCGCTCGAGGTCCTCGCCATCAAGACTGCTAAGTCATTCTATATCTGTTGTTTATCAGCGGCGGCATGTCTGGTGCGGAACTTGCACTTCAAGCTGGGAACAGGGGGAGTGGATATGGCTGTGAATTTGGGCGCACTCGCCCACAAAACCTGGCGCACCATCGCTTCCATCCAGACGGGCGTCGTGCTCTTGATCCTGGTCGTGATTCTGTCGGCGGCAGGAACCATCGTGTTGCAGCGGCCGGCTACCGATCCCGACGAGATGCAGACTGCCTACTCCCCGCACGCGCTCCAGATGCTGGACGCGCTCGGGTTGACCGACGTATTTCACGCCTGGTGGTTCCTCGGGCTGATGCTGCTGGTCAGTATCTGCATCGTAGCGGCTTCCATCGACCGTTTTCCCAACTCCTGGCGCTTTTTTTCGCGTCCTTACAAGTATCCCGATGAGAGCTTCCGCCGCGCTTCCCATCCGCAGAAATTATTGGCCATTGCGGACGAAGAAACCGGGCTGGTTGCGGCTGAACGCGCCTTGCATTCCCTGGGATTCAAACCGGAGCGGGTGGTGCGCGAAGACCACTTCGGAATCTTCGCAGAGCGGCACCGGATTTCTGAAATGGCGGTGTACATCGTCCACGCCAGCCTGCTGCTTATTTTCTTCGGGACGATCGTGGACGGAATTTGGGGCTGGCGCGGGTTTCTGAACCTGAACGAAGGGCAGACAACCAATGTCGTCGAGTTGCGCGACGGCGCCACGCGCACGCTGCCGTTTGCGCTGCGCTGCGACCAGGCAGGTCAGGAAAATTATAAGGACGGTACGCCGAAAAAATGGTGGTCCAAGCTGGTCGTGGTTGAAGGCGGACGAGATGTGCTGAGGAAGGAAATTGTCGTCAACGATCCGCTTCTCTACAACGGGGTTCGCTTCTACCAGTCCAGCTACGGCCAGAACGGCAAGGTCGATAAGCTTATGCTGACCGCGACTCCGAGCAGCGGTTCTGGCGAGAGAAAGGAATTCGGGCTGGCCGTGAATGACACGGTTTCACTGGATGCCGATACCACCGTGCGTTTCGCTGAATTTTTTCCCGACTACGCGGTGCGTGACGGACAGGTATACCGGAAATCGAACGAGTTGGAAAATCCGGCAGTTCACCTGATTGTGACTTCCAAGGCCGCTGCGGCAAAGACCCGCGGAACAAAGGCTGCAGGAGCAACAACCGCCTCCAGAGACTTCGACGTCTGGTTCCCGCCGCTGGATGAGGTCGCCGACAACTCGAAGGCGCCTTGGCAATTCCAGGCCACGGACCTGAAGATGCAGCACTTCACCGGATTGCAGGTATCGCACGAGCCCGGGCAGTGGGCGGTATGGTCAGGAGTAGTGCTGTTAGGCGTTGGACTGGCCTTCGTATTCTACGTGGTGCACATGCGGTTTTGGGCGGTACCGGTTTGTGACCGCAAGACAGGGAAGTGCTTGCTGTGGATCGGAGGCAGCGCGAATCGCAACCGCGACGCGTTTGAGCAGAAGTTCAACGATCTGGTGGCACTGGTGGGAGAAGAATTGAAGACGATTCCCAAGACCGCTCCTGGTGAGCAGGTCACGGCCGTCGTTGAGCACTGACGCCGGAAAATAAACTGGCACGTTGGAATTGGAGGGTGTCGATGGCACGAGCAAACACAGAACAGCAGCAACCGGCAACGGGCACGACCCTGATTGTGCTGGTCGGATTGGCAATTGCGTTCCTGCTGTTCATGGCATTTTTGAACGTGGTTAAGAGCGGGAATATTTTGAATGAGACGAATCTGCTCTTCGCCACCTTGATTTTCTACTCCGGCGCGGGCGCGTTGTATCTGGGATTTGGAGTCACGGGCACCGAGTCGTACGTGAAGTTCGCGTCGCTCGCCACCTGGCTGGGATTGCTGGCGAACACGGCAGCCGTTGCCCACCGCTGGTATGAAGCTGGACACGCGCCGTTTTCCAGCGTTTACGAAATGCTGCTTAGCTTTGTCTGGACTCTGGCCGTGCTCACGCTGGTGGCGGAAAAGAAATACGGCGTGAAGGTCATTGGCACGGTCACCATGCCGGTGGCGATCGTGGGCGTGGTGTTGATGCAGTTGCTGCGGACCGAAGTGCATCCGCTGGTTCCCGCCCTGCAATCGACTTGGCTGCACGTGCATGTCACGCTTGCCATGCTGGCCTACGCTGCGTGCGCGCTGAGCTTTGCCCTGGCTATGATGTTCCTGCTCAAGGACAACCTGAAGACCGAGACCGTGCTCGCCGTAACCAGCGCCAGCACGCTGGCGATTTACGCGAGCGTCGTTTTAACCCGCTTCGAAAAGTGGGGCGGGCTGAGCCTGGTGGCGTGGGATCCGGAACGGAAAGCGGAAGTCTTCCTTGCCCGGGGCGTGCGCTTGTTCGTCACCATTCCCGACCTTGGCTGGCTGATGACGCTGACTTTGTTGGTGGTTGCGTCACCGCTGGTTTTCTACGGACTGGCGCGCTGGAAAAATAACGAAAGCTACCTGACGGTCGCCAATCGCGCCGTATTCCTCAGCATTCTCCTCCAGGTGATGGCGCTGGCCATGTTCCTGGTGCGCGCCGGTGACGGCCGCTATCCGTCACTCGACGCAGAAGGATTATTCCCGACAAGCCTCGCCGCTTCCCCCTTTATATTGTCGGGACTGGTAGGCGGCGTCTTTATATCGCTGCTTTATTTGCTGCTGGTGTGGCGGCGTCCCGATCTGGAGCGTTTACTGCCCAGCACGGACGACCTCGACCGGCTCACCTATAAAACCATCTGTCTCGCCTTCCCCTTACTGACGTTAATGATCGCCTCGGGAGCGTACTGGGCCAACCAGACCTGGGGCTCGTATTGGAGTTGGGATCCGAAAGAAACCTGGGCAGCGATTACCTGGCTGGTGTATGCCCTCTATCTGCACATGCGTATCACGCGGGGATGGCGAGGCCGCCGCGCCGCTTACTTTGCCATCGCCGGTTTCGCGGTGGTGATGTTCACATTCTTTGGCGTGACTTACCTGTTGCCGGGATTGCATGCTTATGCCTGATCGTCCTCAGTCCGCGATGAGCCCAGTTGTGCCGGTTGGCGCCAAGCCAGTGGTGTCCACTTCGTCGCAAGCGGAGGGCTCCCGATTGCGTTTTAATTGGCAGCTCAAGGCGATCTTGCCGGTCGCGTTCGTATTGCTGGCGGGGTTGCTGCTGTTTATGCTGGCGACCGTATCTTTTCGGGACCCGGAACGCCACGCTGTGCTGATCGTTGCAGGAGCGGGAGCAGTCGTCATCTGTGCCGTATCCATCGTCGCTCTGGCGTATCAGATTCAGCGGCCCATGGTCGAATTGCAGGAGAAAATCGACCTGGTGAGCGAAGGCGATCTAAACGTTGCGGTGAGCTTCGCCCGGCGCAACGATGAAATCGGCGACCTTGGCCGTAACTTCAATCACATGATGGAGCAGTTGCGGGAGAGCCGCGAAGAGATTGAGCACCTGCATCACACGCAGATCTCTCGCGCCGAGCACCTGGCGACACTGGGCGAGATGGCTACGGGCTTGGCCCACGAGATTCGCAACCCGCTGGCGGGTATTGCCGGAGTCATCGAAATCATCGGTCGCGATCTGCCTTCGACCAGTCCGGCGCGGGCGGTGGTGAAAGACGTTCGCCAGGAAATCGCGCAGATCAACCGCATTCTGACAGATCTTCTGGAAACGGCGCGGCCGCATCCGCCGCAGATTTGCCGGAGCAACCTCAACACCACTGTGGAGCACACGGTCATGCTGGCTCGCCAGCAGGTGCTCTCGAGACCGATCAAAATCGAACTGCGGGGAGCGCCCGACCTGCCGGAAGTGGAACACGACAGCGATCAGATCCACCAGGTGCTTCTGAACCTGCTGCTGAACGCGGTGCAGGCCATGGAGGATGCGGGCACGGTGCGCGTCGAGATCGGTTCGCGAGAGGGCTACGCCAGTGTGGTGGTCAGCGACACGGGGCGCGGTATCCCGGGGCAGCTCCTCCCCAACATTTTCCGGCCCTTCTTCACCACCAAGGGCAACGGCACCGGCCTGGGCCTTTCTCTAGCCCGCCGGATCGTGGAAGAACATCATGGCCGCATCGAAGTGAGCAGCGTGGTGGGAAAAGGCAGCAGGTTTGAGGTGTTGCTGCCGTTTCAAATGCCTGTTCCTGAGGTCGTCGCTTCCTAGAAGCCCAGTACCAATCGAATCAGTTCTTCTTCCAGCCCCGCAAAGCCAGCGGCTTCCATTTCGTAGTAAATTAGAGGTTCATGCCCGTAGGGAAAATTATGATAGTGGACGACGAGCGCCTGGTGCGCTGGTCGTTGCGGCAGAAGTGTGAGGAGTGGGGCTACCATGTAGTTGAAGCCGATTCCGGGGAACCTGCGCTTAAGCTCGCGCAGCGGGAATCGCCGGATCTCGTCCTGCTGGATGTGCGCATGCCGGACCTGAGCGGTATCGAAGTGCTGGACCAGCTCAAGAAAAGTGGCGAGGCCCGGGCCGTCATCATGATCACCGCCGATCCGCAACTTGACGATGTGAAAGCCGCGCTCAAGCTAGGGGCTTACGACTTCGTGGGCAAGCCGATCGATTTCGACGAGCTTCACATCACCATCAAGAACGCGCTTGAGGCCAACAACCTGCGCACGGAGGTTCAGGCGCTGCGCGGAGAGGTGCGTGGCGGGGCCGGTTATGCCAGCGTAGTGAGCGTCTCGGCGAAGATGACCGAGCTCATGAACTTCGTGCGCAAGGTGGCGTCCAGCGAGGCCACGACGGTTCTGATTCAGGGTGAGAGCGGCACCGGCAAGGACCTCATCGCCAAAGCCATTCACTACGAAAGTTCCCGCAAGGAAAAACCTTTTGTAGCGATCAACTGCTCGGCCATCCCCGAGACGCTGATGGAGGCTGAACTTTTCGGCCACGAAAAAGGCGCATTCACCGATGCCAAGCAGATGAAGAAAGGGCTGTTCGAGGCGGCCGATGGCGGTACGCTGTTTCTCGACGAAATCGGAGAACTTTCTCCCCTGCTGCAAGCCAAACTGCTGCGCGTGCTGGAAGACCAGGTCATCCGGCGGGTGGGAGGCGTCCGCGACATGCAGGTGGACGTACGGGTGATCGCAGCCTCCAATCGCGATTTGGAAAAGGCGGTGCGCGATGGCCAGTTTCGCCAGGATCTTTATTACCGGCTGGCCATCATTGCGATCTTTATTCCGCCGCTGCGGGAGCGGAAAGAAGACATTCTTCCTTTGGTGGACTTTTTCATTGACCGCTACAACCGCAGATTCAAGAAATCAATTCGTGGGGTCACCGAAGACACGCGCCGCCTTCTGTTCAGTCACAACTGGCCCGGCAATGTTCGTGAACTGAAGAACACCATTGAGCGCGGCATGATTTTGGAAGACGAGCCGTTCCTGCGACCCGTGTATCTGCCGTTCTCGGTGGGTGAATCGGGCGGCCGCACCGTGTTTGAGCGGAGTTCATCCGCCGATAGCGGACAGACCTTGCCCAACGGCCGCGCGCTGCCGCGGCTTTATATTCCGGAAGGCGGAACGTCGCTTGAGGAAGTGGAGCATGCCATGGTCGAGTTGGCCATGCGCCAAGCCAACGGCAACCAGACCCACGCCGCCAAGCTGCTGGACATCAGCCGCGATGCGCTGCGCTACAAGCTGAAGAAATTCGGCTTGATTCGCGGCGATGATGAAGGCGTCCAGACTGGGTCCGTTGACGGGCAGTGAGAGCAGGCGCGAGTAGTTCCCATCGATTTCAATGCCCCGGCATTTCCGCGATATACTCTCAGGAACTTTAGCTGCTTCCAGGTTGGGGACTCTTCTGCATGGCGGTTGGCGTTCGCACTCAGGACCTGCGCAAGGTCTACAACTCTTCTCCACCGTTAGGCGCTGCCGGCGGTTTTGTTGCACGCGCCGATGCCAAAGGCGGGAAGCAGCCGAAGACCAAAATTCCGGCGCTTGACGGAATTTCGCTCGAGATTCTTCCCGGAGAAATCTTCGGCCTGCTTGGCCCCAACGGCGCGGGCAAGTCCACCACGGTCGGAGTCCTGACTACTCGGGTGCGGCCAACCTCTGGACAAGCCTGGATTGGCGAACACGACGTGTGGCAGGAACAGGCCCAGGTCAAGCACCTGATTGGGGTTGTGCCGCAGCGACCGAACCTGGATTTTTCTTTGACGGCGCGCGAGATTCTCATTTTTCACGCTGCCTACTTCGGAATCGGACACAAGCAAAGAAATGAGCATGCTGACGCGCTGCTGGAGAAATTCAAGCTTACCGAGCGTGCAAATCAAATGGTCCGCGGTTTTTCCGGCGGCATGATGCAGCGGCTTTCCATTGCTCGCGCCATGATGCACGATCCGCAGGTTCTGTTTCTCGACGAGCCGAGCGCCGGGCTCGATCCTCAAACCCGGATTCTTTTGTGGGAGATCATTCGCGAATACCACCAGGCGGAAAAAACTGTTCTGCTGACAACTCATAATATGGAAGAGGCCGATGCACTGTGCCAGCGCTTGGCCATCATTGACCACGGGCATGTGATTGCCCTGGGCACACCGGTGGGGTTGAAGGCGTCCATCCCCGGTGGATTCCTGGTACGCCTTCGTTTCGGAAATCAGACTCCGGAGCTGCTTCGGCGCCTACAGTCGCTGCCGGGAGTCCGGGAAGTGCGTGTGGCGGACAGCACAGGCGCCGACGTCTATGCCGACCGCGGCGGCTCTCTCATTCCCGAGATCGCGAGCCTGGCTGCGAACTCAGGCGCGGAATTGTCGGACGTTCACATTTCTGAACCGAGTCTGGAAAACCTGTTCCTGCACCATACCGGAAGGAGCTTGCGCGATTGAACTGGAAAACTTTTGGCGCGATGCTGGCGCGCGACGCTCATGTAGCGCGGCGTAACGCGATTCAGCTTCTTCTGCAGACTTTTCTGCAGCCGCTGCTTTTCGTTTTCATTTTCGGGAAAGTGATGGTCGGGAGCGGCTACATGCCGGCAGCGTACAAAAGCCTTTTGCTGCCGGGCATTATCGCGATCAGCATGGTGTTCACTGGAATCTGGGCAGTGGCTATGCCGCTCATTTCGGAATTTCAGTTTACCCGCGAAATTGAAGACCGCTTGCTCGCCCCGATCGGCGTTGGCTGGATCGCCGTCGAGAAAGTGATCGCCGGCATGCTGCAAGCGCTGGTCGCCGGGCTGATCGTAATCCCGCTGGCGTGGCTTGTGCTTCGCCCCGGCGTTGATATCAGTATTCACGCGCCGCTAGCTTTCGCTGTGATCATCGGGCTGGTCGCAACCTTCTCCGCTTGCGGCGGATTGGCCCTGGGGTGCAGCATCAACCAGCAACATATTGGGCTGATGTTCGGCATGGTCATTACGCCGATGATTTTCTTTGGCTGCGCTTACTATCCGTGGAGCGCTCTGAAAACTTTTCCCATCCTGCAAAAAGCCGTGCTCATCAACCCGCTGGTGTATGCCAGCGAAGGACTGCGCGCCACTCTAGTTCCGCAGTTCCCGCATTTACCCATTGCCGCCGTGCTCACGGTTCTGCTTTTCTTTGACGTTCTGCTGCTGGTTGTCGGACTGCGGCAGTTCGAGAAGAAGGCGGTGAGTTAGCTGGTACGGGGTTTGCGCGGAATGTACCGAACCAGGGATGCCGAGCCGCGCTAGGCCGGCTTGGTGCGGGCAATGGCCAGTTCGGTCTGCAGATGGAATAGCCGCCGCAAGGCAGTGGTCATCTGGTCCTGCTCCACTTTTTCACGAAATCCCTTGAGTTCACGGGTCAAGGACCCGGCGATCCGGTTCGTCATCCGGGACATGACCGCGTTCAGCATTTCGTCCTGATCTTTGGAGAAGGGCCCGTTTTCCTGGCGAAAGGCATCCAGTTCTTGCCGGCAAATCTCGTCGAGCCGCTGGCGCAGAGCGACGACTGTCGGCACGGCGCGCTCGGCCATGAGTTGGCAGCGGAAGCCTTGTGCCTCGGCGTGCAGGATTTTCTGAGCTTCAGCCGCGGCCGCCTCACGCTCGTCGGCATGGTGATCCGTCACGTTTTCCAGGTCGTCCAGGTCATAGAGGAAAATGCCCGGCACGTCGCGCACCGCAGCGTCAATGTCGCGGGGCATGGCGATATCCACGATCACCAGGGGCTGGTCTTTCTCTTTCTTGCTGCGCCCGCGAATCATGGCTTCAGCTTCCTGGCGGCTGAGAATGGTGTGCGGACAGGAAGTCGAGCTGATGATGATGTCGGCCTCGGCCATGTGCTGCCAGCGTTCTTCAAACGGAAACGCAACCCCGCCGAGTTTGGCCGCCAGCTCAGTGGCACGCTCGAGGGTGCGATTGATGACGGTCACACCGACGGGGCCGGCGCCCTGGCTGAGCAACTCGCGGGCGGAGAGTTCACACATCTGGCCCGCGCCGAGCAGAACCACTTTCTTGTCTTTCAGCGTACCTAGAATCTGGCGCGTGAGCTCGACGGCAGCATAAGGAATCGAAACGGCGGCGCTGCCAATGGCTGTCTCACGGCGCACGCGCTTGGAGACGGTGAGCGCCTTCTCCACGACGGCATCAAGAAACCGGCCGGTGGCGTCCACCTTCTGCGCCTGCTCCCAAGCCTCTTGCACCTGGAGAACAACTTGGGGCTCGCCGACGACCATCGAGTCAAGGCTGGATGCGACGCGGAAGATATGGCCGAGGGCGGCTTCATCCAGCAGGCGGTAGAAGTGCTTACACTCGCAGAGCTTGAGTCCATAATCGGCGCTGAGTAACCGCATCGCGGAGTTGGCGGCCAGAGTAACATCGGTGGCCCACAACCAGAATTCGGTGCGGTTGCAGGTCGCCATTACCATGACTTCTTCGATACCTTCAGCCCTGGAGAGCTGAACCAGCGCTTCGTAGCGCCGGCTTTCGGCGATCCAAAAGCGCTCACGCACTGCCACCGGGGCGGTGCGATAGTTCAGCCCGATGACCATAAGAGCGGGTTCCAAGAAGTTATCTCCTGCAGACCACCTAGGATAAAAGCACCTGAGATGCCAAAGGAGAATCTGGTCTTGCACCGCTATCCGCTGTTGTGTCAATCAGTTAGCGTAATATCGGGGGAGGGAAGCGGGGGGATGGGAAGGCTAGGTTGCGGCATATCACGCTGGGCGCGTGTGTTTTGGCCCCTGTTACATTTCGCCACATAGGAGCCGGAAGAAGGCTCGTAGCTCTTAGCTTTTGGCCTTTAGGTCGAACCCAAGAGCGCTTTCCTATGGCCTTTGGAGTAAGAAACTGGTTGGTGCCGGGAGCGTGCCGGTTAAGGCGCAACTTCCGCCGGAACTGTCTCCTTCTCCTTTACACCCTTAGTATGCGGCTGATAGACGCAGAACGGCTCCTCATCCAGATAATTGCCGGTGGCAGCAAAAGCGCGGGCGCGACAACCCATGCAAATGTTGCGGAATTCGCAGCAGCCGCATTTGCCCTGCAGGTTGTTGACGTCGCGCAGTTCATTAAATACCACCGAGTTCTCCCAGATCTCGGCAAAGGGCTGCTTCCTCAGATCTCCTGCCAAGGCTGGGAGGTATCCACAGGGGTATACCTCACCCTGATGAGAGATGAAACACACTGCGGTTCCGGCCAGGCATCCCTTGGTCATGGCGTTCATGTCGGAAGGATGCGATCCGGGATGCCCCACTGCCTTTCCAATGCCGTGAGGCTTCAGTTCGATGCCGGTTGAGCCGGGCATCGCCATTTCAGTAGGACCGATACCTGGCGAACCTTGCGCCGCTTGATGTACTGGCGGCGCCGCGTGAGCGGCCTCTGCCGCAGCCGCGGAACGGCCCTCGGCAGCCCGCCTTTGGCGAAGCACGCGGAAATAGTGTGGCGCACAAGTGGCCTTCATCTCGATGCCACCTTCGAGCGAGCGATCGTAGAACCAGTTCAGCATGCGTTCATACTCTTCGGGAGGAACCATCTGTTCGGCAGCGATGTCGACGCCGCAGCCGACCGGTACCAGCAGGAAGGTATGCAGGGCATCGGCTCCGAGGGACTTCGCCAGTTCGAGCACGTTCGGAAGCTGGTGGGCATTGTGGCGGGCGATGGTGGTATTGATCTGGACCGACATGCCCAGATTTTTCAAATTCCGGAATCCGGCAATGGCGGCGTCGAAGGCGCCGGGGATGCCGCGGAAAGTATCGTGGGTCAGCGCATCCGCACCGTCAAGGCTAATGGCGACGCGCTGCACGCCGCTGTCGACGATCATGCGGGCGACATGTTTCGTAACCAGGGTACCGTTGGTGGCGAGCGCCACGCGCAGGCCTTTGTCTGTGCCATAACGCGCCAACTGGAAAATATCGGAACGGAAGAGCGGCTCGCCGCCGCTCAGCACCAGAATGGGAGTTGACACGTCGGCGATCTGATCGATGATGTCGCACGCCGCCTGGGTAGAAAGGTCGGAGGGAGAACTCAGTTCCGTAGCCGTGGCTCGGCAATGGATGCAGCGGAGGTTGCACCCTTTGGTCAGCTCCCAGAAAATCAATCGGGGCTTGTTTTTGCCGTTTGGAATCGGATTGGAATGCTGCGCGTTGCCGTTGCCTGAAGCCATGTGCAATCCCTCCCTACTCGAACCCAGTTTTGTTCACCCACCCTCAACGCAACCATAGGAGAGATCGACTCCCCCAGCGGTGACTGACATCACCGGGAATTGTGATCTCGGTCACGAATGACAAACCTTTTTGAATGTTGGGCATGGGATGGGATCGGATCGGGGAGCGCTCTCTCGTAGCTGCCGAGGGCGAGACGCTCTCGGGACAGCGGGCAAGATGCCAGGCGCTACAGTATTCGTCAAGTGGCCACGGTACTAGTTGTGGTTGGCGAGGTCGCGCAGGGCCGCCGTGTTACGAATCACCAAGGTCGAGCCTTTGGACTGCACGATCTGGCGTTTCTTCATTTCCGCGAACAGGCGAGTAACTGTCTCTCGCGAAGTTCCGATCATCTGCGCGATTTCCTCATGCGTGAGTCTGAGCTTTAAACGGGGCTCCGCTTTGGTGCCGTCTCCGTTCTTGGAACTCCATTCCAAAAGCAGCTTAGCCAGTTTTTCGGCGGCGGAGTGGGACAGTCCGAGCGAGCCTGCTTCCTTACAGGCGTTATGATATTTTTCGCTTAACTGCTCGGCGACTTTGAAGCAGGCCTCCACATCATCCTTCAAAAAGCGAAGAAAATCATCGCGCTTGACGAAGTTGACCTGGCAGGGATCGATGGTCTCCGCTGTTACCTGGTAGGGTTTGCCGGAAATTGTGGCGCTCATTCCCAGCACCTCCCCGGGTTCGACCAGTTTCACAATGACGGTTCTGCCGCTGGGGGAATTGATGGAGAGCTTGACCCTGCCTTTGCAGAGCACAAAGATGCCGCGGGGCATCTGCCCTTCGACAAAGAGCACAGCTTTCTGTGGATAGGCGGTCGCGTACTTGATACTTTCAAAAGCTTGCAGTGCGGTGGGAGGCAGATCGCAGAAACTGAAATTTGCGCGCAACTTGCAGGTAATGCAGCTTTCGACAATCTCCATTCCGTAGGGCGAGATCATGAACCAGCCTCCTGTAGCAACCTCGATGCCGGCTCGCTTGCGTGGGCCGTATGTTGCATAGTCCACGAGCCCGTTGAGTCGGCCTCGTCAAGCCCAGTGTCCGTCCGGGGTGGCACGCTTGGCTGTGCTGCGCAGCACATCCCGTTGTGATCTCCCTCACACCCAGGGCACGGTTGGTTACGGGTGTGTCTTTGAATCGAGAACGGCAAAAACCAAAGGTCGGATCGGGAAGCCTTGCGCAGAGGAATCGTGCGCAGTGAGTTGTCATGGGATCGCGTACAGGCCGCTGTCCGGCGGGCGTCCGTTTGACTGCGCTTAGGGCAGACTCCCACCCACCGCGCCGAGGGCGAGACGCCCCTTCGGCAAGCTCAGGGCAGGCTCTCAGGACAGCCGGGAAGGCTTGTCCTGAGCGAAGTCGAAGGATGCCGGCGCTACTCGTTTTCCACGTCGTAGAACGGCAGGTAAAGAGTTACTACCGCGAAAAAAAAGCAGGGGCACAAGCCGTGCTTGTGCCCCAACCGGAGCTGCGCCCGGCGCGCTGATGCCGGGACTGCCGATTACTTCGCTTGCAGAGTGTCGATGTAGTGGGTCAGGTTTGAGACACGCTGCTGTACCTCACCCTCGTGTCCACTGCTTAGAGTCCAAAACAAGGCGCCCCACACCGGCATGTCCTTGGAGCCGTGCGCCGGAGTAGTGGATTCGCCGCGGATGGAGGCCGTGACCTTCAGCGCGGGATACTTGCCACCGTTGTTCTTGCTCAGCAAGGAAAGGTCGGAGGGAGGGACCTTCAACGCGCTGGCCGCGGGACCGCCGCCTTTACCGTCGGTTCCATGGCAAACGGCGCAATAGGAGTTATACATATCCTTGCCGGATGCGGGCGACATGGCTTTGACCGGGACATGCTGGATGACTTTCTCTGGTTGGGCCTGCGGTTTGTCCTGCGCGCCGGCCATGCAGGCGCAGACGATCAGGGCGGTAAACAGCGAAATCAATTTTCTTATCGACATCGATCTGTTCTCCTTTCGAAGCGAAAACTTACTTTGATTAAACTCCAGTCGTGCAGAAGCTCAATACCCTGCGGCGCGTCCTGGGTTCGCCCCGCGGTCCGCTATCGCGTCGGGAGCTTCCATCCCCTGTCCTGGCGTACCAGAATGAGTGTGGATCTCGTCGGGTCTCCGTGATAGAAGTCGGCTTGATACTTATTGATCAGGGTTTGCCGTTCCCACATAGTAAAGCCTTTTACGAGGGGACCGCCAGCGTCAAACGTGTCTCCCAAGGCATTGGGCAGCCATTTCCAGTTGTAGGCCACGGTGGCTTGGTCTCCGGTGGTCTCTACGCCGGCTACGCCCAGCAGTTGCCGTTGAGCCACCGGAGCCTGAATTGTAAAGCTGCCATCCTTGGGCTCCGACTTCTTGAACCCCGGAAGACTGCTGAACAGACTCTCGCCTTCGGGCGTGAGCGACACTATCACGTTGCCCTTTGCGGGCTTCGCCAGTTTAACAATTCCCGCTTTTTGCAACAGCCGGTAATTAGGCTCCTTCACATCCTCGGCTGGCACCTGGCCCACGCTGAAGTGAATGGTGGGCGGGCCCAGTTTCTGAAGCGCCGCAGCGACTATCGGGGTGGCTTGCTCCGCCTTCAGAGGTGTCTTCGAGCGAACCTGGAATATTACGTAACCCACCGTGCCCACGATCAGAATCAGCAGACACACCATCAGTACCAGCGGTAAAAACGATGAGCGTCTTTCCATCTCAACTTCGGCTTCAAACATGGCAGCCCCCTTTTTGGAACAGCGGGAAATCAAGCAACACTATATTGTGGGTCTAGCGCTTCCCAATTGCTGTGATCAAAGGCATAAGCGGGTGTGTCGGGTATCACCATAGACAACCCCCTGCAACCTCAGGTCAGGCCAGCCAACCGGCGGCTCCGAGTGTGCGCTGCTTCACCAACATCTGTGACCGATATCACACCGGTCTGCCCATCATGCACCGCATAATCACTCCTAGGTTTGGGGCAGGTTCATACCACCTTAAACGTGGAGATGTCATGGCAAAAGGGCGTGTTTCCATCGTTGTTGAGCGCTGTAAAGCCTGCGGCTTCTGTGTGGAGTTTTGTCCGACCCACGTGCTCGCGCTTTCGTCGGCTTTCAATTCCAAGGGCTACCATCCGCCGCACGTGGTGCATCCAGACAAGTGCAGCGGTTGTGATTTGTGCGGGATGTATTGCCCCGATTTCGCCATTTACGCGACCAAGGTAACTCCTGCTGGCGGAGGTGACAAATAATGAAAGCTGATCTGCAAAAGGCTGACCCTCGCGGTGTGCTCACCGGCGTGCATTTCATGGATGGTGACCACGCCTGTTGCGAAGGTGCGCTGGCGGCTGGAAGCCGCTTCGCCGCCGGATATCCCATCACTCCTTCCACCGAAGTCGTGGAGCGCTTTGCCCAGCGTGTTCCGACCGTGGGTGGAACCTTTATCCAGATGGAGGACGAACTGGCCGCTTCCATCACCCTGCAGGGCGCGGTCTGGGGCGGAGCCAAGGCTTTTACCGTAACCTCCGGCCCCGGCTTCTCGCTCATGATGGAACACATTGGCTACGCCGCGATGACCGAAACGCCGTGCGTGTTCGTGGACGTACAGCGCGGAGGCCCGTCCACCGGCCTGCCCACGCTCCCGGCGCAAGCCGACATGATGCAGGCGAAATGGGGCTCGCATGGCGACTACGAAATCATCGCCCTGTGCCCCAATTCTCCGCAGGAGTGCTTCGATCTCACCATCAAAGCCTTCAACCTGGCCGAGGAATACCGCGTGCCGGTGATGTTCATGATGGACGAGGTTGTCGGCCACATGACCGAGAAGGTAGTCATTCCCCCGGCCGACCAGATCGAAGTGGTGCCGCGAAAACATACGCACAAGTCGGTGGAGGACTATCTCCCCTACGGCACCAACGGCGACCTGGTTCCGGAAATGGCGCATGCCGGAGAAGGTTACAACTTCCACGTTACCGGCTTGACCCATGATGAACGCGGCTATCCCAACATGACTCTGCCGACCCAGGACAAGCTGGTTCGGCGCCTGCAGAACAAGATTCTTCAAGCCGTCGACCGCATTGCCATGTTCGAGGAAGAGCAGATCGAAGGCGCGGATGTGGTGGTCGTCTCCTACGGAATCACTTCCCGCGTCGCGCAACGCGCAATCGAAGCGGCTCGCAAGAAGGGTTTGCGCGTTGGCAAGCTGCGCCTGATTACCGCCTGGCCTTTCCCCGAGAAAAAAATCAGGGAACTCGCGGCCCAAGTGAAAGCATTCGTTGTCCCCGAACTCAATCTGGGCCAGATGGTGCGTGAAGTGGAGCGATCCGCCGCCGGCCAGGCAAAGACATTCGCCGTCTCGCACGCAGGGGGCGGAGTGCACAATCCCGAAGACATCCTCAAGGTAATCGTGGAGGCCAGCCGATGACGGACTGCTTGAACACCGATCTTCTCAACAACGAGATCCCCGATCCGGGCGCGAATCCGGTCGAGCAATTTCTGCGCAGCGATCGCATCCCTCACATCTGGTGTCCGGGATGCGGCATCGGCACCACCGTGAACTCGTTCGCGCGCGCGCTCATTGAATCGAAAATCGATTTGGGATCGCTGGCCCTGGTCTCAGGTATCGGCTGTACCGGGCGCGTGGCGGGCTACGTCAAACTAGATTCTTTTCATACCACGCACGGCCGCGCCATTCCGTTTGCCACCGGGCTGAAGCTGGCAAACCCGAAGCTGAACGTGGTTGTCTATTCCGGGGATGGCGACCTTTCGGCCATCGGCGGCAATCATCTGATCCACGCTGCGCGCCGCAACATCGATCTGAAGGTCATCTGCGTGAACAATCTGATTTATGCGATGACCGGTGGCCAGACGGCGCCCACTACGCCGGATCACTCAACGACGTCGACGAACCCTTACGGCGTGTTCGAGCCGTCGTTCAACCTGCCGCACCTGGTAGAAGCGGCCGGGGCGGTGTACGTAGCGCGCTGGACTACGTTTCACGTCCGCCAGTTGTCGCGCTCCATCAGCGAGGCGTTCAAGAAGAAAGGCTTCTCTTTCATCGAAGTGATCTCGCCCTGCCCCACGCTGTATCAGCGGCGCAACAAGATGGGCGACGGTCTTGACGCCATGAAGTATTACAAAGAGAAAAGCAAAGTCCGGAACGGCGCGCCGACCAGCGAGGTCGGCATGACCATGACCGGAGAAATCGTCGTGGGCAAGTTCGTGGACCGCGAGCGCCCCGATTACCTGACGTTGATGAAATCACAATACACCGAATCACTGGGCGACAGATTCGTGGAACAACCGGAGATGGTATGCAGCTAACTGAAATTCGTATCGCGGGTTTTGGCGGCCAGGGAGTAATCCTCTCGGCCATAGTGCTGGGCAAGGCTGCCTCGATCTATCAAGGCGCATTCGCCACCATGACGCAAAACTTCGGACCGGAAGCCCGCGGCGGCGCCTGCAGCGCGCAGCTCGTGCTTTCGGATTCGCCTGTGCTGTATCCGTACGTCACCAAGCCGGACATCCTCATGGTCATGTCGCAGGAAGCCTATGTGCGCTTCGGCTCGGAGTTGAAAGATGGCGGCATCATGATTGTCGAGCAGGACATGGTGCGAGTTTCAGATCTCAGCAAGTCGATCAAGGTCTACAGCATTCCTGCCACCCGCATTGCCGAAGAACTAGGTAAGCGCATGGTGCTGAATTCGGTGATGGTGGGGTTCTTCACTGCCATTACTCGCCTATTGGAACCCGATGCCGTGCGCCAGGCCATCGCCGCTTCTGTCCCGCCGAACTTTAAGGAATTGAACCTGAAGGCCTTTGAAAGAGGGTGGGAGTACGGAAACAATGCTCTAACCACCACTCCGGACTCCGCTGACGCCGACTTGGAGACGCAGTACGCGCGGGAGTAGCTAGCGTTTCAGGAATCAGGCGTCCCCCAGCATTGTCATCCTGAGCGAAGCGAAGGACCTGCTTTTGCTGGAATGTCTCCATATCCTCCAATTTGGGCTGTTGCATTTCTCAACTTTGACTATTGCAAGATTAATCAGCGCCCCAATCGGCTTGTAAGTCACTGATTGTAAGCCAGAATTATGGCGGTTTGTTTCTAAACCCCTGCAAAACAACCTTCGGCCTGTTGCGATTTCCATCAAAGCACTGTTGCCAAATTCATCGCACGAACCCGCACCGAGAAATTACTTTTCCTCTATCTGCTTTGTTTCCCATGACATCGCCGCACGGAGCGTAAGTTGGCGCACCTTGGCATGGTGATTGCCTTTAGAAAAGTGCGTGAGTGGCTCGCTAGACGGCCCTCCGACGAGGTGACTTATGACAGTCCTACTGGTTCTCTTCTTCTTCGCAACCTTCTTACTGATTGATTATTTTCGCAGCCATCGCGCTATCGTGCAACCGGTGTTGCAGGTTGCCCCTTCCAAGCACGACGCGGTTGCGGCCCGCTTGCAGCCCGCGCTGGTAGGCGGCTTCGCCGTCCCAGAGAATCTGCGCTATCACCCGGGCCACACCTGGGCATTGAGCGAGAGCCCCAACCTGGTACGGGTCGGCATGGATGATTTTGCCTCCAAGCTGGCCGGCAAGGTGGACAGCATCAATCTGCCGCAACGCGGCCAGTGGATTCGCCAGGGCCAGAAGATGTGCACCCTGTATCGCGACGACTGCGCCGTTGATATGGTTTCGCCGATCGAAGGCAGCGTGTCAGACATCAACCAGGCCGTCATTAAGGATCCGAAGCTGGCGCTCAGCGATCCTTACGGAGAAGGCTGGCTGGTAACCGTGCAGGCTCCCGATGCCAAGACAAGTTTCAAGAACCTGTTCGGTGGCCCGCTCGCCCGCTGGTGGACGGAAGAGTCGGCCAGCCGCCTGCAACGCCGCATGCCGATGGCGATGGCGGGAGCCCTGGCTCAGGATGGTGGAGTCGCTATGAATGATCTCTCCGCCCACATCCCCGATCAGGAATGGCTGCCGCTGGCGAAAGAGTTCTTCCTGTCATAAGTCGAGCGAGGCGAACCACCTCGCCGAGAACACCGGCCGCCCGGGATTCCGGGCGGCCGATTTTTTGTGGGGGGTACAGAAGAAGAAAATCCCGTGCCATTTACTTTTGTGGAATCCCACTCTTGCGCAAAGAACGCGCAAGGATGGAGCCCCCAACACGGGAATAGTGTGAGAACGCCTTGATGCTTCGTAGGGGGGTAGGGGTCCTTCGACTGCGTGGCTGCTTCGCTTCGCGAAGCGGCCACTCCGCTCAGGATGACAATTTTATCAAGGGTGATGCTTCAGAAGCCTCGTGCTGACGAGACTTGTGTCCCCGGCGTTGCCACGGCTCGGCAGTTTGCGCACAGAGTGCTTTCCTTGAGGTCGATCCACTCCACGGCGTGGGAAGGAGCCATGGCGCATTGGTAGTCACTGCAGTGGGTCAAGTTAACGGTGTGGCCGAGTTCATGAACTGCTTCCTTGAGCACGCGCTGGCGAAACAGTTCCTGGTCGCGCGGGAGGCCGTAGAACTCCTGACGCAAACGATGGGCTGAGACCACGGCGCAGGGGCCGCCCATCTGGGCCTCGCCAAAGACAAAAGTCAGAATCGGGATGTAGAGATCCACCGCCGCGACGCCCAGCAGTCGCCAGGAGTCGTCGGTAAGAAAACTCTGCATGCGGCGCAGGATTTCCGAGGAGTGATACTGCTGCCGCTCGCCGTGGAAGGCGAACTCCGGATCCAGCCGCACGGGAAGAACTTTGCACGGGACGCGGAAAGTTTCTTCGATGGCAGGACGCAGATCTTTCAGCAGCCCATCATCCAGATTCCCGATCGGCAACAGTTGCAGCAGCTTCATGGAGCAGGTCTCAGGTGTCAGGTGTCAGGTCTCAGGTCGCCAGGCTTCGATTGGTACTTGGAGCTGAGACCTGACACCTGACACCTGAGACCTGACACCTTGGTTTCAGCTGGAATGCGTCTCGGCGTGAGCTCGCGTCCAGCCGTATTTTTTCAGCTTGTGATAGAGAGTGACTCGGTCGATGTCGAGGATTTCAGCGGCATGGCTCTGATTGCCTCCACATTCTTCGACCACGCGCAGGATATAGGCACGTTCCATGTCCTCAAGCTTCTTGCCGGCGCCGTTGGAGACGTTTTGGGGCTTGAAGATGAAGTCCTCTTCGTGCAGCTCCGGCTCCTGCCCTACAACCATGGCGCGCTCGACTGCATTTTCCAGTTCCCGAACGTTGCCCAGCCAGGACTGCTGCTGCAACAGGTTCATGGCGGCCGGAGAAACCCTGATGACGCGCTTGTTCATGGCCAGAGAGAACTTGCGGACGAAATGGTCGACAAGCGCTGGGATATCTTCGCGGCGTTCGCGCAGCGGCGGCAGTTCGATGCGGAAGACGTTGAGCCGGTAAAAAAGGTCGGGGCGGAACTTGCCTTCCTCGATCAGAGTTTCGAGATTCTTGTTGGTGGCAGCAATACAGCGGAAGTCTACTTTGATAATCTGGTTGCCACCGACGCGGGTGATTTCACGTTCCTGCAGCACGCGCAGCAGGTCGGTTTGCGTCTTTAGAGTGATGTCGCCAATCTCATCCAGGAAAACCGTTCCGCCTTCGGCAATTTCGAACTTGCCTTTCTTGCGGTACTGCGCGCCGGTAAAGGCGCCCTTCTCATGTCCGAAGAGTTCGCTTTCCAGCAGGGTCTCGGTCAGGGCGCCGCAGTGAATGACTACCATGGGATGAAGTCTTCGCGTGCTGGCGTGATGAATGGCACGCGCTACCAGCTCCTTGCCAGTGCCGCTCTCGCCGGTGACGAGGACCGTCGCGTCGGTGGGACCGACGGTTTCAATGGCGTCGAAGATCTTGCGCATGGGACCACTCTGGCCGACGAGATCCCCGGGACGCGCTACTTCGGCTACGGTTTCGCGCAGAAGCACGTTCTCCTGGGCGGTTCGTTTATGCGCAAGGGCGTTCTTTACCAGGTGTGCGATCTCGTCGGGATCGAGCGGCTTGGTTACGTAATCGTAGGCGCCATTCTTCAGCGCGGTGACCGCGGTCTCGACCGAGGCATAGCCGGTCATGATGATGACGAGCAGTTCGGGGTCGACTTCGTGCATGCGGCGCTGCAGTTCGATGCCATCGGTGCCATGCATCTTGATATCGACCAGGGCAACATCCCAGCGCTGTTCAGCCAGGCGCGTAAGTGCGTCGTTGGCGCTTTCGGCCGTGCCAATTTCGTAGCCCTCTTCGCGGAACCATTTGCCGAGCGAATCACGCACGCTCAGTTCGTCGTCCACGATCAGCATTTTTCCTTGTGTGCTCACTGCAATCACCTCACCTTCTTCGCGGCATTGCCGGCTCCAACACCCGCCAACAAAGCGTCATCATCCAGGGCCGGCAGAGTTACGGTGAAGGTTGTGCCGCGGCCCAGCGTCGATTCGACTTCGATACGCCCCTGGTGCCGCTCCACGATGCCGCGACTGATGGCCAAGCCCAGGCCGACTCCGCGGCCGCTTTCCTTGGTAGTAAGAAAAGGTTCGAAGATCTGCGGCAAAACGTCGGGAGCGATACCGGCTCCGTCGTCGCGCACCTGGATCCTGATTTCCTTCTCATCGTCACTCAGTTCTGTCTTGATCCAAAGATTGCCACCGCGAGGCATGGCATCGATGGCATTCATGATCAACACCAGAAGAACTTGTTCAATCTGTGCCGGATCGCAGGGCACAAGCGGCAGGTTTTCGGCATAGTTCAGCTGCAATTGAACTCCGACTAACTCCAGCTGATGCCGGACCAATAACAGGGAACGATCAATCACGGTATGCAGATCGGTGGACTGTACGTTCATGGGCGCGGTGCGCGAAAGAGTCAGGAGGTTCTTGACGAGGTCGCCGCAACGGCGGCTTTCGGCGGCGATGAGCTCCAGACATTGGATCGCTTCCTCACGTTTTTCATGTTCGGTCTGGCCCGACGCTACCCACTTCCGCAGCAGCTTGGCATAGGTAAGAATCCCAGAGAGGGGGTTGTTGACCTCATGCGCCACAACCGCTGCCATCTTGCCGATCGACGCCATCTTTTCCACGTGCAGCACGTGATCGTGGGCGCGTTTGAGTTCCCTTGTCTTCTGGTCGACCCGGTCTTCCAGCGTTTTTGCCCAGGTAACGATTTCTTCGTTGGCGGCGCGCAACTGCAGGCTCATGCCGTTGAACGACTCAGCGAGGTCACCCACTTCGTCATGAGATCGCACCTCGATCTGGTAACCGAGCTCGCCTCGGGAGAGATGTTCGGTGCCCTTTTTGAGCGCCTTGATGGGTTTGCCAACCTCGCTCCACACGAATAGCCAGCTCAAAACCGCGATGATCAGCATTGCTCCCGCGGTGTAATACAGCATGCGAGCAGTGCTGACCTTCAGTTGCTCGTCCGCTTTCGCCAGCGAAAGGTTGGTGTCCAGTACACCCAAAACCTGCTGGCTGGCAGGATGGGCGTGACAGTCAGCGTTGGAGCAACTGGGCTGATTTTCAATGGGAGTGATAATTCCCAGTACCCGCGTTCCGCCGCCATTGCGATAAATGCGAAAGCGGTCGGGGCGATTGAGGAGCGCCAGCGGCTGTGATTTGGCGTGGCAGCCATAGCAGGCCTCGGCCGTCTTATCGAGTACGTGGCTGACTTCTTTGGGATCGGTGGAGTAGCTGACCCGGCCCTGCTGGTCAAGGATGCGCACTTTAACCATGCCGGGCTCGTCCGCCATGGTTTGGATGGCGTGATAGAGCCCCTCGCGATCGTTGCGCAGCATGTAGTACGTGGTGCTGCGGTTGATTACGTCGCTGACGCGCTCGGCGCTGGCGAGAGTGGCTGCTTCCAGATGCTGGCGATGCAATCGGATGTTCAAGTATCCGAGAAGCGCGAAAATTACAAACATGACTGCCAGCAAGGAACCGATCAGCTTGGCACTGACACTGTTGGTCAGCCGCGTCCATCGCCGGCCGCGAATTGGCTCAGTCCCCGGCATGGCTTAATACCGCTGTTTCAACCGCGGGGACGGTTTCGGTTGCGAGACGCTGCTTGGGAGAATGTTTTTCTTCCGGGAAGATGGGCAAGTACTTCACCGCCAAGCCAAACAGGGCAAAGCCCGCCGCGACAATCATGATGGTCACCGAGAACTCCGTCCATTTCGGCATGTAATGATGCCCGACGTAAGTCTCAAAGCCGGTGAGCGCTATATTGAGACGGTTGGTGATAAATCCAAGTACGGTAGAGATGGAAACAAGATACAAACCATTTGGCGACAGCCGCACCTTTCTGAAGCTGAGCATGGTGATTGGAATCACGAAAGCCAGCGTCAGTTCGAGCCACAGAAAATACGATTCATAGCTGGGTTTGATGATCTGTCCGAGCATGCCGCGGTGGAAGTAGTCCTCGAAGCGGAGCAGGGCATTGACCCAGAGAGCCACCAGCAAGGCGCCTCCAAGTTGGACCAGAACCGGGAGTTCAAGGTGACGGCCGAAGGCTTTGGCGCTCTGGGTGGACTCGAAGATGGTCATAGCCAAACCAACCGCAATCGCTGATCCAAAAAAGAGGAAGGGCAGCGCGGGGGTGTACCAGAAGGGATGAAGCTTGCTCGGCATGATCAGGTAGAGCGATCCGAGCGAACTCTGGTGGAGCGTGGAGAGCAGGATGCCCATGATGATCAGGACTGGGTAAACCTTCTTGATCCACGCGATCGGAGTCTTCATGTTGAGGCGCTCGAAGACGTTGGGAAGAAATTCGAAGAAAAGCACGGTGGTGTAGGACATCACGCACAGGCCTACCTCGAACATGACCGAGTGCGGGTTCATGTAGATGAGCTGATGCCAGATGTACCAGGGGCGGCCGAGGTCGAACAACAGGCCCACGATGAAAAGCACATAGCCCAGGAACGCCGTCAACACGGCGGGGCGCACAACGCTGTGCAAGCTCTCGACGTTGAACAGGTAGACCGCACCCACAATGCAGAAACCGCCGGCTGCCAGCATGACGCCGCAGAGGAGATCGAAGCCGATCCAGAGGCCCCAGGGGAATTGGTCACTCATGTTGGAAACCGCGCCCAGGCCATAGAAAAAGCGAATGAAGGTGGAGTACAGGCCGAGGCCCATGGCCACAATAAATACCGCTCTCCAGAAGGTCAGCTTGAACTTCATCGCGCACCCCCGTTTTTCTCTTCCGCCTTCTCTTGTGCCTCAGCAGCGGCGACTTCGTCGCGGCGATGCGAAACCCAGTAAATGCCTCCCAATACCAACGTCCACACCGGGATAAAGTCTGGAATTCTCTCCATCACACGGCCAGTGTATTCGGGCATCGGAGTGTCGCCGAGTTTGGCGGAGGCTGGATAGCCGTAGTCTTCGACGTTCTTGGCGGCAATGATGAAGACCGAGGTTCCGCCAACTTCGTTCAGACCGTAGATACGAGGCAGGTAGGTGGATGGACTTTGGCGAATACGGTCCTGCGCTTCTTTAATGAGGTCGTCACGCTCGCCAAACTTGGTAGCTCCGGTGGGACAGATTTCGGCACATGCTGTCTGCTTGCCGGCGGCGATGCGATCGGGGCACATAATGCATTTACGGATTCTCGGATTCAGTGATTGCCATTCGTACTTGGGCTGGGCAAAGGCGCAGGCCGTCATGCAATAGCGGCAGCCGATACACTTCCAGACGTCGTAGACGACCGGACCCGCTGCAGTCTTATGGAGGGCGCCGACGGGACAAACCGAAGCGCAGGCAGGATGCTCGCAGTGCATGCACAGGCGACGCATGAATTTGTCGTCCTTGGTGAGAACGACAGTGAATTTATGTTCGGACTGTACCGACTCGGCCGCCACTTTGTCGTTGTAGGGCAGCTGGTTTTGCTGGGCGCAGCCGGCTTCACACTGTTTGCAGCCGATGCAGATCGTCGCGTCATACAGGATGGCCTTACTCATGGAAATTGCTCCTCGCTGTTCTCAAGCGGGACTTCCGTTCCGGAGGAATGAAATAGGAGGTATAAGTTTGCGGTAGCGGTAAAGGAACGGACTTGGGAACGGTACAGAACATCTTTGGGGCGACTACAAAAAAGGGGCCGGGTCTGGAGTGGGCTGCACCCAGACCCGGGCGGGCTGTTCCCCGTCGGAGAGCGAGTGGGGGAGAAGCTTTCCGGCAAGCTACGGATCGTCCGATTGTCGGTTCCATCCGTCGAATTGAACCGGACATCTTCATACTTACTCTCTCGTCCTCTTCCGCTGCTGGAGACGATTGGTCATGCGACAGCAGCGGTGCAGATAAGAGGAACAGCCAAATAACCAACTGCCAAATCGCTACTTTTGCAGGCTACGAATGTAGGCGACGACAGCTTTCACGTCGTCAGCTGCCAGAGCCTTTACCGCCGGCGTGTGCTTCGCCGTCTGAGTTACGGCCTTGGTCAGGTCGGCATCGGATTTCTTCTTGGCTTCGTCCGAAATCAGGCTCGGAGCTTTCATGGCCGGCTTGCCAGCCGCATCGGCCCCGTGGCACATTGCGCACTTTGCTTTGTAGATAGTGGCTCCGTCATCGGCAGCCCATGACAGATTGGGGATGAGAATGAATAGGGCCACCGCGATTGTCATTACGAGCATCACCAGCTTCGTCGTCTTCATGATTTCGTATTTTCTCCTTGTAAAGTTTTGCAACCTAATGAAATTAGCGGCTCATCTCGCAGTGGTGCTTTTGTTGCGAAAGTAACCACCGATACACCCTCCAAGACACTGGATGTAGCAGAACTCAGCAGCTCCATGGCTGCCCATTGAGAGTTTCAACGGTGGGAGGGGCCACCCGCAGTGATGTAGGTCACCCTAGAGGGTGACTTTGGCCAAGGGGAGGGGAGCAGCAAAATAGGCTGGGAGTCTCTGAGTCACATGAACCGGTGACTGTGGTCACAGCTTCGCTCACACCCCGGCGAGACAATCGTGGTCAGCAGCGAGGTGTGGCTATGCCGATACTAATGATGGCTCTGCTGGCATTGATCGTCTTTGGCCTGATTGGGATTCTGCTGACCGCAGCAATGATCCTGGAGCATCGCAAGCACGCACATGCCGTCCAAGGCGACGCTGCACCCACGGTGACCTCCAGCGTCGCCCCATCGCTTAAACCGAAACATTTATAGCCCGCGTGGTAACCACATGGTAACCGCGCGGAATTCGTCTGAAGGAGACATCTGATGAGCACGGTTGTCCTGGATAAAGATAAGAAAGCCGACCTGGCTGGACCCGGAATTGGCGATTACAAGAAACTGGAAAAAATTCTGCCGAACGATTACCACTCGTTACTGACCCCGAAAGAGACGCAGCAGGCCATCTTTCAGGTGAAGCGCTATATCGAAGATAACCTGTGCAAAGAACTTAACCTGATGATGGTGGAAGTACCGCTGATCGTGGATGTGGAGAGCGGCGTGAACGACATGCTGGATCGCGATGGGTCGCGCACACCGATTCAGTTCCATATATCGAATGATCGCAACCTGCATCCTCTCGATGCGCAAGTAGTGCAAGCCGCGACCAAATGGAAACGGGTGGCGCTGAAGCAGTTCGATTGCAAACCGGGTGAGGGCGTCTGCACCGACATGCGCGCGGTTCGCAAGGACTACTTCCTGGATCACGACCACTCCGCCTACGTCGATCAGTGGGACTGGGAGCGGGTGATCACGGCGGAGCAGCGCAACCTGGACTTTTTGAAGGCAATCGTCAGCAAAATCTGGAAAGTGATCGTGGGCGCGGAGAAGTTTGGACAATCGCTGTTTCCGCAGTTGAAAGACTCACGCTACCCGAATCTGCCGGAGAAATTGACCTTCCTGCACGCCGAGGAAATTCTTGAGATGTATCCCGACCTGCCGCGCAAGCAGCGGGAGACGGCGGTGCTGCAGAAGTATCCCGCGGTGTTCATTGTTGGGATTGGGTGGCCGCTGAAGGATGGGTATCCGCACGAGATGCGTGCCGCCGATTACGATGACTGGGTCACCGACACCCGCGATCAGACGGGCAAAGACACGCACGGGCTGAATGGCGACATTCTGGTATGGAACTCGGTTACCAAGCGGCGTCATGAACTGACGTCGATGGGCATCCGGGTTACGGCTGAAACGCTGAAACAGCAGCTTACGATGGCGAAGCAGTTGGACTTCATGAAGCTGCCGTATCACCAGGCGATCCTGAACAACAAAATTCCGCTCTCGATTGGCGGTGGAATCGGGCAGTCACGGACGTTGATGCAATTGCTCCGCAAAGCGCATCTTGGGGAAGTCAGCGTTACGGTGTGGCCGAAGATCCTGAAGCAGATGTGCGCGGGGAAGAATATTTTTGTGCTGGAGTAGGGCCGTTTCCAATTGATCGACTTACCAGGAGAGTCCCACCCTTGCGCAAGGAACGCGCAAGGATGGGGCAGCCACATTGTGGTTGTGCCGACAGAAGGCTGGGCCAGCCCCCCGTTCATATTGACCTTTAGTCCGCATTGGGGGACAATGCTCCCAGTTCGAGACTGCCACGGAACTCTTCCCCCTAATCGGTAGCCGAACCGGGCATTTTTCTCTACCCGATCCTCAGATGCGCGACGGAAGGAACCTATGAAGCGCACCTCCTTCGTCTCCTTGTTACTCTGTTTGACCACTTCATTCTTATTGTCCCAGTCAAATCCTGTTCCTCTTATCAACCAGACCAATCAGAGCGCGATAGGTGCATCTCCGACCGGCGTGTCTCAGGCCGACCCGAAAGCCCAAGCCTGGATTATCGATCAGTATGGCAAGCTGCCGCTGAGCTTCGAGGCCAATCACGGGCAGACTGATGCGCGAGTGAAGTTTCTGTCGCGCACGGGCGGGTACTCGCTTTTCCTAACCGGGGATGAAGCAATACTGGCATTGAGCGGGAAGAAGACAAATGAGGCGAAGATCGTGGACACCGCTCACACGTTGCCGTCCAATGTGGTTGCGACCAAAGCCAGCGGCGTGCTGCGGATGAAGCTGCGCAATGCCAATCTTGCCGCCAAGGTGACTGGCGTGGATCAACTGGCGGGCACTAGCAACTATTTCATCGGCAATGACCCAAAGAAGTGGCTTAGCAATGTCCCAAACTACGCCAAGGTGAAGTACGAGGAAATTTATTCCGGCATTGACTTGATTTACTACGGCAACCAGCGGCAACTTGAGTATGACTTTGTCGTTGCACCGGGCGCGGACCCGCGCCGCATCCAGTTCGACGTTCGCGGGGCCAAGCGGATTCGTCAGGATGCGCAGGGCGAGTTGGTGTTCAAGGTGGGCGAGGATGAAATTCGCTGGCACAAGCCGGTTGTGTATCAGGAGAAAGATGGGGCGCGGCAGGAGATTGCGGCGCATTATGCGATCACCGAGACGAACCGCGTGGGATTCGAGATTGCGAAATATGACGCCAGCCGACCGCTGTATATTGATCCGCTAATTTACTCGACCTATCTGGGCGGCAGCGACACTGACCGGGGCTTCAGCATCGCGGTGGACAGCGCGGGCAACGCTTACGTCACCGGCGCGACCCACTCACTCAACTTTCCCGTCACTCCCGGCGCCTTTCAGACGACTTTATCCTGCTGTGGCGCCTTCGTGACCAAGTTCAACCCCGCGGGTTCAGCTTTGGTTTACTCTACCTATCTGGGCGGCAGCGGCGAGACAGGCTTCGCCATAGCCGTGGACAGCGCAGGCAACGCTTACGTCACCGGCGCGACCTCCTCACTCAACTTTCCCGTCACTCCCGGCGCCTTTCAGCCAACCTACGGCGGCAACGGGGATGCCTTCGTGACCGAGATCAACTCCACGGGTTCAGCTTTGGTTTACTCCACCTATCTGGGCGGCAGCTCCTTTGACGGAGGCTACGGCATCGCCGTGGACAGCGCGGGCAACGCTTACGTCATCGGTTGGACCAGTTCAACCAACTTCCCGACGATGAACCCTTTGCAGCCGACCTATGGTGGTGGCACCTACGATGCCTTCGTGTCCAAGATCAACCCCGAGGGGTCAGCTCTCGTTTACTCCACCTATCTGGGTGGTAGCCTTCTCGACTCTGGTGCAGGCATCGCGGTGGACAGCGCAGGCAACGCTTACGTCACGGGCGGGACCTACTCAACCGACTTCCCGATCACGCCCGGTGCCTTCCAGACGATCTGTAGCCACGGGTGTCAATTCAGTAGCGACGCTTTTGTGTCCAAGATCAACCCCGAGGGGTCAGCTCTCGTTTACTCGACCTATCTCGGCGGAACCAGTTCCGACTCTGGTGCAGGCATCGCGGTGGACAGCACGGGCAACGCTTACGTCACGGGCGGGACCTACTCAACCGACTTTCCCACAGTCAATCCCTTGCAGCCAAGCTCCGGTGGCGGCTTCGGCGACGCCTTCGTGGCGAAGATCAACAGCATTGGATCGGCGTTGGTTTACTCCACCTATCTTGGCGGCAGCTCCTTTGACTATGGCGCTGGCATCGCGGTAGACAGCGCAGGCAATGCTTACGTTGTTGGAGGCACCGGCTCACACAACTTTCCGACAGAGAGCGCCTTGCAGCCACACTACCGGGGCGGCGACTCCGACGCCTTCGTGGCCAAGATCAATCCCTCGGGATCGGCTTTGTTTTCCTCTACCTATCTAGGCGGCAGCGGGTGGGACGAGGGCCGCGGCATAGCGGCGGACAGCGCGGGCAACGCTTACGTCACCGGCTACACCGAATCAAATAACTTTTCCACCACGTCCGGTGCATTCCAGACGGTCTGCAACGATGGCAGCGGCTGTAGTGTTGATCTTGGGGACGCCTTCGTGACTAAAATTAAAATGCTGACCGTGACCACTACGGCGCTCACGTCTTCCCCGAACCCTTCCACTTATGGACAGTCGGCGACCTTTGCCGCGGCGGTCACTTCCAAGCTCGGTGCTCCGCCGGATGGGGAAACCGTCACGTTCAAGAAAGGCACGACCTTGCTGGGAACGGGGACGTTGAATGGCGGCTCGGCGAACTTCACGACTTCGACGCTTAAGGTTGGCACCAACTTGCTCAACGCGGTGTACGGCGGTGATTCGAACTTTGCCAGCAGCACGTCGAAGGGGGTGAGCCAGGTGGTCAGCAAAGCCACAACCACGACCACTTTGGCTTCCTCGCTGAATCCGTCAAAATTTGGGCAGTCTGCCACCTTTACCGCAACTGTGGCGCCGCAGTTCAGCGGTACGCCCACCGGGACCGTGACCTTCTACGATGGCACGACGCTCCTGAAAACTGTGGCAGTGAGCAAAGGGATGGCAAAGTTCACAACCGCGACACTAACTTCGGGCACACACAACATCGCGGCGACGTACAGCGGTAGCACCAGCTTTATCGGCAGTTCATCTTCGCTGACACAGACGGTGAATTAGAGACCATGCGAAATTCGCGGTTAAGAAACAGAGTCAGAGGCGGGGGGCTGGCCCACCCTTCCGCCATCGGAAGTAGGCCAACCCGTTCTACACCCCGATCGGCATTACAGCCCGAAGCGCCGTGGCTGGTAAGTGGCTTTTCACCGCCGCGGCCAAGCGTCGGATTCCTTCTCGTATTTGATCTGGAGCGGCGTTGGAAAAATTCAAGCGCATATGACGGGAGCCTTCACGGCTATCGGTGTTGCGACCATCAGGGGCATAGAAGGAATCGCCGGGGACGAAGGCTACATTCTGCTCGATCGCTGACTTGAAAACTGCCTCCATGTCCAGGCCTGCGGGCAGTGTCACCCAAAGAAATAGCCCACCCTGAGGATGAGTCCAGGTTACTGCGGGCGGGAAGAAGTCTTCGAGGGCCTGGAGCATTACGTCGCGGCGCTCGCGGTAGATCTGCCGAATCAGCTTCACGTGCTTGTCGAGGAATCCATCGCGCGCTACTTCGTAGGCCACGAACTGGGTGAAGGTCGAGGTGTGCAGGTCGGCACCCTGCTTCAGTTGCGTCAGCTTGCTGATGATCTCGGGAGGAGCGACGATCCATCCCAGGCGAAGGCCGGGGGCCAGCGTTTTTGAAAAAGTGCTGAGGTAGATAACGTTGCCGATGGAATAGCCACTGTCGCGGCGCAGGTTCTCGCGATCGAGCACGACGAGCGGCGGGAGGTGCTCGCCTTCATAGCGCAACTGGCCGTAGGGATCATCCTCGACGATTGGAATGCCAAAGCGGTCCGCCAGCAGCACCAGTTCATGGCGACGCACTTCGGACAGGGTGGTTCCGGCCGGGTTCTGGAAGTTGGGCAGGACGTACATGAACTTGGGGCCGGAGCGCAGAGGTTCCACGAGCAGATCGGTGCGGAGGCCGTCTTCGTCGACGGGAACGGACTCATATTCCGCGCCATAGATGTTGAACGCCTGCAGCGCACCGAGATAGGTTGGCGCTTCCACGAGTATGCGATCTCCGGCATTGATAAAGAGCTTGCCAATCAGGTCGAGCGCCTGCTGCGAGCCGGAGGTGATCATGACGTTCTCGACCTTGGCATTGATGCCGTAGCGGGCCATGTTGTTGGCGAGCAGTTCGCGCAGGGGTTGGTAACCTTCGGTTTCCCCGTACTGCAGGGCTGAGGGTGCCTGCTGGGTCAGTACCTTGTGACAGGCTTCCTCAAAGCGTTGGACGGGGAAGACGTCGGGGGCGGGAAGACCTCCGGCAAAAGAAATCATGCCGGGTTTCTGGGTGAGCTTCAACAACTCGCGGATTCGAGAACTGGTGATGCCCTTGGTGCGCAGGGCGTAACGAGATGTCCAGGCAGTCGACATTCCTAACCCTCTTTACATCGTAATTATCCGATTTTTGTCATCCCGAAGGGAGCGATCGGTAGTCCGCGGCAAACAGCAGGTCCTTCGCTTCGCTCAGGATGACAATTTATAAAAAACGCCTCTCTACGCGAAGCCGTCGGGCTGACTTACGGCGCCGATGTGAGCCTGTTCATCGATAAACAGGCGGCCCGCGGTAAGCGCTTTGCGGTCGATTTCCAGGAGATTGAGTTTCTTCACCTTGTCTTCGAGC
>Ga0074046_10000662_pt1 | contig 31553 bp, 30 predicted proteins | sample BogForMeECP23OM3_FD_94441 | JGI IMG/M metagenome (GOLD analysis project Ga0074046, IMG submission 94441) | Bog forest soil microbial communities from Calvert Island, British Columbia, Canada - Bog Forest MetaG ECP23OM3 | ecosystem: Environmental > Terrestrial > Soil > Wetlands ... | reverse complement strand
TTGCTTGTCTTAAGCTGGGGAAATACCTTCTGCACATGCGTTTCCGCGCCTTTGAGAACCTTCCAGATCTTGCGGACCGTGTCCTTTAGGTAGCTAAGATTTCTTTCGTTTTCAGTGATCGTTTTCTCCCAGTCCCACTGGTCCACGTACGCGCTGTGGTCGTGATCCAGAAAGTAGTCCTTACGAACAGCACGCATATCCGTGCAGATCCCTTCTCCAACCTTCATCCCAAACTCCTTCAGGGCCATCCTCTTCCATTTCGTTGCCGCCTGAACTACCTGCGCGTCGATCGGGTGCTTGTTATGATCGTTAGAGATGTGAAATTGCACCGGCGTCCTTGAACCGTCGCGATCGAGCATATCGTTAACGCCGCTTTCTACATCGACTATCAACGGAACTTGAACCATCATCAGATTCAGCTCCTTGCAAAGGTTCTCTTCGATGTAGTTCTTTGCTGCGAAAATGGCTCGCTGAGTATCCTTTGGATTGAGCAGGGGATTATAATCGTGAGGAAGAATCTTGTCTAGGTCCTCGTAATTTCCTATTCCCGGACCAGCGAGGTCTGCCTTTTTACTTGACATGTCCGTCGAAGTTTGCGAAAACGCTGTGCCCTTATTACGCCTGTCACTGTTTACCAAGATTGACAAATGCAGCCGCACCCCTGATATAGCGAACATCGAAACGCGGAATATTTCAAGGCAAGGAGTCAGAGTTTGGGAGGACGCCTTTAACGAGCCTATCTCTTGTTCGGAATTGCGTTCCTCCTGTTCGCGCTGGGATTCCTCGTTGGATCATTTGCCTCCAGACCATTCGGCTTTTAACTCGTGTCCATGGTTTTTGGTTCGACTTGCCTTGTCTTCGCTTCTCGTCAAGAACGCCGACTGGGTTGTCACACAGAATTCCAAACGGGAGTTGCCTGGTCAGGAATTAGGTTAAACGAGGCCGGTCTGCCGTGAACTACTACATCACATTGACGACCAACTGCAACCTCAGATGCAGTTACTGCTATGGCAAGTCCTGCGAGGATTTTGGGAGCGACTTCCATGGGCTCGAAGTCGACTATTCCTTGCCCAGTGAAGCCGCCTACGACAGCGAGGTGCTGCGGAATTTTCTCCAGAAAGATCGAGAGGCCGCCTTGATTTTCTACGGAGGTGAGCCCCTGCTCCAGTTGAGCAAACTGCGAGAGATCATGAACACCGTCCGAGACCACGAATTCATCATTCAGACCAATGGCCTTTTGCTAGACAGGTTGGAGCCTGCGTACGTGAACAGATTCCGATCGATCTTCGTATCACTGGACGGTGACGAAGCGTTAACGGACCATTATAGGGGGAAAGGGGTCTACAGACGAGTTGCGCGCAACCTGAAGCTGATTCGCGAAAACGGGTTTAAAGGCGAGATTGTAGCGCGAATGACCATCGGCGAAGAGACTGAGATCGACACGCAAGTCCTAGCGTTACTTAACGGCGCAGAGCCGCCGATATCAGTCCATTGGCAGCTTGATGCACTCTTTTGGCAGAACGACTATTCGAAGCGACAATTCTCAGAGTGGGCTAGGACGAGTTACAACCCGCGCCTTAGGAGACTCATCGACATTTGGGTGCAACGCATGAAGGATACCGGCGAGGTACCGCGCTTCTATCCGTTTCTCGGAGTCATGAAGTCTCTGCTTCTTGGCGAATCAAGCCACCTGCGTTGCGGCGCCGGTTGGACTGTCTTCAACATCCAGACTGACGGGAACATAACGCCCTGCCCCGTCATGGCAGGAATGAAAGACTTCTACCTAGGAAACATTAGCGAAACGCATCCCGAGAGTCTGAGAAACGCTCAGTTCGTATCTGAGCCTTGCACGCAATGCCAAGCATTTCCGATCTGCGGTGGGCGTTGCCTTTACGCGAATGTCACTAAGCTTTGGGGGAACGAAGGATTCAGACAGGTGTGCGCAACCGTCACCGACATGATAAACGCATTGCAGGAGGCACTACCCGAAGTAAGGTCCCTCATAGATAATGGAAGAGTTCGCCTAGATTCCTTTGACCACATGAAATACAACGGATGCGAAATAATACCCTAATTGGTAATTCGATGAAGATTTTCGAAATGGTGGGCCCGGAGGGATTCGAACCCTCGACCAGCAGGTTCCTCCGGTCCGTCATATGAGCTTCGACATTCGAATTCTGTCGCTCTAGCCTAGCTGAGCTACGGGCCCGCTCAAACACAGTGAGCCTCATGCACCCCAGTCAGAAAAAGCTTAGCACCAGCGCATTCTTGAACGTAACCGACGAGTTCTGTGAGGGTCAATATTGATTGGGAACGGTGAAAACGCATGAAACTCCTTATATTGACTCTCCGTCGGATACCCAGCCTCCTGTGGTTAATCAGTGCCGAATTCGACGCCAGACACGGATATAGTCAAAGAGGCCCAGCGGATAATCGACGAAGCCGAGAAAAACCAGATAACTCTTAGGCTGTTCGGTGGTTTAGCGGTTCGGTTTCATTCCCCAAGCGCAACGCACAGATCCTTGTCTCGCAAATACGCTGACATCGATTTCATGGGCCTAAAGAAGCAGGCGCGCAGCATGAAGAAGTTATTCATAGGCCTCGGATACACGCCGCGTGATATCTTCAACGCGTTGCATGGAGATACACGGCTTATCTTCAATGACATTGAAAATGGAAGACGGATCGACATTTTCCTGGACGTATTCGAGATGTGTCATAAACTGGATTTCAAAGATCGCCTGTTAATTGACAAATACACGATTCCCCTCGCTGACCTGCTAGCGACGAAACTTCAGGTCGTTGAAATAACCGAAAGAGAGTACCGGGACATAATATCGCTCATCAACGACCACGAAATTACCGATACAGAGACACCAGATGCGATAAACGGTCAATATCTTGCCAAGCTATGCGGCGATGATTGGGGGATGTACAAAACATTCATGATAAATCTGGGAAACATATCGACCGCACTCGCTCAGTATCAACTCGACAAGGACGTAGAGAAAACGGTTCGAAAGCGCATTGAAGACTTGAAGACGCGAATAGACAATGCCCCTAAGGGTACTCGCTGGAAGCTTAGATCGAAAATAGGCGAAAAGAAACAATGGTACGAACTACCGGAAATGGACAAAGAAGTCGTAGACTCACGAATAGCCAAGGATGCAAACTGAACCAAGGGTACCAATGAATGGACTCTTTGGCTTTTCCCTGTGGCGTTAAATAACTCGACCTGTTATCTAGATATGCGGAACTGTGTGACATGGAAGAAGCGAACGAGGAAAAGAAGACGCCGATCAAGCTAGAGATTGACCGGCCGCAGGATTTCAAGTTCCATCTTGCTTACGAGGTTTATTCGAAAGCTTGGGATGAAAATGCCTCCGACGACGCTAGATCAAGGCTCAACGGACTCATATCAACCCTCGCTGACAACGCGGATGGATTCACTGACTTCTACTCGCAGGTCCAGCAATACCGAGGCGGAACAGGATCCTTCGGATCCGGCAGGACCAGGATCGAAACTAGCCGGAAGCGCAGCTGGCAAAGAGAACAGACTCGTGCAGGAAGAGACCGAAGACACCGATAGGCCCGATTTGCTTGGGTCGAATGCCCGAACATAGATCGCCTGGGTTATGCCGAAAACAAATGGTTTTTTGGTGCTCCGGGCGGGATTTTCAGCGAACGACTCTTCGCTTTTGAACCCGCGTCGCTGACTCTCTCCATAACTCGAGAGGCCAACATACTTTCGGCGTCACGCGCCTTGACCGGGCTATATTCGGTAGCTGCTTAGGCTTCTACCGGAGCCCTAAAGCCCGGAGCAAGCCGACTAACGCGGTTTCACTCTATTTTAAGCACTCGCAAAATGCGAGGGGGTGTGCTTAGTATTCAGGCATCTCTCCGCCGCCCCTTGGTGGCGGCGTTGGTGGGGGTTTTGCTGCGGCGATGACGTCGTCGATTCTGAGGATCATTGAGGCGGCTTCGGCGGCGGATCGGATCGCATGTTCCTTGACCCTTACCGGTTCTACAACTCCTTGTTTTTTCATATCTTTCACACCGCCCTTGAATACGTCTACGCCTTGGTTTACGCCATCTTTTTTGTCGTGCGCTGATCGTAGGGCGACCATTATATCGATTGGGTCAAGGCCAGCGTTCTCTGCCAGCGTCTTCGGAATTGTTTCAAGCGTTTCGGCGAAAGCTTCTATCGCAAGCTGCTCGCGTCCACCCACCTTGTTCGCATATTCCTTGAGTCTCTTGGCGAGTTCAGCCTCAATTGCGCCTCCGCCAACTACGACTTTGGGCTTCTGAACCACATCGATCACGACTGAGAGAGCGTCCTTCAAAGCTCTTTCAGCTTCGTCGACTAAGCGTTCCAGGCCTGCTCGGATCAAGACGCTGACGGATCTTGGATCTTTGCATCCTTCTATGAAGACCATCTTGTCGTCTCCAATCTTCCTTTCTTCGACATGGTCCGCTTTTCCAAGGTCCCCGGCTTTGAGGTCGTCTAGGTTTGTTACGATTCTTCCTCCAGTCGCCCTGCCAAGCTTTTCCATGTCGGATTTCTTGATCCTTCTCACAGCCAGCATTCCTTCCTTGGCGAGGTAGTGCTGTGTAGTGTCGTCGATCCCTTTCTGGCAGAGGACCACATTGGCACCTGAAGCCTTAATCTTGCTAACCATCTCCTTCATCATACGCGTCTCTTCGTCCAGAAAGGCCTTCATCTGGGACGGGTCGTTGATTCGAATCTCAGCTGAAATCTCGGTCTTCTCAATCTCCAATGCCGCGTCGAGCAGAGCGATCTTAGCGTTCTTGACCTCCTTCGGCATGCCCGGATGAACGACCTCCTTGTCAACAATAATTCCCCTAACCAACTGGGTATCTAGCAGGCTCTTTCCTTCCTTCTTCACAAGCTGAATATTATCGATGTCAGCATACCAAGAATCGCCACGTTTCTCCTTCACTTGTTGCACGGCTTCGATAGCGATGTCCGCGAAGTGTTCACGTGCGCCCCCCAAACCCTTGCTGTGCATAGCAGTCATGGCGACTTTCTTCAGAGTGACATTATCGTCAGCTTTGATAGGTTCAGCAAGCAAGTCGAGAACTGCAATCGCTTTATCAGCTGCTTTCTTGTAACCCGCTACAATTGTAGTTGGATGAACTTCGTCGTCGAGAAGGTCCTGCGCTCGTTTGAGCAACCCACCGGCGAGAACGACGGCTGTTGTGGTTCCGTCGCCAACTTCATCATCTTGCGTCTTCGCGACCTCAACGATCATTTTAGCCGCAGGATTTTGTACGTCTACCTCGTCCAACACAGTCGCGCCGTCATTTGTGACGGTTACATCGCCTAAACTGTCTACGAGCATCTTGTCCATTCCGCGCGGACCAAGAGTGGTTTTGACAACTTCGGCAACGATGATTGCGGCCGTGATATTACTCCGCTGAGCATCTTGGCCCCGGTTGCGAGTAGATCCTTCTTTCAATATGAGTACGGGTTGACCTGTCAAATAGGACACTTTTGTTACCTCAGGTGACTACCACAGCATAAAAATCGGACGTACATAAGTATTTTTCTGAGCCAGCCCAAGCGGCCTCTTTGGCCGCGGGAAACCCTTCGCAACCGCCCGTTATGATCGTTTTAGTGGTTGTGTTCTTCGATTCGGTTCTTTGAAGGTTCGCTACGTTAGAACGAGAAGCTAGCGAAGTTATTATATTCGTCCGGACATGCGCAAGAAATCGTTCTCATAATTCTCGGGAACGTTTGAGGAAAATAGGTTTGCCTGTTAATTTTATGGTTGAATCTAAGAACCTTCGGAATAGCACCCTCATAACTGGTTTCCACGGTGTAGGCGAGACAGGCTACATTTCAGTTTCATACCTGGTTCATGCCTTAAACGCCAAAAGGATTGGTTTCGTAGACGTAGCCCACCCGCCGCCGTTCATCGCAACTTCCGAGACGGGACTCGTCACACCATTCGAAGTTTATCGGGCCGGGAGGATCGTGCTTGTGAAGTTGGAATTCTCGCCGCACAGGACAGAAGAGTCGGAATTTGCTAAGACGCTTGCACAATGGGCTATGAACAATAAATTCAGAGACGCCGTGATGATAGGTGGTTTGGACGCGAGTCTGCAGGAAGGATCAGACGCGATCCGCATTGTGCCAACTGCAAGTTACCCTCCAAAAACCGTGAAGATGAAGCACACAATGTTGGAACCAGGCCTCTTCGTTTACGGCCCCTTGGCCGTCATGCTTGGGGAATTCGAAAAACAAAACTTCCCCGCCGTCGCTGTCCTACCCTACGCCTCTGCTGAGCACGCTGATCCCAAAGCCGCGGCGACCGCAATCAAAGCCGTTTCCAAAGGCTACGGACTCAAAGTGGACGTAAAGGATCTGGAATACGATGCGGCTGACATTGAAGAGGAAATCGACAAGCGGCTACAGCAAACAGCCCGATCGCTGCGTGGAATGTACGGTTAGGCCGGTAATCTTACATTTGCGTAGTCGATTTGGGGAAAGTTAACGATTTCACGAAGAGATTAGCTGATTACGGATGCAATTACGGTTTCTCGGAGCTTGCCAAGAGGTAGGACGCTCCGCGGTTGCCTTGAAAACCGCGCGGAGTCAGATCCTCATGGATTACGGGGTCATGATAAATCATGAAATAGGCTTCCCAGTTCACGTGTCGCCCAAGGATTTGGATGCGGTGGTTCTCACACACGCGCACCTCGACCACAGCGGTTTAATTCCATTATTCTATGTTCATGCGCTGAAGCTGCCGGTCTACGCTGTTGAGCCAACCTTCAAGCTGACTGGCGTTCTTGTCCGCGATATGATCAAACTCAGCGGTTATTATCTACCCTACGAGTACATCGACTTGGAGAGCATGATGGGCCATGCGATTCCCGTGGAGTATCATTCACAATTCTCGGTCGGCGATGCAAAAATTACCCTCGTAAATGCAGGCCACATACCCGGCAGCGCCCAGGTAATCATTGAAAACGATGGGAAACGCATCCTCTACACGGGGGACTACAACCTCGTCCCTACACACTTGGTAGACGGAGCCGATAGGGAGTACAACAACCTAGACGCCCTAGTTATCGAGAGCACTTACGCGGGACAAGATCACCCTGACAGATCGGAATCGGAACGAAATTTCGTACTAGCATGCAAAGAAGTCGTCGAAGGTGGCGGCACAGTTCTGGTTCCTGCCTTCGGGGTTGGCCGATCCCAAGAAATAATCTGTATGCTCGCCGGCCACAATTTCACATACCCGGTTTCGGTAGACGGCATGGCGTTGGACGCAATTAGAATGCTGGAGGAATACCCGAAGGCTCTGAAGGACGAGCAACTCTTCCGATCGGCGATGAGAGAAGCCGACCAAATAAGAAACTGGCACGAGCGAAGACATGCAGCCCGCATGCCGGGTGTGATTGTCTCACCGGCAGGCATGCTGAAAGGGGGAGCCTCAGTATTTTACATGGAGAACATTGCGTTGAAAGAAGGCAACGGCATCTTCCTAGTCAGTTATCAGGTTGAGGGATCACCAGGCAGAATCCTCCTAGACGAGGGCCACTTCATACTGCACGGTAAGACACAAAAGGTGAATGCTCGCGTCGAGAAGTACGATTTCTCATCCCATGGGGGTAAGACACAGCTCCAAGAAACACTCAAAGAAGTCGATAAGAGAACACGAGTCTTTGTCGTACACGGCGACCAATCAAATTGCAAAGGCCTTGCGGATTGGGCATCCCAAGAACTGGGCCTGCAGACTGCAACCCCGAAGCCTGGTGAAGTTTTCGACGTATGATAATTTGGGCCTAGTTCAGATCGGCCCGACAACTGATTACGCGCTCAACACTTTGAGGGAACAGGTTTCTCGGAGATTCCCACGCTACCGAGTGGAGACACTTGAGCCCATTGTGGAATCGGCGGAGGCTTACGATTCATCCCGAGACCAATACCATTCAACCCGCATTTTAGTAATCCTTGAAGAACTCGTTCAAACGGCTGAGGTGGAGCTTCTGCTGGGCGTTGCCCCTCTGGACCTTTACGTCCCGGGCATGAATTTTGTTTTCGGTGAAGCCAGATGCCCTGGGAGAGTTGCCGTGATTTCCACATTTCGCCTCAGGCCGCAAACCCGGAGCAATCCTGAACTCTTTGGAAACAGAGTGGCCAAGGAAGCGGTGCATGAAATCGGGCATATGCTAGGGTTGAAACATTGTCCCAACCCCTTATGCGTCATGTATTTTTCCGAGCGATTAGCTGACACAGACAGAAAACAGGAAGACTTCTGTGCGGAATGCGATCATAGTCTGAAGTGGTTAGAGGTTGAGTAAGAACAAATTCAAAGCCAAGCCGCAACAATTAATCCCCGAAGTTCTCGCAATCCTGCTGGCAGGGGTGCTTACCTACAGCCTTCAATCATCGAACGCCCCAATTGTGCCGATCACAATTTTCCCGGAAACCACAAGCGGAATCACTCTCAACGCAAGCATTTTCGTAATCCTGATGGCCGCTATGGGCACCCTGATGTACCTGTTCATAAAATTCGGGTTGAAGCGAGTCGTTAGATACCTAATCAATGTAGCATTGTTCGCGTTGGTCTTCTTTCTATTCACTTGGTATGGGACGCTGTATGCAAACGTCCTGCCCGCCGTATTGACTTCCTCCATGTTGCCTTGGCTTGTAGTTAGCTTGCTAGGAGCGGTCGCTCTGGGTTTAGCTATCTACAAATCGAAGGGCGCGCCACATTTCGCCGCAATCATCATAATCGGGGGCATGACTGGAACATTCCTTGGCGTTTCCATACCCACCTTGACGGGGATTGTGCTTTTGCTCGCCCTAGCTGGATACGATCTCTTCGCGGTCTACAAAGGCCCAATTGGGAAGATGGCTGAAGCAACAGACCTAGAAGAGTTCACGGGCGCCGTCTTCACTTACGGCGACTTGACGGTTGGCATGGGAGATATGGTGTTTTACTCGATGCTTGCAAGCATTTCAATGATGAACTTTGGCTTGCTCCCATTCATCGCAGCCGCTTTCGGTGTAGTAATCGGAGCATTCCTCGGTTTCAAGATGTTAGAGGGAAGGGACATGTTTCCAGGACTACCCTTCGCAATTGTGCTGGGGTTAGCTTTCATGTATGCTACGTCCCAAGCCATCCACTTCCTCAAACCAACTTGAGATTACTGCCGTTCGGCCGGCCGGTCAACACGTCCGCCAAATATTTGAGGTTTAGAATAGTGAAGGCCGTTCCCGTAAGGAAGTTGACCGCGTTGCTGGCTGGACCGATCATGGAATACATTGCGCTCTCGAAGCCAACAAAACCGGGGTATACGGGAGAAAGAAATCGCACCAAGAAATAATTGTTCATCACCAGATATATCATCGCAACGACCACCATTGCAACGAGAAGGCGCCTCCTCCGCGGATTCCAAAGAGTGACATCAACCGCAGCTAACGCGAACAAGTAAAGCGCGTACTGTTCTGTAACTCGCGCCTTGAAAATTAGAAAGGCGAGTGTACAAACAATGAGGGCTTGCAACAGCCCATAGTCGGTTTCAGTTCGAAAACGTCTGATCGCAATCAAAGTGAGGATCACTACGGCGGGAATCCAAACCAATCCCAACGTTCCATAAACCTCCGGGGGTATCGCGTGAAGCAAACCCAAGTAATTCAAGAAGGAGAAAACACCCCAGACCGACATGGACCACCCGCCCTTCCCAGCCGCAGAAGTCAAAGTCGTACTAACAATCGAGAGCGGCCACCCCATAATCATGAACGTCGCAGCTGAGAAAGCTACAGGTAATCCTATGGAGGCAACGAACGCAGAGAGGTCTCTGACATTTTTCCGGTTCCGAAGTGTGGTTGGTGCAGCGTAGATAATCGGAACAGACTTGGCGAAAATTGATAGGCCAGTCCAGAACGATCGTCTAACTTCACCGATCGACCCCGCGGAGATCATCAGGAAGCTTATTGCGATGGAGTCGAACATACCCCAAATTCCAGAAATAATTATCATGAAAGGAGAGAACAACCAAAACGACAACACCCAAAATCCACCATCACCAAGCTTTCTCGACGATACATACGAGTACAACAGATAGGCTAGGCCGATATCCCCGAATATAGCGGGCTGTTTCAAAAGAAAGTAGTAAACGAACCGGTCATTCAATCCAACTATCGAGTAAATTACGTAAATCAATCCCGTTATCAGGGGCCAGAACGGAAGATACGCGATCACCGGTGCGTTATCGATCGAAAAGACGTTTGCGAAGCTCAGACCAGGAACTGGCGGTAGAATACCATAGGGGTCCCCTCCATGATTCATCCAATAACCCAACCTGACCCATAATTCGAAGTCGGATGGGTGACCCGTCCAGAACGAGAAAACCTCTCGAATCAGAAGTCCGAGTACGAGTAATGCGACCAATCTCCGAACAGACATACCGGGAATTGACTTAGGGTTTCTTCATTATACTTTTCATTGCGTAAACCCTTCATCTAACCTAGCACAGTTAATCTCAGCACAAGACCTACAAGGTTTAACCTCAACATCAATGATTCGTGCCCGTAACTTGCCATCGAGCGGCGAATACCTGCGCCTAGAAACCATTGGCCGACGAACACGGTTCCCTCGCAACGTGCTAGTTCGTTTCATCGCTATTGGCGGGAAAATAGTGGTCTTCCCTCAGAACCAGGGACGACAAGACTGGGTCGCGAATATACGAAGAAACCCCAGAGTCAACTTGTTTGGTGCCGATAGAACATTCGCTGGGCATGCTGAGTTGAAGCAAATATCAGGCTTGAAAGACCCACTGCTCGGCGTCTTCACCCGAAAATACGGCGAAGACGAAGTGCGGAAGAGATACTGGGGTCAAACCCGTTATGTCGAAATAGAGATCGTGTCTGAATCAAGAGCTGAAGACTACGCGGAACTGTATTATTCTGACCTGCAAGCGGCTTTTGATGGCGTTGCAGAACACTACGACGAGCACATTCTCGGAAATCCCATGAACGTCTGGCTCCGCAACAGATCCGTCAACTACCTAACCAAGATTTTCAAACCGGGCGAAGTCGTACTTGAGATAGGCTGCGGAACAGGCACCGAAACCCTTCTACTCGCCCAGCACGGACTGAAGATACTAGCTGCTGACATCTCACCCAAGATGCTTGAAGTCCTAACCAGAAAGGCAAGGGACACCGGAGTCTCTGATCAAATCGTCCCAATCCACACACGGACAAACTCGATGAAGGAAAAGCTAGAGCAATTAGGTTATGACAGAATTGATGGTGCGTACTCGACATATGGCGCAATCAATACAGAACCGAAACTTGACCACCTATTCCAGGATTTGCACTCGATTATCCGACCCGAGGGGCATTTAATCCTCGGAGTATGGAACAAGTATTGCCTGTACGAGATGTTGGGCTATTCGCTCAAACTAAGACCATCGATGGCCTTCGCACGCCTCAAGAACCCTGTGCCCGTCGGCAAGTCTAGGTTCTGCATTACATCATACGCTTATTCGGTTGGGTCTCTGAAGAAACACCTAGGCGCCCTATTCAAGCTGGAAAGCGTTTACGGCGTCGAAATATTACTCCCTGCCTCAAATCTAATTCGATACCTACCACCAGAGCCGCTTCTTAGTCTTGTAAAGAGAGTTGACATGATGCTTGAGTCACATTATCCATGGAACCATCTTGGCGACCACTTCCTCGGTGTGTATTCACGAGTTCAAGAAGACTCCTAATTGCATGACGTTCATCTGAGTACCTGGTCATGAGGAACAAAAATATCTCTCAGCATAAGCGCTTCCGCATCTTTTGCCGAGTCCCTTGGCATGCTCCTCCAACAGTGCGCGGTGATCATTTTGGGTAAGGTACAGTCTACTGAAAGAAAGTTTTCTTCTGAATGGATTTACGCCCAGTGGCTGGTATTGGACCGACAAGTGCCCGCAACGTTGAGATAACTCTCTGACCCGTGTCTCGACTTCAACCTCAAGATCTTTCAGTCTGGCGGCGTAAGGGAGGTCTTCGTAAAAACAAATCCTCGGTTTCCTGTCACAACTTATCCAGTAATCGATCGCGGCACTTCGCACCGCCAGATGATCGGAATGCCCAGAAATGCCCAGTGGACAAAAGACGTATCGGAATGTTCTCTGAAGACCTTTGAGCTTGGATGTGACTCGCTGTCCTTCAGTCGGGTAACTCCGAACAGACGAATCTTCCATCCATAGAAACAGAGAACTGACTCGAAGCCGTGTTAGTATGATTCTCTCTTCAAGAGTTCTCATTATTGTAACAAAGTACTTGGGTAATAGTCCCCATTTGGTGAATCGAGAAACGTTGAAGAAGACTATGGCAGTTCCGACCCCAGCATGTTCGACTAGCGCGGAGAAGGCTGAGTATACGAGGTCGTCTGGATGAGGAGCGAGGAAAAGACTGGAAGTCACGTGAACTCGTTCCTGATTTCGTTGGGAGATTAATTTTAGCATGGCGAATTTGGGAAGGCTGCTTGTACCTTGGTATAAGTACCCGCCGTTCAGGAGAGAAGGAATAGGCGGGCTGTCTGTCGCCGTTTGGGAACTAACACAGGAGCTTGCGACGCAAGGAGTCACTGTGGATGTCTTAACTCCGCCAAGCGCGGATGCAGATAGCAACGACACTCAACTGGGTGTCCGCATCGTGCGTTCAGAGTTAGGGGAGAAGTTTGCGCGAAATCAGCCATTGAATCAAGATGACAGCAGGTTCCTAGATGATTATGATGCCATCCTATCTGTAAACAATTATGGAGCACGTACGCTCCGCTCACACGAACGAGGACTTGATCGCATTACTAGACAGATTCACACGATTGGGCAGGACCGCGGTATCGACTCGTACGTATCCTTGAAACCAAACATCGTTGAGTTCTTCAGGATGTTTGCGGCGAGGAGGAAAGATCGAAATGACTTACGTTCATTGACGGGAAGCAAGACGATCTGTGTAAGCAGTTACTTAATGCATAAAATGCAAGCTGTGGGTTTGGAGGATCTCCGGAATCTTTGCATGATACCGAATGGCATTCAGAGCAAATCCTTTCGACCGATCAATGTGGCCAAGAAATACGACCTCCTATTCATCGGGCGATTTCAGAAGGCGAAGGGGCTTGACGTTCTCCTTCGTGCGTTACATGTGATCCAGAGTACGAGGGGTGAAGCCTACAAACTTGCGATCGTAGGCGAATTCACGAACGACCAGAGAACTCTTCTCACACAGGGTGTCCCACAGGTGGTAAGAGAAGAGATAGTGTTCCTGGGCACTGTTCAGCGGGAGGATATGCCAAAGGCAATTAACGGTGCGAAGCTCCTCGTCGTCCCTTCGCGGTACGAATCATTTGGGTTCCCTGCACTTGAGGCGATGGCATGTGGGATCCCGGTCTTAGCAACGAGGGTTGGGGGCTTGGCTGAAATTGTCGATGAAACCGTAGGCGTTCTAGTCGAACCAGATAATCCACCGGCTCTAGCTAGAGCGATCTATACCTGCATTGAGGATACTTCATTGGCTGAGCGCGCGGTTACCCGCGGTCCAGCGAAAGCAGAGAAATACGATTGGCGAGTGATTGCGCCCAGACTTCTAGAAGTCTTGTTTAAGAAAACGTAGAGATAGACGTCTGGTTCAAGCTAGGCTGCAAATTTGGTTCTCTGCCGTAGTTTTATGTTTGCAAGTTTGTTCCAGTTCTGCACGATCCGGCCTATGTCATATCCGCACACCTCGACTATGCCCGGGTAAGGATCAGTGGTAGGAGCGATTTTGATTCCAAGGCACTTTGAGCATACGAAGAAGAAGTAGGCTCTGCTTTTGGTGGTTATGGAAAACAAGATGCCGGTTCTCTCGATTAGGACCTTGAACATTGTGCGCTCGCAGATCAGCTTCTTCATCACTCACCACTTACGCCCCTATTCAATCGTAGCCAAGGAGCTGGCTTTACGAAGCCATGTAGGAATTTCAGATAGAATATCGGGATGTAAATAATGTTCTTCAAGTTTCGACTGTTAAGACTTAGCAGGATGATGACCTTCAGCGCTAACAAGAGTGCTTTGTGGCTCGAGTCTGGGAGAATCCTTGTGTTAGCGCCTTCCCATTCCGGCTTAAATTTCCTGAATTGTGAACGGTGGATGATTGCGTCATCGGCGTAAAAGGTCCGGAGGTTCTCCTTTTCGAGGCGCTTTTGGATGAAGAATGTCTCTCTAGCATCGATGTAGTCCGGTACGATCTTGCCTAAGAAATCATTCTTGCGCAGAACGAGTAGGCTTGCTGGGAGACCATAGCGAAACCGATGACCTAAGGCCATCCCTACGACAGCACCATACTGTCTCTGGCTCAGAGCTTGGGTGGCGATGTCGAGGAAGTTGAACCTCACTATTTCAACATCGGAGTCTACAAATGCAATATATTCTGAGTTTGTGAGGTCGAAGCAGAGCTGCCTCGCATATCCGAGCCCCTTCACCTCTGAGAATATTTCCGCGCCGAATTCTTGCGCGATCCTAACGGTGTCGTCTTTGCTGTGGTGATCGACAACCAAAAGTCGCGACTTGGGAGCGACCCTTCGAATACTCTCCAGGCAGCGTACCAATGTTTTTGCTGAGTTGTATGTGCACACGCAGATTGTGAGAGACTTCTTGTCTGCCAACGGTATCGGTTTGCTCCGAAGTTAGGATTGGCTCCCGTAGCGGTGCCAGGGCACGTGTTTCCTCGACGAAGTCAGGTTATCACCAATCGCAAGAGCTACTGAAAACGCTTCGCCGATCACGGCAACCGGGACAAACAGAGCCAATCTTGGTGATTTTGCTACGGCCCTGATAAGGATTGAGAGACTCAGCAGCGGGTTGTGGACGAGCATCGATTCTGTTGTTCTCGGTGTCTGGCCCAGAGACCGAAGTATTTGGAAGTGCCCGTAGAGTATTCGTCTGCGTTGCGCGAGTAAGTCGCAAAACTTGCTCGGGACGTCAATTCTCACTCGTGCTGCCTCGCAGAACCTTATAGTGTAACCTGCCCGGTAAGCCGTCCCAGCCATGAAAGCGCCATCGTTTACGGTACTGTTAGGCAATTTCCGAAGGGCTTCGGACCTTACGACGATTAGTTCGTCACAGCAGTGATTGTTTCTGTTCTCTTCATTCAGTGTAAGCAGGCATTCGTTATGGACTCCCCACATCAGCTGGAGCACCGCCCCCGTAACGCCAGCCCTTTCTCCGACTACAGGAGAAGCCGACACCATACCCACATGATCGTCCCTCGAAATCATCGTTAGCAACATGGAGATGGACCCAGGTTCAGGACGGGCATCCGAGTTAACGAGCACGAGAAATTGCCCGGTGAACGACTCAATTATTTGGTTAATCGCCTCAGCCTTCCCGCGTCGAATCGGCTCCTCTATCAAAATCAACTCGACGTGGCTGTTCGTAAATTTCCTAACAAACTCAAAATCTTGCGGGTCTACGCCACTCGCAACTATCACGACCTGCTTGAGGACTAGGCCCTCGGGGTACGGTTCAGTCTCGAGGGTTTTGAGTAATTCCTTGAGGTTTGAGGCATGATCGGCTACGCAGATGCCAATCGAAAATTCAGCCTCAGGTAGCCTAGGTTGAGGCGTAAGCAGACGTTGGCTCAAGGACGGAATACACTTCCGCTCCGGAAGTTAGCTACTCACCCCAAAGTACGCGCAGCCACCTGTAGAAGTTGGAAGTGTAGACACATGATGTGGAAGTCATGATGGGGTCAAAAACGCGAAGGTGTTTACCCTCGGATTTCAGTTTGAGATTCATGAGATAGGCTCGCAGCCGAAGGTAGCGGCTTAGGATCGCGTATGTCATTTCTTCTACCCAAACCATTAGGAACGAGAAGGCAGGCGACCCAACGTCCTCAGAGATAGTTGCACCATTCAGATTGCTGCTCAACCTTCTCAGTTTCTCGAGGTATGGTCTCGAATAAAAGCTGGCGACCCATTCGTTACCTTCCAAAATCTTTCGGTATTCCTCCGCTCCTGCCACGGGTTTTGCTTTGAGCAGCTCACGGGCGAAGAGAGCGTTCGATCTGTTTCTTTGAGATTCCTTCAAGAAACCTTGTTCATCGTGCACGTAACTTAAGCAGAAGAGGGACAGATGAGGGGGCCTCAGAATCAGTAACTTGTTCAATCTAACCAGGACCAGAGTCAGTAGTGCCGAGATCCATAGTCGGTTTCTCTTGGTGACGATGAAGAGGTCGATATCGTCCCATTTGGTTGCACTTCCATATGCAACGCTGCCTGTTACAGCGACCGTTCGAATAAATGGAATCACTCGGGTTAACAAGTTCGCGAAGCTACTTGCAGAGTTTAATTTCTCAGTGGACGTTTGCTGCATTTCGGAACGAGATAGTTGAGTCTGATCATCATTCGTGGTAAGGTAGCCGTCTCTAATCTTGAACCTGAGATCACCGAATTTCCTACTCGTTAGTATTGACTCGAGTTGCTGAGGAGTAACGTTGAAGTTGGGCAGGAAATAGTTTGCTATCTCTTCAACGGTGAAGGGAAATTTCAGGTATTCGGAAACATCATAGACTTTCTGCAGCCCATCGTGGATTGCTTCTAGGTCGTATGGTTCGTCGCCTGACAAGCTTCGCGTCATTTGTCACCTCTTGGAATTCTCCAATGTTTCGGTTTGGTCAGTCGGGCTCGCAGAGGTGAGTCTGTATAAAAGAGTTACTACTACCGGCGTAGTAGCTTTCATGTTGGCCAGCAAGAGTGGCGTAAGACAATCCAGTAAGACTTGTTAATGCGGTTCGGACAATCACAGCTGCGGCATGACGTAGATTGACCTGCACCGAGGCGACCTCACGCCAGATGAGGAGATGCATCTCCGCTGACCGCAAAAAAAACACTTTAATTGATATCTGAAACTCGATTCCGCAGGTACCCTAATGCCAGATTCTCGCGATTATGTTGCGCCCAGTTGGGATGAAATTTACGACATGCTCCTAAACCTAGCCATCAGGCTAAAGGAGTCGGGTTTCAAGCCGGACCTCATTGTGGGCGTATCTAGAGGCGGCTGGGCGCCTGGGAGGATTCTCTCAGACCTCTTGGCCAACACGCACACCGCGAATATCAAAATTGAATTTTATGTGGGCATCAACCAGACGGCGCGCAAGCCGATAGTGACGCAGCCAATTAGTGAAGACATATCCAAGAAAAAAATTCTCATAGTTGACGACGTAGCTGACACCGGCGAAAGCCTCCTAGTAGCATTAGACCACATCCGCGAAAGAAACGCTGGAGAAATTAGGACCGTGACCGTTTACCATAAACCTCACAGCAAGTTCAAACCAGACTTCTTCGCAGAAACGACGAGCAACTGGATCGTTTTTCCGTGGGAAAGGTTGGAAACGACAATCCTCCTGATTCAAGAAGCAAAGGCAGAGGGGCGTAACATGGAGAGTGTTCGTGAGACACTCATCAAATGCAGGATTGGCAAGAAAACCGTAAACGCATTACTCCAACTCGCCAACGGCGGTTCATAGTGCTCTCCGAGATACCCCAACTCGGGCAATATGTGTGGATGTCAGCATTCGACACTAAACCGCAAAATATCGAACAGATGCTCCGGAGCGCTGGGGAGAAGTATCCCGATATCAGCGTTCAATGCGTAGACTTGGATAGGGTACCTGGAAGTCACTACCTGCTCTTAGCTACAGCTAACGCGCTCAAATCCTACCGTTCAAAGCAACCAATTGCGAAATCTCTAGGAATGGAACTCCTCCTCTACATATCAGGCAACGGACAGATCAATGAAGCGTTAACCCGTGTCGGCGTTACTTCGGAAACAAACCGGACAGCAGCTCTAGCCGTAGGAAGCTCAAGTGACCAGGTCTCAGCTGCTGGAAACTATCTAGAGCAACTGTTTAGCCAACATGCAAGAGACGATCTCCTTGATGACTGGCCACCCTCGAGAATTCAGAACGTGCGCTCAGGGTTTCAGATTGGGGACAAAGAGTTGAAGGCTATAATCCGTACGAAGGAACCCATCACTAGCGCAATTGAACGTTTGGCCATAGAGCGATCGGCGATGCTTGCACTGAGGAACTAGAATGTTTAGGATTTTCGTTTCTCGCGTTCGACAGAAAGGGTATCTTCCGCCTTAAGCAAGGCCGCGCCTGCCAAATCTCCGATGATTTCTATCATGAGTATCCTATCCGGATGCTCAAGGTTGACGGTTCTTTCAATCTGTTTCGCTATCGTGTCGATTATCGTCTTGCTCGAGAGGCCGGTGTGCCGCTTCTCAACCGTTATCCTGAACGTCTCTTTCTCTTCAATTCCCTCAGCCAACGTTAGGGCGGAGGCTTGTATAGCCTCCAGCTTCGCTTCGATAACAGTTTGAACCGGAACCAACTTCAGCGTGTATTTGAATTCCCACGGCCTTTCCTTCAGAAGCTCACGAAGGTCATGAATCGCTTTGACAACGTTAAGCTTCGTTTTCGCTACAACCAAACCGATGACCGACGTGGTTTCGATCGTCGACCCACGGTCCCCAACCTCTCCAAGGAGGTACCACATCTCGCTGCAAGTGTTTTTCTCATTTCCTCGACTAGTCGATATAACCAGATTGAAATCTTTCAGCAACGAGATGACCCGAACCTAGCGAAAGATATCTGTACATTAATAGCTATCTTGGCCTACGCGTTCGAAGGCGACGAACTATCTCCGACCTCTCCACCGGGCCCTCCCGCAAAATGTTGACTTTGGCTTGGGTCAGGTCTACGACCGTGGAGGCTACGCCGAGCGAGGCCCTGCCCCCGTCCAATATTATGTCTACTCGGTCTCCGAGTTCCTTCAAAGCCTCTGAAGCGGTGGTCGCGGGGGGTCTTCCTGAGAGATTGGCACTCGTCCCAATCAGTGCACCCGAGCAGAGTCCCAATAGCTCCAGGCAGATGGGGTGCTTCGGTGAACGGACGCCTACCCTTCCCTCGGGAGCGAGTATTGTAGGAACAAACTCTCGAGAGTGCAGAATCATCGTCAATGGCCCGGGCCAAAAACTCTCAGCTACTCGTCTCGCACGATCAGTTACATACACAAGCTTCTCCGCATCGGCTAGCCCTTTCACCAAGACGGGCAGTGGCTTCGTCCGATCTCCCTTTACCTCCAAAGTCCTCTTGATTGCCGATGAGTTTAGGGGATCGCACCCTAAACCGTACACGGTGTCTGTTGGATAACAAATTACTCCACCCTTGGCAACGGTATCTGCGGCGCTTGCCAACCCATCCAAGTCCGCCTTCAATACGCGTGCCAAATGGATCCGCATCCTCGAACCAAGTAACGTTTGGCAAACTGCTTAAAGATTAGTCCGCGAATCACAGACGATCACACTACTTCCGATCCGAAGACGAAGTGATTCTGCTTGGACGCCCAGATTGTTGTTCACGGTGGTGCTGGATTTTGGCGGAGAGACATCAAACTGGGTAGAGAAGGGGTGCAGAAGGCAGCATCAGCAGGGTCGAGGGTACTCGCCGACGGCGGCTGTGCGCTTGACGCGGTTGAAACCGCAGTCTCTGTGATGGAAGACGACCCCATCTTCAACGCCGGCAAGGGTTCGGCACTGACTTGCATCGGTACGGTGGAGATGGACGCAGCAATAATGGACGGACGGGATCTGTCGGCGGGCGCCGTTGCCCTGATCCGCAAGACTAAGAACCCTATTCATCTTGCCCGAATCGTGATGGAAAACACCGACCATGTACTATTAGCGGGCAAGACAGCAGAAAAGTTGGGAAAGGCGTTTGGTCTACCGACCGCTAATCCCATTACTGATAGACGTCGGAAGGCCTTCGATGAAATGAAGAGGAATCCAGTCAAGGGAAGATTGGAATGGTTCAAAAGGAATCCTAGATTGATGCGTGAGCATCCGGGAATTCTGGAACATGATACTGTCGGGGCGGTGGCAGTTGACGTGCATGGAAACTTCGCCTCAGCTGCCTCTACTGGAGGGATGGCGATGAAATTGCCGGGTAGAATCGGAGATACACCACTGATAGGCTCGGGATTGTACTCAGATAACCAAATGGGGACTGCAACGGCAACTGGATGGGGAGAAATCGCGGTGAAACTAGCCCTCTCAAGGACCACGTGTTTGATGATGGGAGAGGGGTTATCCGCCACCAAGGCAGCTGAAGCCTGCGTTCGGATGGCCTCAGTACGGCTGCATGGGCACGCGGGAATTATCGCAATTGATCACACGGGAAAGGTCGCGGCCGCTCATAACACCGCCTACATGCTCTGGGCCTACTCCACTCCAGCAATGAAAATACCAAAATCAAATTTCAGAGGGAAAATAGTATCCCGCTTGCGGTAGCTGCCGGTCATGCATCTCGCGATGGGTAGCGTGCGTTTTGCGCGGTACCGATTGACTTCAATGGCCAAAAGTTTAAAGGAGCCTGCTTAACGGCTTACACGAACTCTCATCACAGGTCCGACTCTTGAGTGAAGAAAACTGGAATGGTGAAGAAGACGACTGGACCGACGATGAATGGGGAGAGGACGAAGGCTGGGGAGAAGAAGAGGAGTGGTAATAAGGCCCAGCTACGATCTGCCTAATTTTGATCTAGGATCCTAAATTAATCGAGCCTTGATTCGAGGGATGAAGTAATTTTGTTACGCGTCGCCACACTGGACAAGGAACATTGCAAGCCAGATGACTGCGGCATACCCTGCTACCGCTTCTGCCCCGAAGTTCTCAATAGAAGATACGCGATCAAATTCATAGCTGGGCAGAAGAAACCCATAATCGACGAGGACCTCTGCACGGGATGCGGAATCTGCATTAAGAAATGCCCCTTTGACGCGATCAGCATAGTGAAGCTCCCGCAAGAACTTGACGGCGAATGCATTCACAGTTATGGCGTGAACGAATTCAAACTCTTCAGACTGCCCGTGCCCCGCCCAGGAACGCTCATCGGTCTTGTGGGAAGAAACGGCACGGGAAAGAGCACAGTCCTCCGAATACTAGGCGGAGAGATGAAACCGAACTTCGGCACACCTGAAACTGCGACCGACTGGGATACAGTCCTAAACAGATACCGTGGGACTCTGCTTCATGAGTACTTCACTAACATTTCCGCTGGCAACGTGAAGATCGTTCACAAGCCACAACACGTCGACAAACTCGGCGAGGTTATCAAAGGAAAGATCGGTGGGTTGCTGAATAAGGTCAACGAGCGCGGAAAGCTCGCGGAATTGATTGATGACCTTGAATTGAAACCGCTGCTCGAACGAGACGCCAAGGTGTTAAGCGGCGGTGAACTGCAAAGGGTAGCCATCGCAGCCGCTATCTCGAGAAACGCCGACGTTTACATCTTTGACGAACCATCAAGTTACTTGGACATATACCAACGGATTCGAGTCGCAAGGAGCATAAGGAAACTACTGGAAGAACGAAAGACCGTGCTCGTTGCAGAGCATGACTTGGCAATGCTCGACTACCTCTCGGACGAAATCTACCTAGTTTACGGTCAGCCTGGATCATACGGCATCGTATCACATGTTCATCCGACACGGAGCGGAATCAACGATTACCTATCCGGATTCCTGCCCGACGAAAACATGAGATTTAGAGACGACCCAATTCGATTCCACGTTAGGCCGCCGAGGGAGATTGACTTCGAATCCCAAACCAGGCTTGAATGGCCAATGATAACGAAGAGGGTTGGAGACTTTCACCTTCAAGTTGACCGAGGCTATGTTGCCGGCGGCGAAATCATTGGAATACTTGGGTCTAATGGAATTGGAAAGACGACATTCATAAAAGAACTTCTCGCATACTACGAAAAATCAAGTCAAAATCAACTCCAAGTTAGTTACAAACCCCAATACATCTCTTCAACCTACGAAGGGAACGTTCAGGAGCTTCTCATGAGTGTTGTAGACGACTATTCATCTGCAATGTTCACTGATGAAGTGATCCGCCCCCTATCCATCACGAAACTTCTCGACCGGAAAATAACCGAACTGAGCGGCGGAGAGCTCCAACGGGTCGCGATTACCGCTTGCCTCGGAAAGACGGCTCAAGTTTACTTACTCGACGAACCAAGCGCGTTCCTCGACGTTGAGGAGAGGCTGAACGTGGCCAAGGCGGTCAGACATTTAGTTGACTCTCGGCAAGCTTTCGCGTTTGTCGTTGAACATGACATTGTCGCTCAAGATTTCCTTGCCGACCGTATGATGGTTTTCAAAGGAACGCCCAGTGTCGACGGCAGCAGTTCCAACCCCATGCCATTGCGCGAAGCGATGAACGAATTCCTCTCCGAAATGGGAATCACGTTTAGGCGTGACCCCGACACGCAGCGCCCGCGAATAAACAAACTGGATAGTAAACTGGATAAGGAGCAGAAGAGTTCTGGAGAGTTCTACTACGTTGCCGCCAAAGAATGACGTGCTACAGGTTTAACTAGCGCGCCACAAACCTAACCACTTGGAGACCAAAATCCAAGTGACAACGAATTACTGTCTAGAATGTGGAGGAATATTGTCTTACGATAGCGCCCTGAAGCATTACACCTGCAAGAGCTGTGGACTTACAACTAGCGCACAGCAACTCATGGAAGGCCGACTGAAACTCAGAGAGCGAGAATCTCCGGAGGAACAACGCAGGCGCAAACAGAATGAGTACCTGAAATGGTGGCTCTCCAAGAAACCTGAGTAGCATTCCAACGATACTGAGAACGTGCGAACGAACAATCTATCTATTCATTTATACAAACATAATTTATTCACCGAGCTCTGGATTATTGGTTCAGAGCGAGAGTTAGATTGAGTTGCATCGTTGAGATTTTGTCGATCGGTAACGAGTTGCTACTCGGAAACACGGTCAATACGAACGCGTCGTGGTTATCGTCACAGGTAACCTCTCTTGGAGGTGAGGTTAAACGGATAACGACTGTCGGAGATAATTTGGGTGAGATTTCACGAGCGGTTAAGGAGTCGCTACGACGGGCACCTGACTTCCTGATCACCACGGGAGGAATCGGACCTACTTTTGATGATATGACGTTAAAGGGAGTCGCCAAGGCGTTTGGGCGACGAGTTAAGTTGGATAAAGAAGCTGTTCGGATGATCCGTGAACATTATGCACGAAGATTCCACGGATCAATTGAATTCACCAAAGCTCGATTGAAGATGGGACGGATACCATCAGGTTCGACCCCGCTACCCAATCCGGTAGGAACAGCCCCAGCAGTCTCGTTGATTGTGAAGCGAACTCAGATCTTCTGTCTCCCTGGGGTTCCATCTGAGATGAAGGCAATATTCCAAGAGTCAATATCGGAAAGAATACGCGCAAAGGCCGGTGGGAAGACCTTTTCTGAAGAATGGTTTAAGATCAGCGGCATCATGGAATCCGCGCTAGCTCCAATTATCGATCGAGTAATGAGTCACTGGGCTGGGGTTTACATCAAGTCGCACCCTCGCGGCGTTGAAGCGAGCGGTCGACCCCACATTCAGCTACACTTCTCGATCTTCTCCAAGAAGAAGACGATAGCCACGCAGACTATGGGCGGTGCGCTAAAGGAAATGAAGAGGGAACTGCGAGGGGTAGGAGCTGAAGTGGACGGGTAGGCATGGCTACTACAGTTTAATGTACCGATGAATTTGTTCCTCAATCACGCGCATGCTTCCCCGCCAGAAATCTGGCTTATGTATATCAATTCCGAATCTCCCCGCCAGTTCCGCGGGTGTCGCTTCTCCTGTGCTTGCGAGCAGGGCCTCGTAGTCCTTCACAAATTGCCGCCCTCGCTCTCTGTAAATGGCGTAGAGGCCTGTACCGAAAAGTAAGCCGAAGGCATAAGGGTAGTTGTAGAATGAGAAGCTGGGAAGGTAGTAATGGACTTTCCAAGCCCACATGTATTTGTGAAGGAACTTCTCGTCTAATCCGTCGGCATAAGTAGCCTTTTGACATCTTAGCATGATTTCACAGAAATCGTCTGCCGATAGTTCGGAGGTAACGCGTTTTTCGAATACTTCCTTCTCAAATAGGAAACGTGAAGTTATGTCGACGATCACCTGACTAGAACCGATGAGTGAGGTTTCCAGAATTGCTAATTCTTCTTCCGAGTTCGCTGCTTGCGCTAGTGCCGCATTAGTTATGATTGTTTCATCCATGATCGAAGCGGTTTCCGCCAAGGTCATCGGTGTGGTCCTCTGCAACAGATGTTTTCCTGACAGGCATTCGTTGTGGAAAGCGTGCCCCAGCTCATGAGCCACGGTGGACACCTGGTCGAGAGACCCATCGAAATTGCAAAGAATGCGAGACTCTTCAACTCCCGGTACGTCCATACAGAATGCTCCGCCACGTTTGCCGTTACGAGGTTCAGCGTCGATCCAATGATTATCGAACGCTCTCTTTGCGAGTTTTTCTAATCGCTCATCAAAACTTCGAAACTGGGTGAGAATGAAACTGATCGCCTCCTCCCAGGTGTATCTCCTCTCATTCTTCCCCACCGGGGCGAATAGTTCCCACCAAGGGAGCCTATCGTGTCCAAGTCTCTTTGCTTTGGCCGTTAGATATCGCCGAAATGTGGGGAACGATTCCTGCATTACCGAGAGTAAGGTGTCTAGGGTCTCGCGGTCAATTCTAGAAGCATCGAGTGAATCATGGAGAGCATCTTTTCGACCACGTCGTTTGTCAACGGTGATTGAACTTCCCTTTACCCCGTTCAGCGCGGCTGCCAAAGGTTCGCGGACGGTTTCCCATGCGACGAGTTCGGTTTCGTAGGCTCGTCGTCGAACATCCGCGTCAGGATAATGGCTTAGGTTTTGGAGAGCAGTTATTGGCATCGTCTGAACCTTTCCATCGAGCTCGAGCCTTACGGTTAATTGAGAGCAGATTGTCCCTTGGAGTTTGCTCCAAGCGTTTGATCCGCTCAGCTCAAGCTCGGACGCTAAGGCTTCCTCCGGTTCACTCATGAGGTAACGGCTTTGTTCGGCTGTCTCGCGGAGGTAGAACGCGTGGTCCTTCGCCGCCCCTTCCGCTTCTAGGATCGATGGCAAAGCGCCTTTGATCGTACCAACCCAGCCTCTGAATCGCACCTCTTGCTTCTGCAATCGAACCCCGACCATTTCGAGTTCCGACTCAAGCCGCTTTGCGTTCGTATTGTAAGAGTCTGTAGTAACGTATGATGCTACGTAGGCGTTGATGGTCGAGTACAGGCGCAATGCTCTGTTGGTTCGGTCCAAGTAGCCATCGATGAGCGGCTTCGCCTGAGTACCGGGGAAGTTGGCAACTGAATTAGGTGTTCTAGATATCCCGTTGCGATCGAGATACTCATCTAGAGCGTCAACCTGGACGCCCAAATCCGAGATAGCCTTTCGAAGAGAATCGGTTTCGAGGCCGGCATAGACGTTGGAAAGATCCCATCTTGGCAATTGACCTACGTCGATGGTAGTCAACGGGTTAACCTTCGCCCGCGTAGTCAACCGTTTGGCTATTAAAGGGAAAAGCCTGAACTTAGAAGTAGCGGAGTTAATTGACACCACGCTAATTCTCTGGCGGGCATGCTCATGACGTCTACAATATTCCTTATTGGAATGGCTGGTTCTGGAAAGTCAGCGCTCGCCGCTTCGTATTCAGAATGGCTTAGGAGCACGGACCAAGATATTCTCGTTGCGAATCTAGACCCGGGGGCTATCGCGTTACCCTACAACCCGGACATCGACGCTCGCCAATATGTGGACGTAGAGAAGTTGATGCTGGACTATCGGCTTGGGCCGAACGGGGCGCTCATCATGGCGTCTGACCTGCTCGCAGATCATCTGGAGGAGATACGGTCAGAGATAGATTCAGCCAACCCGGACATTCTCCTTGCGGACACACCTGGCCAGATAGAATTGTTCGCGTTCAGAGAGGGAGGACGGTTCATTGCAACCCAGTTGGCCGAAAGAGATCAAGCAGTCATTTATCTAATGGATGCGCCTTTCACGAAATATCCGCTTAACTTCGCATCCAACATGTTCCTCTCAGCTGCTGTATACAGCCGGATTCAACAGCCTCAAATTCTAACATTATCTAAAGCAGATTTGATTACTGAACAGGAAATCGATATGATAGTGTCTTGGGCAACTGAGCCCGACGCCTTCGATCGATCACTTCAGACAGTCAAAGAAGAAAATTTCTCGTTAATTTCAAGAAACCTAGCCAACGCGATCTTCGAAACAGGGCTACTATCGGAACCCATCCCAGTCTCAGCCAAAAACAACTCGGGACTCATGGAACTTAACGCCGCAGTGACCCGAATTCTCACTGGCGGTGAAGAGGCCTCCACATAGAAGTATCGGGAAACCGGCCACGAACGGTAAATAGTAGCGGAATAATTGTCGGATCAAAAGTCTGAAGGAAAAACCTTGGCCCAAGAGATCGCAGAGCGAATCATCATCAGCGCCCAAAAGCAAAAACGGCAAGCCCTACTAGAACCTGAGGCCAAAGAGATTTGCATCGCCTATCGCATTCCGACTCCGGCATTTCGAGTCGCTCACACGCCGTCCGAGGCTACGTTGCTTGCGGAACAAGTGTCGTTCCCTGTCGTGCTGAAGATAATTTCCCCCGACATATTGCACAAGACTGAGGCGGGCGGGGTCATCATGAGCCTGAACTCGAAGGACCAAGTCAAAGCCGCATACGAGCAACTTCTCTCGAACGTAGAGGGATACAAAGAAAACGCTCGGATCGATGGCGTCCTAGTACAGCACATGGCGCCCAGAGGCGTGGAAGTGATCGTTGGGGGCCTCAGAGACAGCCAATTCGGACCAACCGTACTCTTCGGACTAGGCGGCATTTTCGTTGAAGTGTTGAAGGACGCCAGTTTTAGAGTAGCCCCAATGACCGATTTGGATACAAAGCAAATGATTAGGGAGATTCGTTCGTACCCCATACTTCAAGGAGTCAGGGGACAGCCCCCCGCTGATGAAGACGCAATAACCGGTATCCTTCAGGCCACTTCAAGGATGTTGCTTGAGAATCAAGAGATACAGCAGATAGACCTCAACCCCGTAATGGTATACGGAAAAGGGGCCACGGTCGTCGACGCCAGAATTGTCTTAACCCAATCGTTGACACCATCCAACTAATTATATATGTGCGAGAAAGTCATTCCAGCATCCCTCAGACAGCGGTGTAAATTGAAGACCTCCTACGCCACACCTACTTACTCAACGAATGTCCCGGTGAGTTTCTTCAGCGTTCACTACAGTATGACACGACTGGGTGAATGCTTGGGAGTGTTGGCTGCGGACCGGTTGCAGCCGCGTGCCCACATAGCCGATTATCTCATTATCCAGAACCCTAGTGTTCCATTTCGCTTAGTAGGGCGTCGCTGAATGAGTACCGAAGTAATCCAGACATCTCTCGACAACCTTTACCGTGAGCTCGATGACCTGAAAACCAAGAACGCCGCTAGGAAAGCGGACATTGCGAATCTTCGAAAACGAATAGATGAGTCCGCCGACGAACGAGACGGGCTGAACGCAGAAGTCAAAAAGTTATCTGACGAGGTAAAGAAGCTTAAATCTCAACGCGACGCATTAAATGGACGTGTAAAGCAACTAAAGTTGAAACGTGACGAGCTGAGAACTCAGGCTGCAGAGAAACGTGAAAGTCTCACAAAACTCTTGGATCAAACGCACCTGATGTCTGAGCAAATCAAAGGCAGCGTCTCAGAACTTTACCGTCAGATCAACAGCCTCGAATGGTACATTCAAACGAATCCTTTGGCCCCGAAAACTGAGAGGAACATAATTGCCAAGATTAGCATCTTGGAACACGATTTAGCGAAACATAAGGGACTCAGAAACGTTAAAGACAAATTGGTACAATTGCGAGTCGAAGTTGGGGCCCTGAGAATCCAAGCCCAAGCAACCCACGCGGAACTAATGAAAATTGCTGAGGAAAGCGAGAAAGTTCACAAATCAATGTATGAACTAGCGAAGAAACTCATCGAAAGGAAGAAAGAAGCAGATGCGAAACACGCACGATTCCTTGATCTGAATCAGGAACGTCGCGAGGCGGTGAGCAAACTCAGAGAAAACCTAGAACGCATCGATCAGCTCCGAACCAAAATAGGAGAAACGAAAGAGTCACAGTCGCCGAGACTGAAGGGAGAGAAAGTAAAGTCACAGTACAAAGAGGCTGCGACCGAAAAAATGCGAACCGGTGGAAAGTTGTCATTTGAGGAATTCCAGGCGTTAATGGAGGACTCGGGTTCAGATACCGACGAAGACTAGAAATTTCGTGCAACAACATTGCCAAGAATCGCGATCATCGGCGGCAGCGGCCTAGAAGACCTCCTACAAGGATCAAAGATAGTCCGCCTCGAAACACCATACGGCACACCGCCCCCAATCTCTGTTGGAGTAATCGGGCGAGAGGAGGTCGCGTTTCTGCCCCGACATGGGCCAAAACATGACGTCCCGCCGCACAAAATAAACTACAAAGCGAACGTCTATTCGCTTAAGCAAGTTGGCGTAGAACGAATCATAGCGACCAACGCTGTCGGCGCTATTAGCGTCGGATACAACCCTGGCGATTTGGCTATCCCGTCCGACATTTTGGATATGACCAAGTCTCGAAGTGGCACCTATTTTGATGCGGCCCCCGTTACCCACATAGATGTAACGGAACCTTACTGTCCCGAACTCTGCAGCGTCTTAGCAGAGTGTTGCAAAACGACAGGAGTTGCCTTTAGAGCCAAGGCTATACTTGCTGCGACCGAGGGACCGCGGTACGAGACCCCAGCCGAAATCCGAATGCTCAGCAAACTCGGAGGGGATATAGTGGGCATGACTGGGGCACCTGAAGTCTTCCTGGCTAGGGAACTCGAGATCTGCTACTCAACTCTCTGCTTCATCTCGAATAAGGCAGCTGGAATGCAGGAACGGTTGTCAGCAGTTGAAGTTATGAACGTAGGTAAACGCGTTATGCCGTCAATGCTCAAAGTCATACGCGCAGCCGTCGAGAAAATCCCCGCCGAAAGGACGTGCATGTGCGCCACCGCTACACACCAGGCTAAGGTGTAGCTCATGCTGCCAACTTTTCTCAAAGCGATCGGTGCATATAGTTTCTATGAAAGTTGGCTGGTACGTGAGGTAAGTTCCGATGAGATGCCAGAGCACGTTGGAATAATACTTGATGGCAACAGACGATGGGGGTTCGAGAAATACGGTGTGAAACTCGATGGCCACCTGTACGGAGCACGAACGGGAGAGGATTTTCTTGAGTGGTGCCTTGATCTGGGAATCAAGACAGTCACGCTTTATGTTTTCTCAACAGAAAACTTCGCCAGGCCGAAGGAAGAGATCAGCACGATACTGAAGCTGATTGAAAATGAAACCCGCAAACTTGTAACCGATAAGCGAATTCATCAAAACAAAGTACATGTGAAAGCAATAGGGAGGATAGAATTACTCCCAGACACCTTGAAGAGTGCGTTGGCTGAAGTTGAGAAGGTAACGGCTGACTACGACGAGCATTACTTGAACATCGCCGTGGCTTACGGAGGCAGAGCAGAAATCGTCGATGCTGCCAAACGAATAATTGGCGAGGTCAAAAGCGGCGCACTAGATGAGGACTTGGTCGACGAGGACACGTTCAGAAAGTACCTGTACACCTCACATCTACCGAACCCCTACCCTGAACTCATAATTCGAACGTCAGGTGAGGAAAGATTGAGCGGCTTCCTTCTCTGGCAAGCAGCCTACAGCGAGTTCGTCTTCCTAGACGTCTACTGGCCTGAATTTCGCAAAATCGACCTACTGAGAGCCGTAAGAACCTACCAACGCCGAAAACGAAGGTTTGGCAGCTAAACCTACCCCTCTTTCGATCCTCGTCCATGTGGCCTAGGATCACATCCCAGAGAATCCAGCATGAATGATACCTCAATTTGTTCCCCCAGGAACAAATTCGCTTCACCGACCCGCGGCCGGCCTCGTAGGTCGACTATGGCTCCGCTTGTGAGTGCGGGAGGTGGAAGTGTATCCAGCACGGTTGAAAGTATGGTGTGACACAGGTGTGTCACACCCTCGTTTTCTTTTCGAACCAGGCAAGAAGAGCGGATGTGGCATGCCACTCCTGCCTTGGCGTTTCCAAGACTCCGCGAGCCGCCATCTCCATTAAATGGGGAGGGACCTGGACAGCCTAACCCAATCTAACCCAACCCCTTCATAGGGGGTCTCGCCGCAACCAACCTAGCAACCCTTATGGTGGATTCCTCTGGTTTACCCGAACTTGTCTGTTTCACACTGGATTTCAACAGCAGCGGCATGCCAAAGTTGACACGGCCTTATCCATACAAATCATCATGAAAATGTAACCAAGCCTTATCTTCGCACCTTCTTAGCAGCCGAGGTAACACGATAGTCGCTAAAGTAGCAAAATCCCGCGCATCCATCGTGGCGAGGGTGAACAATTGGTATACATCAAAAGGATCGACCTCAGAGGCTTCAAGACGTTCGGAAAGAAGGCAACCGTTCACCTCGAACGCGGGCTTACAATAGTAACCGGTCCCAACGGATCCGGCAAATCCAACATTCTAGATTCCGTAAAGTTTGCCCTCGGTGAACTTAGCCCGAAGGAGCTTAGGGGGGAAACAATAGGCGACCTAATCCACAAAGGTGCCCAAGCATCCACCACACACTCAGCATGGGTCGCGGTGCAATTTGACAACCATGACAGGCGCATACCCATCGACGCCGAAGCCGTAACGATCTCCCGAGAGTTTCGACGGGGCGGAGAGGGCATCTACCGCCTGAATGGAAGGAAAATCTCAAGGAAACAGCTCACAGACGTTCTCTCCTCAGCCGACATCCAAGTCTCGGGCTACAATATCGTCCCACAACACGCCATAACCAGGCTTGCTGAGGTGACCGCCGAAGAACGCCGCAAGATAATTGAAGACATGATCGGGATTGCCGTATATGATGTAAAGAAGGCCTCAGCCCAGGCGGAATTGCAAAAGGCCGACGTCAACCTTCAAGTCGCATCCGCTAAGATCGAAGAAGTTCGACTTCGAGTTGAATCCCTTGAAAAGGAACGCAATGATTTCCTGAAGTTCGTCCAAATAAAAAGTGAGATGTACGAGCTTCAAGCCAAAGCGGTCTCGCATAAAATTCTGAAAGCCAAGCAAAAGGCCGCGGACCTAGAAGGTCAAATGAACGAAAACCAGCAACAGATACAAGAGCTCAAGACCAAACGAGACCAACTAATCCAAGAGAAAGGAAGACTTGAATCCGAAAAGAGAGAATATGAAGACTCTGTGGGAGAGAAAGGCAGCAACAAGCTGCTTGAAGTTCAACGAACAATGGGCGACACAAATGCCACAATCGCCGGACTTCGAGCCCGAACTGACGCCATCAAGTCTAACACAAAATTACTGCACACGCAGAAACTTGAACTTGAACAGAACTCGGCAGAAATTGACAAAAAAATCTCCAGTTCTAGGACGGAACTACAACAGCTCGAAACACAGCACGTATCCATACTGAAAGAGTTGGAGTCCAAGCAGGCGT